>JABAOF010002281.1_pt2 | contig 69254 bp, 54 predicted proteins | sample 7062171 | NCBI WGS metagenome assembly JABAOF01 (sample SAMN14538628, study PRJNA623070) | marine sediment metagenome | biome: marine biome [ENVO:00000428]; feature: marine pelagic biome [ENVO:01000023]; material: deep marine sediment [ENVO:00002113] | place: India: Gulf of Khambhat ...
CCGACCAGATCAAATGACTGACTTTATGGAAGACGCCTACGCTAATGCGAAAATTCCCTTTATTGCTACTGCTGTTCCCATTGCCGTTACTATAGATGAACGTGAAGCGGAAGAGGTTGACATCTGGCATGAACTCGACCAACTCGAAGGGCTTGGTCGTGATCAGAAACTGGAACTCTTTGAAGAAATGAAGCGTATTCCCGCCAAGGATCGAATCTGGTTCTTGGAAGACTTGAAACGTCAAATGGCTGATGGCACGCGATTCGAGCGCGGACAAATCACACCGCCCGAAGGTCTCTTGGATAAGACAGCTGAAGAGCAGATTNNCGTCTTGATGCCATTCCAGCGCTCAGCGAACGGGAGAAAAAAACTCTGTTCAAACAGATTAGCAGCCTCCCATCTGAAGAACGCGAAGAAGTCTTCCAAACCCTCAAAGAACAATACGATATCAAAGAAGATGATGAAGAAGACAGCTCCTAGTCACTAGCCAAATGCAAAGACTCGAGGATCTTGGTTTCCCTTCCCTATTTCACATCGTATGTTGTCGATTTTTTCTTGTTTACTTAGTCGTTCTTTCAACCGAGTATTTCAGGAAATGCATTTAAATTCGCGCGATGTGTGCTAAATGTAGTGCTACTCCAGCCATGGATATCGCTAGCATTAACCTTCAAGATGGTGGAGACCTCACCATGAAAGCACGTTCCTTACAATTATTATTAGTTTGTTTATTGGTCATCCCCTTTGTCATGCATCCAATTTGGGGAACACCAACCCCTGCTTTTACACAGGATTCAACACTTTTGGCGAATCCTGCAAACTCATCACAAATTCCGATCGCCCCATCGAGTCCTCCGATACCGAGTCCTGATTACACGGGTATAGGTGCAGCCCGTTCTGTCCATGAAATTGCAAACCGAACAGACAGCAATCAGGACATTTTCATGTATTATGATAGCACTACCCAGACCCCTTATAATGACTCGGCTAGCGTTGACCTTCCTCCTGGCTGGACCGGCTACAAGCTCGACTATTCCATTTATGATATGTTTGAAAACCGGTGCTGGGTTATCAACCCCAGTTTCGATGGTAGTTCCAATAGTTGGACAAGTGGAGAGTTTGACGTAGTTGGCTATGATAACACCTTTAGCCAATCTTGGCAATCCGGTGGAACGGACGGGAACGGTTTCGTTCGGGTACAAGAAAATGGTGTTTTATCAGGTGGCTTTTATCGCTATGACAATAACGATCGCACATGGTGGACACAAACATATTCAGTGAACCGAAGTGGCATCGCTTGGGCTGCTATTAAAATGGATTACTACGTAAACAGCGCCTGGGGTTCCAATGCACTCTTCAACGTCTATATCCGAATTAACGGAACACAGGTTTGGGCTACCGGGTTCCAAGCAGTCGGAGATACCAATTGGCATAATACTGGATTTATCGAAATTGATACGGGTCTCTTCAATTTACCATCCTCTGCTATTGAATTAGAAGTTGGAATTATATCCACCATGACAGTGGGATACAGTTCTAACGATTGGATGCAAGGTAACTTCGATAACATCGAGCTCTACCTCAATACCCGGGTTTATCCATCTGAAATTAACTTGAAAATGAATGGATTAGATGTCCAAGATGCGGCTTCTCGTGGAACTGGAACTGTCACCCAAGTGCCTTCGCCGGTATGGACAACATCCCCTGTTATGGCACAATTGAACTGGACTCCAACTCCAACACCTCCGAATCCAGATTTGGAAATTCGAGTTACGGCTATTTGTGATGTCAATCTTTACGCCAACAAAACAGCTCAAACCCTGTATTTGCAGAGCCCAACAGCCACTGGTGTACAATTTGACGCCCAAAGTGGGTCAGATACACAGTGGACTATGTACCATTTACTCGCTCTCCCTACCCAATACTGGAACGATGTGTATAATTTCACGATACCCACTGACTGGGATGTAACTTTTGTTTCAGAACCCCAACTTCCAACTGTAAATAAAGTGGGCCAATGTCAAGGCGGAAATCCTGGTGACGGTTACATCAGTATTCCGGCTACAACAATAACAAACAGTCCTGATGGGTACTGGACGATACTAGCTGAGTCACATAACTATGTGGACTCAGTTGTGCTTCAGATACTCGATGGAACCTGGCAAACAACCTCCGCCGTTCGGACAGGAAATACTACTCGAGTTCGCGCTAGAATCCTAGATGGGTCCAATAATCCGCCAAGTGGTGTTACATCAACCCAAGCCAACGTATCCATCTACAACCCGGATGGATCAACAATCTGGTACACTGAACTCGTAACCCCCGATGCTTCGGGTTGGGTTACCTCAACTCAGTTCACCATCGACGGCGCAACAACGATTGGCGGACTCTACAATATTGTAGTCTTTTGGGATAATTCAACTGAAGCGGGAGAACTGGAAAACTCTTACAGCGTAACTCATGCGACCACCCTTGTTCCCCGTGAATCCACCATCTATGCCTTCTACGAGGATCAGCCACTCTATCCGAAAGTGCGATACAATGATACTGACAAAGATGTTTGGCTCTCACCACCTGCTACCGTGGAAGGTAATTGGACTACCGGTACAATTGCTTTCAACTGGATTGTCGGCACAGGTTATTATGAAGCTGAAATTAACGCTTTAGATGTCCCTGATGTAGGCCGCTACACAATACGAATTGATGCTAACAAATCCTACTACGATGATGCATTTACATTCATCGTTATCGACATTTCTTCAGAAACTACTGTTTTCAGCCCGCAATCACCATCAGTCTCTATCTCTTGGTTAGAAAACGCTACAATTCAAGTTCAGTATAGGCGAAAAACTGATGGAGCAGGGATTAATGGCTGCATTCCTTACGTGGATTTGCAAGCCAACTGGACTGCTGGATTTTATACTATCTGGGAAGATGGAAATGGCTGGTATTCCATTGAGCTTAACAGCACAGCTAAACCCCTTGGCACATACGCCCTAAACATAACAATAAGTAAGGAACGGTTCCAACGCCAACAATTCTATATTATGGTCACCGTTCAAGCTCGGAATACCCAATTTACCTACACACCACCCACAGCCGTACCTTACGAGGAGAATTCAACCATTGAAGTACTCTGTTTGGATCTTGATGCAGGGAGTGCTCCAATTCTTAACACAACCGGGCAACTCCATTTTGAAGTTTGGAACGGAAGTATTCAATGGCCTTCTGGAATGGGCTACTTCTGGATACAAGATCTTGGTGGTGGAACCTACAACATACTAGTGAATACGGCGTACCTACCCGGTGTGGGCAATTATAATTTTGAAATACGTCTACGATGGTATGGTGAACCCTATCACGCTAATCGTTCGCTTTCGTTAATTGTTTCTGTTAGAAAATATACAACCTCGATTAGTTATGATGCGGTTCAACCCATTCCGTGGGATGAAGACGCAAACATTACTATATACTATCATATTGATGACACTTTGAGCACACTGCACAATGATGATCCCATTAGTGGTGCAACACTTAGCGTCACATTAAACGGAACTCCCTTAGTGTTTGGTGTTGATTTCACTTACACTGAAATAGTTGCAGGGCAATACCTGATTACCATCTACAAATCTGAACTTGGTTTAATCACCAAATATGTACTCGGTGTCAGTGCAACTTATCCCTCTCAACCAAGTCCCGCCGATGACCTTTACATGGACGCATATCGATCTATAACCTTCACTGTGCGTCAGCTACGAACCCGTATCGATTATACACCACCTGAGGCGACGCCTTTTGGCGATGATGTAATTATCATTGTTGATTACTTGGTTTTTGATGATGAAAGTTCTCATAATAATGAAGGTATCACTGATCCAGCAATTAATATCGTCGTTCAAGCTGTAGGACCCTGGACATTGAATCCGAGTGATTACACCTATACTTCATTAGGTAGCGGGTCTTACCGTATCACCATTTATGCATCAGCGCTCACATCAATTCAAACATACACAATCGCTGTTAACATTGAAGAGGTAACAACTGGTCACTATGCTCCTGCGACTCTCTCTTCAATTGATTTCATAGTACGAACTGTATATACTTCACTGACCCCTGATGCTTTTGATCCTGCCCCTTGGGGTACAAATGTCACGATAGTAGTTCACTATTTTGTCTCAGATGCCAGTAGTTCACAAAATGGTAATCCAATAACCGGAGCCCCTATCTACGTCTCTGGTGTGGGATGGGTGCTTCCCAGCAGCCATTACACCATATCAGAACCGTCACCCGGAGCCTATTGGATTGTTATAAACACCTCTGCAGTTAGTGATTTGGGAATCTGGCAAGTCAATATCACCGTAAATTGGCCTCCTTCACCTCCAACCTATCAAGAACGCTACCACATAGCAAATATCGATGTTACTTCACGGCTGTCTGGGTTATCACCTACCTATGTGCCCACGGTAGATTATGGTGCCGACTTTAACATTAGCCTCATCTACTATGACCTCTCAGGACATGGGAATATTGCAAATGACACTTATGGAGGTCATGTTCGAATCATTGTGTACAATGCCACAGACGGAACTCCCCTCAATCCTATGTATTACTATATAACCGCCCTAGGTGACAACACATATAGAGTGACCATTGACACCAGTGCTTTTGGATCTGTGAATGTCTTCCACGATTTCCGAATTAATGCTACATGGGATGCAGGCTTTATCCCATTCTATGGTAATGCTTCCACAACTGTCCGAGTATATGTTGTTGGCACCAAAACTACGGTTCTTTATACACCACCTGAACCCCAACCTTATGGTGATAATCTAATCTTTATTATCCAATACAATATGACTGAAGCTCCATACACAGCAATCGATAACACAACTGGAGACGTACACATCAATGCAATCTGCACGAGTCATCCAGCAATAACCCTTGTTTATAGTGTAGTAATGATTAACAATGGCTTCAATGGCTATCGATTAATTATCGATACAAGCAACTTCCCCGAACTCGGGCAGTTCACCTTCCGCGTAAATGTCACCTGGCCGCCAAATGTCGCCCCCTACTATCAATCTCATTCAATTTTGATGAGTGGATATCTACGGGCAATCCACACAACCCTTACTTATGATATTTTTGGTCCACTCTATTGGGGCGACACGCTCATTCTCTATGCAACCTACGTTGATGTTGACCATGATGTGGTTCTCTCTGATCCCACTAACACAACAGTAACCACATCGATAAGCTGGACCGGTTGGTCGGTCCTTCAAATCTTTCCCAATGGTACCTATCAAATCCAAGTACCAACAGAAAACGAACTGGTCGGATTAGCAAACTTCACTCTGGAGTTTGCCAGCAACTTCTATGAAACTAGAACAACGATAGTCCAATTTACAATAAATCCACTGCCACTTTTCGTATCCATACTCTCCACATCCCCCTGGACTGCTGAATATGCCGATGAGGTTGTTGTGACTGTTCAAGTTATTGATATCTATGGTCGACGAATCAATGATTCCACTGTCACATATCATTGGGGTGGGTTCCCCTCCGCACCTATGACTTTCATTGGCAATGGTGTCTATAATGTCTCCTTTGCTGCTAATCAAGATGTTGGAACATGGTTAGTTTCAATCGAAGCGGTAAAAATTAATTGCCAAACCGGAATTGGTTCAGTAACACTATACATCCTCCCCACCGACACTATTCTTACACTATTGACTCCCACAATTGTTACAGTTGTAGGTTCCAGTTTCGAAATCTCCGCGAATTTCAGCACCGCTGATGGCAATCCAATCATTACTGCAACGGTGCTCTTCGTCTGGGCAGGTGGCAGTGGATCTCTCATCCATGTTGGGCAAGGCATCTACAACGCGACCATTGATAGCCTCGGATTAGAACTAGGTCAATTTAGCCTCTATGTCACCGCAAGCACACCAAATGCAGTTGAACGCTTCGATATCGTGAACGTGTTTCTTGTGGTCATTCCTACCGATTTATCCCCCTCTGATTCAATTATCACTGAATACTGGGGTACTAACTTCACAATCAATGTCTACTTCAATGATACCTTCCATAACGTTCCCATCACGGGCGCAAACGTGACCTATTTCTGGGGCACAATGATTGGTCAAATGCAGGAAACCGGTCCACCCGGCTGGTATTCTATTACCCTTCCAACGACCATTTTTGCCGCTGGGGCCACTTACGAGGTAGTGTGTGCGTCTGATGTGCCAACCTACGAATTTGGTATAAGTGTTATTACTGTCCATATAATCGAACAAGAAACCGATTTAGCACTAACTGCTGCTGGAATCTATTTTGAACCTCTCGACATGTACACTGAATTGAACATCACGGGGTGGACAGTCCCGCGAAGTGACACACTATTTCTCTACTTCAACTTCACTGATACCAACGGCGAACCAATCACCGATGCCCTCGGTTCTTATAATTGGCTTTATGGTAGTGGCGTACTAACCTACAATGCAGGATTATACTACGCCGAAATAAATGTCAACGAAACCTCACCTGGAACATACTTTATTGATATCACCTTAAGTCGTCAAAACTACCAAACAGCACAAATCCTCAATCTTCCAGTTACAGTCACATTAGTACGAACTGCAATCTTAGGTCTTGAAGATAGTTTGCAACTCAATACAGGAACCGCATACACCTTCTCTTGCACAGTATGGGATTTAGATCATAACATCCCCATTAACCACTCAACTGTTATTATCGTCATCCCAGGAATATCGCCTGATTCAGGTTGGGAGCTCATCAACCTCGGAAATGGAACATACATCTTGCCTGGAGTCGCATTTCCGTTGGAAGATGCAATGGTTGCTCAAGTTACAGCCGAATCCGGCTTAGTCTACGCCACAGCCACACATCAAATCAACATCCAAGTAACTATCCATCCTGTCATTGAAGCGACACTCCGACTTGGTCTCCTCGCGGCAATCATCGGAATCATCATCCTCATCGCTTGGCTCGCTTACACTAGGGTCTTTGCAATACCTTGGCTTGTTCGTAAAATGCGAAGCATGTCTACAACCCTCGGAAAAGGTAAAACACCAAGCCTATCCAACCGAGACATCAATCGAATCGCTACTCGGCCCGAATCCATGGAAACCATTATCGAACCCGCCTATGGCGCTATAGGTGTCACTGTAGCTGCAACTGTTCTTCCGGCCGCGATCACACTAGAAGAACGCGAAGCCGAAGACGAAATCATCTGGCGGGAACTTGAAAAACTTGAAGGCCTAGGCCATGACCAGAAACTAGAACTGTTCGAAGAAATGAAACGTATCCCCGCCAAGGACCGCGTCTGGTTCCTCGAAGACCTCAAAGCACAAATGGCTGATGGCGCGCGCTTTGGACGTGTACCTACTGAACCGTCTCCTGTTCCCGAAGGGGTTGATCCTCTCATTCATGCCCGTCTTCAAGCGCTGGACGCTCTGGGAACCGAAGAGAAGGAAGCAGTTGTCGAACAACTCCGTGGTCTCTCCAAGGAAGAACAGGAAGAAGTTATCAAAGCGCTCGAAGACACAACACGAAAAAATGAATAGTCATATTCATCGGGGCACTGAACGTGTCCCATCGCATCTTTTATTGCGACAAGCAAGCATATTAGCTCAAAAAAACATCTCAGGAAAAACAAATAAAACCTCAATTTAATATTTTAGTAATGCGGGGTTATCAACCTTAGGCAGGGTAATTTGAAAAAGAGGTGTGCTTCATTGGACAAAAAAATAAGTTTTTTGACTTTATTAGCCTTAATGGCCGTCATCATTTTTTCTTCTCCTCTAGAATTGAACTCATATCCCACTGTGATGGCTGCTTCACCTCCCAACTCTCCATATGAAGGCTTAGGTGATTCCCTCGATGTTACTGAATTTGCTCGAAATGATAGCACCCTCTTCTCAAACGGAATAAACGGTACTGCATTTTCTTATCTTGGTAGCTGGTATCCCTCAGGTTATCGCGGCTATTACTTACACACCTCTGTTTCTAACCTTCGTCGAACCGAAGATCCGGTCCCAAATGGTGATTTTGACCAATACGATGAACCCGGCAATAATTGGACTTTAACAGAATCTACAGGTGGACTAGTAAAATCAATAGATAACGTCACGGGCGGGAATCCCGGCTACTGTCTTGACACTGAACTCAAATACGGAAACGTCCCCAATACTGCCTACGCCTGGATTGACAATGATTTCACATATACTTCATCCATCACCCCAGATAGTCTCAAATTATATTTCGACATTAGATTTTCTGAAGATGTCTCAAAAGCCGGATGGTTATATGTCAAAGTATCTGTTAGATATCAAGCTGCAGAAGTTGGAAGTTGGACCAATACAACGGACCTTTATAGCCCAACTTCTTGGGATTCTCTTAGTTTTCCAACAGCTGCCGTCAATGGAACTGTAACCATTCGCATTACAATTGAAAAACGGGGCGGAGGGAGTGCTAACACAAAGGGACATATCTACTTTGATAATTTCCGGTATGTCATTGGCACAGATAGTAAACCCAGTGAAGTTGAATTAATGGTCAATGGAAACCCTGTCTCCGATACTTTTGGAAATGCCGGAGAAGTTGATATTTATGCTGACCCAAGTTCCAAGGAACAAGCACAACTGGCAATATGCTGGGACTCCGACGAGTCGTTTCAATTCACCTCTCCCACTTATTCAGATATCAGCTTTGATTACGAGTACTCTATGCGAATAAAAAGTGAGAATCCAAGTGCTGCCTCCACAGATTTTTCAAATGTTGCAGACGAAGCCCCCACTTGGAATATCAACTACACAATTCCCAGTTCCCGACCTCCCAGTGGATACACAGGGTATAGCTATGGTTTGTATTTACGTTCAACATGGACTCTTGTTGAAGTTAGAAATAGTACCAATGACCTCGTTCCAACAACGCAATACAACTACAACGCAACTAGCCAATTCTTTAAATTAAACGAAGACATTGCTTCTGTTGGTGACCTGTTCCGAGTTATTGCTTCGAGTCTAAACTACATTTTAGACATTTTTCCCCAAAAAAGTAGTTCCGGCTTGGGTCCTTGGACCAATATCTCCTCAAGTGATTATTATGTAAAAGGTGATTGGATTCGAGTTCTTGCCACATTACGACCAATTGGGCCGTCGGATAATGTCGCAGACGTATCGATATTTTATCCAAACGGTACAATTTGGAATAGCGATTCCACACCAGGCATTGATTCAAGTAAAAACACTATCACAAGCATAGCTTGGCAAATAAATCAGATGGATTCAGACAACGCAGGCAGTCAATGGCAGATTTCAGTCTCATTTGATAATGACACGCAATGCGGTATGCGTGCGCAATACTTCACCATTGTCATCGAAACAACTGCTGAAAAAATCGATCCGGATCCCGGAACCCGTGTTCTGTGGGGTCAAACTGTCTTTGTAAATGTAACCTGGGCAAACAATGATACAGGTGACTACATTCTCGATGCCGCCGCACGAATTCGATACATTGATCGTAATCTCCAAACGCGATACGAGAATATGACTGCCAATGGACAAGGGGCATATTCGCTTGACTTTGGAACAAACCTGATGAGCCCCAGTCGCACTGCAAAATTCTACATCGAATTCTTCCACTACGGATATGTGAACATCACAGGAACACAACTCACCTATACAATCAATCTCGTAAATGATATCAGTTATACAATGGTGCGGCCTTCCCAGCAAACTGGACCCGATGAATATACAGCAGAAACTACCAGCGATGAAGGCTATATCAGTCAAGTAAAATTCTACGATTTATTTGAACAAGCCTATGTTCGCAATGATACAGGCGCATGGAGCGGAAATGTACGAGTTAACTTCACTCGTTATCATTGGACGGAAACTTGGACCTATATCACAGAAGGAAGTTTTATCCCAAATGCCTCTGACCCGATAATCTTCGAAAAGATTGATTCCCAATATTCCGGAGTATCTCAAGTAAAGTATGAAGTTACCATGCGCATCGAAAACGCCGCTTGGGATTACCAACAGCAAAACTTCACCATTATTATTCGCATTGTTCAAATCGCGACTGATTTGGATGCTGTTCGCACTGTAATCTCTTATCCGCCCACAGGCGATGGATGGACACAATATAATAACAACACGGATACCTATGAGGTTCGTATTTTCTGGAACGAAAACTTCAATATCACCATTTTTTACCACTTTGCAGAGAATGACACCGGAATTACAGGTGCAACTTCAAATCTCCTTTTTGGCTCTTTGAAAAGAACACTCACTGAACAAGCAAATGGATTCTACAATATCATACTCGACACTAAAGACGTGGGACTTGGAATCACAGACATTCTGGTGAACGCAAGCTATCCCACCTATGCGTCCCAAACAATTCAAATAAGGCTAATTGTCGAAACCCGCGAAACAGAACTCACCAAGGACTATTTGGGCGCTCTTGTTGACCTTCCATATGATGATGACTTTACTGTAATCTTCACGTACAATGATATTGTAACAGGAACCCCAACAGCGATTATTGATGCAACCGCATCTATTGTGGGCTATCCAGCTGGCAAATATTCAGTGAACAACAATGGAGACGGGACGTATACTATTACATTCTGGGGGAACATTACTGAAACTATCTATTATGTTACGATTACATTTAGTCGCACAAATTATACTACCCAATCTAATTACTTCGAAATAACAGTACGTCCGATTCATACCATCGGGTTCGGACTTGCGGACTCTGTTTCTCTTCCTTGGGGTCAAAATGTAACTATCACTTTATCCTACAATGACACCGATCATAGTGATATTGCAATTTATGGTGCTGACATATCATTTGTTTCAACTGATGGATTCTTCAATTCTTCAAACGATATTCTGGGCTTCGACTATTGGCTTGTTATCAACCCAGACGGATCCTACACTTTGATTCTGAATACAACAAGAGTCTCAGCAGGAATGCAGCCTTTCACACTCATAATTACCTTTAGTAAGACTCATTATGACAATTCTGAAGTGTATGTATCCTTCCAAGTCCGAGACAACCTCACAGTGCTTCAACGCCAGTCACTAATTCCGGGGACAAATGTACCCTGGGGCGACAATCTAACCATCATATTAACCTATTCTAATTTGGATGATAGCAACTCTCCGATTCCTGGAGCGATTATTGATTGTGATTGGGACGAGTTCTATTGGAGCTATTCCTACAATGCTACTTTGCAAGCCTATGTTCTGGTAATCCGAACAATAAGTCGAACCGAAGGAAGCTATACAATCACAATAAATGCCGCGAAAAATCATTACCAAGAATTTACAATAATTGAGAACTTCGTTATTCGAAAAATCCAAACTACCCTTGATGCGGATCCTGACTATATTCCAAATTGGCCATTAGGATTCAATGTAACAGTTCGTGTTGACTACTATGACGCGGATCATGGGGGGCAAGTACCCTTTGCAGAAGTCGTGACTGATTGGAATGCAAGCTATTACTCGATTATTTTCTACGGAAATGGAACTTACGATTTAATCTTAAACACAAGCTGTCGGGGTGTGGGGAGTCATACAATTAACGTTACACTATGGCGCGATCATTATGCACAACGAACCGTTATAGTATCTTTAACACTGGTACCAATTCCGCTATTTGTTGAAATTCTATCCTCCTCGCCAGTGACAACTGAATATAATTCAACTAATTTTGTAGTAGTTACTGTTCGTGTAACAGATCTCTATGACCGCCTGATCAATGATTCCACAACAACATATCACTGGTTTGCAGGTAGCGGAACGATGACATTTATTGAAGCTGGTATATACAATGTCTCTTTCTCTGCTGCCGCTGATACTGGGTCATACGTGGTAACGGTTCAAGCCAACAAAACTGGTTATCAAATCGGTATTGGTTTCATTATACTTAACATTCTGCCCACCGATACCATCCTTAGCCCAATAACCTCAAGTCTTCAACTAGTAGTGGGTGAAAGCTTCGAAATTTCTATCTTATTTACAACCATATATGGGACGGGTATTGCAGATGCCAATATAACATATCTTTGGGCGCTAAACAGAACTGGCTCCCTAGCTTTTGTTGGTGGTAACACCTATAATGGCACGCTAGATAGTTCCGGATTAACAGCAGGACCCTACCTCGTCTATGTAACTGCAGGTGGTCCGAATGTCGTTGAACGTACAACAACTATCAGCGTTTTATTAGTTTTGATACCAACAGAACTCCAAGCCTTTCCAACGATCCAGGAAGTATATTATGGTGCAGATTTCATACTCCAAGTCTACTTCAATGACACCAATAACAATCTGCCCATAGATGGTGCAAATGTCTCCTGTATTTGGGGCACTCTAACCGGATATCTCCTACCAACAGGAACGCCAGGTTGGTACAACATTTCCCTATCGACGACAATTTACCCCGTTGGAACTTACATGCTTACTCTTTCCGCGGATTTCGAGGGATATCAATTTGCCCTAGCATATGTTGACGTAATCATTCGCCCTCAACCGACAACATTAGACTTGGTATTAATCCAAACCTATTATGCACCACAAAATCTAGTAACAAATCAAACAGGAATTTCATGGCAGGTTCCTCGAGGTGAGCTTCTTATATTGTACTTCAATTTCACGGATGCTTCAAACAATACTATTACTGGAGCAATTGGAACTTACAGCTGGACCTATGGTCTAGGGGTCCTTGAATTCACAAATGGGTTATATGTTGCCACCATAGACCTAACTCAGGCAACTCCTGGATATTACTCTCTTCTAATCACATTATCTCTTCAAAACTATGAAAGCGGTCAAAGCCCATCCTATGACCTCAATGTAATTCCAATTCCCGCTGTAATTCAAGTTATTAACAATCCTGGAACCGTAGATACAGGAACTACATGGGACCTAGTAGTGTACTATAATGATACCTATCACAATTTACCAATAATTGGTGGCAATCTCACAGTAACTATCCCTCAACTCAATTTCGAAAATATGGACATGCTTGACAATAGAAATGGATATTATTCGTTTACTGTTCCTGCCCTCTTATTAGACAACAGACTCGAAATCGAAATAAACGCACCAGGTGGTTTACTATATGCTTCTGATACCGAACAAATTATTGTCTATGTCAGACTGGGGCAAGTGGCTCAGGTTACTATAACACTTGGTCTTGTTGCCGCGGTGATTGGAATTGTCATGATTATATTGTGGTTAGCTTATACACGAGTCTTGGCAATTCCTTGGCTTGTCCGGAAGATGCGTAAAATGAGCCGAACCATTGACAAAGGAAAAACACCCAAACTTTCAAAGAGTGATGTTGGTCGGATTGGCTCTCGATCAGATTTGATGGCTCATATTGCCGAACCTGCCTATGAGACCATTAGAATACCAATTCCTGCAGCAGTCCTACCTGCGGTAATTGAACATGAAGAACGTTATGCAGAGGATGAAGCCATCTGGGCCGATTTAAAGAAATTGCCACAACTAGAATACGACCAAAAACTTGAATTATTCCAAGAAATGAAACGCATCCCTGCGACCGAACGCGTATGGTTCCTCGAAGACCTAAAACAACAAATGGCTGATGGTACCCGATTTGCTCGGAAAGCCAAAGAGCCCACTCTTGCACCAGAGCTTGAAAAGGAAATAGAAGAACGATTGAAACAATTTCCCCAATTAAGTAAGGCGGAAAAAGACCGCATCACCAAACAACTTCGTAATGTTCCCAAAGAGGAATGGGAGGAAGTATTCAACACTCTCGCAATTGCATCTAAACCAGAGGTTATTGAAGGTGATGAAGTTCTTCGTCCTGATGAATTACCAGCTATAACTGTAGAAGAACGGGAAAAATTACTTGAAGAATTGAAAGGGTTATCCGAGGAAGAACGGCGAAAAGTATTGCAAACATTTCGAGAGAAAAAAACCAAGGAAACTGCAGAAGGAGAGGTCGTTAAGGGTGAAAAAGAATTTGAAGTTGACGAATCAGACGACAAACAATAGGGTACTCAAAACCATATGATAAAACTATGATAACACTGTCGCAAAAGGGGATGGAATCGGTTGTTCACCACATTTTGTCTTTCCCCTAATGGAGAAGAGAAATTTATGGTGACCCTGTGAATATTGTTTTGAGAAGTGTAAACATTCCGAGGATGATGATGGTGCTTCCGATGAGGTGAGTCATGCGGTGGCTGGGTGTGCGTTTGACGAAGTAGCTCGCGAGGGGGGTGCCGATGAATGAACCGAGTACGAGGGGTAGGGCTAGGTTGAAGAAGAGGGGGTCGAGGATGAGGTGTCCGAAAGTGATGTAGAGAATGACAGCGGTGAGACTGGTGAAGGTTTCGGAGACCATGGAGGTGCCGATGGCTTGTTTGCCGTTTCGACCATGCAACATTTGTCCGCCTGCCACAATAGGTGTGTAGCCTCCAGCGCTGATTCCTTTGTTGATAGCTGCGAGTAGACCGATGGCGAAGATCCGTCCTGTGGTGATGCGCCAATGAATGTCAGTTAGTACCATTATGCCAATGAGAGTTAAAGCGATTCCAATATATATTTGGAGGAAATCCAAGTGCACGATGAAGAAACTGAGAAAAATGGTTACAGCTATAATCGCCCCGATAATTCCTGCTAGAGAAAGGTTGAATGCGATTTTGGTGTCATCGGATGTTTTGGTGAAGGTAACATTCCCATGAAGGTGATAATAGATAGCAGTAATAATAGCAGCGATGATTTGGGAAAGCAAAATGGCGGGGATGGCTTCTAAAATTGGAAAGTTGAGCAGAATGAGAAGTGGTGTGAGAAGTGTGCCATAACCGATGCCGATGGAGGCATCGAGGAATGCAGCGATAAGGCTGAGAAGGAACAGAATGATTGGAATAAGAAGCCAGTATATTATTATTCACCATTGATGGTGTTTCGGTAAAGAAAAGCGGGCTGTTTTATTTGTTTTTAGTTTTTTGGAGGATTGAACACAGCTGTTTTTTCAGGACATTCTAAGATATAATGATTTTCATTGGAAGTATGCTCTCAAAGGGTGTGTTATCAATAGAAATAAGACCACACTTGCATAGATGTTGTTGCATACAATCCCCTAACCCAGCAGAGAATAGGACTCACAGTAAAGCCTCGAACCCGAAACGAAACTAAAGAAGAGAATACAGTGAATCTGAATAGTGAGAAAGATAAAGCAAAGATAATCGAGGCGCGATAAGCATTCGCCTGTGAGCCTTGGATTTGTGTATATGTGGAAACTGCCGAATATGGCGATTTTTTCCTCACTAGTTTGCACTATTATGAAAAAGTGTGTATCCCATCGAGGCAATAACCACAAACTGGAAGATGCGCTCTAGTCACAGTAAGGAGTATGATAATGATGACGATGTCATGCATTTGCGTATCAAATTTAGATAATTAAGATGGTTTGAGAAGGAGGAATAGTAAATTAAACAAGACTGATATGCATTTGGTAGAGAAGCGCTTGATGCGTACTATAAAATCTCCAATGATTTGCGATGTTTGGATGATAAATGCCGTTCCTCTGGAGGACCGTAAATACTATTAGGTGGGGCTTCCTGCGTATGTTACCTAAGACTAGCTGCTTTTTGGTGGTTTACACATGACGAAACCTAATGACGGTGAATTGATGTTAAATCTCATTAAGGAACGTCACGCTATACGCGACTTTATCACCGACCAACCGGTGAGTGATGAACTCCTCTTCAAGATTATCGAAGCTGGAGGATACGCTCCCAGCGCTGAAAACCAACAACCTTGGCGTGTTATTATCGTCCGAGACAAAGCTATACAGCGTCGCATTGGAGAAATTGCTGTATTACGGACCATTGAATTATTTGGACGAATCACTCCTCGCCAAGAAATCGAACGACGCCTTCATTATGTAGAAGCGTTACCAAGCCGGGAGCGAACCATTGATTGGCTCATCACTGGTAGGAGATTTGAGTACATCAAGGGTGAACCAGAAACTGATGGCGCACCTATTCTCCTTGTATTGGTCGTTGAATCAACACATGTTGGTAATTCACAACCCACACTACGTGGAACGGGTGGTGTCTATGGATGGAGTAGCTTGCGCCATTCTATTATTGCCGGAAGTATGTTTATGCAAAACTGCTGGCTTGCAGCGTCTGCCCTGGGTTTAGGGGCTTGTGTGTCCAGTGTACAACTAGATCACTATGATGATATCCGTGAGATTTCCGAATTACTCAATATTCCACAACCCCATTGGACACCCATCATGTGCCTTGCCATTGGCTATCCCAAATTGCCCCGAACTCGTGGGCCCCCACGTCAGCGACCTGAAGAAATCACTTTTGTTGACACATGGGGTAAGAACTGGCAACCCCAAAAGAAGACTGGAAAGTAATCGAGGCGAGTTAACCGATGGATCAATTCAAAACATTACAGGAATTCATTGTCGAATGGATGGATGCGCTTTGGTGGAGCATGCGTGACCGTATTGGAGCTCTCTCCATGATTGAAACCTTACAAAACTCTTGGCAAACTGCGGGGCGAAAAGTAGGAGAAATTGGTAAAGCCGAAGGTCTAAACATCATCAAAACGGTTGAAGCCGCCCATTCCATTTTTGGACGCACAGTCACAGTTCAAAACAACACCGTTCTGGTCACCACCTGTCCAATCTGGGATAAGATTCTGGCAGGTCAACTTGAATATGGGCTCCGTTGTGAGGAATTCATATGTGCCCCATACCTTACTGGCATAAAAGATGTCTTTGGAGCGAAGGAAGCCATTGTTGAAACCAATCTCCGGTTGGCACATGTAACTCGCGCCCGATTAGAATACAAGCTCAAAAAACTAAAAACAGCGAATACCACGGATCCCAAAAACCAAGCGCAGATTTCAGAACTTAAAAAACAACTCAGCCAACAACCTGCAACACCTGCTTGCATTTTCCATGTAAAATAACTGCTTTATCAACCCAACAATTCCAAGTCTGGCACTATTGATTTTACTAGCACAAGCCGCTCTATTTCGCTAGGATTGACTTTCAAATAGATAAACTTAATTTCACGGTAAGCAAACGTTTCAAAAACTACTTCCTAGTTTCTTGGACATGATAGTGCCTAAAATCACCTTACGGTTTTCTGCTTCTCCTGATTCCCCTTCATTATCTGTAATCTTTTTTGAATCTCAATAGATCCTGAAAATGATTGCACATCCAGTTGCGAATGGTTCTTAAGCAAAACCCCCCAATGGCGACCTACTAATCAACTGCGATACTAACCACTCGGTGTCACGAATGGCTTCGAAAGCCGCTAAAAAGCAAATTGAACCAGTCTTTTCCCCAATGTCTATTGTTCTAATCGGGGCAAGTGATAAACTCCGTTCCTTCGGATTCCAAGTTGCTCGTTCACTCATCCGCAATTTCGATGGGCCAGTTCACTACGTCAATCCCACCGAAGCAAGTGTCCTCGGATCACCAACCTTTGCCACTATCAGTGAAGTTCCCGAAGGCTCCCATCTCTGGGTCATAACCATACCCACAAAAGATTTTGCAAAAACAATTCGACTGATAGGAAAACGCCAACCCGTGGGAATCATCCTACTTTTTGAACTTCCACAGACCCATTTCGATGTTGCCCGTAAAGCAATATCCAAAGTGCCTTGTCCTGTTATAGGTCCAAGAAGCGCCGGATTTTACAATTCGTCAACTGCCTTCGACCTGATACCGCTTCCACCTGAAGTACTTCCACGACCTCGAAAAGGATTCGCAGGGATAATCACCGATAATCGTGATGTTGCTTATGGGTTGCTTGAACAGGTAACCAAATATCGGTGCGGGGTATCCCTTTTTGTTGATCTTGGCGAATCTCTTGGAACTACTGAAACCGATGTGCTTGCTTTTCTAGCCAAAGATAGTGAAACTCGTGTCATTCTTCTTGGCGCAGGTCAAATATCGAACTCCTTGAAATTTCGAACTGCCATCCGAAATGCCCATCGGGTAAAGAAACCTGTGATTGTTTCACTTTGGCCACAAGATCTCACTCGTCAACTTGGGCTACACCGCCGAACTGGAAAAACAATTACTCCCTTAACAATCGACCTAGCAAAACAACACAACTTGATGATCACATCATCTTGGGGGCGTGCGGTGGACCTTGCACTCCTTTGTCAAACCCAACCTCTCCCCGAAGGCTTAGGAGTTGTAGCGATTTCTAATTTTGGTGCATATTGCGTCTATGCCGCGAGTGCCCTCCATGATTCATCATTGCAATTAGCCAAACTCCAACCCAACACCCTTACAGCTCTCAAGGAAAATCTCCCTCCCTACTGCCGCAACGACAATCCCATTGGCTTGTATGCCAACGCAGACGAAGAACGATTAGACACCACGCTTCGCATTGTCCTTGCTGATCCCAACACTCACAGCGTCCTTATTGCCCTCCTTCCCAATTCACCCAACATTGACCCTGATTATCTCTATGTCATGCTCGGACAACGCCTCAAAGCTCTCAAAATCCCCAAAACTATCATTGGTGTCATTCCGGCTACAGAGCGCGACAATCTCCTCATAGGAAGTCTCGAGCGCCTTAATATCCCCATCTTTTCAAACTCCCACCGAGCGGTTACAACCCTAGAAAACGCATATTTACTCAACACCCTTCTCAAATCCAAAAAATAGGAGTGGGTACCAATTTACAAAGCATATGTCTTAATCAAAGTAGCCCCCCACCAAGAAGATAACATCCTTCGCGAACTCAGCAAATTTGCCGCCATATCCGAAGCACACAAACTATTCGGGTTATACGATGTTATTGTTGAAATCGAACGAAAGGGAATGCGCGATATTATGGAAACGGTTTCGAAAATTCGTGCTATTAAAGGTGTACTCGATACGATAACTAACCTTGTAGCAGATTTCGAAATGGATGTCCATGGCGCTCCGCTCTAAGAGACAAACGGCGTATATCGAAACGAAGGTTCATCGAGGGGCTTACATGAAATCAGACTTGGAACCGTTTTTCAATCCAAAAACGGTTGCCGTCGTCGGAGCTTCTGCACGAAAAGCGAGTGTAGGCGGGGTGATTTTTCGTAATTTCCTCAAACCCGCCTTCAAGGGCGTAGTCTATCCCATTAACCCTCGTGCAACCGAAGTACTCGGCATTCCGAGTTATGAGCGGGTATCATCCGTTCCTGAACCTGTTGATCTCACCGTTATAGCTGTTCCCGCGGGAATTGTACCAAAAATTATGGAAGATTGTGAAGAAAAGGGGGTTAAAGCCGTCATCATTATTAGCGGCGGCTTCAAAGAAATCGGAACTGAAGGTGCCTACCTCGAAGAGCAAGTCATCCAAATCGCCAAACGAAGCGGGATTCGAGTAATTGGTCCCAATTGTATTGGTATATATGATACCAATACCGGAGTTGACACCACATTTCTTCCAGCATCTCGGATGGGAAGACCAGGAAAAGGATACATAAGCTTCATCAGTCAAAGTGGTGCATTTGCGGCAGCTGTTTTAGATATTAACGCACAATCCGGACTCGGAGTAAGCCGCGTCATCAGCTTTGGCAATAAGGCAGATGTCAACGAAATTGATCTCATTAAGTTTCTTGGCACCGACAGGGAAACTCGAGTCATTATCGAATACCTAGAAGGACTTTCACCGAGTACAGGAAGTTCATACATCCAAACTGCAAAAATTGTAACAAGTCAAAAACCGATCATCGTTGTGAAAGCTGGACGTTCAAAACGAGGTTCCGTGGCTGCAGCTAGTCACACGGGCGCATTAGCTGGTGATGCCCGGCTCTATGATTTTGCATTCCACCAAGCAGGAATTCTCTCAGCTCAGGACTTCGAAGATGGATTTGAAATGGCAAAAACTTTAGCAACACAGCCTCCTGCAAAAGGTAATCGCGTGCTTGTTGTCACAGATGCCGGAGGAGCAGGAGTCATGACTGTCGATGCCTGCGAAGCCCTAGGATTAACCGTTCCTGAACCCCCTGAAAAAGAAATGCAAATTCTTCGTGAAGCTTTTCCAAGCTATTGCAGCGTCAATAATCCCATTGATCTCACCGGTGACACCGATGCCGAACGCTATCAAATCGCTTTTGACACACTTCTTGGAACAGCTCATTATGATGGGGCCATTGCCATCGTAATGATGCAAATTCCTTTGTTAGATCTTGATATCGTCGATCGATTAGTTGCAATTGTCCGAAAATATGACAAACCATTAGTTGCTCTAACGGCTGGAGGACGATTCACAATGAAAGGTGCTCAGCTCCTCGAAGAAGCAGGAATTCCCACCTTACCAACTCCAGCCAGAGCAGCAAAAGCCATTTGGGCGCTGGTGGAATACGGGCAACATCTGAGGAAAATCCATTCGCAAAAGAAATCAAAGTAATTTTTTTTCCTTCATAAGATTGGACAACGGTACTGTTTATAATTACATAAGTTTACCATTGCTTTATTCAACTTTCCTCGTGTAGGCGAGGTGTACACTTTTGATCAATGTAAGTATTGTTGGTGCTGGACAAACAAAGTTCGGACGGCACAACGATTACAATTTACGTGAACTCTTCGCTTTAGCAGCCTATGAGGCCATCGAAGACGCTGGTATTACACCCAAAGATGTTGAAGCGGCATTCATAGGTAACCTATCTGCAGATCAATTTAATCGACAATCACACATTGCTCCAATGATGGCCGATGCTGCAGGAATGACGGGAATTACTGCTACTAAATGTGAAGCTGCTTGCGCCTCGTCAGCTACGGCGTTACGAGCCGCAATTCTTGCCATCGAATCTGGGCAACATGATGTGGTCATGGCTGCGGGCGTCGAGAAGATGACTGACCTCCCGACTCCGGGGGTCATTGAGATATTAGCAATGGCGGCTGACCAGCCCTTTGAGGCAGAACCTGGAATTACGTTTCCGGGAATTTTTGCCCTCTTGGCAGTTGCTCATATGGCGAAATATGGTACAACTAAAGAGCAAATGGCAGCGGTTGCTGTCAAGAATCATGCCAACGCGATGCACAATCCCTTAGCGCAATATCAAAAAGAAATCACTATTGATACGGTGTTATCAGCACGCCTGGTCGCTTGGCCATTGGGTCTCTTTGATTGTTCTCCCATCACTGATGGAGCTGCTGCAGTGATTCTTACACGAAATAAATTGGCGAGAAAATTCACTGACACTCCTGTGAAAATCAAGGCCTCTGCGCAGGCAAACGATACAATGGATATGTGTGATCGCGCTGACCTTACAACTCTCTATTCCGCAAGAATAGCCGCGCAAAGAGCATATAAACAAGCGAAGATAGGTCCACAAGATATCGACTTTGCAGAAGTTCACGACTGCTTCACTATAGCCGAAATCATTGCCACCGAAGACCTTGGCTTCTTCACACCAGGAATGGGTGGGCAAGCTGTCGAAGAGGAATATACCGCAATAGATGGCGAGTTCGCAATCAATACCAGTGGTGGACTCAAAGCCAAAGGACACCCAGTCGGTGCCACTGGGGTAGCTCAAATTATTGAATTGTACCATCAACTACGAAACGAAGCTGGTAAACGACAAGTCGATTCGCCCAACTATGGACTTGCCCATAACGTCGGAGGGTCAGGAGCCACAGCCGTAGTCCATATTTGTGAACGATGGTGATCAAGATGAGCGATGAAACAACAATCAAAAAATACTTTGAATTAATTAATGAGCAAAAACTGTGTGCGGTACATTGTGCAAGCTGTGATTCCCTTCATCTACCACCAAGGCTTTTTTGTCCAAATTGTAACCGCAAGACCACTGATTGGACTCAATTAAGCGGGGAAGGTACTATCCGTTCATTCACTGTCATTCACATTGCTGGAACGAAATATGATAGAGACGTCCCGTACATCGTGACAATTGTTGCTTTGAAGGAGGGACCTTCTGTATGTGCTCGGTTGATTGGTCTTGATCCGCTCAAACCAGAGGATATCCATGTCGGTGATCCAGTTGTTGCTGACTTCGAAGAAATTCCAGAAAAGAAGACAATGCGCCTAATCTTTCGTCCTGCATAGCGTTCCAACGTTCACCAAGTTCTTGATTACTTCTTGAGTCCAAGATATCGAATTGTTGAAATTGCAAAGACTTTGGTGACTTTGAGTAAATCGTCAATGGGCACATATTCGTCAGCTATATGAGCAAAGGTCATATTTCCTGGACCATAGGCCACTGTTGATTCGATTCCTGCTTTTCGAAGTAGGCGACCGTCTGTGGCGAATGGTAATAAGAAGTGGACTGATGGCCCAGCTATCTCGTTTGAAGCATTAAATACCGTAGTCACGAACTTGTTGTGTTCAAAGTTGCGAATTGAGTTACCTGTAAAGGACTCAATGATTTCTATTTTACAGATTTCCGACATACCTAGCTGCTCAGCATGAGCCTGAATGAAGTCAATCATCTCATGAGGTTGTTGACCGGGTAAAATTCGAAAATCAATTTGTGTCTCACAGCGATCTGGTACAACGTTTGCGGCGACTCCTCCTGTTATTGTTCCAATGTTCATGGTGGTCGTTGTGAGTCCTTCTATTCCCGCTGAAATCGGATTGGGTTCATCTCCTTGGTGGATAAACGAGTTCATTAGTTGCGGGTCAATATTAAGGCTGGCAGCGAGTTGGTTTATAATAGCCTCGCGAGTAATAGGTGGAGGTATCGTTGGAGGCTTATCATCTAGAAGAGCTTGAAGCAGTTTTAGCATCATCGAGATGGCATTCTTTCCTGCCCCTGGAATACTGCCATGTGCCTTCTCCCCCTTTGTGGTTACTTTCACCCAAATTGGTCCCTTCTCACCGATGTTCACTGCGAATCCAAGTTGTCCAATACCTGACGGTTCAGCAACTATTGCTGCATCTGCGTTAATTTTCTCCCAGATATTGTCAATGCACCACATTGTTCCCAGCTTGCCTTGCCGTTCCTCATCTCCCACAGCATTGAGGATGAGTGTACCCATCAAGGGGACTTCAAGATCATACAAGGCGCTGATTGCTATTGCCTGGCAAGCGATCCCTCCTTTCATATCTACTGCACCCCGCCCATAGATTCGATCATCACGAATTCTTGCCGCAAAGGGATCCACCGTCCAATCCTCTCCAGGTGGTACAACGTCCACATGACCATTGAACAGAATCCGTTTCCCCTTATTCACTTCCCATGTCGCTACTAGATTCTCGATATTTGGGTGCGATTCAAAATACTCGGTTTGGATTCCGCGCGTTGCCAGTGTTTTACCCACACAATACGCAACTTCTGCTTCGCCTCTTGTTTTCCGGTCCCAACTGGGTATCTTAATCAGATCCTGGCATAATTTCACTAGTTCATCTCGAAGCTTATCTATGTGGTTAAGCACTTTTTCTTCCCATTCATTTACCGTCATAGCCTTTACAAAGCGACCATATCCAGATAGGTAATGAAAAACCTTGAGGGTGTTCGACGCTTCAACCAAACATCTTATACTGGTCAAGGTTCCTCATTCTCTTAACAGGAGATTTCTCTCTATGGATCAGGGAGTAAATGTCGAAGAACGATTATGCGGCATCTCAGAGAAGGCCCAATTTGCCATGCTCTTAGACATACTTACACCCAAACCTGGAAACGTTCATCGCTACAGGGATCATCCTGATACTCGGTTTATCCATTTTGCTGCCAGCATCACCCGATTGGGACACCCTTTACTCCAAACAGCCCAGTGGGGGTACCAATTCAGTATTAAAAATCATGAATCATCAAGAATTGGGGAACTAATTAAACTCGCTGTTCAAGCTTCAATGGAACCCCATGGAAAAAACACGCTACTTGGAACCATTCTCCTTTTTGTTCCTCTCGCGGCTGCAGCGGGTCATGAAATTACCCGACCCCGCCAATCGAAAATGACGCTTCACCAAAGTGTAGCCCGCATTCTAAATAATACAGGTGTCGAAGATGCCATAGAACTGGTTCGGGCATTACAGATAGCTAGTCCTGGAGGCGCTATTCCTAAATCAGCTGAATGGACCGATAAGCCCCAAGCCTTTGATTTTCAATCACCGCATACAATTGAATTAATTCGACGAGAAAAGTATACCCTTTGTGATTTACAGGCGTTAGCCGCTGATTACGATTCCATTGCGCTAGAATATACAACAAATTTCGCATATACCTTTGACAAGCTTTATCCAGAAGTGGCAAAGGCTCTAAACCGCCATTCACGTACCGAGGACGCTGTTCTTGCATCTTATTTATGGGCCTTGGGTGACCGACCAGACTCATTCATTCAGCGAAAGAATGGTTCTCAAATTGCGAAAGATGTAATGCAACGGGCTCAGAAAGTCTATACCCGCATTATGAAAATGCCAGAGACCGGATGGTTAAAACAGATAACACCCTTCGATGACTACTTACGTTCAGAAGCTTCCCAGCTAAATCCAGGAACCACTGCAGATCTACTCTCAGCAGCACTTTTTCTTGCATTACTTCTTGGTAATATAAAGTCCATACTCTGATGAATTCGATTACGGTTCCCACTTGAAAGGATGCTTGGCATACTCTTTATCACTGAGCAATTCATCGATGCTTGGTCGTCCTTCAATGGCTCGGCGTATAGCGTGACGCATCGCTTTGTAGTTGTTGATGAGAATCCGTTTTCGGTCAACGGCCGTGGGGTGAACAAACACCGTTGCCACAATTACCAGTGTTTCTACAGCTGATTTGGGTATGAATCCTTCTTCAACTGAATCCATTACAGCTTTAGCGCATCCTGTTTGAGCTGGGCCTCCAAAAAGACTTGCTTGGTGCATGCTTCGATTAGCAACAGTAGGAACAAGCAAGGTTTCGGGTTTCACCATTAAATTAGGTTCTAAAATCGCAAGAAGGGGTTCCATTCGTTCTTTTGGTGCCGCTTTAGCCTGAGCAAACGCGTATCCAACCGGGCCATCCTTGCGACCAATCATTAGATCAATATGGGCCACCTCAGCTCCAGTCCCTGCTAGTCCTTCACCAACCTTAAGAGAGAAGTCTTTCACTTGGTCTGGAGTAAATCCAAATGCACCAAATCGCGCTTCTAAGGGCTGTTTCGGTTCGACTTCAATAGTTACCTCTTTGGGTTTGATTTTTCCCAGTTTTTCCAGTTCTATGCGAATTTCTTCACGGTTTTCATAAGAAAGAACACCACCGAATGTCAATGGGAGCCGTGGTTTTCCAACGGGAACTCCCATCATTTTCAATCCGGCTTTTGCACCTGCTGCGCCCGAAGCGACAATTAGGCGAGTAAGTTTCTGCAACTTCAGCTGTAAAGCTCTGGCATCGGCGAAGTTGTTACTTTGAACTTTTTTGAGCATATCGACCCAAATGTCGCCAATGAGTTGTGCGCTTGCAAGAATAGCTCCAGAACATCCTGATGCGAGTGCAGGAAATACCACTTCATCATGTCCTACTAAAACGTTGATTTTCGAGCCTACTTTTTCTAAGATTGCTAGGATGAGCTTAAGTTGTCCGCTTGAATCTTTAATGCCCACGATATTATCAAGGTCTGCCAAGTCCTCAACGATTTGCCATGGCATATCTAGTCCAGTACATTGGGGGATGTTGTAGAGGAGAATGGGTAATCCAACATCATTGACGAGGCGGTAATGCTCATATAAACCTCGAAGCGTTGGACGCAAATAATACGGGGTGACAACAAGACAGGCGTCTGCCCCCGCTTTTTGTGCAGACTCAACGAGGTCAATGGTTGTTTTGGTGTTACTTGCGCCTGCCCCTGCGATTACTGGGACTTTACCTGCCGCTTCATCAACAGCGAGTTCGATGAGCAGTTTATGTTCTGCAATTGTCAAGCTTGTGAATTCACCAGTTGTGCCTGCTGGGACTAGACCAGTGACCCCAAGGTCATCGATACAATGGCGAATGAGCCGACGGAAGACCGTTTTATCTACTTGGGATCCGTCCTTTGTAAACGGCGTAACGAGTGCAGGATTTATGCCACCTGGTTTAAACCCCATTTCCAAACTCTCCTCTAGATTTGTTAGGGCTGAGGGATGGCTAGGTCTTTGGCTCCAATTTTGGACAGTTTCGCTTCTGGATAATTATCTTGAATAATGTTCCGTACAATTTCAGCCCATTTGACCTTTTCACGGGCTAGAAAGCTAAGTCCCTCAATAGAAGACCAGGGTGTATATAATGCCATACTTGGTCCCGGCTCAAACTTATAGTAAACTGGTTGGACGCACCGCGTGATTTCTGGAGCTTCATAGAAACGATTGAAGCCACCGAAACTTGGCATCAACATTATGTGGATGTCGATGGGGAAATCTGTTGCTTGGCGAATAGCAGCTAGCTGTGGTATCGTCATGTCAGCAACAGGATTGAAACTTCCTGCACCTAGTTCTTGAAGTAATTTGCCTCCCGCCGGTGATGCATGACCTGCAAATATACTGACCTTGAATGTGATATCCTTAGGGATTTCCCCAATTTCCTTGAGTTTGTTTAGAGCCCATAGAAGTCCTTCATCAATGACTAAAAACCCTCGAAAACCTAACTCAATACCGCGTTTGATATCTGTGATTACTTCCACTAGTTTATCGGCACCTCGAAATCGCATTCCTGAGAGTATACCATCTGGGGTTGCGACTTGACGACCTATGTCCCAGCTTGTTCGGGGACCGGGAGTTAAGATAACTTCCATTTTTGCGTCATGGGCTAGTTGAGCAAATTTCCTAAGTTCTTTGTCATCGAGCAGGGTCGCTCCCATAACTACACTAATAAGGCGGTGGACGGCGACATCTCGCTTCTCCGACTCCTCTATCAGTGCTTCTAAGACCTCAGGGCGTTCTACACCAGAGATTTCAATACGATAGCCGGCTCCATCTGGAAACCGCTTCTCGCTTGTTGGTAAATCAAAAGCATCTTGTCCAGGTAACCCAATTTTCTCAAGGGCTTTCCGGACCTTTTCATAAGATTTCAGGCTCACCATGAAGGTTCCCTCGGATAGGTGGGTTTTGTTTGTTGCTGTTTAAAAAAGGTTGCACATGTTGCGTTATGGGAGGTTTTTTCAAGTGCTGGTGAGAAAGCATACCCGGCTCCATCTTCATGGCTATCTTAAACCCACCGAGGCCTCCGTACTGGAGTTGCGAGGAAAGTGGGTTCAGTCTAGATGGAGCCACACCTTCCCCCTTTAGCTGACTTTGTCTGAGTTGAGACTCTTGGAGATTGATGATCTGATCACATCAGCATTGCTCATCGACAAAGACATCCTTCTTCGAAATATCCAAACAATGGCGGAAAAATCCCGCGGCAACGATATTCCCCTTCGTCCTCATGTTAAAACTCACCAATGCCTTGAAATCGCCAACCTCCAAACCGGGTATGGCGCAAAAGGGCTAACTGTTTCTACCATTGGAGAAACATCAGTTTTCGTTATCCATGGATTCTCCGATGTAACTTTAGCCTATCCCATTATACCGGACAAATTCCCCTCACTAGTGAAATTAACTCAAAAAGCACATGTGAATGTATTAGTTGACAGTCCAACTATCATCACGATGCTGGATGCATGTTGCATCGGGGCTGATATACACCTGAATGTATTAGTCAAAATCGATTACGGCCATCATCGATGTAGTGTTGAACCTTCAAAGACGGAAGCACTCACTATGGCTGGGCAAATAGCTTCTGCTTCTCATCTAGCCTTTGGAGGAATTTTAACTCACGCTGGACACGCATACACAGCTAAGTCTAAGGATGAAATTAGGAATATTGCTGACACCGAACAAAATGTGATAATCGAATTTTCTGAAAAACTTCAAAGCAATGGACTAACACTTGAAACAGTATCTATTGGGTCAACACCTACTGCCATGGCAGCACCAAAATTCAAAAAGGAGATAACTGAGATTCGTCCCGGAAACTATGTCTTTGACAATAGTCAAATCTCATTAGACTCTTGTCATCATACTGACTGTGCACTTTCTGTACTAACCAATGTGGTAGGTGTTCAGGACTCACATATGGTTGTAGATGCAGGTGCTACAACGTTATCTAAAGACACTGGCACGACCCAAACGCTGTCAAGCTGGGGTTATGGGGTAGTTCTACATCCCAATGAAACAACCAGTTCTGCTGATGTAAAGATTGTTAATCTATCACACGAATATGGCAAGATCGCGTTCACAAAACCTTCTCCCCCTCGTCCCTTTTCGCCCGGAGATCACCTAAGAATAATTCCAAATCATTCCTGTCACCCTACTAACCTATATGATCAATACAATGTCGTTGATGACAACCGAGTCATTGCCACCTGGCCCATCTACCGCACTCGTCTTAGCTCTAAACTAGTTTAAAGCCAATCAACGGAAGCGTTAAAGAAATGAATCAGACGTATACCATTCCACCTGATTTCCAGAAACGTTTCCAAACGCTCCTTGGCCGTGAATTTCCAAAATTTATTGAGAATATTTCTCAGCCTCTTGTAAACTTTGTCCGCATCAATACTCTCAAAATCGACCTTAAATCAGGAATTGATCAGCTAAAACGCCTTGGAATAGCTGTCTCTCCTCTTCCCTGGTATCCTGCTGGCTTTCGAGTTTCTGGCGCTCATGACCTACTCCCCTTCACAAAAGAATACTCCTTTGGGTGGTATTACATCCAAGAAGGAGGAAGTATGCTCCCTCCTGTCGTTTTAAACCCCCAACCACAACATGTAGTCCTCGATTTATGCGCCGCACCCGGTTCCAAAACAACTCAAATGGCACAAATGATGAACAACGAAGGAGCTATTGTAGCAAATGATCGATCATTTCGCCGGCTCACAAGTTTTGGGCACAACATCCAAGTTTGCGGTGTCATTAACACCATTACGTTATGTCAAGATGGCCGCCGTCTCTCAACCCGACTTCCCCTTCACTTTGATCGGATTTTAGTTGATGCACCGTGTACTGCTTCAGGACTTCTTCGCAGCAAGCTTCCAACCTTTGAGTTTCCAGATCTCCAACGTATCCTTGGTATTCAAACAGTGCAGAAAGGGCTTCTTACATCAGCCTTTCGTCTGCTTAAACCTGGAGGATTACTTGTCTATTCAACGTGCAGTCTACACCCTGAAGAAAACGAAGCGGTTATCGATCATCTTCTTCGCAGCGTACCTACTGCAGTAATCGAACCTCCAAGACTCGTTGGTCTTCAAAGTCATCCTGGTATTATTCAATGGAATGATGCTCATTACCAAAATGTCATCAAAAAGTGTCTGCGAGTTTATCCTCATGATAATGATACGGATGGCTTCTTTATCGCTCTTATTAGGAAGAAACCCTAATGTCCCAAACCAAATCATTAACAGTTGACCTCGAAAGGGAAGCGCATGTATGGCACCTTCTCTTTACTCAGTTTGGAATTCCCAAACTTGTTGGTTACAGGCTTTTAAAATCTGGACGAAAACGCATTCGACTTATCAGTACCGCTGCCTTCAACCTTCTATCCGAACTACCATATACTGGATCAACTGGACTTTATATTGGCGAATACTCACCGAACGCTTTTCGGTTGTCAATGGACGGAGCCCATCTTCTTGGCCCTCATGCTGTGAAGCAAAGAGTCGAGTTAAATGATGAGCAAGCAGAAGCTTGGCTTCAAGGGGAATCGATTAATTATGAAGACAAACAAAGAGGATATGTAATCGTTGTCCACAATAACACCATCCTAGGCTGTGGAAGCCTCTCTCAGGGTACACTCCGTAGCTTTATACCCAAGATTCGACGACCTAAACACAAACGCTAACATCCTGGTGGAGAACAAAGTGTCTGTGACCATTACCATTTATGGAGGCGCAGGAGAAATCGGCGCCAATAAGATCCTAATCGAAGATCAAGGGCATGATGTGAAGTTCTTTCTTGATTTTGGAAAATCCTTTGAAACAATGCGCGAGTTCTATGATTTTCCTGTTTCCCCTCGTTCCCTTGAAGAATTAATACAAGTTGGTGCAACTCCCGACATTCCCAATTTATATTATCAGCCTTCCGAAAACGATTACCCCTCCACCGACATCGATGCGGTAATTTTATCCCATGCACATACGGATCACAGTGGATATCTTCCTCTACTTAATCGGAGCATTCCTATCTACATGGGCGAATGTACACGTATCATCTTTGAAGCCCGATTAGAAGGAGCACGAAAAGCTTTCGACACTGATATCGAAGGACAAACAATATCGACTTTTCAAACTGGAGCGCGTATTAAGATTGGAGACGTGGAAGTTCAACCAGTACATGTGGACCACAGTATTCCTGCAGCCTATGGGTTTATCATCCATTGTTCCGAAGCTACCCTTGTATACACAGGTGACTTTAGACGTCATGGAACGCTTCCTCAACTAACTGAGAATTTTGTACAAGCTATTCAGACTACAGGACCTCCAGATGTTGTTCTTAGTGAGGGTACAAATATGGCCAAGGCTGAACTAGCGACTGAACAGGAAGTCCTCCAAAAAGCGTCTACAATCATTGGTGGGTGTAAAGGTCTAACAATCGCAGATTTCTCTGAACCCGATTTTGATCGCTTTCGAACCATGCAATCCGCCGCTGAAGCAAACGATCGTGAACTGGTGGTTGAGCCGCGAAGATTCTGGATACTTCACGCGATTAATCAATGCCGAGGCCTCAAAAAACCAAGCATTGCACGAAAAACGGCAATCCGCTGGTTTGATGGTGAGAAAAAACGGGTATCTAAATACGAAAAATTGCTCCAAGAGGCTGATCCTCCCATTAAAGACTTTACTGATCGCGGTGTCACAGCGAAGGCGCTTCATAAACATCCTACACGGTATGTATTCTGCAGCAGCTTTGGTAGCATTAGTACCATCCAGAAAATCAAACCACCTGAATCTGGTATATATCTTCTCAGTGCTTCAGAGCCCTTTAATGAAGAAAGTGAAATTAGTTTTGATAAGCTTCTCAATTGGCTCGCTTTATCTGGACTTGCAATGTATTCTGCCCATTGCTCAGGACATATTCATCCACTGCAACTCTGTCAGACACTTGAAGAAATGCAACCCAAACAAGTGGTGCCCATTCATACCGAATCGCCTCAACTCTTTCAGAAGTTCATGAAATCCACCGGAATTCCTATTCAAATTCCTAAAAAGGCTATTCCCTTGAAATTCTCTTCCTGAAACCAATTTTGAACAGATTTCTCTTATACCCGAAATAGATTTTAGCAGGTTCACAGGAACCGTGCTTTATTATGTCCTTTCTAAGAGGCGTTCTTAGCGGAGATCCTGCAAAATCAGCTGCGAAACATGAGAAACGGGCTAGAATGCATCAAGCCGAAGGTAATGAATCAAAAGCTGCCGATGAATGGGCTGCCGCAGGACGCGATTACATAAAGATTCCCGATTATCAACATGCTTATGACGCCTTTTTACAAGCAGCACAATTTTATCTTGCTGTTAAGGATGATAAGCGAGAGAATGCAATTCTTTTTGATGCCGTGGATGCGGCTATTACAAACCAAGATTTCACAGCAGCATCAGGGGCTTTAAACCAGGTAACCCGCATAGGTACTAGAAAAAATGATGATGCACTACTGATTCGAGCTTACTCTCTCCAAACCATTCTGTTATTTGCTGCTAATGATTTAGCGAAATCGAAGCAGACTCATCGTGAGGCAGAAAAAATCGAGAAACGCTTAGGTCAGAAAAAAATTAAAACAGCTCTTTTTCCCATTGCATCCCTCCTCGTTAACCGTTTTATTGAAGGAGAGGTTGTTCCTAAGGATATTCAACTCCCCGCCCGTGTTGACGAGTCAGAAACAGTAAATCAATTAATTACAGATCTCCTCTCACTCTATCAAGATACACAATCTGCAACTCTAAAATTAAAACTGGACAAAGAAGAAGTCAAAATCAAAGAGCGCGTCTCTGGACGCGTTACAATCTCCTTTTCAGCCCCGGCACAAATTATTGACACTCAGATTTCACTTCCCTCAAATATTGCACTGCTGGAAACATTGACCATTCCCCTTGGATCAAAGAAGAAATTCAAGATTCCATTCTCACTGGAACCCCGGTTACCAGGCACCTTTGATGTCGGGCCACTGACAATCCTTTTTCAAATAGATCATCAGCAATTTCAATTTAGATCCAATCTATCCCAATTGAAAATCACTGCTGCCAAACCTCGAATTAACCTGGTCGCAAAACCGGTCATTTCTCCTCATTCTCAAGAGGAATTCGAGCTTTCTCTACGTGTTGAAAACACCAGCCATGGCGATGCCTCTGATTTAGCTATCAATATAAGCCTACCACCTACTCTTCTTCTCAAAACTGGGACACTAGAAAAACGTATACTCGCTCTTCCTGCCCAACAGCATGTCCAATTCCCCCTATTCCTTATTGCTACCAAAGCAGGCACTCATGAAGGCGTAATGACGTGTATATTCCAAGGTCCAAGTGGACGAAGCCAAAAAATAGAGAATAAGTTTTCAGTAGAAATTTTACCCCGGGTCCGAAAGGAAAAAGATTAATGAACTGCCTTAGCCGCTGTCAACTATGAATAGGGGTTAACAACTATGCGAGCACTTCTTCTAGCAGGCGGTGAAGGCAAACGCATGTGGCCACTTGTTGATACATGCCCTAAACCACTAATCGATATCGGTGGTAAACCAGTCATAGAGTGGATAATTAAAGATATGCGTGCAGCAGGAATTCGTGACATCGTCGTATCCCTCGGATATCGCGGGGAGCAGATTCGCGATTTTCTAGGACAGGGTCACAAATTCGGTGTAAAAATTGAATATGTAGTTCAGAAAGAACCTCGAAGTGTCACAGATTCTATTCTTGTCGCGAGAGAAGAATTACAGGGTGAAGATGCATTTTTCATCGTCAACGCGGATATCCTGGGCGAACCTACAATGTTTCGGCGTGCCCAACGACATTTCAAAGATCTTGGTGCCGAAGTTGTCATCAGCCTCACTTTAACAAACAATCCTCAGTTCTATGGAATTGCAGAAATTAACGAACGTGCTCGAATCAAACGTTTGGTCGAAAAGCCTCAACCTTCTGAAATCCAAAGTCGCTATGCAGTCGCGGGGATTTACGTGGTTCAGTCTAATATATTCAATTTGCTCGAAAATACAAAGGATTTGACCACCACCTTTCAACAGCTTATTGATAAGAGGAAAGAGGTCTATGGTTCCGTTTGGGAACGAGATTGGGTGGAAATATCTTACCCCTGGGATCTCATTCGTGCCAATCGGTTCGTTCTCGATAAAGTGTTAACAGGTAAAGGGTCTTTTATCGCCTCATCTGCTGATGTACAACAGCCCAGTAGAATCGAAGGTTCCGTTCACATCTCTGAAGGCGTTGTAATTCGTCCCCATTCAACAATACGAGGACCCACCTATATTGGTCCTAACACCTACATTGGAAATAATGTACTAGTTCGAGAATACACCGCTTTAGGCTCCAATGTCTTAGTGGGGTTTGGTGTTGAAATCAAAGAAAGTCTCATCTTTGATGAAACCAAAATTGGCCGCTTATGTTTTGTGGGTGACAGTGTAGTGGGACGTAACGTGGATATTGGGGCAGGCGCACAGCTTGTTAATCGTCCGGTTGCTGGAGAATCAATTTCATCTGTCATAAAAGGTAAATCAGAAGTTGTACCTCGAGTGAAATACGGCGCGGTGATTGGAGATAATGCCATCCTGAGTCCCAATGTTTCCATATATCCTGGAGTGAAGGTTGGAACTAATTCTATTGTGCTACCTGGCACCATTCTTTCAGGGGATATTCCTGCTGACACAGAAGCAAAAACTACTCACAAAGTTGCATTTCGTGCTTTAGGTCAAAGAAAAGAGAAAAAGACTTAAAGGCTTTTAGGATGTCCGTCCCAAACGGTGATTCGGAGTGGCTGTAGTTCTTGCCTATGTCCTTATCTTAGCAAAATCCGGACGCGAATTTGATATAATCGAGAGCCTAAAAGAATTCAAGCAAGTCAAAGAGGCACGAACCACGTTAGGTTCATGGGACATCATTGCCGCTGTGGAATCTGATTCCATGGAAGATCTCTATGTGCTTGTAGAACGAATACGAGCCCTTAGAAACGTCGAACGTACATCTACCCTCATTACGAGATAATTAAGCCGCCTCCCGTTCTTTATTTCCAACCAGCCCATTTTTATCATCACATTCCTCAGGAACTAATTAACAAAAGAGTGCCTTTTTGGGGCTTCTTCCTTCCCCCTGACGAGGTAGAATTTCATGACTGATGCATTTCCACCTTCAACAGAAGAATTCGATACAATTGAGGAACGGGCGGGAGATGCGAAATTCTTCCTAACTCTTGGAAGTGGAACCTTCTTAATCTTAGGCGCTCTCCTACTTCTACCTCATCTCGCCAATTATTTTGGTTTAATTCTCCTTCCTCCAAATGTAGCCCTTGCTTCGCTCATGGCTGGATTAGGTTATCTCCTTCCCGGATTTGTTCTATTCGCCTGGGGTTTAGGAAAAATCTTTCGTGGAAAGGATCTGACTTTTCAGCAAGTTTGGCAAGCCCGAGTGCAAATTGGGGATGTCAAGCGAACCCTTCGCTTCCTCGTCTTTGTTACATTCTTTATCATCCTGCTTGTAGTTCCCGTGCTCATCGGGCTGTCTATCCTTGACATTATGAATGCCATCATTATGTGGGCACTTACTGTCTTTGGACCATTAGGAATTTATGTCGGAGTTTTCATTATTAGTATCTTTGGTAATTTCACTGTCATTTTTCCCGTTCCTTACTTGTTTATTATTCTCTTAATTGCCCTCCAACCAGGATTCACACTGTTAGATGCTCTGCTGCTTGGCATAGTGGCTGGCGCCGGAGCAGCTATTGGAGAAACAGTTGCCTGGCTACTCGGGCGTAGTCAGAGCGGATCCTTGGAAGAATCACCTACTGGGCAAAAGATTTTAAAAATCCGTGGACAAATCGAACGCGGCTATGGGGGGCTATTGATCTTCATCTATGCTGCAACACCACTACCTGATGACATCCTCCTCATCGCTCTTGGGGCAACGAAATATCCGCTATGGAAAGCTCTCGTTTTTTGTTTCTTCGGAAAAGTTGCACTTGCATTATTAATTACTTTGGGAGCGCAGTTACCCTTTCTACAACCCATTTTGTTCCAAATTTTTGGAGGAGGTTCAGATCCTCTCATGGATACCCTCTATCTCATTCTCGGTATCGCTTTGATTGGTCTATTCTTTTTACCATGGGGAACCCTGCTAAGGAAGATTCGTGGCACATCAGAGGAGACGAAATAAATAGATTCGCTCTAATAAGCCAAAAATACGGCCCTTAGCAATGATCTGAATTTTGAAGCCGACATTTTTTGTAAGTGAAATTATCCGTGGCAATAAAGCAGCGGAACTTAGCAGCATCTGGATTTCACCGTTTTTGGCTAGCACTTGTCGTGCATTGCTAAGAAACTGATCAAATAGCTCGTACTTAGAACCAGCACACCATCCTTTTGCCATCCAGCTTTGAGCATCAAACCGGAAATAAGGGGGGTTGAATAAGATGATATCAAATGTTTCGTCCTTTACTGGAGAGAATAAATCACCTAAAAGGACTCTAACTCGGCTCTCAATTCCATTTAGTCGCAAAGTAGCTTGGGCACATTGAACCGCTAAGGGACTGATATCCGTTGCTGTCACAGGTTGTGTTATCTGTGCCGCCGCGGCTGCGATGGCTCCTGACCCAGTGCCAATTTCAAGCACCCGTCTTCTAGGTTTTAATTTCATGTGTCGAATAAAAAAGGAGGTTGTTTGACCCAAAATCGGGTTGAACACTTGGGGGCAAATCTGTACGCGAAGTCCGTTAATCATTGTTACTTTTTCATAATGTACTCGACGATGGAAGAGTTCCAATAACCATGCGATTAGCCTTGGATATTGTGATTGGGCTAACATGATTAGATATCCTTCTTTTGTTTCATTCACAAGAGCATAATTGTTTAGTTTTCCCCTAAAACAACTAGGAGCTGATATGCTACCCCACAAGGTTTTAAACTATTCAATCTAAGGTGACACTGATGCAGAATGGCGCTCGGCGGATTTGACTTCTTAGCAGCTGAAAAAGACACCTCTAAGAAAATTGAGGAACTTGCGCAAGTTCTTGAAAGGGTGGCAACCATTTTTCTCAACGGCGTTGGCTCACTTGAAAAACAAATAGATGATTTGCGAAATCGGTTATCTATAATTGAAACACAAGTTGATACAGTTCTTCGTATGGGTGGACCCAAAGGAGCACCAACAGTTACCGCCGCCACCAGTGTAGGAGAACCGCCTAAAGCCGGACCAACTCCTAGTCCTGGAATGCCGCCTTCACAAGCTAGTCCCGGTTCTTCTCCAGGTCTGGCAGCACCTCCTCAAGCGCCAACATCACCGATGGGTGCTGCGGCCTCCGGCGGGCTAGGAATTCGTGCTCAAATGCAAGGTGAACTTCAATCATTTCTTGCTCGACGCCGTGCGGCGCTTGAATCCATGATGGAAAATGAAGAATAGCAGCGTCTTGCCCTATTCATTTTTAAAGAATTGGCTTAAATCCTGTTGACCTTTCTGTGGTTCGGAATTTAATTTTTCACGAGTATTAAGCAGGCGTTTTAGTTTTTGCATATCTGCTTCCATCTCTGGGGTTAGATTTTGATTATACAATCCTGCCGCAGGGTGATACATTACAAAATAGGTGCGTCCTCCGCGTTTGAAGGTTTTTCCATGCATGGTTCCCATTCTTACAGTTGTTTCAAGAATGGTTTCTGTTGGAACTCGACCGACCAACGCAATAACTCGAGGTTTTATAAAATCTAATTGGCGTAAAAGGAATGGAAAACAGGCTTTTCGTTCATCAGCGAATGGTTGTCGATTTTCTGGAGGACGACACTTTACGATGTTTGTGATGAAAACCATCGCTCTCGGGATTCCGGCTTCTTCTAGCAATTTGGNNNNTGGTAAGTAATTTTCCTGCCGCTCCAACAAACGGCTCACCTTGAAGATCCTCTTGTCTTCCTGGTGCCTCGCCGATTATAACTAATTGGGCTTCTTGAGGCCCAACTCCCGGCACTGCTTGTGTCCGGGATTTCGAAAGTATACATTTACGACATTCTAATATCTCGTGTCGTAGAAGGATCCATTGGTCTGAACTCATCGTCTCACCACTTACCAAGCATCAACAGGGTGGAGAGGGTACATCTTCCTCTTAATGCTATTCGGTTGGGGTTGTTGCACGAACTCGTCGTCGCTTGCGGAATGCATAGAAGAGAACTAAGCCTAGAAAAATCCCTGCAGGTAAAATGATGGTTACAATCTTGTTAACCAATGATGTATCAACAGGAATGGTAATGACTTGACTACTGATGAATTCGTCAAAATAATACATTGAAACGTTTGCAGGGAACATACCGAAATCATATACGTGAGTAACATTAGGCATTAGTGGAATTGCTACTGTATTCGATCCAGGTAGAATTTCGACTTCTTGTGAAGAGTTTACAAATTTTGATCCAAATACTTCAATACGAACTGATTTTATCTCGTTGACGCGATTTTCAATTGAGACCAAAAGGAGTCCTATTTGGTTCTGTGAAAAGACGCTTCCAGGCACAACATTTGTGATGCTTGCAACAGGAATCACAGTGATCGGGTATTGCTCGTATAAGAACGAGAAATCACCAACACTAATCTCAAAGGTAGCAATGTGAACTCCCAAAGTAGCGGTCTCATTTACTTTGTACTCAACGACGACAGTCATTGACTCTTCAGGTCCGATTGTGAAGTTCACAAGTTCTATGAGTGGATTAATTGGGCTTTGGCTTCGGATTTCGCCTATTTGGTCAGAAAACCGTGCCCACCCATCAAGTGAGATATTTAACAAGTTATGGACGGTTGCTTGTACTTGCCCACTTGATGCTTGAGGTATTTCATAGGGGACTTGAACATCGGTGATTTGGATATTCGGTTGAGCCGCAACCGGTGTGTAGGCGGGTAAACCCAGAATTGAGGCGATGAACAACGTTGCAATCAAAAGGGTACAAATGCGAAGTGAGAGTTTCACTAGTTAGCCACCTTGTTGTTTACTGGTCTTGGGGTTCAGAGCCAATGTCTAATGTGTCTTTTAAAGTCTTTCTGCCTAGGACGGAACGAAAATCTTCTCCCTCCTTAGACATGCTCGAAGGCAGTTCTCCAAGTAACTAATTCGGCATGTTTAAATAAAGCAGTATTACTGCTTTGCCGGACTATATATAGTCACACGATATATTCGGAGTAGAGTTGAATGACTGAAGCACCTACCGACAAAACAAATGATAAGATTCGAGAATGGTCTCGTGAAATCAATCGTGGCATTCTTGAGTTCTGGGTACTCACCTTATTGCGGCAAGAAAGCCTTTATGGAGCGCGTATCAGCGCTCTTATCGATGACATGTCGGCAGGGCACATTCAAATGGAACCCGGAACCATCTATCCCTTACTCAATCGTCTTGCAGAAAAAGGGTGGATTGTTGGCAACACCAAAATCCACAGTGAAGGTCGAGGGCCCTTGCGTCGGTACTATCGGTTAACCAAAGATGGTGATCAATTACTCCAAGCAATGATCGACCATTACTTTGATACATATGAAGCCCTCTTCCAATTAATGGCATCTGAGTTCCAGTCTGTCCGTAAACGCTTATCTTCAATAACGGAGGAAATTGATTAAATGTCAGCAAAAATTCAACTTCGTGTAGTCTCTCTTCCAAGCGATGAAGCTGGACGTGGAATTGTCCGTGTTGACCCCAAGGTCATGGAACGCCTTGGCGTGACGTCGGGGGACATAGTTGAGATTACAGGAAAAAAGAATACTGGTGCTCGCGTTTGGCGTGGTCAATCCATTCATGCGGGTTCAGGAAAAATCTTCATGGATGGTCTGGTCCGAAGCAACGCTGGTACTGGGATTGGAGAATTTGTCGAAGTCAAACGAATTGATCCATCACCTGCTAAAGGAGTCGAACTTGCACCTGCACAACGAGGTGTTCGAATTGTCGCGGAAGGCGATGCCGTAAAACCGAGCTTAAATCAACGACCAGTTGCTCAAGGTGATATTGTTAGTACTGCGGGATCAGGCACCATTCGGAGTGGCGATTATTCAGTTTTCGAAGCTATGATGCGTGGTGCAGGAGCACCCTTTGCCCTTGGAGAAATCAAGTTCGTGGTTACTAAAACCACTCCTAAAGGCATTGTTAAGATTACCGAAGATACGGTTATTCAGATTCAACCCGAAGCCGTCGATATTACTGTAAAAGCTCCCATTGTCACCTACGAAGATATTGGAGGGCTTGATGAGGCTATTGACCGCGTTCGCGAGATGATTGAACTTCCTTTGAAACACCCGGTGCTCTTTGATCGATTGGGAATTGATCCACCAAAAGGAGTCCTACTATTCGGACCACCTGGTACGGGTAAAACTCTTCTAGCACGTGCTGTAGCCAATGAATCTGATGCAACATTCATTTCCATTAATGGTCCTGAAATTATGAGTAAATTTTATGGCGAATCTGAAAAACGCCTACGGGAACTATTTGATAAAGCATCTGAACGTGCTCCTAGCATCATCTTCATTGATGAAATCGACAGCATTGCTCCTAAACGTGAAGAAGTACAAGGGGAAGTAGAACGTCGTGTTGTAGCCCAGCTCCTTGCACTCATGGATGGTCTTCAAGCCCGAGGCCGAGTCATCGTCATTGCGGCCACTAACCGCCAAGATGCATTAGATCCAGCGTTACGTCGCCCCGGTCGCTTTGACCGCGAAATTGAAATCCCAGTACCAACACGCACGGGACGCAAGGAAATTCTTCTTATCCACACACGTGGTATGCCCTTAGCTAAAGATGTGAATCTAGATACACTTGCTGATTCCACACATGGAATGGTAGGCGCTGATTTGGCTGCAATTGCCCGTGAAGCGGCAATGAATACGTTGCGCCGGATTCTTCCACGAATCAATTTGGATGAGGATCAACCTCTTCCATCAGATATTATTGAAAGTCTTGAAGTCACAGGTGAAGATTTTGACGAATCATTACGACGTGCAGAACCTTCTGCTCTTCGCGAAGTGTATCTAGAAATCCCCAAAGTATCATGGGAGGACGTGGGAGGACTAAAAGAAGTAGAAGATGAATTACGCGAAGCTGTTGAGTGGCCTCTAAAATACCCTGCTAAATTTGAAAAAGTCGGGGTTCAACCACCTAAAGGAATTCTTCTCGTTGGACCACCTGGTGGTGGAAAGACATTACTAGCAAAGGCTGTTGCCACCGAAAGTGAAGCCAACTTCATTGCCATCCGAGGACCTGAGATTTTCAGCAAATGGGTGGGAGAATCTGAGAAAGGAATTCGGAAAATCTTTCGCAAAGCACGACAAGTTGCGCCTAGTATAATCTTCTTTGACGAGCTTGATAGCCTTGCTCCCGCAAGAGGTCAATGGCAAGGAAGCCACGTCTATGAATCCGTTCTTAATCAACTCCTTGCAGAGATGGATGGAATGGAAGAGCTCAAAAACGTCGTTGTAATTGGTGCCACCAATCGACCTGAAATCATTGATAAGGCACTCCTCCGCCCTGGACGCTTTGACCGAATCATCATGGTCCCAGCACCAGACATGGAAGCTCGGATAGAAATTCTCAAGGTTCATACACGAAAAATGCCCATCGATGACGATGTAGACCTTATAAAAATCGCTAAGGAAACCGAAGGCTACTCTGGTGCTGATATCGCAAACCTTATCCGTGAAGCTGGCATGTACGCAATTCGAAACGAAGAAAAACTGACTACTGTCAATGCCAAGCACTTTGAAGCAGCTAGGGCTAAAATCAAACCCAGCATCACTCCTGAAATGCTCAAAGCCTACAAAGATTACATCGACGTGATGTCCACAAAACGTGATGCTATCGACACCACGCCTGGTCCTTATACCTAAAAACTTAAACATCCGGCTCTCCCTGAGCCGGAAATCCCTTTCTTTTCATCAAAATGGCGCTTGCCAGCCCTATAAAAGGTTTATAAGGGCAATGGCTACGTTATAAACAGTCTTTAAAAAGTTTATAAAGCACACTCCGCCGGTCTGGGAGGTATTCATCTTGCCAAAGAGACCTAAATACAAAATAGAAAATGTAGTTGCAAGCGTCGAAGTCGACGCAAAAATTGATCTCAATCTTCTTGCCCGTAAACAGCGGGATGCTGAATATAACCCCGAACAGTTTCCTGGGTTGATGCTCCGTGTGAAAAATCCAAAGGCTACTATTCTCGTCTTTAATAGCGGACGGATGGTCATCACAGGATTACGACGAGAGAGCGAAGCAGAGAAGGCCGTCGAAAACGTGATTGCCAAGATACGGAAAGCAGGGATCACAGTCTCCGGTAAACCCAAAATTACTATCCAAAATATCGTCGCTTCAGGTGATTTACACAGCCGCGTGGATCTCGACATGGCACAGATGGCCCTAGAACGCTGTTTGTATGAACCCGAAGTCTTCCCGGGGCTTATCTACAGAATGAAGACTCCTAAAGCCGTTTTCCTAATCTTTAGTAGTGGAAGGATTGTTTGCGCTGGTACAAACAAAGAGACAATCACCCGCAAAGCAATCTATCTTTTAGCAGATCACATGCGTGATCTTGGGCTAATCGAATAAATTGGAAGCCACTTTTTGGATCAAAAATATGGGTCATTCGTAAAGCTGACCAAGGGACTGTACACATTCTACTACTAATTGAACCGTTGATTCCAAATCTGAAAACTGAATCATCGAGTTCGTCGTATGGAAATAACGTGTCGGCACAAGCAAAGCCGTTGTTTTACTGCCGGCTTTTGCTATTTCAACGGCTGCGGCATCAGTGCCAAAATGAACGGGCGCACGTAATGCGACCTCCTGCAATGGTATTCGATGCTTCTCAGCGATTTTAGCAATCCATGTATTCATCGTCTGAGAGGTCACATGATATTGATCCGCTTTCAACAAGGTGGGTCCTTGACCCAGCTTAACAGGAATCAGACCCGGTTTAATGTCAGGATGATCCTCTGTTGGTGACACATCAAAGGCGATTCCAAAGTCTGGTTCAACCCTGAATGCCACAGATTTCGCTCCACGAGTTCCCAGTTCTTCTTGAACCGAAGCTACACCCACTACTTGCATTGCCAACTTCTCATTTTGGATTCGGCGAAAGGTTTCTATCATGGCCACCAGCCCTACCCGATTATCAAAACAGTTACCGAGAAATCGACCATTTGCGAGTTCAATAAAATGTTTCTCTGCTGTAACATACTGCCCAATTTCAAATCCCATTGATTGCGCGTCATCAAAACTGTCTGCCCCACAATCAATGAACATTTGATCAAATTCCGGTCGATAACCCTGTTGTAATTCTTTCATCGGAATAATGTGTGGGGCGACCAGGCCCACAACACCAGGTTTTTTCCCTTGATTTCCATGGACGATTACCCGTTGCCCAAGAATGTTCCATCGGTGACCGACAAGTCGAGTAAACCGAAGGTATCCGTTATTGTCAATGTGAGTCAAAAGGAGTGCCCAATCTTCATCTTGATGGGCAATCAGCATCAATGATTTTGCTTCCCTTCCATGTCGATTTACAATCACATTACCAAGGGCATCAACACGAAGTTCATCAACATAGGGTTCTAACTCTCGAGTGACAATCTGCCGAACTTCATTTTCACGACCTGGAGGCGCATCAGCAAGAACTAACTCATGTAACAAATCACGCATTTCTTATCTATCCTTACGATTGAGAATTTCAATTAACCGCGGAGGAAAATCAGTAATGATCCCATCAACACCGAAATCAATGAACTGATGCATCTCCTCAGGTTCATTTATCACCCACGGATTAACCTTCAACCCCATTCGATGAGCTATACGAACAAACTGAGCATCAACCAAATGCAACTGAGGATTAATCGCAGAGCAACCCAATCCTTTTGCAACATCGACTGGGTTCTGCAAATCATACTCATACAAAAGGGCTGTAGCAATTTCATCGTTTAGGTTTCGGATCTTTTTCAATACCGGCTGAATAAAAGAAGAAATCATTATTCGATGAAGCAAATCATATTCTTGGATGAGATGTAGAAGTTGTGATTCGATATCGACTATTTTCACATCCAGATTGATTCTTAACTCATCGTATGATCTTACCAACTCAAAGAATTCAACCAAGGTAGGAATTCTTTCTGTGTCACTAACTTTCAAACCTTTTAGCTCATCCCAGGTGTGCTCTGCTACCTTACCGACTCCGTTGGAAAGACGTTCCAATGAAAAATCATGAATGAGAGCGAGTACCCCATCACTTGAACTACGGACATCACATTCAATACAATCTACTCCCCAAGAAATGGCGGTTTGAAATCCTGTGAGGGTGTTTTCAAACGGGCCCGTTCCGACTCCTCGATGGGTAATCACCTGAACCATAGGATTACCTCGCGAATAATACGCGCGTTTATTATTTCAAATGACTATCAGTTTTAACGCTTATGTGATATTGCTGATATGCAAGATTAAAGGTGCTCCCATTTCAAAGGCCGTCAAATTCAATATAGATTTTTTAGAATATCGCTGAATGAATATTATTTCGACTGAAAAGTCAAAACTAACGTAATTTCGAATGAAATGGTTGAAAAAACAACTACTCTTCAGTTTTTTCCGCCTGCTCTGGCTCCTCTGATACTACGAATAAATGCTCATCATTCAAGGTGAAAGCGGCTAATTCAAACTTACCTGTCATGGTTATTGCTTTCTTTGGGCAAACCGCCTCACAGGTTCCACACCAAATACAGCGGTCGAAGCGAAATTGGGGCTTCTTTTTGGTTTTAGTCTTCGTGGCTTCAACCATTTCGATGGCTGTTGCAGGGCAGTCGCGGCTGCAGAGTCCGCAGCCGGTGCATTTTTCGATATCGTGTTCGATTTTACCGCGGAGGCGTTCGGGGCGAACGGCTTCTTGAAAAGGATAGCGAATCGTGGCAGTTTTTCGTCTGAGGACGGTGCCAAGAATTTCGCCTTCCATTGCTCCAGGTCGTGGCATTTTTTTACACTCCTAAGGTAAGATGGCGACAATCCAGTCCATGATGAATGGCCAGGCTAAAAGGATGCCGACCATGAGGAGGCTGAAGGGAATAACCCATTTCCAGCTATCACGGGCGATTTGGTCAATTCGCCATCGAGAGAAGAGGGCTTTCATATTGGATAGGATCAAGACAATGGCGGTGGTTTTGACGATGAACCAGAAAGCGTAGTAAATGGCTGCAATTGCAGGATTGAGTAATAAGGGCATATTGGTGATAATCCAAGCCATATAATGTCCAGAGTTGATGGTGATCCCATGCACGAAACCACCATTGGCAATGAAGATGAAGAAGATTTCTGGTCCAAGAGGGCCTCCCAGGAAAACGGCTGTACCCAATGCGGAGGCGAGGAGAACTTCAAAGTTATTGGAGAGTCGGAAGAAGGCAAGTTTCTTCCCGGAGAATTCGGTTTCCCAACCGCCAACAATTTCAGTTTCAGCAATGGGTGCATCAAAGGGTATGCGTTCGGCTTCTGCTTGTGCAGCGATCAGGAAGACAATGAAGAGTCCAATGAATGCTGGGTTAAAGATTAGGGGTAACCCAAGGTTTGCTTGGTATACGACGACGCCTGTAAGGCTCAAACTCCCTGCTACCATTCCCGCCGCAAACAGTGCGAGGAGTAACGGAATTTCATATGCGAGCATCTGGACGATGCCACGTACTGCTCCAGTAAAGCCAAACCGGTTTGACGATGACCAGCCGGCGATAAACAGCATTATGGTGAACATAGTGCTGAAGAAGCCGATCATAAGTAAATCGCCTTCAAAATACATGATGCCCGTTACTGTAAAGAATGGCGTCTGAGAAATCGCTATCGGAACTAGCATAAGCACGGAGATGGGAATTGCCAAAGCTAGAATGGGGGTCAGCGTAAAGCCGATTTTATCTGCGGCTACTGGGGTTACATCCTCTTTAGCCATCAACTTGACAAAATCTGCGAAGGGTTGAAGGATGCCTCGCCAGCCTGTATGTAATGGACCGATGCGGTGGTGTTGGTCGGCATAGAATTTGCGGTCAATCCATTCAATATAGAAGGCATATCCTGTTAGGAACAGGAACCCAGGAAAGATTATAATCATCAGTAGTGTGACGATTGCATTCAATGGTGGGGGTAATAGCACCTGCACATTGCGCACTCTCCAGTGGGTCATCAATATGATTCGCTTCTGCTAAAAAAGCCTTTTACTACCACAAGATTTTGCAGACACACAAGTTATACGATACTTATAACCAAGAAAATTATAGAATAGTTCAAGCTGTGGTGAAACAATTGCTCGACTTTCTCCAAGCTGGGCAATGAATGGGTATCCTCTTTGAAAAGCGATAATGGGACGTCGAATAAGAAATGAGTGGTGTTCAAAATTCTCGACTTGAAACGCTTCTCCTCATGGGCAGTAAAGCCTTCAAAGCTCAGACTTTACCTGTTGAAATTATCACTCGTCTCAACGCGGCCCTGGATCGAAATATGAGAATCATTGTTGGTGAAGCGCCTGGTGCAAATCATGTCTTCCAAGACTATTTGGCATCACAAAACTACCGCAACGTACTCGTTGGTCATGCACGAAGCATTCGCTACAATGCAGGAAACTGGGAGACTAAACAATATGGCGACAATGTTCGTGAACGGGAAAAAGGAATGATTTCCGAATGCGATGAAGCCATCATCATCTGGGTCAACAACAGCAGCGTCATCGCCACCAACCTCGAACGCCTTAAAGAACTCGGCATACCCACCTTTCTCTACGAATATTCTCAATCAACACAAAAAGCCCAAGCAGGTATGCTCGATCCCTCTCGTACCTATGACCCTAACTACCGCCGGTACAAATACTTCAAACGAAAAAATGCAAGCAACTACGATATGCCCCTAAACGGTTAATACTGATTTAACTTTCGAGTATTTTCATGGCTTCGTTTGGTCAAAAACGTCTTTTCATGGTAATGTGAAAGTGTGTTGTTCCATCCCAACCAAAAGTTACTCTTTTTACCGTAAATACAGTAAAATTTATATTTAATGGAGTAATTTCGCAAAATGGTGAAAGCCAAGTGAAACGTTGGCCTCGAGTAAAAACTGTTGCTATCGCCGCCTTGATATCATTGGCAATTTTTTCTATAACGATTCTCAATTACCCTGAACCGTTGGTCCGTCGATTATCTTGGCTGACTCATCCAGGTGCCTATGCTATCTATACACGAGGACGGACCTACGAATTGACCAATGGGTCAATCCGTATGGACGTCATTGACGGCACACCAATTACCACATCTATCCAAGTTTCAACATGGAACGGTTCACATTGGTGCACTCCAACCATTTTCCATGATCTCCCCATCCATCATTCTACCTCTTTTTGGGTAGCCAATGATCTTCTTGTCGGTGGTAGGCTCAACAACCTTATCATTAATCACACTTCGGAAATCCTTGAAATATGGCACGATTATGATGAAGCTGACGAAGGCAACTCCGGACAATACGTTGTAAGTGTCAAATCCGTCACCCCAGGCCTCAGCCTCTTCGTTGGACGCTTTGCCGTCGAATGCGGATTAGTTACCGGCTGGTACTACCCCGAATTCTACCGCCTATACGAAACCAACCTATTCCTCGGCATCTACACCCTCTTTATAGGCTACCCCATCTTCGGAATACTCGTCTTAGCCCCTGTCATCCTCATGATTACCTCAATCCTTCTCATCTACGAAGGCTTACGCTACCTCCAACACTTACCACGCAAATCCTTGAAATAAAACTGAATTAAATGAACCATCGATGCTAACTCATCAAAAGAAAATCTAATTTTGTAATCACTTGAAAGCGTAGAATCCAAAAACCCTGGAAACCTATAACTTACAGAATGAAATGTCCACTCAAGGATCAAGGACTTGAACGCGGAGCCTGTCAAACCAGAACCTGTGATGGTCAGTCACAGCCTGCCTGTCAGGTAACCCTTCGAAAAAACAAAAACGGAATGTTCGAACGACTTATACGATCTATGCATCTCAGTCGACCGGAAGACTACTTTTCCGTATACCAGAGTGGATGCAATCACACGTGTTTGAAATGTCATTCGGCGGAGTTCAGTAAAACAGCAAATGGCGAATGGATTTCCACACATGAATTAGCCCTCATTTCAAAAGACTATCGTCAAGAAGTAACTGTTTGGGAACCTCGAGAACGGGCAACCATGTGGCACGCAGGAACCCTTTGTAAGCATTGTGGATCCTGTCGACTCACCGGTCTTCACTCACCCCAATGCCCACAGACACTAGACCCAACGCAAATTACCCGATCTGTCCAAGGCTATGGTCCTGCACGCAATATCATCGCCTTTACTGGGGGCGACTTAGGTTGTCACCCTGAGTATTACGCTGAAGCAGCCCACGCCATCAAAACCGCTGCAGGAAACAATATGTGGGTGCTCTTCGAAACTAATGGGTATGCCTTAACACAACCGAATCTACAAATTCTCAAGGACGGTGGTGTCGATGCCTTCTGGCTCGACATCAAAGCCCACAATCCCAAGATATACAAAAAACTCTGCGGCACCTCCAATAAAACAGTCTTAGACTCCATATCGTTGAGCCATGATGCAGGGTTTGTGCTTGAAATCCTCACCCTCTACATCCCCGGATGGGTGGAAACCGACCAACACACCGCCATTGCCCAACTCATCGCTGAAACTGACCCCACCATTCCTACAACACTCCTCGCCTTCTTTCCAACCTACCACCTTTCCCACGAAAAACCTCCTTCTCTTCAAGAAATAGTCCAAAGTGCCCAAGCCATGCAACAACAAGGCCTAACCAACCTACGTCTAGGCAACATCGGCGTTTTTGTCAAAACCCAGTACGACTACGAATTTCTCACCACAAACTTGACAGACATATCCATCGGGTGAAACAAAAAATCTAATCATAGCTATCGGCATACTCGATGTTCACGACCCGATAAGGCCACCAAGCTACTACCGACCCCAAGCTTTTCCTCTTTCAACTCTTCACGATTCTGCTCCTGAATCCACGTCCATGGCTTCTTCTCCTCCAATCCATAAAAATACCCAAAGATAATTCCGTTCAAACTGAACACGTAGCCTAATTAGCCATCACCATAAACACCCCCATTTTTCTGCCATAACATTTAACAACTGATGCTAATCTGAAACATCATCATCACAGATTATTAGGGTAAGTCCATGGTTCACCAAATCTTCAGACGGAATCTCGATAAATGCTGGAATTGTGGGTTTTGTACTGAAACGGTAGATTGTCCGAGTCCCCAAGTATGTATTGGATGCCAAGCATGCTACTTGGCATGCTATAGAGAAGCTATCGAACCAATTGAACAAACATTGGACAATGAAATTACAATTATGCTGGATGAAAAGCCTGTTACTGTACCAAGCCAAGTCACTATTAAAACGGCTCTTGAAACGCTGGGCATCCGATTTTCCCGGTTTCCTGATTCACACGACCTATTTACCCCTTGCCAGACTGGTGGGTGTTATTCCTGTTTAGTTTCCGTTGATGGTGAAATTCTTCCCTGCTGTCACACACCAGTAAAATCGGGTCAACACATTCGAACAAAGATAGCCGACGATTTCGTACCCCGCAGAATTGTTGGATGGTATAGCCCTCACCCAGTTGGCGGGGTTGGAACTCCGTGGAGTGCGAAAAATCTTGGCAGAACCCGGCACTCATACATTGAAGTAGCTTGTTTCAGCGCAGGGTGCAACCTTAGATGTAAAACTTGTCAGAACTTTGATACAACCTATAATAGTCGTGCACCAGCCGTCACGCCCAATGAAGCTGCCGAAATCCTAACGAAACTTCGTCAGAAATCCCATGTCAACCGTCTTGCTATTTCGGGTGGTGAACCGACCCTCAACCGAAAGTGGCTGATCGAGTTTTTCAAGGAACTCAATCATCTCAACCCAGACCCGAAAGCCCGGTTGCATTTGGACACTAATGCCTCAATTCTTACTCCCGATTACATTGATGAACTAATATTGGCAGGTATAACTGACATTGGACCTGATCTGAAAGCCGTTCAGGTTGCTACTTACCAAACAATCACAAATATTTCCGACCCTAATCTAGCCCAAAAATATCTGGATACATCTTGGGCCGCTGTCAAACATCTGGCCAATCATTATTATCCAAATCAAATCTTCATGGGTGTTGGATTACCTTACAACGCGGCATTCTTTCCCTCTCAACAACAGAAAGAAACCGAACTTCACCAATGGGGAACCCGACTACATGCCATTGATGATCGAATCCAAGTTTGCATTCTCGATTACCGTCCAACCTTCCGACGCCGAGATATCCACCGTCCAACAATTGAAGAAATACGAGCTGTCAAGAAGTTACTCGAAGGAGTAGGACTCCAAACAGTCATCGCCCAAACACAACTCGGTCACCTACCTCCCAAACAACCAGCGCCTGATCGTACACTGCCTCGATAGGGGCGTTCGAACTCACTGATGCATTCTAGCGAGATGAATGAAATCAGAGGCGCAGATAGACCTCTACCTTTCCAACCATTTAATTAGCTTTTTAGATAAAAGCGAAAAAAGAACTACTCCTCTTTATCAAAATTGAGGGAGACCGAATTAATACAATAGCGTAACCCCGTCTTTTCTCTCGGGCCATCATCAAACACATGTCCAAGATGCCCCCCACAATTCTTACATAGGACTTCTATTCGTCGCATACCATGCGAAAGATCGAGTTTCTCTTCAATTTTGTCTTTATCCAAGGCCTCATAGAAGCTCGGCCAACCACAACGCGAATCAAATTTGGCTTCCGATGAAAAGAGTTCCACACCACACCCCGCACACTTGTAAGTACCCTTCTCTTTATAGTTCCAATACACACCACTAAAAGGTCGTTCTGTGCCCTTCTCGCGCAACACACGATACTCTTCTTTTGATAATTTCCTCTTCCACTCTTCTTCGGATAACTCTCTTGCCTTCTTCATTTCAATCTATTATCTAGCAGCGACAAATCACTAATTGCCTTTCGCAATTACTAGCACCAACTGACTCGGAATCCTTCCTCAGCTGGTATGATTCAAGGAGATCCGAACTTGATGAGTGGTTCTTCGAAAGCCTAGAAAGAATGAAACTAGAAGTAAGCGAATCTGGCTACGGCAATGTGAAACTATCACGACCCTTCGATATTGAATATATACGGCGATTCTTCCAAGACATGGACGTCTATACAGAAGCCAACCTGGCCAGCATCATCGTGAAAAAGAATAGCAATATCTTCATCTATGCAGAACCAAACGACAGCCAAAGAATCGCCTTCGGCCCAGTCATGGACTATGAGCTCCTCGTCTTAGTCTTCAAATACATACGACAGGTCATGACCCGCAACGCATAAAGCCCAAGAAGATCTAATCCTTCTCTAAGTTCACTTTCAGACATTGGTCAAAGTTCCTCTAGGAGAGTTTGGTTTGACGTAGTTTTGTTGAAGGTGTTTCACTCAGTTCCTCTTCATTCATGAGATTGCTGATAGAAAGGTTGATGTCATCTACCGCGGTGCGATTGAAGGTGACTAGGCCGGCTTCCCAGGATTGTCCTCCGGTTGATGTTGGGATGAAATTCATTGATGTGATGAGTGCGATACGTCGATCGATAAGGATAATTTTTGCATGAACCCTGTCATTCTTAATCAAATTTACTCCTGCCTTCTGGAGCCGGTTATGGCATTTCATTTTTGCAGTCTTATAAACCTCGACTCGGTCAAGTTCTGGTGGACGAGTGATAAGAGTCACGTTTTTACCCTTCTGGGCTGAAAAACGGATTGTATCACTGAGATCACAATCTTGGACAAAAGGATTTACAACAATAACTTCTGTTTTCGCTAAGTCAATGAGATTTTTAGATAGCTGATCCAGCTTCGACCCTGTCAGGTAAAAATGCTCTGCGTTCATATCGAATTGAAGTTTTAAAAGATGAATCCACTTCTTGATCCAAGCAATGAGCTCGTCTTGTTGTTCCTCCTTGAAAATGCCTTGAACAGGTTTCTCAATTTCTTCTTGCGGTTCTTCTTCTAATGGTTGAGTATGTATCTTCAAGAATTGTTGATATTCCCTATTAAGCTCAGCGCGAAGTGTGTAGGTCTCATTGGGTTGCTTTGTAATCTCTTTGGCATCAGACAGCTCTTGCAGGACATCATTAAGGGTTTGACGTGAGAGGCCTGTAATATCGCGAATTGTTCCCCAGGGAAGCGGACCATATTCCGCAAGAACTCTAATCACCCATCCCTTCCACGTGCCCCAATAGGTTGGTTTTTCTCCCTCGTGGCTTTTTCCCAGTATGTTTCGCCAGTCCGCAATGATTTTTTCTTTAATCTTCTTCGCGCCTTCAACAATTTGCTTACGTGGACCCACCATATTCCACACACCTCACATCTAGTACTTTTCTCAACGAAAATACTATAAGAAACTGCTTACAGCCACTTCACACTCTACTGGTAGTTGAAAAATCATTAGCTCCTCTCCTTTTTTCGATAAAAGTGTGTTAATGCTCCTCTAATTCTGGAAAACCAGCCGTAACGCATATAAAATAGTCAAAATACGCGCACCACTCGCACTCCTCTCATCCGAATTTGGCGTCTTAAATACGCCACTAAGAGGTCACCAGTGGATGACCGATTCCCAAAATCAACCTCAACATGCTCCGCATCCCCCAACTTCTTTTCTTCCCCGTTCTACACACAGCCCCGAAGCTCAACACCTTCTCAATATCTATGGATTCACCGCTTGGAATACTCTCGAACGCGACCTCAACCGCCACCCCTATCTTAGACACCGCACTACCTTCCCCCTAGCCTACACACACGCCCTCTGGCACCGTATCCTCACTGCTGCTCGTAATGACGGACACCTCACCGACACCACCTACAAATCCCTCGAAACTATCACCGGCATCCCCGCTGGACGACTCCGCGACTGGCGTCTCGGCGAAAAAGAACCCCACCTCGAACGCACTCTCCAAATCCACGAAACCGCCCGACAATACTGGGAACACACCCTCCCCCAAGAAGCCAAACAACACCTCATTGATCCCTCCCTTGTCTACACCACCTTCCACCCCCTCCTTGACCACACCGAAACACATACTCTCGAAGCCCCTACCACCGGCATCAAAACCCTCTATCACCACAACAAAAACCAACGCCTCATAATCGCCGAACTCAAACCCTACCACAAAACCGGACCCCAACAACTCCGCACCATCGCCCACGCAATCATTGAAAATCGATCTGAACTCGAACACAAACTCACCAAACGGCTAAATCTCCCCAACACCCACGAAGAACTCCGGATCGCCGTCGACCACGGCACCCTCTACCTCTGGCGCAAAACCACCCACCCCGACCACTGGCTCAACACCTATAGAAACGAACTCCTCTACCTTACACCCAAAATCAAAGAAGACCTCATCAACAAGGCACGACGCCACCTCAACGTCAATACCCAACAACTCGGACAACTCCTCGCCCAACTCACCGACCACAAAGGTGAACGAAGCCACACTCCACGAGCCGCACCCTACGAACTCACACACTTCAGTCCCAGTCTCCACGGCAACACCCTCCACCTTCTCCTCGACGCAGCCGACCAAACGGTCGATGCAATCAAACCGTATATTACCCAAATCGGACGCATCGCCAACCACGAAAAAGGTGGAGGTATCCAAAATCCACGTTTCCCCCAAGGCAGAGAACTCGACATATTACGCGCACGTCTTCTTGCTATCGGACTCAGCGATTGTCATATCCACAAAGACACTCGTGTAATGTCTTATCATGAAAACGATCTAAATCGCATTAGGTATGTGACTAGTTTATTCCGAAGACTAGGGGATTGTACTTACAAACTTGAATTCCTCCGGGGAAATCGCACCCGTCTAACCATAACTGCTCCTGTGGGACGGCTTCTCGAATATTGGGGCGTCCCACGCGGCGATAAGCATCTTTACCCTAATGCTAGATTACCCGAAGTGGTTCGTTTGGGGAAACCCAAAGTGAAGCAAGCCTACCTCGCTGAAGTAATCCCCGAAGATGGATTTTTTGTCAATCGCGCAGGTGCTTACAAATTTGGGATTAAACGAGCCCAAATTCTCGACGCCGGTTTAAAATCAAAAATTTATGGCTATCCTACAAAAATTACTCCGAAACATACAGGTTTGATTAAAAAATATGGAGTAAAGCGAAAACAAGCAATACGGGACAATAGACCACGAAACGAAATAACATTGACAAAAGGGAGGTTAAAAGAATTAATCAGAAAAGGAGAAACGCAAAAAGATCAACACATAGCTCAACAATTGGAAGTAATAATCAAGACAAATCCTTCTCAGTTACTTAAAGACGAAAAGGAGCTGGCAGAAAGCTTAGGGATCAAGATGCAAATGATTTTCAAAGAACTTAAACTCCAAGAATCTGGGCGAGTCTCTACCCTCTGGGAAATCTATACCAAATCCTCAACAGACACTCTTCAATGGGCAACCCTTGCAGAACCAAGCTCTGGAGAAAAACAGAGTGCAGTGAGAGATTGGATTATCAAATACCAAGGAAAGAATTCTATAGATTCTACTAAGGCGGAGCTATAGAAAATGCTGAGAGGCAATCAAGGCAATTAACGGCGCCAAGCTTTGATTCGGTTCCGTTCTTCTCGACTCTTCTCTTGGAACCATGCCCAGGGCTTCTCTTCTTGCTTCCCATCGGGGTATGAAAGTATAATTCGGTCAGTGCAGGAGAAGCAGGGGTCTATCGAAGCCAGGGCGATGGGGATGTCGGCGATTTTGCCGCCTTTGAGCATTTCGATGACGCTGGGGATGTTGGCGTAGGTGGGGGCGCGGGCTTTGTGGCGTTCGGGTTTGTCGGTGCCGTTGCTGACGACGTAGTGGAGGACTTCGCCGCGGGGGGCTTCGAAGGTGCTGAGGGCGTGGCCGGGTGGGATGCGGCGGGGGGTGCGGGTGCTGATGTCGCCTGTGGGGAGGGTGGTGAGCCAGTGGATGACGGTGTTGCAGGCGTCGAGGGTTTCGAGCATGCGGACGACGACGCGGCCGGCGACGTCGCACATGTCGGAGGTGCGGATTTCCCAGGTGGTGCCGTGGGTTTCTTGGTAGGGGGTGCGGGGTTGGGTGGCGCGGACGTCCCAGTCGATGTTGGAGGCGCGGGCGGTGGGTCCGGTGGCGCAGAGGGCTTTGCCGACGTCGGTTTTGAGGATGCCGACGCCGATGGCGCGGTCGAGGATCGTTTGTTCGGCTAACACGAGTTTGATGTAGTGGTTGACGCGGTCTTTGATTTTTTCCAGGCGCTCTATCATGCTGGGGATTTGGCTTTTCTCGATGTCGTGGCGGACGCCGCCGATGATGTTGTTGGCGTAGTTGACGCGGTTCCCACAGATTTCTTCGATGATGTCCATGCTGAATTCGCGGTCCCGCCAGGAATAATGGAACAGGGTATCCCAGCCGATTTCGTGGCCGGCTATGCCGAGCCAGAGGATGTGGCTGTGGATGCGGTTGAGCTCGTTCATGATGGCACGAATGTACAAACCCCGTTTGGGAACATCCAAGTCCAGAATCTCTTCGACGGCTTGAACATATGTTGTGGTGTGGGCTTGAGAGCAAATCCCGCAAATGCGTTCGGCGAGGTAAATGTTTTGGCTAAAACTTCGACTTTCAAAGGCTTTTTCGATGCCGCGATGGACATAGCCGATTCGCGCTTCGACGTCGACAACAATTTCTCCGTCGACGGTGATGGTGAAGTTTTCCGGCTCCTTGAGTGCGGGGTGTTGGGGACCGATGGGGATGGTCATCGTTGTGGGTGGTTTAGCCATAGTGGGTCAACTACCTGAAAGCTTTCAGAGTAGTCATTTCATGCCCTATTCTTCCTTAAGAAATTAACCGTCAAACAAAGTTATACCCGGCTTTATATACCACGGCTGGGCTTTGAAGACCATCAACGAGGCCGAAATGATTCCAAACTTTGAGGTTAGATTGCTCTGTAAGAGTGGTTGGATGGGTGTCCCACATTTCTTTGAATCGAGAAAAAGCATGGTATTCAAAATGCAAAAGATTAGTTGTTTGGTTTTTTAGATAGGCGTGTGTAGCCGTAGATAATGACTAAGGTGATGCTGTAGATGGAGTACAGTATAATGATAGCAAGAAAGTACCATTGTAACTGAATGAGACCTAAGATTTCTACGAATAGGGCAAGTGAGAAGTTGAACGAAGCATGGAAAATAATGGCGCCCAATACGCTGCCATTGGTGTTATTTACAATCCATGTGATAATGATGGATATGAACACAATTAATATGATGAAACCTAGAAAATTAAGGAAATCAAATTGTCCCTCCTCAAGTCCAAGTAGCAGATAAATGGGTAAATGCCAGAATCCCCAGAATACCCCAAGAATGAGGCTTGACCCTAAGGCGTTAAACCGTGATTGCAGGCGTGGTAATGCGAATCCCCGCCAACCCAGTTCTTCTCCAGTAGCACCAATCACCACACTACCAATTAACCAAAACAAACCAATAATCCCGTCAAAGGGCATATGAGGTCCAGGGATTGGATTGCCAAGACCTATGTATAGCCCTATGGTAAGAAGAGCAATCGCGAAAGGAGAAAAAGCTGCAAGATACCAACCAATTCCGATTCTCCATATCCCCATTTTTCCTACTAATTTCCTGATTCCGTTCCATTCTTTCAGAATTAATAATATCACGATGAATGCGGCAATGCTTGGAGCCCAGGGAGGAAGAAGTTGGAGCACAGGAAGTGGTATTACTACCGCAATACCACTTGCCCCAATAAAAAGTACAAAAGTTAGAACAAAGAACCACAAGAGAACAGATCCACTCGAGGATATCCGTGTTTCAGTGGCGGTCGTTTCAAGTGTCATAATATTTCAAGGCAAAACAATTGAAAGTTATTCAAATACCTTCATAAACCGGCTAGTTCAGAATTTTCTATGACAAATCTAACCTTCTTTACAAGTTTTATTACTGTAACCTAGGTGTTGGTCTGAAAAATTTCGAAACGATCTATTGTCTGGCTTTTTGGTACCAAGGTAATTTGGATTTGGCCAATGGTTTCCCTAAGAAATTAACTGTCAGACTATGATATACTTGATTATTTTTAGGGCGCATTCTGGTCATGAAACCCCTAGAACCCTTTCTCGTCTTTCTAAAATTTAGATAACGAGTATTTTACTAGTTCATAGAAAAAAGATTGACAGGTGCCCCCAAGAGGGGACACCAATGAAGGAAGTTCCCTTAATCTACCTAAAAGCGTCTCTGACGAAGAAAAGATAGATGACGATGATGAGCGGGATGGCCACGACGATCAATTGTGAGAAGTCAAGAAAACCAGAATTATAGAAACCATAGATGCCAATGATTAGGGCAATAATGTTGTAGAACATTGTGATCATCCAGGCCCACCCTTTCAGACCCCAGAGTCCCCAGAAGAGAATAAGACCAATGATTCCCCAGATAATCATGAATGCACCGATTGCCATTAAGATTATCCCAATAATTGGGATGGCTAAGCCAGCCATCAGTGAGAGAGCACCAATCGCAAGCATTGCAATTGCGCCAAGTAGTTGTAGAATGGCGATGATAGTTACGCCCGTTGGACGTTCAGCCATTTTTTTCACCAATTTAGTTTTGGACTATGAATTACCTTACAACAGAAGCTACTTCTGTTATAGAAGTAATTATCCCTCGGTCCTACTATTCTCCTTATAAATTAGGCAGGTCCGTCAAAGGATTCAAAGAAAAGCTTCTTTTTTTCTTAAACACAAGAGTTTTTCTCACAAATATTTCTCAACGTAGTATTCTGAACACCAACCAATTTGAATTCAACAAGTAATACTTGATGCGGATTCAAATGGGGTCCAGAAATCTGAGAAAGACATTTGAGCGATACCTCATTTAATGCGTCTCCCCAGAAGCTTTTGTTAACTCTCAAGCGTCTTAAATAGGAGATAATCCTAACAGTCTCTAGTCGTGGAGAGTACGAAATATGCCTGAATTAACACCAAACCAACTTCGCGCCAGATGTAAATCAAAGGACTTTGAATGCAAAACGAGTGCTGAGCTATCTCTCCTAGAAGGGGTCGTGGGTCAACCACGGGCTCTAAACGCGCTAAAATTTGGTTTAGAGATTCCCGATAAAGGTTTTAACATTTATGTGGCTGGAAGCCCAGGCACAGGTCGACACACGGCGACGAAACGGTACCTTGAAGAACTTAAGGCTCAACTGCGTGAAGTCCCTTCAGATTGGTGTTATGTGACCAATTATAAGAATCAGTTCAGACCGAAAGCCTTGGAGTTTCCTGCCGGAATGGGGAAGGTGTTTGTTGCGAAGATTGATCAATTTATCGAGGCGGCGCGAACATCGATTCAACGAATGTTGGAAAGCGAAGAATACGCTCAGCAGCGTGAAGAACTTACTCGTTCGTTTGAAACTCAACGAGATGAATTAACTGAAGAGATGCGTGGAAAAGCTCAAGATGCTGGCTTTATGTTGCAAGGAACACAGACGGGATTGCTGATGGTGCCAGTAATTCAAGGAAAACCGATTGGACCTGATATGATTCCTAAGTTGAAGCCCGAAGTTCGGAAGGAAATTGAAGCTAAACGGAACGCCCTTGAAACTGAGCTTCGTTCGGCTTTTCGAAAATTACGCCAGCTCGAACGAGATTTATTTGAACAGCTTCGTCAAATGGAAGAAAAGGCTGTGCGCTTTACACTTGAACCATTAATCAACGAAATTGAAGAAGAATTCACTGGCAATGAAAAATCCGTGAGCTGGATTAACGAATTAGCTGATGATATGATTGAAAATTTGAATCAATTCATTGGGCGACAACCTCAAGGGATGCCTCCTGAGCTTCTGATGCGCATGCCCTCACCTGAAGATTTTGCCAATCGCTATAAAGTCAATCTAATTGTGGATAACTCAGAAATAGAAGGTGCTCCGGTAGTTACTGTAACTAATGCTGCGTATAATCGTCTCTTTGGGTTAATTGAAAAAGAGCCCCGATTTGGTGCGTTGGTAACAGATACTACTATGATTCGTGGAGGTTATTTACATCAGGCAAATGGTGGTTATATTGTAATTCCGGTTCGTGAACTTCTAATGGCACCTGCATCATATCAGGCATTGAAACGGGCTTTACAAAATGATCAGATTGTCATTGAGGAAGCCTCAGAAGCAATGGGGTTTCTTACTGTGAAAACATTACATCCTGAGCCAATACCACTGAAAATAAAGGTAGTTTTGATTGGTGAGCCACTGTGGTATCAGCAATTGTATCAGTTAGATCCTGATTTTCGTGAATTGTTCAAAGTTAAAGCAGATTTTGATACATCCATGGAACGCAATGAACAAACTGTCAAAATCTATGGAGACTTTGTTTGTACACTCACTGAAAAAGAAAATCTTTTGTCGCTTGATGCTGAAGCGATTGCGGAAGTAGTCGATTTCAGTTCAAGACTAGCGGATGATCAAAATAAACTGTCAACCCGTTTTGATATTGTCGCAGACATTATCCGCGAAGCAAACTTCTATGCAAAGAAATCTGGGAAAAATACAATTGGTTTATCGTATATCAAAAAGACCGTGGATGAACGGTTCTTCCGCTCGAGTTTGTATGCTGAGAAAGTTCGTGAATATATCAAGAAAGGTGTCATTTTAATAGACACAAAGGGTGAAAAAGTCGGGCAAATCAATGGCTTGTCCGTGCTTTCTCTAGGAGATTTTAGTTTTGGGCAACCTTCGCGTATCACTGCTACAGTCGCACCGGGGCGGGGACAAGTCATAGATATTGAACGTGAAGCACAACTCAGTGGACCAATCCAAATTAAAGGGGTGCAAATCCTCACAGGATTTCTTCATGAAGTATTTGGCCAAGACAAACCCTTGAGCCTTTTAGCTCGTATTACCTTCGAACAAAGTTATGGTGGAGTTGATGGTGACAGTGCAAGTAGCACTGAGTTATATGCCATGCTCTCGGCGTTATCCGATGTTCCGATTCAACAACGATTTGCTGTCACGGGTTCAGTCAACCAACATGGACACGTCCAAGCAATCGGTGGAGTAAATCAGAAAATTGAGGGCTATTTTGCTGTTTGTAAGGAAATGGGCTTAACTGGTGACCAAGGAGTGTTGGTTCCTGAATCAAACGTACAAAATCTCATGTTGAAAGATGAAGTGATTGAGGCTGTACAAGCTGCTAAGTTTCACATCTACTCGGTGAGAACCATCGAGGAAGGAATTGAATTGCTCACAGGTGTTCCTGCGGGTAAAACGCAAGCAGATGGAGCCTATCCTGAGAATTCGATATTCGGGCGTGTCGATAAACGGTTACAGGAAATGGCCAATATCATGCGAGAACATAATCGTCCCGCTAACTAATCGTCGTATCGCAATTCACTTTTAAGCAACATCCACACAAGCCCTTTTAGGGAAGCCGGATGTCTTCCAGCGGAGAGACTCAACTTGCACCAAAGACCATTCTCAACCCACACAGTCAGTCAGTCTCCAAAATAGCTCAACAACTGAACACCGATTTAAATCATGGACTTATGAGTGGTGAAGCACAAAGACGTTTAGAGTTCTTTGGACCAAATCAGCTCCCCAAGATTCGAGGTTCCTTTTGGCGTGTATACCTCGCTCCAATTCTTAATGGTTTAATCCTCATCTATTTGGTTGTAATTGTTATCTTATCTGCCATTGTCATCTTCTTTAACACACCAGGAACCTCCAATGTAATAATCTGGATCATTATCATCGCCTTTAACGCATTCTTAGCCATTATTCAACAATTTCGGGCGCAGAAGAAATTGGAAGCGCTCCATTCGTTGACGACTGATACAACAATGGTTATACGAGAAGGAATAAAGAGTGAAATTCCTGCGCACACGGTTGTTCCTGGCGATATAGTCGTATTAGCACAAGGTGACCGAATACCTGCAGATGGACGGCTTTTAGAAGCAAATCAACTCACCTCTGTGGAAGCCTCACTAACTGGTGAAAGTGCCCCTGTCACAAAAATTGTTTCACATTCCCCCTTAGAATTAGAAACACCACTACATGAACGCTATAATATGGTTTATAGTGGGACATATGTAGCTACAGGTTCAGGTAACTTTGTTGTAACGGGAACGGGGGAAGCAACTGAAATTGGGGAAATAAGTCAAGGTTTGGAAACATTAAACACCGGGGATATTCCACTTCGCCGGAAAGTCAACCGCCTAGCAATTTACCTTGGAGCCGCTGCCATTTTTCTAGCTGTGTTAGGTTTTGCTTCATACCTAGTCTTCCCCCGACCTATTGATGGTGTCATTCTTACTCCACCTGAAGTTGCTGTTGAAGCAATAATTAACGCGATGACAGTGATGCCGATTAATATCCCTCTCCTTACCACTATTGTCTTACTCACAGGGGTATTAGCCATGGCCGGTGTCGGTGTCATTGTTAGTGATCTTTCTGCCGTTGAGAGTTTGGGTCGGGTTAGCATAATCTGTACAGATAAAACCGGTACCCTCACCCGCAGCGAGATGATGGTAAGCCTGATCTGGGATTCCTCTCATCTTTTTCAAGTTACCGGCGAAGGCTTTGAACCCAAAGGGGAGATTTTACTTGTTAGTGATCCTAACTCCAACCCAAATGTTGTATCCGCGTCATCAATTGAAATTGAAGATTATAACCAACTGGCATTATTAATTCGGGCTGGAGTGCTCAATAATGATGCCCAAATCGTGCAAGAAGAAGCAACGGAAGGTGGAACATTACAATGGCGGGCTATAGGTGATCCAACTGAGGCGGCTCTCCTCGTCTTACTCAATAAGAGCGGCATTGACGAAAGTTCCTTACGGGCCGCATACACCTTCAAACAAGATTATCCCTTCGATTCTCGGCTCAAACGAATGACACGGATATTTTCTCATCCAGAAGGTGGATACATTGCCTTCATTAAAGGAGCGACTGATATTTTGCTTTCGCGATGTAAACAAATAGGCGATGATCGGAAAGCTCAGCGGCTCACTAAGAAACAAGCCAAAGAAATTGAGCGTTATGCCAATAAATTTGCCGCTGGGGGTTATCGCGTTCTTTCCTTTGCCATCCGACGATTTAATCAGTTGCCTAAAGGTCGAGGACAAGCCCTCAGAAAGAATATCGAGAAGAATCTGACATTTGTGGGGTTTGTATGTATTGTAGATCCACCTCGTGAAGGGGTTCGTGAAGCAGTCGTTGAGGTGTCCAATGCAGGCGTTAAAACTGTCATGATCACTGGTGATGCTGCAGCGACCGCGGAAACTATTGGCCGACAACTAGCAATCGTTGGAAAAGATGATCTTGTTATCGAAGGCAAAGATGCTACTAATGTATCTGATGAAAAATTCGATCGAGTAAGCGTTTTTGCACGAGTTGATCCAGAAGATAAGCAAATTATTGTTGAACGCTACAAGAAAGCAAAACGTGCTGTCGCTGTTACTGGCGATGGCGTTAACGACGCGCTCGCTTTAAGCATGAGTGATGTTGGAATTGCCATGGGAATCACTGGTACAGATGTGGCAAAAGAAGCATCAGACATGATCATCGCTGATGATAGCTATAATTCAATCGTGGACGGCGTTCGTCAGGGTCGAGGGCTCTTCAGCAAGATTCGGGTGATGATCTTTTTCTATATTTGTATTAATGTTGGTGAATCTATTCTTTTCTTTGGAACATTTCTCCTAGGAATCCCCTTCCTTACACCAACTCAACACATCTTTTTGACTATCTCTAGCCACACATGGCCTGGTCTTGCTTTAGTGTTTGATCGTACGGCAAAATATATCATGGAGGAAAAGCCCCGTGACACTGAATCCATTATCACAAAACGAATTGGATATTATCTGCTCCTAAATGCGCTACTCATTTTCATTGGTGCAGCAAGTGCATTCTATTTCACCTTTAGTTCCTTGCTTCTCGGAAGCACCTTTCTTGAGCCATATAGTCCAGAGGCTTTTTACAAAAGCCTTACAATGACTATAGCTGTTCTCCTCTTTGCAGAATCCCTGATGATTTTAAGCATTCGCCGAATTAACCAATCCTTATGGCGTTCAATTCGCTTTGAAAGCTTTTGGCTTATTTATATCCTGATCGGACTTGTCTTTCTCATGTTTGCGGGGTTGATGTATATCCCCGAAGTCAATATCTTCCTAGCATCTCTGGGTATCGATTTTCAATTCATACCATTAGCTCCCATCGACTGGCTTGTTACGTTCCTTCTTGCATCGCCAGCAATCTTCGGTATGGAAGCTGTAAAATGGGTTTGCCGTAAACGAGGTATCATTTTCTAAGAATTGATACCCTTAACACAAACTTTTTTTTCTCTCATACTTGTACACCAAGAACAATTTCAAGGTGAACATATTATGGTTGATGAGCGCATTTCTCGGCTAGCTCAACTTACTGTTGAATATTCTCTCGACGTCAAAAAGGGTGATTTGGTTGGTGTCAGTGCACCCGCATTCGCTGAGCCTCTGGTCGTTGAATTAACCAGAGAAATCATGAAAGCTGGAGGGCATCCTTTTACTCGTATTTATCTTCCGCGTTCTCAAGAAATCTTCTACAGATATGCCCAAGACCACCAACTCGACTATCTTAACCCACTCCTTCTTGACATGGTTGATAAGCTTGACAACTACATCGTCATCTTCTCATCTGATAACCGGAAAGCCATGACTAATGTGGATCCAGCTAAACAAGCTCGTGTTGCCAAAGCGCAAACTGAACTCAATAAAAGATTCACAGCTCGACTTAAACAGGGTTGGTATGCTCTAATCCCTTATCCTTCAGCAAGCCTCGCGCAAGAAGGCAACATGGGAACTGAAGAATACGAAGATTTTGTTTATAGTGCTTGTCTAGTTGACAAACCCAACCCTGTCAAACTCTGGAAACAAATTAGTAACAAACAAGCGAAAATTACGGCGTATCTGAATTCAAAAAATATCCTCCGTGTTATAGGCGACGATATCGACTTGACAGCGAAAATCACTGGCCGAAACTGGGTCAATGCAGACGGACACATGAATATGCCTGATGGCGAGATTTTTACAACGCCTCTTGAAGACAGTGTTGAGGGAACGATTCGCTTTTCCTATCCTGGTATCTTTATGGGTAAGGAAGTTGAAGATATCTCATTAACTTTTAAGAAAGGCGTGGTAGCAAAAGCTACTGCTGAAAAAGGGCAAGATCTCCTTAATCATATTCTTGGGATTGACGAAGGTGCAAAGCGATTAGGAGAGTTCGCGATCGGAACGAATCCTGGTATAACGAAATTTACAAAAAACATATTGTTTGACGAGAAACTAACGGGAACCATTCACTGTGCTCTCGGAAACGCATTCGAAGAAAGTGGAGGGAAAAACGAATCAGCGATACACTGGGATATTCTCGCGGATATGTCTAAGGGAGGAAAAATCTTCGCAGATGATGAACTATTCTATAAGAATGGCAAGTTTTTGATGAAAGTAATTGATCAATGATATCCCCTGGCTCTCACTTTGTCGGCACAGACTCCATCTTGAAAATAACTTTGCAGCCTTTCAATGTGGCGTGGACTTGGTTAGCCACTTCAACCATGTCCTGTACAGAACCATTTTCATCCCACTCGATAACGAAATCATAGTTGCCAGCGACAGGTTGAAATCCCATACGCATTAATCGTTCTGCAACTTCGCTAGGAGCAGCCCCCTCGCTACTCACATAGATTGTTAGGTAACTTCTCATGATTTTAAAGCCTCCAAAGTTATGTGAATCCTGTACGTAGGCTTTTTATTCCTACTCAATGCGGCATCATCTTTGAACATAATGTATTGTGACGGAAAATCCGAAGGCTATATGTACACAAACCATGGCAAACCTTTGTTTGGGCGACTCTAATGTCACATAAGCCACGTCTTCCCCCCGGTCAACGTTGGATCACAGGGTTCCCCGTTCGTAATGTAGAACGGATGCCAGATTCCTTTGACCCGAACACTTGGACTCTGACTGTGGATGGCAAGATTGAAAAACCCCACATCTTTTCCTATGAAGAACTCCGTGCATTGCCAGTATCCACTCAAATAAGTGATTTCCATTGCGTTGAAGGGTGGTCGGTGCCTGACAACAAATGGGAAGGTGTTCTCTTTAAGGAAATTGCTAAACATGTAAAACCCAAACTCTCTGCAAGATTTGTTTTATTTCATGCTGAGCATGAATATTCCTCTGCCATTGCCCTTGATGTTGCCATGGAAAATGATGTCATCTTAGCCTGGAATCGTAATGATGAACCGCTCCGCATTGAAGATGGCGGGCCTCTCCGTCTTATAGTTCCAAGATTGTATGCTTGGAAAAGCGTCAAATGGGTTCGTCGCATTGCCTTTCTCGAGGAAGTAGAACTTGGCTTTTGGGAAAAGCGCGGATATCACCAGGATGCAGATCCCTGGCTCAACCAGCGATTTGCCGAAAGCTAGGAGGTTTTTTTTAAAAAAAGAGGTTAAGGCCCTTGCGGGCCTTAAGGACTGGGACGAAGAGAAGTTTATCTCTTCATGATCCGTTGCGGATCTGGGAGAGCTCAAACACTTCTTGTGGTGGATTTGAGTATAAGGTTAGGTACTTCAATGGTATGTGTCTACATATCACCTACTTCTAGGTCTGCATATTATGGGGGCATTTAAAGAAAAAGTCTACAAAGCGGGTTGTTAGTTGCAAAAGCTTTTGATGAGGATTATCTGTCCAGATGCTAGATGAATTGTTAGGCACCAAGAATTTATGGTCGTATGCTGGTGTTAGTGTTTATGGCTGCGAAAACCGTTCGGAAAGTTTTAGATGATTTCTACTGGATTGTTGCACGTGAAGGTATGTTGCCCGATAGCAACATATTCCTGGTTAAACATGGAAACTATTTTGTGCTATTTGATGCGGGCATTCATCATTTTTTCAATGACACAGTCGCCGCGATTAACGAATTAGGATTGGAGCTAAAGCAAATGGATCGATTAATACTGACCCATACGCATTTAGATCATTCAGGGTCAACTCCTGAGTTTAAGGGTCGATTAAAAGATCTTGAAGTTTGGGTATCGGAAGAAGAAGGAGTTCTTCTGGAGCAAGGTGACGACACTATTGTTTTGGGAAACATGTTAGGGCAACAATTACCACCCATACCTGTGGCGAAAAAGCTCCACGACGGAGATGTCATCGAAGTGGGTCCCTATTCCTTTCAAGTTTTGTTGACGCCCGGTCATAGTGCGGGAAGTCTGTGTTTCTTCGAACCTAAGCATCAATTGCTGATTTCTGGAGATGTGGTTTTTCGCCATGGATCCTTTGGGCGTGTTGACTTTCCAACAGGGAATGGTACTGTTTTGAAGCAATCTATTGAACGATTAGCAGCCCTCCCTGTTGAAATGTTACTCCCTGGACATATGGGGATTGCTTTGAAAGACGGACAGCGAGAAATCAAGTTATCCCTTCAATTTGCCCGACAAGTACTCTAGCTAAATTCTGATAGAATGAGGCGAGGACTTAAGTGAGAATGAAAGGTGTAACCGGATAGTATGGTGCTTGAGATAGGAAAAAACCGCAGTCGGATAGTCGCTTACTTAGCAGTATTCATGGCCTTAGTTACAGTTTTTGATGCCATTCCTATGCTTCCAGGGTTCTACGGTGGCATCTGGGACTCTTGGGTTTTTTTGCTCGCACCAATTATTGGAGCTTTGCTTGGTCCGCTTATTGGTATGATAGCAGTGGGATTGGGAAGTTTACTTGGTCATATGATTTACTTCCGAGACCCTTTCGAGCTTCTTTTCATGCTGGGTGCAGTTGTAGGAACAGCTAGTGCTGCGCTCATTTTTCAACGCCGCTGGAAGCCTGTCCTAATCTTTTACACAATACTACTCGGTGGATACTTTCTTTATCCTGTAACCTGGATGCTTCCTCTCATCGGAATCTGGGACATTCTTCTGGCGTATGTCTTACTCCTGCTTTTTTCGGTGTTAATAAGCAATCAGTGGTGGCCCACAGATCAATGGAAAGATATTTGGCTCCTGTTAATGTTTGCCACAGTTATTGGGCTCGAAGCAGACATTCTTTTCCGTGTTTTTATTCTCGTTCCAGGACAAACTTATTGGCTTTTTTATGGATTGACGCTCGACGCTCTCTACTGGATGTGGCTCACCGCAGGAATAATTACGCCTACTAAAGTTGCTCTGGGTACACTATTTACAGTCACTATTGGTTATAGTCTTCTTCGTCTTCTTCCACGAACTGAGATTGGTCTGACCGAATATTATGGAACTCTAAAGACAGCTCCTCCTATTCATGAGGAAGAAAAAACCAATAATAAACGAACATGAAAACATGTTTCATCTCAATCAATCCGTAACGATACATAATAGGATTTCAACGACTATTCTAGCTAATTTCCATGGAACATTATTGTCTATCGTGACCCAGAAGGTTTTTACGGGTAGATTCCTAGCCTGAAGGCAGTCTCAGATTTATCGGTATCGAGGTTGACGGATATGGCTAAATTACCTAAATTAAACACTAAAATTAAATCAGTCACGATTTACCGAAATGGTGCTAAAATCGAGCGGACAGGTGTAATTGAATTAAAACCAGGTATTCATAAACTCGAAATTGCTAATCTAACACGCTTTTTAGACAAGGAAAGTGTTCGCGTTTCGGGTCGTGGACACGCCACTATCGTTGGCTTCGACACGGTTGACACAACCGTCGAAGTAAGTGGATATTCCAAACTGGATACACTGATCAAGAAGCGAGAAAATTTGCAGAAACAACTTGCTCAAACCCAGAGTGAACTCGAACGTATAACTCGGCGTGTGACCTTCTATTCCCAAGTACTTGAAAATTCTGCAGGTGAATTCTCTCGGTGGATTCCTGCAGGAGAAAGTAATGTTGATCAATTAAGCTCCCTTGAATCCTTGGTGACAACACAACTAGATACACTCTACAAGCATCAATTCAAATTACACGAGGACCGAGAAAAGATTCAAAAAGAAATTTCAATGGCAACTCGGGAAATCGATAAGTTCCGCAGCGAAGTCAACCAATATGAAGTTTCTAACAGCATTTTGATTAATGTTAAAGCTCATAAACTCGGAAAGTGTGAATTCAACATTTCCTATTTTGTGGAAAACGCCTATTGGGAACCAACTTATGATTTTATCCTCTCTGAGGATTCAACGGATGTTACAATGTACACTGTTGTACAGAATAATACTCAGGAAGACTGGGATGGTGTGAATCTAACAGTTTCAACTGCTTCAAGGCGTACAGCAAAAATTACTGAACCATCTCCGTACTTTGTGTCAATCTATACCCCTCCACCGCCACGCCCAAGGAGAACGATGGCAAAGGAAAGAAAACTAGCAGCTCCTGCCGCTACCGGGGCTATTGACGACGAATTAGAAGCTGAGGAATTAGCAATGATACCGGAGGAACCACTTCCAGAAATGGCTCCACCCCCCGTCACAGCTATGGCTATGGATATTGGCGGAGTATATGTGTTTGTACTCCCTAATCGAGTAAAGGTAGCTGCAGATGGAGAACCTCATGCATTTCCAACAAGCCATATCCAACTAGAAGCTGACAGGAAATTCTTCTGGAATGCCGTAGACTTCGCCGAAGCAATTGAAGCAACCACTATCGAAAATGCTGACACTGTTTTACTCCCCGGTCGAGCGCGAATCTACTTCTTGGACGAATATCTCGGTGAAACCCATCTTAACCTCGTAGCTCCTAATGAGAAAGTCGATGTGGGTATGCGCTTTTCGTATGATCTCAAAGTGGAAAAGAAACTAGTTGCGAAAAGTACAGAAAAGAAGGGATTACTCAAAGGGAATGTCGCACGAGATTACGCCTATGAACTGACCATTACCAACTACCGGAAGAAAATGAGTACTGTAAAGATAATGGATCGCATTCCTCATAGCGATTCAGAAATCATCAAGATAGAAGACCGGAAATACTCTCCTCAACCCTCTAAAGATGAGCTTGGGATTCTCACTTGGGAAATTGAAATTCCAAAAGAAGGTGAAACAAAAATCATCTATTCCTTCAAAGTGGAGTATCCGCGTGGTGAAACAATCACGCCACCATTACCCTAGATGAATCTCTGTGGTTAATTAAATGTCATATTACGATGAACCGAAGAAGCGTATTATCTCTTCAATGGATTCTCGTCAGACTCTCCATTATGTCCTCAAATCTTCTCTTCATCATCACGGATGGAAATTAGAAGTGAGGGAGTTGAAAGGGCCACTTCTTTTCAAGGTAATCAGACATCCAATACATCCTTCTTATTACAAGCTACAATCACTCAACTCACAGAAAATCAATCCGATGAAAATCAAATCCTTATTGTTCGAAGATACTTTTCGGTACGTTCTGTATGATGGAAATAAGGAGCAAGTATCAATTCTTTCCGACCAAAATTCTCCTGAGGTTTTGTTTCGTAATCACCAACGAAAAACCATTGCCCGATTCTCGCCCCTAAGCTCTGAGGTGGTTTTATTACGTACTCCAAGAGCAACTGTTGCTCGTCTTCGATTCAAAGAAAAACCAACGCCTTTGAGTTTTAAAGTCGAATGCGAGGCTGAAGTAGGTCTTCAATGGCTATTCGCTCTCATTCTCTATTCAGTCGCTCATATAGAAAATACAAAACCAACTCCACATCCAGAGAAAACAGAACTGGAAGAGGATGAAAAAACTGAGTAACACATCTGTAACTCCTTAATCTTTTAGAATAAGGAACACCCAACCTCTTCATTGAAGCTAGTATTCAGATAACCTGGATGTGTAAGTTTCATATGCAAATCGAAGTATTAGGAAGCTCATCCTTCATTCCCACCCTAAAAGGCAGCTGGTCTAGCTTCTTTGTTAATCTTGGAAAGGGTGATCGAATCCTCATTGATGCTGGCACCCGACGCCTTCTCGGTCTACGGAAAGACGTTCTTTCTATAAACCACATCTTCATTACCCAT
>JABAOF010006913.1_pt1 | contig 69169 bp, 57 predicted proteins | sample 7062171 | NCBI WGS metagenome assembly JABAOF01 (sample SAMN14538628, study PRJNA623070) | marine sediment metagenome | biome: marine biome [ENVO:00000428]; feature: marine pelagic biome [ENVO:01000023]; material: deep marine sediment [ENVO:00002113] | place: India: Gulf of Khambhat ...
TTCTATTCGTTTTTGAGGAACGACTAAATAGAGAATGTTTAGCGGGAAGCAATATCAAAATGAATCACATCCTCCGGATGATTGCGGATATATTGCTGAATTAAATGTTTAATAACATCATTTTCCGGATAGGGTGTTAAAGCATTTTTAAGGGTTTCTATTGATAAAGTAGTTTGTTCCGCTTCTATCAACCCCATTCCAAAGAAAACACCTTTTTCAATCAGAATATAGTGTGCGCCATCTTTAATTGAACAGATAATGGAATCTGCTTCTAATGATTGTATTGCTGCTTGTACCCGTATATTGTATGATTCAGCATCGGGGATGGGTTGGGTAATTGCTGTTTTATCGATAAAACACAATCCGGGTAATAATTCAAACCGGCGAATCAGATTCCATAAAAGATTGTAAGCTTCCGGCAAATGCCTAAACGATGCCAAAGGATGTAATTGTTTCTTCCATTTATCAATGGCCAGTCTTTCATAGCCCTTGCTGTCAACAAAATGGTATAAGCCATATTTCTGTTCCTTAAATTTTTGGCTTTTATTGTATTTAGGCCACCATTTTTTTATTTCAATACTTTCTAAAATTGATGCAGTAAACTCACTGCTGCATGTTTTATAATTAATTTCATGTATTTCTCTTAAAAAAGCCTGTTTTTGTGCAGTGGTTTTATTATTGGCAAAATGCTGCGTTACTCTTTTTTTGATATTTTTTGCCTTGCCTATATATATAATTTTTTTTGTCTGGTTGTAAAAATAATAAATGCCCGGTTGTTCCGGCAATGCCTTAAACTGTTCTTCCTTTATATGCGGCGGCAAATATGCTGTGGCATTCTTCCCCTTCATCATTTTTTGCAAATGCCCGCTGGTATCATTTTGTATCAGAAATTTTAAAAGTTCGGTAGTAGCTAATGCATCGCCTGCAGCCCTGTGTTGCTGTGTGTGCTGTATTTGCAAGGTATTACAAATACTACCTAAACCGTATTTCGGCAAACCCGGGAAAATTTTTCTTGTTAAACGAATGGTGCATATTTTATTTGTATTCAATTCAAATCCGCAAAGTGCCAGTTGTTGTTTTACAAACGCGTAATCAAAATTTACATTATGTGCAACAAAAATTCTATCTTTTAGTAAATGGTAGATATGTGGTGCAATGGCCGAGAATACCGGCGCTTTGGCTACCATTTTTTGGGTAATGCCAGTTAAGGATTGCACATAGGGCTGAATGGGCATTTGCGGATTTACCAATGTTTCATAAATGCCTTCGGTTTTTTTACCGTCAAATAATACCACCGCAATTTCGGTAATACCACTATACTGTGCATGCCCTCCCGTTGTTTCAATATCTACAATTGCAAACATGTTGGTGTGAAATTAATATTTTTTTCTTTTATTGGTTAAATTCAGTGCTTTTAAATCTATCATGCCCGAGGCATTTCCTTACATTTGCAGCATTTCAATGTTGTAAATGTATGTTTGAATTAAGTAAAAATTTTATTCCGGGAGCGATAGAAACCAAATGGTATACCCATTGGATGGAGCAAGGTTATTTTAATAGTAAACCCGATGACCGGGAACCATATACTATAGTGATGCCTCCACCAAATGTTACCGGTGTTTTGCACATGGGGCATTGTTTAAATAATTCTATTCAAGATATATTGGTACGAAGGGCAAGAATGCAGGGTAAAAATGCATGCTGGGTGCCGGGTACTGATCATGCATCAATTGCAACTGAGGCAAAAGTAGTGGCTATGTTGCGGGAAAGGGGTATTGCAAAATCTACCTTATCTCGCGATAAATTTTTAGAATATGCCTGGGAATGGAAGGAAAAATATGGCGGTATTATATTGGAGCAACTTAAAAAATTAGGCTGTAGTGTTGATTGGAACCGAACCACATTTACAATGGATGATGATTATTATAAATCTGTTATCCGCGTATTTATCGATTTATATCAAAAAGGGTTCATCTATCGCGGACAGAGAATGATACACTGGGATGTGAAAGCAAAAACTGCATTAAGTGATGAAGAAGTAATCAGAATAGAAACCCGTCAAAAATTATATTATATCAGGTATGCACTTGCTAACGCTGATGGGCTTACGCAGGAATATATTACCATTGCTACTGTAAGGCCCGAAACAATTATGGGCGACGTAGCAATTTGTGTACACCCAGATGATGAACGTTATCGGCATTTGCATGGTAAAAAAGTCATTGTGCCATTAATACATCGTGAAATACCTATTATTACAGATGAATATGTAGCAATGGATTTTGGTACAGGTGCATTAAAAATTACACCGGCGCATGATGCCAACGATTATATGTTGGGACAAAAACATCACTTACCTGTTATTGATATTTTGAATGAAGATGGTACTTTAAACGAAGCTGCGCAAATAGGAGTGGGCTTAGACAGGTTTGAAGCCAGAAAAATGATTGTAGAAAAATTAACTGATGCCGGCCATATTGTTTCAACGGAGGATTATACCAGTGAAGTAGGGTATTCAGAAAGAACAGATGTGGTAGTAGAACCAAGGTTAAGTTTGCAGTGGTGGGTAAAAATGAAAGAGCTGGCCGAACCGGCATTGCAAGCTGTAATGGAAGATGATATTTGTTTTCATCCTGTAAAATTTAAAAATTTATACCATCATTGGATGGCCAATATCAAAGACTGGTGCATCAGTCGGCAGTTATGGTGGGGGCATCGCATACCGGCCTGGTATGATCAGCAAGGCAATTTTGCAGTTGCAGAAAATGCGCAGGATGCTTTCATACAATTACAACAAAAAAATCCACAACTTACGCCGGAAGATATTGTTCAGGATGAAGACTGTTTAGATACCTGGTTCTCATCTTGGCTATGGCCTTTTGAAGTGTTTAAAGGGCTCAGTAAACCAGGAAATGAAGAGGTTCAATATTATTATCCCACCAACACTTTGGTAACTGCACCTGAAATTATTTTCTTTTGGGTAGCCAGAATGGTAATGGCTGGATTCGAGTTCATGGGTAAAAAACCCTTTAACAATGTTTATTTTACCGGCATTGTAAGAGATAAGCTGGGAAGAAAAATGAGTAAGAGTCTTGGTAACTCGCCCGATTTGCTGGGTTTAATTGATATGTATGGTGCCGATGCAGTGCGTTTCGGTATCATGATTGCTTCCCCTGCAGGCAATGATATTTTATTTGATGAAAGCAGCCTGGAACAAGGAAGAAATTTCAATAATAAAATTTGGAATGCTCTCAAATTAATTAAACTATGGGAAAGCAGAATTGCAGATCATACAGACACATCTAACGACAATGCCTTTGCGTTACATTGGTTTGAAAATAGATTGATACAGGCTCAATTGGAAGTAGAACAATTAATGGTTCAATTTAAATTAAGTGAAGCATTGAAAGTGATCTACTCACTCATTTGGGATGATTTTTGCAGTTGGTATCTGGAATGGGTAAAACCAGGTTTTGAAAAGCCGATAGATAGCAAAGTATATCAAAAAACCATTGCATTTTTTGATGAATTATTGCAGTTGCTGCATCCTTTTATGCCCTTTATCACAGAAGAAATTTATCACTTATTGGCAGATCGGACAGATGATTTGTGTGTAAAGCAAATTACACCTGCTAAAAATTATGATGCAATTATTTTACAGGAAGCTGAGTTTTTAAAAAAAGTGATTACAGCCATTCGTGAAACACGGGCAAAAAACAATATAAAGCCCAAAGATGCGATTGAAGTTTTTGTACAAACACATCAGCCCAAAGTTTTTAGAAGTATACAGCAAATTATTTGCAGGCAAATCAATGCTTCCTCATTTACAATTGTTGAAAGTGCTGTGCCCAATACCATTGTTGTAGCCATTGAAACAGATAAATTTTATATACTTTCTACAGCCGCATTAGATAATGACACATTAAAAGACACATTATTAAAAGATTTGGCATACCAAAAGAATTTTTTGCAAAGTGTAGAGAAAAAACTCAGAAATGAAAAATTTGTTCAAAATGCGGCCCCGGCTGTTGTTGCTATTGAACAAAAGAAAAAAACAGATGCTTTGGCCAGAATTAAAACCATTGAGGAATCACTTCAGGCATTAAGCTAAACAATTTGCCAGGCACTCAATCAAAAAATATGAAAAAGTATTTTCCTTTATTTGTTTTGTTGTTCGGTATATACCAGGTGAATGCCCAAAATATTGATATCAATATTTTGAAAAACATCAACCCACAACAACCCAATAATATTATTTGGCGGGGTGCTACCAGTTCTGCATATCCTGTTAGTATTGGTGTACCGGCAGGTATTTGGCTGGTTGCAACCATACAGGGCAACCAATCTTTGCAGCAAAAGGCTTATGCGGTTGGCAGTGGTGTTATTCTTTCGGCCGGAGTGGCTGAACTGCTCAAGCTTTCGGTAAACAGGGCGCGGCCTTATACTACTTATCCGCAATTGATACATCCTTTTGATGCCTCTGAAGCTGGTTATTCTTTTCCCTCTGGTCATGTTTCATTGGCTTTTGCCAATGCAACAGGACTGGCTTTGTCATTTAAAAAATGGTACGTAACGGTACCGGCTTTTGCATGGGCTACTGCGGTTGGTTATTCCCGTTTATATTTGGGTGAACATTATCCAAGTGATGTTTTGATTGGTGCTGCAGTTGGCTCCGGTAGTGCATTTTTGAGCCACTGGCTCACTGAAAAATATTTTCAAAAAAGAAAAAATAATCGTGCAAAACAAGAATAATTTATGAGCACTGTTATTCAAAAAGCAAAACTTTCTGATATTCCGGTTATTCAACATATTGCTTACGCAACCTGGCCGATTGCATATGGTACTATTTTAAGCAAGGCGCAAATTGAATATATGCTGAATTTAATGTACAGCAAGGATGTATTAATGAATCAGTTGCATGATGGGTACACCTATTTAATGGCAGTTGAAGATGAAAAATTGATAGGTTTTGCAGCTTACAATGCTATAACAGCAGTACAGTATAAGTTGCAAAAATTATATATTTTACCTACAACCCAAGGCTCAGGTATTGGTAAATTATTACTGCAAACTGTTATAGATCAGGTAAAATCAGCAGGTGCCCAACAATTAATTTTAAATGTAAACCGACAAAATAAAGCCATTGGGTTTTATACCAAAATGGGTTTTCAGATTTTGAAAGAAGAAGACAATGATATAGGAAATGGGTATTTTATGAATGATTATGTAATGGCAATTGAGCTCAATTAAATTATTTTATCCTGATACATTCATTGCATCACTTTTATCAGTTATGATAATAAAGTATGGGTTTGTTTCACAATACCCATAACAAACACACTTTGTACATGACCTATGTTTTCAGCTTCGCTTAATTGATTTACATGAAAATCATAATATGATTCCATGTTTTTTACTGCCACCTTCAACATAAAATCAAATTCACCTGATATATTATAACATTCTTTCACTTCAGGCATGGCCTGTATGGCTTTTATGAATTTTGATCCTGCACTTTTATTGTGTTGTTTTAATGATACATAACAAATTACCCATAAACCTTTATTGACCTTGGCGGCATTTAATAAAGTAACATATTGCTGAATAATGCCGGATTGTTCTAATTTTTTTATTCTGTCATGAACCGGTGATGTACTTAAATGCACTTTGTCGGCTATTTCTTTAATCGTCATTCTTGCATTGGATTCCAACAATTGTAAAATTTGCCAGTCAATTTTGTCTAAATCATCTGGTAAAATGTTCTTTTGTTCTTTTTTCTGTGCTTCCTGCATACCATTTCAGTTTTTTATACTGTTATAATGAATAAAAGTATAATAATTTCCTGATTTTATAGCATTAACGAAGCTTTTTATTCTTCTCAACTATCTTTGTACGGAAAAAATACGCTAATATGTCAAATACCACTTATGCAATTGATTTTAAATTGCCTTATAAAGTTGCCGATTTAAGTTTGGCCGAATGGGGTCGTAAAGAAATTAAACTGGCTGAAGCCGAAATGCCCGGTTTAATGGCTTTAAGGGCCGAATATGGAGCCTCACAACCATTAAAAGGTGCCAGGATTGCCGGTTGTTTACACATGACTATTCAAACAGCAGTACTCATAGAAACCCTCGTTGCTTTGGGCGCTGAAGTAAAATGGAGTTCCTGCAATATTTTCTCAACACAAGATCATGCTGCTGCTGCCATTGCTGCTGCAGGTATTGGTGTATTTGCCTGGAAGGGACAAACCGTTGAAGAATCTGACTGGTGTATAGAACAAACATTATTCTTTGGTAGTGCAGACAAACCATTGAACATGATTTTGGATGATGGTGGGGATTTAACCAATATGGTTTTAGATAAATATCCAGAATTGGTAAAAAATATTCGTGGCTTATCTGAAGAAACAACAACCGGTGTACATCGTTTATATGAAAGAATGGAAAAAGGCACTTTACCTATTCCCGCAATCAATGTAAATGATTCCGTTACCAAATCTAAATTTGATAACAAATATGGTTGTAAAGAAAGTTTAGTGGATGCCATTCGCCGTGCTACGGATGTAATGATGGCCGGTAAAGTAGCCGTTGTAGGTGGTTATGGTGATGTGGGTAAAGGTTCAGCCGCCTCATTAAGAGGTGCCGGTTGCCGGGTAATTGTAACTGAAATTGATCCTATTTGCGCTTTACAGGCTGCAATGGATGGATATGAAGTGAAACCCATGATTGAAGCAGTGGAAGAAGCTGATATTGTGGTAACAGCATCGGGTTGCCGTGATTTAATTACGGAGCAGCATTTCCGTAAAATGAAAGATAAAGCCATTGTTTGCAATATTGGTCACTTTGATATTGAAATTGATATGGCCTGGTTAAATGCCAATTACGGGCATACCAAAAACACCATTAAACCACAGGTTGATTTATATACCATTGAAAACAAAGACGTAATTGTTTTGGCCGAAGGCCGTTTAGTAAATCTGGGTTGTGCAACAGGGCACCCCTCATTTGTAATGAGTGCCTCTTTCACCAACCAAACATTGGCACAAATTGAACTTTGGAACCATGCTGATCAATACGAAAACAAAGTATATGTGTTGCCCAAAGTATTGGATGAAAAAGTGGCACGCTTGCACTTAAGCAAAATTGGTGTTCGTTTAGATGCTTTAACCGATACGCAGGCCAGTTATCTGGGTATTCCTAAAAACGGACCATTTAAAGCAGAAATGTATCGTTATTAAAATTACTTTATTGATAAAGAAAAAAGCCTGTGGGATATACCTGCAGGCTTTTTTGTTGCACACTTCAATATTAAATTTTCTTAATTAGTAAATGGAAGTGGTTGCATTTTCGCCGCTTTATCAGAACTTGCAACCTTTAATGATTATACTATGGCAGGTATTTTAGATTGTATTGGTAATACTCCTTTGGTGGAACTAACATCAATTACCCAAAATAAAAATGTACATATTTTCGGAAAATTAGAAGGTAATAATCCCGGTGGAAGTGTGAAAGACAGGGCTGCCTATGGTATGATAAAAGGTGCAGTTGACAGAGGCGAATTAAAGCCGGGTATAAAATTGATTGAAGCTACAAGTGGCAATACCGGAATTGCATTGGCTATGATTGCACGATTATTTAATGTGGAAATTGAATTAGTGATGCCCGAAGATGCTACACGTGAACGCGTATTAACCATGCAGGCTTATGGAGCCAAAGTAGTGCTAACCCCAAAATCAGGTTCAATGGAAGCTGCCATTGATTATGCCAATGCCCAGGTGGCCAAAGGTGGTTATTTAATGTTGAATCAATTTGCCAATCCGGATAATTATAAAATGCATTACGCTACCACAGGCCCGGAAATATGGCGCGATACAAAAGGAGCAGTTACTCATTTTGTATCATCAATGGGTACTACCGGAACGATTATGGGTGTTTCCCGGTTTTTGAAAGAAAAAAATCCTAGCATACAAATTGTAGGTTGTCAGCCTACTGATGGGTCTAAAATTCCAGGCATTCGTAAATGGCCGGAAGCTTATTTGCCAAAAATATTCGACAGGAGCCGGGTAGATAGAATAATGGATATTGATGAGAAAGATGCCCGTATTATGGCGAAGCGATTGGCAAGAGAGGAAGCAGTTTTTGCCGGTATGAGCAGTGGTGGTGCGGTTCATGCTGCATACCGGCTATCTGCAGAATTAGATAAGGGGGTAATTGTTTGTATTATCTGCGACCGTGGTGACAGATATCTGTCTTCCGATTTATTTGATTAAATTTTTGATGTTTTTATTGCGCATAGCTTTTGATATTGGTAAACATATTGGTTAATAGCCCCATCCTTTCATAATACCTAAATTTTCTTTGGCACAATCCAATGGAGCTTTTCCCTGATATGATTCCTGCTCAATAATAAATAAATGGGTGCCCCCTCTTTCTCTACCAAAATCAATCACCTCCTTCACCGGTACAATACCATTATTGAGTAAACTGCTTTCATACATTTCTTTACCATCCGTTGCTTTTATTTCATTCTTTACATGCATGGAGGCAAACCTGCCAGGATACTTTTCAACAATGGGCATTACAGTGGCATTGCCATTGTACAGGTTACCCATATCTAATTGCTGAATTACGAGGTTGGGGTCTGTATTTTGAAGAATTACATCATAGATGGTGGTGCCCGGTATAATTTCTTTGAATTCAAAATCATGGTTGTGATAGCCAAACTTCAATCCCCATCTGTTGCACAGCATACCACATTTATTAAAAACATCCATAAAGCTTTTTAAGCTATCTATATTGGTACGCATAGAATTATCCAACCAAGGACTGATTACATATTGCTGGCCTGCAATGGCTGCATCTTCAATGGTATGTTTCCATTCTTTGGTAAAATCTTTTTTCTCTCCATTCCAATGTTTGGGCTGTAAAACAGTATGTCCACTGGGCATATTCATTCCCAGATTACTCAATATTTTTTTAAATGCTTTTGGCGAATAGCCATAAAATTTTCTTTCTATATAATTCGCATGCTCCACTTGTGTATAGCCCATTGCAGCCAATTGTTGTAATGTTTGAAGTGGATTTAGTTTCATGTCATCACGAACCGAATAAAGCTGTAGTCCGGTAATAAATGGATTTCCTGTCAATAATCCGGTTACGTATTTGGGTAATACAGCTGCGCTAATGGCCGCCATTGAACTGGTATATAAAAACTTTCTTCTTGAGGTTGGCATAAGCAATTTTTTAGAATGATTTGTAATGTTCTAAAATTATGGATTTTTTTTTAACTATCCACATGCTATCTTTAACAGGTATAAATCTTTTGAATTGAATATTTTTACGCAATCATTTTCATTATACAATTTCACTTCATTACTCAAATCTTTTTATGGTGTCAGGAAAATTTTTATTTAGTATCACTCTATGCCTGGGCAGCCTGTTCCTATTTTCATGCAATAACGGTTCTCAGCAATCCAAATCTGCCGATTCAACACAAAAAAAAGCAGTAGTCAATACCATGGTTCCGGGAACACCCATTCATTATGATAGTTCAAAACGATATATATTTTTAACCTGGGACGATTCTCCGCAACCGCCCGGTACCCAAAACTGTGCACGTACTTTTAGAGAACAAGGTGTAAAAGCTACTTTTTTTTCAGTGGCGGCTCATTATAATATTGATCCGTTGCGTAAAAGAATTTTAGACAGTTTGAAAAAGGCGTATCCGGAATTTTTGGTAGCCAATCATAGCTATACCCATGCATTCAGAGATAATTATAGTTTTTATTATACCCATGTTGATAGTGCCGTGAACGATATTTTAAAAGCGCAGCAGGATATGCAAATTCCATTGAAAATAGTCAGGCTGCCCGGAAGAAATACATGGGCAGGAAACGGAGAATTCAGAGTACCTAAAACCAGCGAAAAGGTAGCACGCAGGTTAGATTCGCTGGGATATAAAATTATTGGATGGGATATAGAATGGCAATTCATTAAAGGTAATATTCCTAAACAAAGTGCAACTGCTTTGGCCAAAGAAGTTAATGATAAATTTGATATTGGTTACACCAATCAGCCCAATACCATGGTGATATTGGCACATGACAGGATGTTTGCCAAACAACAATACGTTGATTCTTTGAAAACATTTATTCAACTACTTAAGCAAGATCCACGCAACGTTTTTGAAACCATTGATCATTATCCAATTGTTCAACAAAAATAACATATATTAAAAATTAATTTTATTTTCAGCACTATTCAGCAATGTTTTTATTAGTTTACAAGCATGTGCTCAGGATAAAAGCAAGCGACCAAGTCCGCCTGCTACCGTTACTACTACAACCAATATTCTGGAGTAACCATTCAAATTGATTATAGCCAACCCGCGGTAAAAGGCAGAACCATTGGTAAAAATATTGCACCTTTTGGTGCAATATGGCGCACCGGCGCAAACGAAGCCACTGTATTTCAGGTAAATAAAGATGTTATGATTGATGGTAAAGCACTGAAAGCAGGAAAATATAGTTTATCATTATTGTCCGGCAAAACTTAACTTAAAAATTGCTGTAATACTTTGCTGTAAAGAATTACAGGCTAAAAAATGATTGTTTCAAAATTGGAGGGAGTGCCCCATCTTTTGAAATCGACTGAAATATGGTTCTGTAAAGGGTTTTAACCATTATTTTACAATTTTAGTCGGACAACAATGATAGTTTATATAGTATTCCAGGAGCAAATGAATAGACTATTATATTGAATAAATCCTGGAATCAGTGGGGAACCATTTATAATCAAAAGGATGATGTAATGCGCATTCAGGTAAAGCCCATGCAGCATGCATTTACAGAAAGAATGACTTTTACCATCAATCAATCAGGCGGGGTTGCTTTGCTATGGGGTAATATACATGTAGATTTTATAGTTAAATAATTGTGATATCCATATTTTTAAAACTCTGGTGATTAATCCGGAGTTTTTTATAAGCTGTTTTAGGCAACACCATCTTATAATTTTGATGATCTTTATTATTTATCTTAACTTTCTATTGATTATATTGCCCGGCTATAAACAAATTCACCAAACCCGTCAATGCGGCTTAACAAGCATCATATAAGTCCCTATATTCTAAGTATATGTATGCTGCTTTTCATAGGTACAGCATCTTCTGCGCAGGAAAAAAAATCGGTAGAGGATACTACTTTGCAGTTTTTAACACCCAAAAAAGGGTTGTTGGAAAAATTGGTGAAAAGCATTACCAACAATAATCCTGTTCCGGAAGATACTGCAATTGTTACCATCAATAACATTACACCATTTGCTTTGTACCGGGGTGCTATCATTCGTAGTGTTAATATTGTAAATGTGCGTTTTGGCGAATCGGTGAATGATACTGCCATTAAAAAAAAGAATTTGTTTGATGAAATTGGAAATTCCATTCACCGTAAAACAAGAAAAACTTTCATCAACAATAATTTATTTTTTAAAGCGGGAGAGGAGCTTTCCCCTTATCTGGTTGCAGATAATGAACGTTTTTTGCGCGAACAGCCTTATTTGCAGGATGCCAGAATTCAGATCACCGGAATTTCTCCCAACAATGATTCAGTTGATCTTACCGTATTTTATAAAGATGTATTCTCTATTAGTGGCTCCGGTGATGCCGGTAGTGGCAACAGTATTTATGCAGAAGTGCAGGATGAAAATTTTATGGGTGATGGGCAACGAGTGAAAATAGAAAACCTGTACGATTTAAACAGGCGCAACAGATACGCCTTTGGTATGGAATACGTGCGCAGAAATATTGCGCACACATTTGCAAATATTACAGTGGGCTATCAGGGCAATGCACCTGCCTTTAACAGTGGTAGAAGAGAAGAAACTACTGTTTATTCTTCTTTAGATTTGCCATTGGTGAGTCCGTACGCTTTATGGACGGGGTCTTTTAACGCAGCATTGCATTATACCACCAATCAATACATCAGCGATTCATTGTATAATGCAAACTTTAGGTATCGTTATGCCTCATACGATTTATGGGCCGGCTATAATATTTCTGCAAGAAGATTATTGCATGAAACTACTTCCAGAAAACCCAAAGATTTTGTAGCACTTCGGTTGGTGAAAAATGATTTTTTAGAAATACCCAATATTTATGAAACCCAATACAATTTTCAATATGCCAATTTGGTAAGTGTATTGGGGGCATTTACCCGGTTTAAACAAGATTATTACAGAACCAACTTTATTTATGGCTTTGGCCGAAATGAAGATATTCCATCCGGATATAATGTATCAGCATTGGCCGGATGGACTAACAAACAAGGTTACACCCGTCCTTATGCCGGCTTCGATTTGCAGAAATATGTAGTTACACCCAAACAGGCCTTTTTCAATTATGAACTAAAATTTGGTGGTTATTTTAATGATGGAAATTTTCAGGATATCAGTTTTCTGGCCAGTTTAGAATCCTTTTCAAGGTTAAGAAGATTGGGTAATAGCAGATGGTTAGTGCGCCATTTTATTAATGGTAGTTTTACTCAACAAATTAATACTTTTTTAAATGAACCATTACGGGTAAACAGTACTTTTGGTATTCCTTCTTTCAATAATATTATTGGATACAATGGTTCCAGCCGCGCAACCGGTAGTTGTGAATCTGTTTTTTATAATACCTGGAAATTTTTTGGATTTAGTTTTGCACCCTTTGCATTTGGAAATGTTTCTTATTTAAAACCAATAGGGCAGGGGTTTAGTTATGGTGATGTATATACCGCCTGGGGTGGAGGTGTACGAACCAGAAATGAAAACTTAGTTTTTGGTACCATTGAATTGCGTATTCAGTATTTTCCCAGAACTACAGTCGGCATGTCGCCCTGGAATATTGGCATTCAATCTAATTTACAATTCAAGTATAACAGTCAGTATATTAAAAAACCCGATTTTGTAACTGTAAATTAATGTGGATGATTATTGATTATTTAAACAATATGCCTAATTATAATTTTCAACAGCATTTATTAGATGCTATTTCATTTTTAAAACAACCGAATTTAGAAAATTTGCCCAATGGAAAATATGCAATTAAAGGCAATGATATTTTTGCGCTGGTAAGTACATATGAAACAGTGTTGCCTGAAGAGGAATGGATGGAATCTCATCTTGTTTATACCGATATTCATTACATCATTGATGGGAAAGAGCAGATTGGTCATGGCTTTTTAAACCAACAGCCCGAGCAGCAATTATTGGATGTTGCCAATAATTGCATAACCTATCAAACACCTCCTTCTTTTTATTCTATATTAGAGCAGGGTATGTTTGCTATTTTTTTCCTGCTGATATACATATGCCGGGCATTTACTTACATGAAAAATCTTTTATAAAAAAAATTGTTATCAAAGTGAAATTATAATTCGCAACAAATTGGAGTTGCAATTGTAATCATTACAATTTTAAAATGAATAGAGTAAGCAATGGTACAAGCGTATAATTTTTTAGCCAGTTGGCAATTATTTCCTGAAAAATGTGTGTACGAATCCGGAATTGTACCCAAAAGCGGCAATTACAAAATAGAATCTATTTTAAATGGAAAATCGCTTCAAATTAGCATAAACTGGATTACAGTTGAAAATGAAGCCTATTATGCACAGTTTTCGGTAGTTCCTGATGGTAGCCAGCAACCCTGTGAATACCAGGAATTAGCAGATACCGTAACAGCAGTTATACCCGATACCTCCACGCTAATTCATACTTTTTATAAAAATGAAGCTCAGGTGTTATCTGTGCAACATCGCATTTTATCAAATTGGTTTCTTGAATTGGTTTATGAGGGCATTACTACTAATGGCGCTGCATTTGTGAATAAAGAGGTATATCACAAACAAATGAGTGTATTGCCTTATGCTTCATCAGTGGGCAGTGTAGTCATTCAACCAACCAAACAAGGAATGATTAAGCATAAAGCATTAACTGCAATGGAAGAACAAACCAATATGCAGTTAGAGCAAATTAAACAACAAATTGAATTACTAGCCAGACAGGCTCAGGAAATCAGAAAACGCCGGGAATTAAGTTTAATGATTTATGATGCCCAAATCAACTTCAAACCACAAATTGGACAGGTGTATTATTTATATGAGAAAAAAGATGGTAATTATTTATTGTCATTGGTTGCACCCAAGGAGTGGGCGGGCAGTGGGCCCTTTAAACAATTTTTGGCATCTGTTCAGTTATTAACTGATCATACCTGGGTCGAAGTAGCCTGAAACCTAAATATAAATAATTGATACAAAAAAAGAGGATGTATCAAAAGCAAAATGAAGGGGCTGAGATTTGCATAAACGAAAATTTTCTCCAATGCCCCAATGCCCTCTCTTACCGAGTAAAAAGAGGCTGCATAGCACTTTTGATACAGCCTCTTTAAATTTTTTGTGACCCCGTCAGGATTCAAACCTGAAACCTTTTGATCCGTAGTCAAATGCTCTATTCAGTTGAGCTACGGGGCCTTAGCCCTAATTAGGGCTGCAAATATAAAGGGTTAATCTTTAAAAGCAAAAAGGTAATGAAAAATTTTATTCCTTATAAATTCCTGCAGCAGCTTTTTCAATCCATTTTTTAGGGAGTAACCAGGCAAAAAATACACCTAATTGGTTCATCCAGCCTGTAATTTTTTCTGTTTTGCCGGCATACATGGCATGAATTGCCATAGTAGCCACATCTTTAGCAGACATGTTTAAACGCGCTGCCGCTTTTTGTGCTTTTAAACCAACTTGTGCTCTGTTCGGAAAATCAGTATCTGTTGCACCGGGGCAAACAACGGTTACTGTTACATTGGTATTTTTTAATTCATATTGTAAACCCCTGCTAAAACTGAGTAAAAAAGATTTGGTGGCAGCATATAAAGTTAAACCCGGTACAGCCTGATAGGCTGCAGCACTGGCAACATTCAGAATATAACTTCTGGCTTGTTGTTTTAAAAGTGGAAGTAACAAATAAGTAAGCTGCACGGGTGCCAGCATGTTTAAGCGCATCATATCTTCATGTTGCATCAGCGGATACTTTTCAAAAGAACCGCTTAATCCATAACCGGCATTATTAATCAGGGCCTGTATAGGATAGTTGTTGTGTTGTATCCAATTATATACTTTTTCAGCTGCATTTTCTTTCGCTAAATCTATTACCAGATATTGCACATCAATGCCACATTTATCGGCCAATTCTTTTGAAAAACTTGCTAAAATTTGTTCGCTTCTTGCAATCAGTAACAGGTTGTTTTTTTGTTTAGCTAATAATTCGGCCATGGCTTTGCCAATGCCTTTACTGGAACCTGTAATAAGTATATAAGGTTTCATATCAAAATGCAATAAAGATTTACTGCAATATAACAAAGCCAGGTTAATTAAATAGCTTTTCTTTTAATGGTGTACGGCACTTGTAAAACGGTGGTAAAAAGGCGTTTTACTTTTTTCGTGTTTGGGTTTAAATTTACCGGTAATAATGGGTACATACATTACTCTTCTTCTGCTGGCTTCACCCACTAAAGGAGATTGCTTTACCCGATGCCAGGTACGACCATCATGTACAGTTAAATCGCCGGCAAAAATATCAAACCCAACTTCTCTGGGGTCATCGCTGTAATCAACAAAATACTTTTTACCAAACAGTAATTGTAAAATGTTTTGCTTATGTGTTCCGGGTAAAACACGCAGACCGCCATTTTCAAATAAACAAGTATCTAAATGTATACCCACATTCAGCATGGGCATAATTTTTTGTCCTAAAAATAAATCTCTGGGACTGTCGGTATGCCAACCCATTTGGGTAAAAGTACTGTTGGGTATATTGATATAATTATTGATCACCAAACCATCTTTTTCATTTTCTGCTATACGACCTTCATAAGGACCCAGCAGAGCTATCAAAGCTTTTAAGCGCTCATCCCCTAGTAAATTATGAAGTGCATCGCTGTACAATGATGTAAAGCAAAGCCTTTGTATGGTTTTGTTATCTTGTTCATCCTTGCCAAATTTTAATGGAACGCCATTTATTTTATCGCGTCCTTCAGCAAGCCAAACATGCTCAAGCCGGTGTAATTCATTTAAATAAAGGGATATTTCTTGGGGAGTTAGAAAATCTCTAAAAACAATGACACCGTTTTTATCGAAAAATTCTTTTTGTTCCACAGTTATAATATCACCTAATTTAAAATTACTATTCCATTTGTTCATTCGAGGGTTATGTTTATCAAAGTAACTGCAATGTTAATTAATTATTATAAAATTGTAAACATTACGTGAACTAAAAGTAAATTAAATCTTTCAATTTAGCATCCCTTTCGTGTTTTACATCGTTTTTACCTATATTTTTGAGTACTAACCCATATGTTGAAGATAGCTTACTTACTGTTTTTTTTATTTTTTGTGCTGATGAATGGCTACTCATTTGCGCAAACGTTTAAAAAAGATACCCTTCCTTCAAAAAAAATATTGTATTTCCCGGTTATTGCAAAATCAATTGAAACTAATTGGTCATTTGGACTGGCCGGTTCGGCAACTTTCCGTTTATCTAAATCTGATACCACTTCCCGAACATCTAATATACAGTCGGTTGTGTTGTATTCACTAAAAAAACAATTTATTACAGCAATCAATGGTGCTGAATATTTTAAGAATGAAAAATATATTTTGAATGAACAAATTTCGTATAGTTCTTTTCCTGATAAATTTTGGGGTATTGGTAATACAACACCAGATTCTATAGTGGAGCATTATAGTTTTCAACAGTATTATTTATACTTGCATTTATTGCGGAATTTAGGGCACCATTTTTTTGGTGGGGTGTTGTATGAAATGCAACATGTTTATAAAATTAATTATATAACTGGTGGTTTATTTGATCAGGAAAATATTGCAGGCCGATCAGGGTATTTTGTTTCTGGCCTGGGATTAAGTTTAACGTATGATGACAGAAATGATGCATTTGCGCCGGATAAAGGCAATTTTGCACAGATCTATTTTAATCATTTTGATCCTTTAATCGGTTCCTCTTTTAATTATACCAACTTAGTAGTTGATCTACGCAAATTTTTAAGGATTTACCGAAAACAGGTATTGGCATTACAGGGATTTAGTTTTTCTAATATTGGCGCTGAAGTGCCATTAAGAAGTTTGGCCTCGTTAGGTGGTGCCAATAGCATGCGTGGTTATTATGGCGGCAGGTACAGAGACAAACAGGCTTTTGTTTTGCAGGCTGAATACAGAGTACCTATTTATAAAAGTGTAGGTATTGCTTTATTTGGTAGCAGTGGTGAAGTGGGGCATGCAATAGATGATTTTGCTTTAAACGGATTGAAGTATGCTTATGGTGCAGGTTTGCGAATACGATTAACCAAAAAAGAAAAACTAAATCTTCGTTTAGATTATGGCATAGGGCAGGGTAATAATCAGGGATTTTATTTACAGTTAGGAGAAGCCTTTTAAATTAAGCGGCATGAGGATAGGATACAGCAGGCGCAACCCATGCTTTGGCAATTACAAATACAGCATATGCAAATAGTGGTGCAGAAATTACATCTATGGTGTAATGTATATGTTGTATTAAAACCAATATGCCAATTGCAATTGTTGAAAGTAATGCCGCCAGTTTTAAATTTTTATTTTTAAAGCAAAGAAACATTAGAAATTGTGTAGATGTATGCCCTGAATAAAATAAATCTTTAGTCACGAAGCCTCCACCATAAAATCTATTACTTATAGGGTCTACCAACGGAATTAAATCATTAGGCGGGTTTAGCGGCACAAAATAAATGGTCAATAACCTGGAAATGGTTAAAAAAATAAATGACCATAAAAACAAAATGAAAATATTCGGATCTATGAGGGCATTCCGAATAAGCATTCCTGCCATAATCCAGATGATAATAAAAATGGGAGTGGATACATTCATGGGGGCAAAATGATTCACCAGCCAATCATTTAACTGAAACCCATCTCTGTTTTCAATATTTTGAAAATAAAAAGGCAGGATAACCAGTAAAATAATCAGTAAAAGCACACCGCTAATTAATTTCGATTTGAAATAGTGTTGTTGCCATGCACTTTTCCATTGCTGGTGCAGTATTTTTTTCTCATGCATCACCGGTGCAAGATAGCAGATATTTTTTTAATAGTGCCATCTTACGAATGCTTCCATTGCTGCATATTGTGTAAGCCCAAGGCTGGCATACAGTTGCGCAGTGGTAGCATTTCTGTCTTCAGCCCTTTGCCAAAATTCTCTGCTATCACTTCCCTGAAAAGGCACCATGTCTTTTTGTGATTGATGAATAAAAATACCAAAACGTTTTTTCATGACCTGATCGGGACTCATAGGTATGGCCATTTCTATTTCAGAAATATCCCATTCCTGCCAGGCACCTTTGTACAACCATAACCAGCAGTATTCAATCCATTTTTCGCCTGAAGCTTTAATTCGTTTCAAACTTTCTAATACAATATCTAAACAAACTTTATGAGTGCCGTGTGGATCGGCTAAATCGCCGGCACAATACACCTGATGGGGCTTTAATTTTTGTAAAAGTTCAATAGTAATTTCAATATCTTTTTCTGTATAGGGATTTTTTTCTATGGTACCTGTTTCATAAAATGGCAGGTTCATAAAATGAGCATTTGAATCGCCAATACCTACATATCGGCAGGTAGCACGGGCTTCGCATCTTCTTATCAATCCTTTAATGGCCCTAATTTCAGGTGTATCAATTTCATTTTTTTTCTTGGAGGCTAAAAATCTTTTAGCTTCTGAGAGTATTTGTTCGCTTTTTTTATTGTCAATACCAAATTGTTCTTCGAAGCCTACGGCAAAATCTAAAAACCGTGTTACAAATTCATCGGTTACGGCAATATTTCCGCTGGTTTGGTAACCCACATGCACATCGTGTCCCTGATCGTGCAGGCGCATAAAAGTGCCACCCATGCTAATAATATCATCATCGGGATGAGGAGAAAAAATTAAACATGTTTTAGGATATGGCTTACTTCTTTCTGGATGCCCCGGAATAGCGGCATTGGGTTTTCCACCAGGCCATCCTGTAATGCTATCGCGTAGCATATAATAGACTTGCAAATTAATATCGTAAGCATCTCCTTTTTCAACCAATAAATCACTCAGGCCATTTTCATTATAATCATGTGTTGTTAAACTTAAAACAGGTTTGTTCAATTTTAAAGCCATGTTTACAACTGCCCGTTTAATCATATTCGGAGTCCATTCAATCTCACCCGTTAACCATGGTGATTTTATCCTGGTAAGTTCGGCTGCTGCACTTTGGTCAATCACAAAGGTGCAATCGTTGTGCTGTTGTAAAATACTGGCAGGGATTTGTTCTGTTACGGCACCTTCCACGCTTTTAGCAATAATGGGCGCTTTTAAGCCCCATGCCATTAATAATATTTTTTTTGCTTTTAAAATTGTGCCGATACCCATGGTAATGGCCATCCGAGGTACTTCTGATATATTTTGAAATTCGTATGCATTATTAATACGGGTTGAATTATCTAATGATACCAACCTGGTTTTAGAAAAAATACTGGAGCCGGGTTCATTAAAACCAATATGTCCATTGGTACCAATTCCTAAAATTTGCAAATCAATACCACCGGCATCTTCTATCATTTGTTCGTATATTTCGCAGGCTTTTTTTGTTGCTTCTTTCGATAGTTCGCCATTGGGTAAATGAATATTTTCCGGTAAAATATCAATGTGGTTAAATAAGTGTCGATGCATATAGCTCCAATAGCTTTGCAGGGCATCTCGCTCAATGGGATAATATTCATCTAAATTGAATGTAATTACATTTTTAAAACTAAGCCCTTCATTCCGATGCATATTCACCAAGTGTGTATATAACCGTAATGGCGTTGATCCGGTGGCCAATCCCAGCACACAGGTTTCATTTTTGGCTTGTTTTGCTTTAATCAAAGCGGCAATTTCACGGGCAACAAATAAAGAGCCATCATTAGAACTATCGAAAATTTTTACAGGAATTTTTTCAAAACTGTCAATTAAATCAATGTCTAATTTGTGTGGTTTGACTGGTGCGGACATAACAAAATAGTTTGCGTTTTTTTGCAGGCTAAAAGTACAACTCTTTATTTAAAAATGGATAATAATGGCAAGCGTTTGCGTTTTTAATTACTTGAATTTGCATTTTGATTCCATTTTTCGTTGAAATGAACTTGCCATAGCTGATAGCGTTTGGTATCTTTTATTAATTTATTTTCAAAATTGTTCCAATTCTTTTTATTGGCAGGACTCCAAAGCACTTCACTCAAAGCACTCATCCGCGGTAATATCATGTATTCAACTTTTGTGGGATATTGCATGTATTCTGTCCAAACATTGCCTTGTGCACCCAAAACATATTTTGCTTCATCCGCACTTAATTCTTTGGGAACGGGTTCATAACTGTACACTTTTTGAACAGGGGTATAGCCTCCAATGGTAAGTGAATCTTCCTGCTTATTGGGGCTGTGGTCAAAATAACACCATGCACCGGGTGTCATAATTACATTGTGTTTTTGTTGGGCAGCTTCAATACCTCCTTTTTCGCCACGCCAACTCATTACCGTGGCATTGGGGGCAAGGCCGCCTTCTAAAATTTCATCCCAACCAATAATTTGCCGGCCTTTGATGTTAATATATTTTTCAATGCGCTGAATAAAATAGCTCTGTAATTCATGTTCATCTTTTATTCCTTTTTCCTTCATCAGTTGCTGGCAAAATGGCGATGCTTTCCAATAGTTTTTGGGACATTCATCACCGCCAATATGAATATATTTTGAAGGAAATAATTCCATTACTTCATCTAATACATTTTCCAGAAAATGAAAGGTGTAATCACTCGGACAAAATACATCATCAAACACACCCCAGCTTTGTTGTACTTGTTTGCCGGTGGTATCGCCACTCCATAAATTTTTGTTTTTGGGTGTAGGCGTATTTTTGTCGGGAAAGCAACTTAACTCAGGATAAGCAGCTATGGCAGCAGATGCATGCCCGGGCATTTCAATTTCGGGTATTACTGTAATAAAACGATCGGCAGCATATTGTACTACTTCTTTAATTTGTTCCTGGGTATAATAATCACCATATTTTAAACCATCATTTGCTGTACCCGGCGCATGGCCAATAATGGTACCGTTGCGATATGCGCCAACAGAAGTTAGTTTAGGATATTGTTTAATTTCTATTCTCCACCCCTGGTCTTCGGTTAAATGCCAGTGGAAGGTGTTCATTTTGTACAACGCAATTAAATCAATGTATTCTTTAATAAAGTCAACCGAAAAAAAGTGTCGTCCTACATCTAAATGCATTCCTCTGTATGTAAAACGTGGTTGGTCTTCAATATTCACTGCAGCAATATTGAGTTGGTTTGCGGTAGCATTTACCGGTAATAATTGAATTAAAGTTTGAATGCCATAAAAACTGCCTGCGTAGCTATTACCTGAAATATCAATACCCGATGGCTTTGATTGGAATGAATAAAACTCAGGATTATTGGGTGCTTCGATGAATTTTTTTGTATGGATGGTAATACTGCCGGGTGTGGGATGTTCTTTTATCTGTAATTGAAAATGATAATATTTTTTCAGGTATTGATTGAAAAAATTTGCAGCATGTAAATCGCCTTTATCAGAAACTACCAAAGCCGTTTTTGGGGTAATGGTAAAAATACCTTTTTGAACGGTGAGTTTTACTGGTTCCGGTATAATGCGAATGTTTGCATTTTGGGCTACAAGCATTTTTGTGGCGAAAAGCAGAAACAGATATAATGTTTTTTTCATGATGGGTTGTTTATAAAAATTGTAATGATGTATTCAATTGGATAGTATGGATGAATAGCATATTATCGTCTTCAATTGTTATTTAAAATTGGGTAAAATAGGAAGCTGTACATACGAATCGTGATGAAAGACTCGAATGGTTGCTTTTTTAAAGTCGCTGTTTTTTGCGTGGTATATGTCAATAAATTGTTGTGGGTTTCTATCTGCCAAAGGAAACCAACTGCTTTGTACCTGTATCATTATTTTATGACCTTTTTTAAAAGTGTGTGCAACATCGGGCATTGTGTATTGCACAATAGTGGGTACGTTAGGTATAAAAGCCTCCGGTTTTTCGAAACTGTTTCTGTATCTGCCACGCATAATTTCACCACGAACCAGCATTTCATATCCGCCCATTGGGTAGGTTTGGTGTATGGTATAACTAAAATCTTCCGGAAAAGCATCAATTAATTTTACCACAAAATCGGCATCGGTAGTTGAAATACTTACTTTTAAATGTGCCATAAGCGGCCCTGCAAGTGTTATGTCTTCTTCTAACGGTGGTGTTTCATATACCAAAACATCCGGCCTTGTGGCGGCAAAACGCTGATCATCATCCATATATTCCCTGGTTCTGTATTCATGTATACCGGCAGTATACGGTACCGGCCTTGCGGGATCACTGATGTATTCATCATAACTAATGGCTTTTTCTTTTTTAGATAAAAAAGAGAGCACTCCATTTTTTTCTAAATAAACAGGTTGTGGTTGTGTGTTATCGGGTGGCCAAGCATTGAAACGGTGCCACTCATTTGCGCCACTAAAAAATATATTGGCTTCTGCAATACTATCAACTGTTCCAATTCCTTTTAAGTAATAATTAAAATACGGAATTTCAATATGCTGTGCATACCAGTCTGACGTATTGCTATTAAAATAAATATTTCCTAAATGTGTGCCATTACCGCTTGCCCATTGGCCATGATACCATGGGCCTATCACTAATTTGTTATTGTTTTTTGCATTGCTTTCAATGGCTTTGTATAAATTCCATGCACCAAAACAATCTTCTGCATCAAATAATCCACCCACCACCAATGATGCTGTTCCGGGTAAAATATGTTGCATAAAATTCCGATCATTACGTTCCTGCCACCAGGCATTGTAGTTGGGGTGATTCATCAAATTATTCCAAAATGCAATGCTATCGCCCAATAAACGGGTTAAATTGGGTAATGCGCCGGTGGTAAGATAAAACCTGTAATTATCTTTGATTGGGTAATTAAAAGCAGTTGGACCAACGGTAGTGGGTTTAGGTCGCGGTTTTCCAAACGATGAGTAAAAAGCAAATGCATCCATGGCAAAGAATGCACCATTATGGTGAAAATCATCCCCCATAAACCAATCGGTAACCGGTGCCTGCGGACTTACTGCCTTCAATGCAGGGTGATTACTTAATGCAGCCATAGCGGTATAAAAGCCGGGATAAGAAATGCCAAATACGCCTATGTTACCATTGTTATTGTTTATGTTGTGTATTAACCAGTCAATGGTATCATAGGTGTCTGATGCTTCGTCAATATCTGTTTTATTTTTTTTATTGGGTAGATAGGGACGAATATTTACAAATTCTCCTTCGCTCATCCAGCGTCCTCTAACATCCTGTATCACCATAATAAAATTTTCTTTTAAATAGGTTTTATAATGGTTACGCCAAAATTTTCTAAATTCATTTTCGCCATAAGGGGCACAAGAGTAGGGGGTGCGTGTCATTAAAATGGGATGTTTTTCTGAAACATCTTTTGGAATATAAACAGATGTAAATAATTTAACACCATCCCGCATAGGAATGTACACTTCTTTTTTGATGTAGTTTTGTACAATCCAGGCAGAATCAGTGTTTTGTGCAATAGAAATGATGGGGATCAGGAAGAGTAAGCAAAAAAAATTTCGCATGGCAGTTTATTTTGTTGAGCGTTATGAAAATAAAAAAGATTCTTCATTTGAAGAATCTTTTTTTATGAAAAACGAATGATTTGCTATTAATCAATTTTTGTAACTTTTAATACGTTGGTAGGCAAATGTTTATCAACAGGTGTACTTCCTGTATTTACTACCACATCATTTGGTTTTATGAAACCACGTTGTTTTAAAATATTAATTTGATCGAAGATAATATCATCCAAACTTTCTTCTTCATCATAGTGAAAAGCCCTGACACCCCAGCTTAAACTTAATTGGTTCACCAAAGTTTTTTCTTTTGTAAAAATATACAATGGTGCTCTGGGTCTGTAACTGCTCAACATGAAGGCAGTGTAACCACTTTGCGTCATACCAATCAATGCCTGTGCATTTACATCTTCTGCCATTTTACAGGCATTGTAACAAACGGCATCACTTAAAAAGGAAGGCGAGTGGGGCTGTGGTTTTAAATCTTCTTCGCGGTTATATCTGTATTCCGTATTTTCTACTTCTGTAATAATTTTACGCATGGTTTCCACCACCAATTGCGGGTGATTACCTGTTGCGGTTTCACCGCTTAACATTACTGCATCGGCACCTTCTAAAACAGCGTTGGCAACATCTGTAATTTCACTGCGGTTGGGTTTTACCCTGTCCATCATACTTTCCATCATTTGTGTTGCAACAATAACGGGCTTGGCTCTGTGTATGCATTTGCGAATAATATCGCGTTGTGCCATCGGTACTTTTTCAACCGGTAATTCAACACCTAAATCGCCCCTGGCCACCATAATACCATCCGATTCAATAATAATATTTCTTAAATCAACCAAAGCGGAGGGCATTTCAATTTTTGCCATCACTTTAATTTTGCTTTTCTTTTCCTGCACTCTTCTTTTCAGGTCAATAATATCTTCTGCTTTTCTTACAAATGAAAGGGCTATCCAGTCTAATTCATTGTCAACAATAAATTCAAAATCGGTAATATCTTTTTCCGTCATGGAAGGAAGGGATATTTTCGTATCGGGAAGATTGACGCCTTTTTTGGGTAATAATATTCCGCCATAAGTTACTTTTACTTTTACATCGCCGGAAGCAGTGATGGAATCTACTACCACTTCCAACTTGCCATCATCAATTAAAATTTTATTGCCAATCTCCACATCATTGTGCAGATTGGGATACGATACATAAATTTTTTCTTTTGTACCTACTACTTTTTCTTTTGAAGTAAAAGTGAGTATATCGCCCGGATTAATTTGCAGCGAACCATTTTCAATTTCGCCTACGCGTAATTTAGGGCCTTGCAAATCGCCTAAAATGGAAATGTTATAAGGTTGTGTTGCATTAATTTTTCTGATATATTGAATAATTTCGAGTTTATCTTCATGTGTGCCATGAGAAAAGTTAAGCCGAAAAATGTTAACACCTGATTTAACGAGGCCCAACAATTTATCATAAGTATTACAGGCGGGGCCAACTGTTGCAACAATTTTGGTTCTGTGATAAGCGTGTTCAATACCTGCTTCTTTGTTCATTTCTGAGTATAGGTACTTGTCAATGTTTTTAGACATATAGTTGGTTTGTTTGCTTTGCTAAATAATTAAGATGCAAGAATTTTTACAATTTTCATCCATTCCTGCCCAATAGCCTGCCTTTCTTTTACGGCCATATCCAATGGGGTATAATGAATTTTATTATTGATAACACCCACCATTACATTATGCCTGCCAATTAACAAACTTTCTACAGCATAATAGCCCATGTGGCTGGCTACCAGTCTGTCGTGACAGCTTGGAGCGCCCCCGCGCTGAATATGCCCCAGAATACATACCCTGGTATCGGCGTTGGGCACTCTTTCTTTAATTACTTTGGCAATTTCTTCTGCACCGCCAAATTCTTCACCTTCAGCCACAACAATTAAATTTACTAATTTTTTCCGTTTTTCTTTTTCTGTTAATGAATGTATGAGTTCTTCAATATCAGTTTTAGTTTCGGGAATTAAAATATTTTCTGCACCGGTTGCAATTCCGCTGTGTAAAGCAATGTAACCCGCATCACGGCCCATTACTTCTACAATAAATAAACGGTCGTGTGCATCCATTGTATCTCTTATTTTATCAATGGCATCCACAGCAGTATTTACGGCAGTATCGAAACCAATGGTATAATCAGTACCTGCCATATCTTTATCAATAGTGCCGGGTATACCTATGCAGGGAATATCGAATTCGTTGGCAAAACGTTGTGCGCCTCTAAAACTTCCATCTCCTCCAATAATCACCAGTCCATCAATGCCATATTTTTTTAAATTGGTATAAGCCCTCTTTCTGCCTTCGGTTTCAAAAAAATCTTTGCTTCTGGCTGTTTTTAAAATGGTGCCGCCACGTTGAATGATATTGGCAACACTTCTGCTGTTCATGGGTATAATATCATCTTCCAACATACCATTATACCCCCGCATAATACCAAATACTTCCAGGCCATAATATAAGCCCGTTCTAACAACAGCTCTAATGGCTGCGTTCATACCGGGGGCATCACCACCCGATGTTAATACACCTATTTTCGTAACTTTTTTCTTGTCTGTCATTTTTAATTAAAAAATTATCGGCTATCAATGGTTTTGTTAATAATTTTTAAAGCACAAGGCTTTTTATTTTGAAGGTGCAAAAGTAAGCAATTACCGGTATACCACCATTTAGCCCCGGGGTATTAAATTTTTCTTTATCAAAACATAATGGCAAATTGGTTTGTAGGGCATATTTGCTGTATCATTTGATTTTTGTCAAATTAATTGATATACATATCCAATTATGGGTTAAGAAGTGTTTCTATGTGTAGAATATGAATATGTTGGGGGATATACTGTCGTTAAAAATATTTCTTTCAAAATGATGCAATAGCAGAAAATAGTTTCATCCATGTATTAATTTTGTAGTATTGGTGATGAAAATTTTAATTACCGGTGCCAACGGTTTTATTGGTGCACATTTCATTCAATATTGTTTACAACACAAATTAAATTTTGTGGCTACAGGAACCAAGCCTGTTTGTAGTATTGATATACCGAATGGTTATGCCACGATGGATATTACCAATAGAAAAAATATTCGGAAAGTATTGGAGCAATATCAGCCCAATGTGATATTGCATGCTGCAGCCATGAGTAAGCCGGATGAATGCCAATTGAATCAGGAAGCCTGTCTGCAGGTAAATTTGTTGGGAACACATCACCTTTTAATGGAGGCAGCAAACCTGAATCAGGCTGTACATTTCATATTTATATCAACCGATTTTGTGTTCGGGGGTAATGGGCCTAATGCGGAAGAAGATGTAAAGCAACCACTTAATTTTTATGGTGCTTCAAAATTGATGGCGGAATTATGTTTATTGCAAACATCCCAACCGGTTACAGTAGTGCGGCCGAGTTTTGTTTTTGGCCCGGAAATAAAAGGTGTGAGAAAAGATTTTTTGCATCAGGTGTATGATAAAATTCAACAGCAGGAAGTGTTTCCAATTGTAAACGACCAGTACCGCACTCCAACATTCATTGTAGATTTTTGTAAAGGCTTGCATCAAATTATAGACACTGGTTCAACAGGTACATTTCATTTGTCCGGCAGTACCTACATTACGCCTTACCAAATGGCAGTTACAATGGCAGACATACTGCAATTGCCTAAACATACCCTGAAAGCCGTAACAGCAAATGATTTTCCTGAACCGGTAAAGCGAGCAAAACAAGGTGGATTAAACATTCAAAAAGCAGAAAAAATATTGGGTTATACTACTACTGATTTTGAAACAGCCATCCGGTTGAGTTTTGAAAAACAGGTTTCATACCAGTAAAATGATGCTGTTTGATAAGTTCAAGCCATAAAATATGCAGGAATGAAACCGTTGTTGTAAATTTATGTGCCAATGTAATAACTATTTTATTACATAAAAGAGGTATTCAATTTTTATGGCATCGCCATTTCAAAAATATTATGCACTCAGGGTAAAGAATGTTTTCAACAATCTTTATGAGGTAGAATTAACTGCCAGCAGCACTGCACTGCATGATATGCGGATTGAATTGAAGAAATTCAAAACCATTTTACATTTTTTAAAAACAGTTTATCCCAGGCATCGCATCAAAAAAGCAGCGAAATTAGTGGCTTCTGTTTTTGATGAAGCCGGGGTATTACGTGAAACACAATTGTTGCAACAATGGCTGCAGCAGCATAAAATGAACGAATTAGAAACCATGTTGGGGTTACAAGGTTCTTTATTGTATTCGCAACATATTTTTTTACAACATATACCAAAACACAAACAAGCCCTGCAAAAGGTGATTGATATTTGTGGCCCTTTGGTTGAGGAAACCAATGCGCTTTTACCCGAACAATACATGCAAAAATTGAAAATTGAAATTCAAGAACAGTTGAAAAAAAATTTAACGATAGAAGAGTGGCACGACTTCAGAAAAAAAATTAAACGTTGGATGAATGCTATTCGATGGGTGGCTATTGAAGGGGATGATTTTGAAGAAGCGCATTTTCCTTATTTTAATAATTTGCAAGAAGCAATCGGTAATTGGCACGACCTTATTATTATACAAGATTACTTTGTTGCATTACAGGCACAGAAATCAATTGACAAACAATTGCAGCAACAATTAAGTGCCGCACAACTCACATTATTATCGGGTTTGCAATACCGCGAAAAGCAGGTTAAGCACCTGCTGCAAATGCCGGTGCAACCTGCTCAGCTAAAATAGTTGTTATTTATTGTGCCTGTTGAACTGGTAAAAACACTTCTGCCAGCATACATCTGGCGCTGCCACCGCCATTTGTTTCAATAGTATTTAAGCTGGAATGAATGATGCGATTATAATTTTCTAAAATTTTTATTTGGTCAGCAGTTAAACTTTCATAGGCCTGTGTTGACATAATCAGCAGTTTTTCGCCCCTATTGTTTTGCACCTGTAACATATTGCCGGCAAAATGTTCCATTTGATGGAAGCTAATGGGGATAATGCTTTTATCCGTTTTATGAATGGCATCACGCACTAATTTTTTTTCATTTTCATCCGTAATACTTTCCATGCAAACCACAACAAATTGATCTGCCACACACATCATTACATTGGTATGGTAAATGGGCAAACCATTTCGATCGTTTGCGTGAAAAGCAACTGTTGTAAAACCGGTTTTTTCAGCAAAATTGTTTAATGCACTCATGTGGGTTCTGGGCGATAAACAGGCATAAGCAATTTTATGATCACGATCTAAAACCATACTGCCTGTACCTTCCAAAAATTGATGGTTGGCTTCTAATGCAGTTAAATCAATTTTATTTTGAATCCTGAATTTTTTTTCAATGGCTTTCAATACATGTGGTTTCCGCTCGGCACGCCGGTTAACTGCAAACATGGGATATAAAATAATGTTTCCATCTTCATGAAAAGATATCCAGTTGTTCGGGAAAATTGAATCTGGTGTATACGGTTCGGGGGTATCTTCCACAATGGTAACATCTACACCATTGGCCTGTAATTTTTGTGCAAAAGCATCAAATTCACGGGCTGCCATTTCTGCTACATTATTGTTGGTATCATTTTGCTGAAAAGCATTATTCACGGCAGTTTGTTCATTAAATGAAAACTTAACCGGACGTATCATTAATAAATGGGAAGTGTTTTGCATAACTTATTCATTAACTGTTTCTCTTAATAAGGGCATACTCATACAATGAAAACCGCCTCTGGCCCTCGATAATTCTGCAGATGGCATTAAAATAAGGGTATCCGTAATTTGTTGTGTATTAATTTTTCCTAAAACAATTTGTGGAATTAATTCTTTGGCATGTATTACCTGAAAACCTGCTGCTTTAAATGCTTCGGCGGTTTTGTCGTTTCGGTCGTAGCCCAAAACTACCCCTTCTTTAATAGCCAATAAATTACAGGAGTCTGTCCATTGCTCTCTGGCGCTATAAGGAAATTCATTATTGCCCGAAAAAATAATTTTAATATCTGCTTCCCTGCAATGAAAATCGTTTTTACTGATATCTATCAGCAGTTCTTCAAGACTATCGAAATGTACACTATTTTCCGGATCGTTTTTATGGAATTGTTTAATCTTTATTTTTTCATCTTTTTTCAGTTCCAGTGTGCGTTCAATGGCATCTTCATCTTCATGTAAAACTGCCTTTTTTGAAAAATTACCCAACATTACCCATACATTTTTTTTTACCTGTGTAAAAACGGTATCAATATGCATGTAATCGCGTTTTTTGGGTATTTTAATGATGGTTACTTTTTCCATCAGGTTTTTCTTAAATACGATATGTGCAATTTTAGCTGCTGCTTCCGGCGATGTTCTTTCACTAACCCCCACCAGTAAATGATCATTACTGATCACCATAATATCGCCTCCCTCTAAAGTAATTTTTCTCTCATCTTCCTCTTTTGGTAATAAAAGATTTTGATAGGTATCGGTTAATTCAATGATATTCTGCTGGTATGCCTTAAAAAATGGGTGGTTAAAGAAAATATATTTCGCCAGCAAAGCTTCTCTGGTTCTTGCTTTTTTAGCAGGTTTGTTCAATAAAACATGATCTTTAATAGTAATGCCAATATCTCGTGTAAAAATAAAATTGGGTATAGGTGCAAACAGCATTTCTTTGTTTTTTGCTGAACCGCTGATAAATGTTTTGGCTAATGCAACTGCATCATAATCCATTAATGCATTCTGTGTTTTAAAAGTGCAACCCTCTATGGCACAAACCGAAGCAACTAAGCTGTGTTTAATTGCATCGTTCAGTAAAATTTCAGCCAGTAACCATTCTAATTCAATTACTTTATCCGATTTGAAGAAGGCAGGATTATCCGGTTTATAAAAATTTCGGTTGGCTTTTTCTGCATCAATTTCAGGAAGTTTATCCTTTATTTTTTCGGGATCTAAAAAAAGCAGCAATATTTTGGTGTAATAATCATATTCTTCTTTCCGAATGGTATTTAAGTGCACAATATCTTCAAATAACCAGTCCTGCGCTTTTGAAGGAACTACTTTCCCCAAACCGCTATCCGGACTATGAACCAATAATCGTTTTAGGGTACCAATTTCAGAGTTTACAAATAAACTTTGCGCATTTTGCATATACAAAAAATTTTATGTTATAAGTAATGAGGAATACGGAAAAACACAAGTGGTAATCCGTTGTTATAATCAAAAAAATATGGGAAGTATATAGCTGCCAAGCTAATGATCAGGCATTGCATTTAGACCGGCGTAAAGCCAGGCAAAATGAATAATGTAGGGTAATATGTTTCTAAAAGTTCTATTCATTGAGGCGCAAGTTACAATTTTCCGATGAAAGGATCAATGCCCTGCAAAGTTCCTTCAGCAGCTAAAGGTATAAAACGTACAAACATATCTTCTGCATACCAGTTTTCTTTTCTGGTTTTCACAATTACCTCTTGATGAAAAGGTTGTGAATAGGCAAATGAGTGCATGTGTGCTTTTGTTTCCCAAACACTTAATGTTCCACCTCTGAACCAAGGCATCTCTCCAATGCCAATAGAAGTAATTAATCCCTGTGCCTGTTGCATTTCTGCTGAAACAGCATCTACATGTTGCCAAAATCGTTTTACTTTTCTGCTACGAATGGTAGCTCTTGTTAATATGGCAATCGGGCCCTCATATTCCGACTTTTGGGGTAACTTTCCAAAACAGTATTGTTTATCCCATTTGCCATGGCCTTCAATAGGTTGCAGTTTTAACCAGAGTAATTCACATTTAAAAAATTGCCACCACCATTGAATGAATGGGGTTATATGATGAACTCTATCTTCTTGTACACTTGAAATGGTTAGAACAGCCCATTGCCGCCAGTCGGGTTGTAAATCGAAACTGCCATTTTTACCGCAGCCCAGCAGTTTATAAAAATGAACCGATTTGTTAAAAAACAGTGGAATTCTGAAAATAGCCATAGAAAGCATTCCAAAAAATCCCAAATATTTTGGGTATCTTACAATATGTACATAACAAATCATATTTTTAGCCGGTTCCATTGCAATATAAGTGTAACAAGGTTTATATTAGAATTTGTTTTAGAACCGCAGTTGCATAAAAGTATACAGGCATGCATTTATTAATTACTAACATACATCAGTTGCTAAATGTTCGGGCGCATACTGTGTTGCTTAGAGGAAAAGCGATGACTGGTTTACCAATAATTGAAAATGCTTTTATGGTAATACATAAAGGCAGAATTGATGCGTATGGCAGCATGGATGCATTGCCTGAAAAGGCTTATGATGCCGTGTATGATGCCGGTGGCGCCACGGTACTGCCTGCCTGGTGCGATAGCCATACCCATTTGGTATTTGCAAAAAGCAGGGAGCAGGAATTTGTGGATAAATTGAATGGCTTGAGTTATGCCGATATAGCTGCAAAGGGTGGGGGAATTTTACATTCTACCGCTGCATTACAGGTAACATCTGAATCCGTTTTATTTGAAGCTGCCTTTATGCGATTACAGGGATTAATGCATTTAGGAACGGGTGCTATTGAAATAAAAAGTGGTTATGGATTAACGGTAGCCGATGAATTAAAAATGTTACGGGTAATTCGGCGTTTGAAAGAGGTTGCACCCATGCCTGTGAAAGCTACTTTTTTGGGAGCACATGCTATACCGCTCACTTATCGTGAAAATAAACAGGGCTATGTTCAACTCATTATTCAGGAAATGCTGCCCGAAATTGCAGCGGAGAATCTCGCCGATTATATTGATGTATTTTGTGAACAAAATTTTTTTTGTGTGAGCGATACAGAAAAAATTCTGGAAGCTGCTGATAAATATGGATTACCTGCCAAATTGCACGCAAATCAACTGTCTGTTAGTGGTGGGGTAGAAGTGGGAGTAAAATACAAAGCCGTATCCGTTGATCATTTAGAAGCGATGAACGAAAAAGCCATTCATGCCCTTGCAGCATCTGACACTATCGGAACCATATTGCCTACTGCTGCTTTTTTTCTACGGATGCAATATGCACCGGTACGTAAAATGTTACAGGAAAATTGTGCGCTGGCATTGGCATCTGATTATAATCCCGGTTCATCGCCAAGTGGTAATATGAATTTTGTTGTTTCATTAGCCTGCATACAAAATGAATTTTTACCCGAAGAAGCCATTAATGCAGCTACGCTGAATGGTGCTTATGCCATGGGGGTAGAAAAAGAAGTTGGTAGTATTACCATTGGTAAAAAGGCAAATCTTATCTTCACCAAACCCATACCGTCAGTTGCTTATTTACCTTATCATTTTGGAACGCCGGTAGTTGATAAGGTAATGATAAATGGGAATTGGATATAATTCATCTAACTAAACAAATAATATGGATAATATTTCGGCAGAAAAATTACTATTGGCTTTAAGTATCATGGTGGTTGTTTCTTATTTGTTTTTAATTGTTTCTAAATTCATAAAAGTCCCCTCTGTATTGTTATTAATGGCAGTTGGTATTGGTTTAAGATATATTTCTGAGACTTATCAACTCAATATATCAGTACCGGCCAAGCTAACAGAATTTTTAGGTATAGTTGGTTTAATTATGATTGTGTTAGAAGCCGGTTTAGATTTAAAATTAAGTCGTAATAAGCTCATATTAATCCGGCAATCTTTTTTTGCAGCGTTAGTCATTTTTACTTTAACAACTATATTCATTGCTGCAACTTTATATTATATATTACATGAACCAATTATATCATGTACTATTTATGCTATTCCGTTAGCAATAATGAGTAGCTCCATTGTAATTCCCAGTTTGCATCAGTTAACGCCTGAAAAAAAAGAATTTTTAGTTTATGAAGCTTCTTTTTCAGACATCATCGGGATTTTGGTGTTTAATTATTTTTTGGGTGATGGATTGTTCTCAGCAGCATCGATAGGAATATTTTTCCTGAATATTTTTATTTCCATTTTATTATCGTTGGTTTTTTCCTTTATTATGTTCTTAATATTGAATAAAAATAAATTAAATGTAAAATTCTTCCTTGTTTTTGCGTTGTTGATTTTTTTATATGTTGAGGGTAAAATTTTGCATCTGCCATCGCTTATTATTATTTTAATTTTTGGTTTATGGATGAATAATTGGGAGCTAATACCTGCCTCCATTACAGAAAAATATTTTCCGATTAAAGCAGTAAATGAAACCAATCATTTATTGCATGCTTTAACTGCAGAAGCTTCTTTTTTACTTCGTACATTTTTCTTTTTCTTTTTTGGCTTTAGTATTGATTTACATTCACTCGCTCACAACAGTGTATTGCTTATTGGGTCAATCATCATTGTAATATTGCTCATTACCCGGTTTTTTTATTTACGCTTCTTTTTAAAAGAACGAATTGTACCTGAAGTATTTTTTATTCCTCGCGGCTTAATTACTATTTTATTGTTTTATAAAATTCCGGTTGGGTTACAACTGCCTTCTTTTAGAGAAGGGATTTTGTTTTTTGTAATTCTGTTAAGTAGTCTTATCTTAATGGTTGGTATGATTTTTTATAAACAATCCCCCTCGGCCATTGTGGAAGAGGATTAATCATCATTATTATGCCCTATCTGCACCCATTTAAAAAAGAAGACATTTTATCGTTGGTTCGTATACGCAGGTACGAAACGAAATTAGGGGAGCGGGTGCAGACCATGCATCAGGTGCAGCAATTTAGAGAAAGTATGATGGAATCGGATGCGGATTTTGTTGTGCTGGGTATTCCGGAAGATATTGGCATAAAGGCCAATGAAGGGATTGGTGGCGCACATACCGCCTGGTCAGCATTTTTGCAAACTTTTCTCAACATTCAAAGCAACGATTTTTTAGATGGCCGGGAAATACTAATGGCAGGCTATTTCGATTTTGGTTCTTTACAGGATATAATTGAAATGAATGCATATAATTATGAAGAAAAAATAGAAGCATACCGACATGCAGTAAATACCATTGATGATGCTGTAGAACAGATGATTCATGAAATAACTCAGCAAAAAAAAATTCCCATTATTATAGGCGGTGGCCATAACAATGCCTACCCCTGTATTAAAGGTGCTGCAAAAGGCTGGTATAAAGCCGGTATGATTGATTTGCCGCAGATAAATGTAATTAATTTAGATGCGCATGCCGATTACCGTGCCATGGAAGGAAGGCATAGTGGCAATGCTTTCCGCTATGCGGAAGAAGATGGTTATTTGGAAAAATATTGTATTCTGGGCCTTCATGAAAATTATATTGCACAAAACATCTGGATGGATATTGTGAACAATCCCTTTATTGATTGCATTACGTACGAAGATATTTTTCTGCACGAAAAACGTAGTTTTCAACAGGCAATGGCACATGCTGCCGGTTTTACGGAAGGAGGTTTATGTGGCATTGAATTAGATGTGGATGCTATTGAAAATGTATTGAGTAGTGCCGGCAGCCCAACAGGTATTGGTGTTATCCATGCCCGGCAATATGTTGATTTTATGGCATGGAATACTCGGCCTGCCTATTTACATATCTGCGAAGCTGCTACCAGACTGGAAGATGGCCGTCAGAATATTGCTTCCGGAAAATTAATCAGTTATCTGGTGTCCGACTTTATTAAGGCCATGCTGGCGCAACTGTGAATAAAAAGAAAAAAAATAACAATGGTTTTAAAAAGGAGGCATAGCAATAACGATACCGTTTTTTATACCTATTTCCAATCCGGATTTGATGGGTTACCCAATGCCATTAGTGAATATCAGGCCGCTTTTGATAATGTAAAAGCTGCAATGGGAGAGGACTATGTTTATTATTTTCAGAAAAAACAGCCCTGCAGAAGCAAAAGTTGTATTTGCAAAATTTTCTGATATTACCAAAGCAACTTATCCGGTAGTTACCATGCAATTACAAAAAAATATCAACATTGCCACGCTTTCAAAACAACAATATAAAATTGTGCTTGAGGTTGTAATGCCGGGCTATTAACCCTCTAATTCCATCAATTTTTCAAATAAAATTTCATATTGCTGCTGAGCGGCATCCCATTCTTTTTGAATCGCAGCATAGGCTTTTTCAAATTCAGAAAATTTTGCAGGATCCTTGTACAAATCGGGGTGTACCAATGATATTTCCAAAGCTGATTTTTTCTCGTTCAGTGTTTCTAATAAAGCCTCTGTTTGTTGAAATTTTCTTTTTACCTGTGCTAATTCCTTTTTTTGTTGTTTTTCGGGTTGATTGAATGGGGTGTTATTTTTTTGAAAAGCTACTTCCTTAACCGGCTGAGGTGTTGCCGCTTTTCCTTCTTTTTTGGAAGAATTTTGCTTCGCCATTCTTTCATTCCATTCTACCCATTCCTGATAAGTTCCTTTAAATTCTTTAATCTGATGGTCAACAATTTCCCAAATTTTATTGGCTGTTTTTGAGATAAAAAACCGGTCGTGACTAACTAATAAATAACTGCCTTCATAATTATTCAGTGCCTCGGCCAATAGTTCAACAGAATGCATATCTAAGTGGTTGGTAGGTTCATCCAGTAATAGAAAATTACTTCGGCTTACAATTACTTTGGCCAAAGCAACACGAGCTTTTTCACCTCCGCTGAGTAATCTGATTTTTTTATCGCTGTCGTCCCCGCTGAATAAAAAACAACCTAACAAGGTGCGCAGTTCCAATTCATTTTTGTTGCTGCCACATTCTTTCATTTCATCCAGAATTGAATTGTTGAGGTTTAAGGCCTCTAATTGGTGTTGCGCATAAAAACTTTCCTCAACATTATGGCCCCAATTGCGCAATCCCTCAAATGTTTCAGTACCGGCAACAATTCTTAACAAAGTAGATTTTCCTTTACCATTGGCACCAATTAGTGCTATTTTATCGCCTCGGTTTATTTCGGCACTTGCATTTTGCAGAATGGTGGAAATACCAAATTTTTTATCAATATTTTTTAATTCGCAAATAATTTTACCCGGTTGTTTTTCTACTTGAAAATTTATTCTCATGTTTGGCCGCTCAAGGCTAACATTTTCAATGCGTTCAATTTTGTCTAATCGTTTAATGGCACTTTGTGCAGCAGCTGCTTTTGTGGCTTTAGAGCGAAAGCGTTCAATGAATCTTTCCTGCTGGCGAATGTATTCCTGTTGATTTTCATATGCTTTTTGCTGCAGTTCAATACGTAGCTCTTTTTCTTTTTCATAAAAATCAAAATCGCCCACGTACACATGTAATTGTTGTTGGTACAATTCAACGATTTTATTCACCATTCTATTTAAAAAGAACTTATCATGACTGACAATTACCACGCTACCCTGATAGTGTTTTAGGTACTTTTCTAACCATTCAATAGAAGGCAGGTCAAGATGGTTGGTCGGTTCATCTAACAATAGTACATCGGGTTGTTGTAAAATCATTTTGGCCAAAAGTACCCGCATCCGCCATCCACCACTGAATTCTTTGTAAGGACGGTGCAGATCGGCATTTTGAAAGCCAAGTCCCTGTAATACCTCCTCTGTTCTGTGATGAATGGTATAACCGCCGGCTACTTCCAGTTCGTGTAACTTATCGGTATATGCCATTAAAAGTGCTTCGTCTTCTTTTGTTTCCAAAATTTTACCCAATTCCGCAATTTCTCTTTCTAATTGTTTTACTTTTTCAAAGGCACCCATCGCTACTTCAAGAATGGAATCATTGGTATCAAAACTCAATAAATCCTGATGCAGATACCCAATGGTGGTATCTTTCCCTTTTTCAACTGTGCCTTTTGATGGAGTATACTCGCCCACCAAAACCTTTAATAGGGTCGATTTTCCGGTTCCGTTATACCCAATTAATCCAATTCTGTCACCCGGCTGTATGTGCCAGGTAGCATCTGCTACAATTACTCTTGCACCAAATTCAAACGTAACATTTTGTAAACCTATCAACATTTTTTTTTGTATGTTTTGCTGCAAAGGTAATTGTCTGGTTTGAATGCATGCATGCAATAAGTGACATGCATCTAATTATCAATATATTGAAGGTAATTCAGAACTGATTTGCGCAGGTTTAAGTAAATTTGATGTATTATTCAATATAGAATTGATGGTATGAAATTATGGCATTGGGGTTTTGTATGTTGTTTTGTTGTAATAGGATTAATAGCATGTAATCAAACCGATAAGAAAGTTCCTATTCAGGAAAATACAGATGAGCCGCTCATGGTATCGAAACACCAAATAAAATTTGATGCTGCATTTTCGGTGTTTTTGCACCAGTATTATCAATTGTCTGACGGATTGTATCATCAACAAATGAATACTATGAACAAGGCTGCTACCGATATGATGACTGCTGCCGATAGTTTACCGTTTCAGTTACTGAAAGCAGATACAGTGATTATTGAAACAGCACAACAAAATGTTGCGAACATAAAGGCAGATTTAGCGGGTATGGTTGGTGAACAAAATATGCAGGAAAAATTAAAAGGTTTTGCTGCAGTAAGCCAGGCGTTATATGATTTAATTAGAACCGTTCAATACAGTAAAGAAACAGTATATCATTTTCATTGTTCTACTGTTTTTAATAATGCCGGAGCCGATTGGTTAAGTAATTGTTCTGAAATTCAAAATCCATATTTGCCAAAAGCAAAAACTGTTTGTGGTAGTTTATTGGATTCATTACAATTTAAACCTTAAAACAAGCTTGCATTTGCATCATTATTATTTTAATATTTTTCTGCCCGGATGGTTTTGGGTCGGTAAGTAATTAGTACTTTGGCATTGGTGCCTTCATCAGAAGTAATAAAAATTTCATGCCTTTCATTACCGGCTGTGACTACCATTAATGCAGTATTGGGCGGTACATCGCCTAAATTATTGGCCACTGTAATAATTTCATGTGTTGGATTTTCTTTGCTCAGATGCAAGTATACTGTAATGGGTTTTTCGCTGAGCCTGCCGCTGTTCACCACTAATTGATGGTCATCATATACAGTAATAGTATCATTGTCAATTACACCATTGTCGTAAAAATCTATTTTTACATCTGGTGCAGCAACAAATATTTCCTTCACCATTTTATTTTTTCGTTCGGTTAATTCAGGTGGAATAACCGAAGACTGGGGAGTTGTTTTTACAACCGGTTTTTGGGCCGTATCCGGTAAAACCGGCGTTGTTTCCCTTTGCTTGTTTTGTTGTAAATTGGGTGTTGCAGGTTTTGTATTATTCCCACTTATTGTATTTTTTTGTTGTATTTCCTGAATCAATGCATTAATTTGTTGATTGTTGTTGAAATCAGGCGCTGGATTTACATCGGGTATTTTTTTTAGCAAAGCAGCTTTGCTTTTGGGCCCCCAGTTGCCATCTACAGTAATTCCCAATGCCTGTTGTAATTTTTTGATATTAACATGCTTAGAAGAGGCAATAGCCGGTGGTGAATCCGGTTTATTTTTCTCAACCAGCGGGTTTTGTTTTAAGAAGGGGGCAGGTTCAAAATCAGATTCGGGCACTTTTTCTAAATATACCATCCCACTGCCGCAATCCGTTTTATCTTTTTCACCCATACTGGAATAAGTACCGGAAAGCGTTTGCAGTTTACCTTCTTTACTATAATCCAAATAACAGGTCATTAAACAGGGCACACTGTAATCGCCAGCTTTTATTTCCAGCATTTTGGTTTCTTTGATTACTAAATTTTTAGTAGCAGGCGTATACAAGCCCCTGAATGCAGCCTTACCATAAAATACAGTGGTTTTATAGGAATAAGTAACACCTTCCAATGCTTTATTGGGCAGCTCATTAATTTGCACTTCATACTTATATCTGTCTTCCACAAACTGTCCGGAAAAGGGGTTATAATTTTTTTGTATAAAATAGCCCCTCCATATTCCCGTTAATTTTTGAGCGGGGAGCAATTGAAAATTCATGCAGAGAAAAAGGCAGATTGCAACAACACGATACATATCTTACAAAGCTAAGTTTCTTAATGAGGATGGCAGTATAATAAAGCGTTAAGGTTTTTTGAAGCAATTTAGTACAAAAAAAAATCTCTGCTGCCAATTTGTTACCTTTGTGTTTCTTTAAAAAATATATTTAAAATTGAATATGATTGAAATTCGTTTTCCCGATGGTGCAGTGAGGACATACCCCAAAGGCACCACTTCATTGGAAATAGCAAAATCTATTAGTGAGGGATTAGCAAAAAAAGTACTGGCAGCTAAAGTGAATGGTGTGGTTTGGGATGCCACACGACCTATTGAAACCGATGCTACATTGCAATTACTTACCTGGAATGATACCGATGGCAAACAAACTTTTTGGCATTCTTCAGCTCACTTAATGGCCGAAGCGGTTGAAAGTATGTTTCCGGGTGTTAAATTTTGGGTAGGCCCGGCCATTGACCATGGATTTTATTATGACATGGATCTGGGCGACAGAAAAATGACGGAAGAGGATTTGCTAGCATTAGAGAAAAAAATGAATGAACTGGCTAAACAAGCCAATGCCTACCGGCGTAAAGCCATACCCAAAGCCGAAGCCATTGCTTATTTTAATGAAAAAGGCGATGAATATAAATTAGACCTTTTACAAAACCTAAACGATGGCGAAATTACTTTTTATACCCAGGGTAACTTTACCGACCTGTGCCGTGGCCCGCATATTCCCAATACCGGATTTATTAAAGCCATTAAGCTTACCAATATAGCCGGTGCATACTGGAAGGGAGATGAACACAATAAACAACTTACCAGGGTATATGGCATTACATTCCCCAATCAGAATGAGTTGGATGAATATTTAGCCATGTTAGAAGAGGCTAAAAAACGCGACCATCGTAAATTAGGCAAAGAATTAAGTATTTTTACAATGGATGATGATGTTGGTCCGGGTTTGCCTTTATGGATGCCCAATGGCACCATTATTATTGAAGAATTAGAAAAATTAGCCAAAGAAACAGAAGAAGATGCCGGTTATAAAAGGGTAGTAACACCGCATATTGCCAAAGAAAGCATGTATTTAACCAGTGGTCACCTGCCTTATTATGCCGACAGTATGTTTCCGCCCATGGAAATGGATGGAGAGAAATATTATTTAAAAGCCATGAACTGTCCGCATCACCACAAAATTTTTGCTGCGGAATCCAAAAGTTATCGTGATTTGCCTTACCGCATTGCAGAATATGGTACCTGTTATCGGTATGAGCAGAGTGGCGAATTATTTGGCTTAATGCGGGTGCGTTGTTTGCATATGAATGATGCACATATTTATTGTACCAAAGAACAGTTTGCTGAAGAATTTGAGGCAGTAAACAATATGTATCTGAAATATTTTGATTTATTTGGAATAGATAAATATGTGATGCGCTTATCATTGCACGATCCGGCTAAACTGGGGCAGAAATATGTGAATGAACCGCAATTGTGGTTAGAAACCGAAGAAATGGTACGTAAAGTTTTAATAGAAACCAATACACCTTTCATTGAAGTGCCCGATGAAGCTGCCTTTTACGGGCCTAAAATTGATGTACAGATATGGAGTGCCATTGGGCGTGAGTTTACTTTAGCCACCAACCAGGTAGATTTTAATTCAGGAAGAAAATTTTCATTAGCCTACACCACCGCCAATAATGATACAGATATTCCGCTGATTATTCATAGGGCACCTTTAGGTACACATGAGCGATTTATTGGCTTTTTGTTAGAACATTATGCAGGTAAATTTCCGGTATGGCTTGCGCCGCAGCAAGTGGCTGTATTGCCCATTAGCGATAAGTTTGCTGCTTATGCACAGGAAGTAGTACGGCAATTGAAGCAATACCGGGTACGTGCTCAGGTAGATGAACGCAATGAAAAAATAGGAAAGAAAATTCGGGAAGCTGAAATGATGCGAATACCTTATATGTTGGTAGTGGGCGAAAAAGAAATGAATGAAAATATGCTCTCAGTTCGCCGTCAGGGAAGAGGAGATGCAGGCACTTTACCTGTTGAAGCTTTCATAAAAAATATCGTTGCAGAAATATCTAACCGTAAATCTGTTGATTAGCAATATTTAATCATTATTTTTACATTCGAATTTATAATTTAAACCAGTTTAATGGCATTACCTTTTAAAAGTAACAGCGGTGGATACGGAGGAAGAATGAATCCCCGCTTTCAAAGACATCAGGAACCTGAACATCGAATTAACGAAAGAATCAGAGCAGCGCAGGTAAGGTTGGTAGGTGATAATGTAACCGTGGGAATTTATCCGTTACAGGAAGCATTGAAAATTGCGGCAGAACAAGAGATGGATTTGGTGGAAATATCGCCCAACGCAGATCCACCAGTTTGTAAAGTAATTGATTACAAAAAATTTCTGTACGAAAAAAAGAAGAAAGAAAAGGAAATGAAAGCCAATGCCAAACAAAGCGAAGTAAAAGAAATTCGCTTTACGCCAGGCACCGACGATCATGATTTCGACTTTAAATCCAAACATGCAGAAAAGTTTTTACAGGATGGCAATAAAGTGAAAGCTTATGTTCAATTTAAAGGAAGGGCTATTCAGTTTAAAGAAAGAGGAGAACTGATATTATTAAAATTTGCTGAAAGACTGGCAGAAATTAGTCAGCCGGAAAGTTTACCCAAATTAGAAGGCAAAAGAATGTTTCTGATGCTTACGCCTAAAACAGCAAAAAAGAAAAAAGAATCCGCATAAATTTAAATTGTTACATCATTATTAAGAGGCTGTCTCAAAATTGAGGCCGCCTTTTTTATTGTACATTAGTTTTTTTGATATTTATCAAACCAGTAATACCGCTCATACATTTTAACATACTGCAAAGTTTTTATACAGATTTCCTACAGAATACAAGGTTAGTTTTGCAATTTAATTAGTTGCCGAAAATTCTTTTAACTGATGTATAAATTTTTCCTCACTGTTTTATTGTTTATTGTTTCAACACAGGTTCAGGCTTTTGATGCTGCTGCGGGCAAAGTAACCGGTAAGGTAATGGATGCTGTAAGCAAACAACCCATTGAATATGCAACGATAACCGTTTTAAATAAAAGCACAAAGAATGTAGTCAATGGAACCATTACCGATGGCACGGGATCTTTTGTAATAAAAGGATTGGCTCCGGGCAATTATATTTTTAAAATACAATCGCTGGGTTATCAGGAATATACCATTAATACAGTTAGTGTACAAAAAAACGCTTCCATCAACTTACCGGTTATTGCATTGGTAAAACAGGAGAATGTACTACAAGGCGTTACCGTTACTGCTAAAAAACCTTTGGTTGAAAACAAAATTGATAAGATGGTTTTTAATGCAGAAAAGGATCTTACCTCTCAAAGTGGGGTTGCTACCGATTTATTGAAGAAAGTGCCCATGGTTTCAGTAGATGTAGATGGTAATGTACAGTTGGCAGGTAGTTCCAGTATTCAGTTTTTAATTAATGGGCGACCTTCTACCGCATTTGGCAATAATATTGCCGATGTATTACAGGCAATACCTGCCAGCCAGATTAAAAGTATTGAAGTGATTACCAACCCCGGCGCCAAATATGATGCATCCGGATTAGGTGGTATCATTAACATCATTTTAAAAGATAACCATGCAAAAGGCATCAATGGTAATTTGTCATTAACAGCAGGTACTTTATTGCAAAATGGTTCTTTTAACCTAACAGCAAGAAAGAAAAATTTTGGTATCAATGCATTTGTAAGCGGCGGTGCCCGTTTAAGATCAACCACTTCCAATACAGTTGACAGAGCATCGATAGATACGCTGAATAAAACCAATGTTGCTTTATTACAATCAGGCACATCACGTTTTACCCGTCATGGCATGCAATCGGGGATTGGCTTCGACTGGACACTCGATTCAATGAATAATATTTCAGGCGGTGTAAATTATAATTTGTTTGGGTATGCCGGCAGCGGTTTTGTGAATCAAACACAAACCACCACCGATATAATGAACGGTGGCAATGTGTTATCTGACATCGCTTCTTTCAGTAACTCAAATGGCGGATTTCATTTTCATAATATTGATGCCAATTTAAATTACAAGAAAACATTTGCAAAGCCCGATCAGGAATTAGATATTTCATTGAATTCCAGTTTTGGACATAATCATGGTTACTCAAACAGCGAGCAGTTTTTAGTACCATCAGATTCAAAGTTTTTTGGAACACAGAACGATAATCCGGGTACCAATAACGTACATGTATTGACGGTAGATTATACACAACCCATTACCTCAAAAATAAAATTTGGAACCGGAGGCAGAGTTACTTTAACCGATATTAACAGTACAGCTTCCATTCTTTCACTCAATAACAATACCGGCAATTATTATTTTGATTCTACACAATCCAACCATCTCAACTACCATCAGCAGGTATATGCTGTATATAGCGAATTAAGTTTTCCGGTTGGGACCTTGTTTGATGCTAAAGTTGGCGGACGTTACGAAAGAACTGAAATAAACGATTATTATTCCAATGCAATCTCCCAGGTAAAAACCCCGGGTTACAATACATTTGTACCCAGTGTTTACTTCATCAGAAAATTAACCGGCAATTCAACTTTAAAAATTAGCTACTCTAAACGAATAGAACGCCCCAGCTATCAGGATTTGAACCCTTTCGTTAATACTAGCGATCCTAAAAATATTTCAACAGGTAATCCTTATTTGCAACCCCAAATAGGTAACCGCTATGAGTTGAGTTACAACAAGCAAATTAATAATATAGGTTCGTTTATGATCGCAGCATTTTATCGCACATCAAATCATGATATACAGCCTTATGTGGTTTTTTATCCTGATTATACCGTAGGAGATTCAGTTTTTACAAATGTATCAGTGAGTACCCGACAGAACATTGGCTTGGAAAAAAATATAGGTATAAATTTATTTTCCAGTATTGATGTATCCAATGCACTGAACCTGCGAACCAATATGTTTTTTTATGAACGCAATACCATCAACGCATTAGATCCTGGCTATAATTCAAATAGTTTCAATTACCATATTAATTTAAATGCGAGTTACCAGTTTAAACATGATGTAGCAGCAGAAGTATTTGGTAATTTTCGTTCTGCCAGAAATGAAGTACAGGGCAGGTATCCCTCTTTCACTACTTACAGCTTTGCGGTTCGTAAACAATTTTGGAACAAAAAAGGAAGTTTGGCTTTAACAGCAGTAAATGTATTCAGTCAATATCTTGATCAGAGAACGGTTTTAACAGGACCCAATTTTACCACCAATAATTTAAGACAAATTCCTTTTCGCTCTATCGGACTCAATTTTACCTGGAAATTCGGTAAGTTAGAATTTAAAAAAGACGACAATACCAAGCCAGATTCCGGGGGAAATGGATTAGACAATGGTTAGTATATGCTACTGAACTGTTGATGTATTTGTATTTCCAATTTATCAATCACCATCATAGCATTCAGAATTTATTCCAGGCCACCCCTGCCACTCATTTTTGGCACCCTAAAGGCTCTTTCAATGTGCCATAGGTTCTTATAATTTTCAATGACCTGCTTATCGGATATTTTGGTATTGGTGGTGTATCCTTTTAACCCATCCCAGACTTTATCCTGATGAAACTTTTGATAATCAATAGCTATAGATATATTGCCTTCTAATTTTAAGTATTTGTTGTAGCCTTTGTTGTTGATGTTTTCATTTTCTGTTGTATTGATGCATGAAAATAACTTTCATGAGAACATAAGTAATTGGACATGCGGCTACTCATGTATGGCTATCACAAAAAAATGATTCTTTTAAAAGTAGTGAAAACCTACAGTCATCAAAAAGCCACCTTTTACAAGATGGCCTTTTTTTATATACGGGTTAATCTGTGTTGTGTTATTCACCACCGTCAATCCGAACGGGATAGCTATAGGTATCACCATAACCGGGATAAATACCATCTATTCTAACGGTACCACTATTGCTGGAATTAGATAGGGCAGCTTTTAAATCGTCTACTGTTTTTACTTCAATACCATTTACGGCAGTAATCACAAATCCTTCCTGTATGCGTGATTTTTGAATAGCGCCACCGGGCTGTATTTTCTTTACTACTACACCACCATTTAGGTTATTGGCATCGGCGGTCTTCTTATCTACATTCGCCAGATCGGCTCCCAAACGATCCATTACATTGGCTACCTTCACTACATTGGTGTTACCTGCTTTGTTTTTAAGGGTAACGTTCACGGTTTTCTGTTCGCCGTTTCTGATATAACCCAGTGTAATTTTATCACCCGGTTTGTAACGGGCAATTTGTTCAACCATTTCTGGTCCTGTGGTAACGGTCACCCCATTGATGTTGGTAATAATATCGCCTTTTTTAATGCCTGCCTCAGCAGCGGCACCACCGGCGGGTACATCTAATACATAAATACCATTGTTTACATCTTTAATACCGGCTTGTTTTTTCTCTTCATCACTCAAACCATCTTTAGGATAAGATATACCCAAAAATGCACGTTGTACGGTTCCGTATTTAATAATATCGTTCACAACTTTCTTTACAATATTTACCGGAATAGCATACGAGTATCCTGCATAAGAACCGGTAGGAGAGGCAATAGCCGAATTAATACCAATTAATTCGCCACGGGTATTGATTAATGCACCGCCACTGTTACCCGGGTTAACTGCCGCATCGGTTTGGATAAATGATTCAATAGGTGTTGCACTTTGGCGTGAGTTAATATTAATCTGCCTGGCTTTGGCACTAATAATACCGGCGGTAACCGTAACGTCTAATGTCAATGGATAACCAATAGCCAGTACCCATTGTCCTAATTTGGCTTCATCACTATTGCCGTATACCAGATAGGGAAGGTTTTTGGCATCAATTTTAATAACAGCCAAATCACTACTGGGGTCGGTACCTACTACCGTTGCTTTGTACGTTTTGCGGTTAGGTAAGGTAATATTAATTTCATCGGCACCATCAATCACGTGGTTATTGGTAACAATATAGCCATCTTCACTAATAATAACCCCACTGCCACTGGCTCTTTGTTCAGGAATAATTCTGGGGCCCATGCCACCAAATAAATCGCCAAACATATTATCGCCAAAAAAATCGCTGAATGGGTCATTGCGTTTGGGTAAGTCATTGCTAACCTGTTTGGCTTTGGTTCTGGTTTTAATATGAACAACTGCAGGTGTGGCCGCAGCACAAGCCTCTGTAAAATCAAAACTGTTGTCTGATGATCCGGAATGGTTGTTAAAAAAACCGGCATAGTTTACGGGTAATTTACCGGGTTCCTGCATTCCTGCATACCTGTATTCCTGATAACGGCCAAAGCCCCATACACTTAATAAAGCGGTTGCAGCACTAATGGCAACAATCGCTAACACGTTTTTAAGTTTCATAGTATATACATTAATAAATGTGAAAAATTAAACTTCTATTGCAAAGTAACGAAGCAGTTTGAATACTGTTTGTTAGTAAAAATCCATTTAACAAATGTTTTACGATGCTTGTCGTATTTGCTGTTAGTGAACTCAAAAAAATTATAACACGCTTTGGTTAACATGGTTGTAATTAGCAATGTTGTTTAAAAATAATAAGGTGTCTTCTCCATCGGCATAATCGTTCAGTGCCGGTTGTTGCGCATTTCCGAAAGGTACATCTTTTTTGCTAACAATGCATTGTACATCGTTGTTTCGTTGCAATGTTTTTTTCAATTCCTGTGCATTGCTGTAATAACCGTAGTGTATTTGTGCAATGGGAGAGAAGAGTGTTTCTTTTTCTACCAGCAGCACCGATTCATTCGTCATATAATACTGATTGCTCATAATTAATACAGCCAGTTGGTAATCATAATTGTGTTTGTATTTATGAAAATCCATATAATAATCGTATTGCTTCAAGGCTTGCAGCAGAGGGATGAAATCATAATTTTCCGGAACATAAATTTTGGTAACATTTCTGCATCCCAAACCAAAATACAATTGAATGTCTGAGGCCAGGGCAGCAAGTTCCTCTTTTGTTTCCTCACCGGTTAACAGTGCTACAGAGGTTCTGTTGCGGCGTATAATGTGCGGATATTTTCCAAAATAATAGTCAAAATACCGGCTACTGTTATTGCTGCCTGTGGCAATATAGGCATCACAGCCTTTTAATTGTGGCGCAATAGTGATGCTATCTTTCAGTGAAGGCTCAAAGACAAATAATTTTTGTATCAGGTGGGTGATCAGTACTTCATCTTTTGAAGAAGGTTTAATAATGGCATTGTGCCCGCTGATGCATACACATAAAAAATCATGAAACCCAACCAATGGAATATTACCAGCCATTACAATACCAATATTTTTGGGGCTTGCATTGTGTTGGGCAATATCGTATTGCTGTACCCAGGCGGCTAATTTATCTTCCTGTAAAAAAGCGGTACAAATATTTTCAATGGCTGTATCAATAAATTCGGGTAAAAACCAGAAATTTTTTTCGGCAGCTATTTTTTTTATAGCTTGCCATTCTGCCTCATTTGCCTGCATATAGGCGCCTAATTTGCTCAATGCGATAATTCTTTGTGCTAAATCCATTTGTTGAATTGCTTTTGCGTTTAAATTTGTTACATCTTTCAAAAATTCAAAATTACACTTATGGCCATTAAAATTACAGATGAATGTATTAATTGCGGTGCCTGTGAGCCCGAATGTCCCAATAATGCTATTTACGAAGGCGGTGTTGAATGGGCAATTGCCGATGGAACTACTGTAAAAGGCACGTTTACTTTAATGGACGGTACTGCTGTGGATGTAGAACAACGCTTTCCACCCATATCAACCGATACCTATTATATTGTTCCCAATAAATGTACGGAGTGTCAGGGTTTTCATGAAGAGCCCCAATGCGCCTCTGTTTGTCCGGTAGATTGTTGCGTACCCGATGAAATGTATCAGGAAACAGTAGAAGGGCTGCTTGCTAAAAAAGACCGTTTGCATATTTAACATTTGTGCATATTTTTTTGTAGAAAAAAATTTGTCATTTTCTACAAAAGCATATTAACTTTATAAGGTCAATCAAATGCTACTGAAAAGTAACATTCTGTAACGGTGGGTGATATTTCCCGCCAGCGTGAGGTGAAGAAGCTATAGGTTTCTTCACCTTTTTTGTAGCCGATTGGTGCTGAGCATAGCTGCTGATTCTCGAACTCGTATCCATTGTAAACATAGAATAGTTGCTATATTTGGCATATACATGTAAAAAAGGTAATTGGGTTGGCCTTTTAATACACATGATAATTGCAAATGGTAAAAAGTATTAATCATAATATATGAAGAAAAAGATTGCTTTGGTTACGGGCGGATATAGTCGCGAGGCGGAAATAAGTTATAAAAGCGCTAAAACAATAGAAACGCATATCAATCGCTTATTATACGATGTATTTGTGATTGATATTACTCCGGAAGGATGGTGGTATATTCCATCCAATGGTCAACAACAGCCAGTGAACAAAGCCGATTTTACTATTCAGGAATCGGGTACTACCATTCATTTTGATGCCGTTTTATTTTGTATACACGGCACACCCGGCGAGGATGGTAAAATGCAGGGCTATTTTGATATGCTACATCTGCCTTATACTAGTTGTGATGCTGCTACATCGGCCATTACCTTTAATAAACGGTATACCGTTGCTGTAGTAGCATTCAGTGGCATTTCGGTTGCCAAAAGCATGCATGTATTTCATCATACACCGGTAACTGCAACTGAAATTTTGCAAACCATACAATTGCCTGTGTTTATTAAACCCAATAATGGTGGCAGTAGCATTGGTATGAGTAAAGTGAATGATGCGGCCGAACTAATGCCCGCTATTGAAAAAGCATTCCAAGAAGACAATCAGGTGTTGGTAGAAGAATATATTGCCGGCCGTGAATTTACCATTGGGGTATTTAAATCTGAAGGAAACATTATTGTATTGCCCATTACAGAGGTGATGACCGAAAAAGATTTTTTTGATTTTGAAGCAAAATACCATGGAAAAAGCAAGGAAATTACGCCGGCCATTATACCTGCCGAATGGCAAAACAAATTAGAAGCAGCAGCAAGAAAGGTTTATGAAGTGTTGAATTGCCGCGGTATTGTACGAATGGATTTTATTTTTAATGAAACCAGGCAAGCGCCTTATTTGTTAGAAGTGAACACAATACCCGGACAAAGCGAAGCGAGTATTGTACCCCAGCAGGTTAAAGCAATGGGGTGGAGCCTGCAGGAATTTTATACCCGATTAATTGAGGAGGCTTTTAACAAATACTAAATGGCTTTTACCCTTCAAATCAATTATTTTCACCGAACCAACTAAAAATATCGTGTTTAAATTCATTACGCGTAAGCCTCTTTGGGTAAATATTATGGCAGCCATTGGCATTGTATTGGTTGCGCTGTTTGTTTTCATTGAAATGTTGTCGTTTATAACCCAACATAATAAAACCGAAAAAGTACCCTCTGTAATTGGGCAAAATATAGATGCTGCACGAGAAGCTTTAACCGCAAAGGGTTTTCATGTGCAGGTAATCGATTCAGTATATGATAATACCATTGGGGCATTGGCTGTGGCCAAACAAAGTCCTGATGCCGATGCACAGGTTAAACTGGGGCGTACTATTTATTTAACCGTGAATCGGGCATCAGCACCCGAAGTATCAATGCCCAACTTAATCGGTTTTTCCATTAAAAGTGCACAAATGTATTTGCAAACCCTTGGGTTAAAAATGGGTGATACTACTTATAAACCGGATATTGCCCGTAATGCTGTGTTAGAGCAACGGTATAATGGAAGCAGCATTAAGCCCGGCACCAAATTGCCCGTGGGCAGCGCTATTAGTTTTGTGTTAGGCAGCGGTATTGGCAGTGGTGAATACCAGGTGCCCGATTTAATTGGACTCACTTTGGCACAGGCACGTAACCAGTTGAATGCTTTAAATATTAATATTGGTTCAATTGTACCCATGGATAACGTGTCTGATACATTGAATGCTTTTATTGTGAAACAAATTCCGGAAGTATTTACCGAAGTATCACCGGGTACCAAAGTGCATAATGTAATTCATCAGGGACAGGTGGTAGATGTATTTATCAGTAGTACACCACCACCCGCAAGAGATTCTGCCTTGCGCTACTAAACTATCATTCACTAATTTATAAAAATATGAAAGTACTTTCAGTAGATGACTTAAAAATGAAAATTGAAAATGGCGAACCGGTAAACCTGATAGATGTGCGGGAACCGCATGAAAATGCAGAATTTAATATTGGTGGAATTTTACTGCCTTTAGGCAAAGTGCAAACCATGCAAATTGAAGCGATTGAAGATTTAAAAGAGGAACCTATTATTGTGTACTGCAGAAGTGGCAACAGAAGCATGCAGGCTGCCATGATATTAGAGCAATTAGGTTTTAGTGATGTTACCAATTTAGCCGGTGGTATGCTGGCATGGGAAGATAAATTTGGCCGATAAAAAAGAGGTTAGCTTGATGAACCGGCTAACCTCCTTTGTTGAATTTGTGTACAATCTTTATAAAAAAATATTCACAGCCATCATAAAATTGGTGCCGGCCATGGGGAAATAATTATTATCGGTGTACAACTGATTGTTGCTGATGTAACTATAGGTATAACCGTTGGGCTGGTATAATTTATTGAATACATTATTCACCTGCAGAATAAAATTCCATTCCTTAAATACTACATTCTTTACACTATAACTGGTGCGAACGGTTTCAGTAAAAAAGCCGGGCAAACTTCTGTTTTCGGTTTGGGTATTATCCATATACTGTTTGCTTACATATTTGCTTAACAAACTAAGGGTAACATTTTTTGCAGGAATAATATTGATGGTAACACCACCAATAATATCGGGCGAAAAAGAAATATCTGTATTGTTGTGTTGCACGGCATTTTGTCCGCCGGTATCATAATTGTCTATATACTCGGTAAAGCTTTTTATTTTATTTCTGCTAAAACTAAAATTAGCTTGCGCATTTAGCCATTCATTAAATACATATGCACCTTGTAATTCAATTCCCATTCTGTAACTGTTCGGAACATTAATGCGGGTATAAGCACCTACATCGTTAATAATACCGGTTAACACCAATTGGTTTTTGTACAACATATAATACAGATTGGCGCTATAATTAAAACGGCTATTTTTTCTGGCAACGCCTAACTCAAAATCGTGTAGGGTTTCTGCTACGGGCTGATTTTGTAAACTGGCCTGAAAATCATCTCTGTTGGGTTCTTTATTACCCAAGGCATAACTGAAATAGGCCTGCCAACTATTGTGGCTGTAGGTAATACCTGCTTTCGGATTCACAAAGTGAAAAGTACGGTTTACATTTAAATTGCCATTGCCTTCAAAGCCCTGCATATTGTGGGTAACGGTACGGTATTGCACATCGGCAAAACTATACCAGTACTTTGCAAAATTGTGTTGCCATTTGGTATACACATTGATGTCGGTTTTTACTGCAGGATAATAATAATACTGATAGTTGGGCTCTGTTACACCATATTGTGCCCATATTACATTACCGAAATGGTTGCCTTCATACCGCGTCCATCCACCACCAATAGTGAGTTCATCTTTGGCGTTTTTGTATTGCAGTGAGGCAATTTGCCCGTAAAAATGGTTGCTTAACCAGCGGCGGCGAATTAAATCGGTTGAATCAAGTACCGTATTGCCCACGATAAATGGCGATAAACCATAATCACTAAAATTTTGCGCGGCTTTGTATTCTTCATAATAACCCCGGCCATAAGTCATGAATAAAGCTGTATTAAAATTCCAACGATTGTTGATTTCCTGATTCAGAAATAGCTGATAGTGGTCTTGCTGGTAATTGTCGGTTTCGTTGGCGTATGGTGCTCCGGGTTTTTCTGTTCCGGCGGGATTGTAGGTTCTGTCTTTTGCCAACAGGGTATCGGGTACGCCGTACCAGGCCTGATAAGTTTTTTCTTTTCCGGAGAAAATATTAAAACGAATGGAAGTTTTTTTGTTGATATAAGCGGTAGAAAGCGCAAATGATTGCAGCAGTGAGCTGGCACGGTCAATATACCCATCGCTGCTGATTTTGCTCAAACGGGCATCAACGGTAAAATGTCCATTCAATAAACCACTACCCACTTTCAATGTATTTTTCCAGGAGTTGAAAGAGCCATAACTATTATTGACTTCAGCATAAGGCTTTTCATGAAATTCGTTGGTAGAAAGGTTGATGGTAGCGCCAAATGCACCAGTGCCGTTGGAGGAAGTACCTACGCCACGCTGAATTTGAATGCTATTGAGCGATGAAGCAAAATCAGGTAAATCCACCCAATAAGTACCCTGGCTTTCTGCATCATTATAAGGAATACCATTAAGGGTAACATTTATTCTCGTAGCATCTGTACCTCTGATGTGGATATCGGTATAGCCAATGCCATTGCCGGCATCTGAGTTTACAAACACAGAAGGGGTTTGGTTGAGGAGGAATGGAATATCCTGTCCCAGATTGGTTTTGGCAATTTCCTGTTCATTGATATTGGTAACTGCAAATGGTGCTTTACTGCCTGCGCGGATGGCCTTCACTTCTAAAGGCTGTAGGAATAATGGAATGTTGGTTAAAGTAATTTCTAACTTTTGTCCTTCCTGAGGTATTTGAATGGTACGCTTGTACACTTCAAATCCAATGCTGTTTACAACAACGGTAGTATTGCCGGTTATCAGGTTCATGAAAATAAAATGGCCATCATCACCGGTAATGGTGGTTCTGTTTTGCGTTGTAATAGCAGCGCCTGCAACGGGTTTTTTGGTTTGTGCATCTACTACTACACCCGAAAGAAAAGCATGTTTTTTTATCTGGCTAAAGCTGTTAACGTAACAAAGCAAAAATGCCAGCGTTCCCAAAAAGAATTTCATTTTTTTTTGATTAAATGGTTAAAAAATTTGGGAACAGGGAGCTGTGCTAATGGAGAGGCTGACTAAAATAAGCAGTACACCTTCCCTTCGCAGGAATTACCCTGTTCAGGTTCAACGGGTATTATCTCAGCCGGATGTTGTTGATGTGTTAACCCATCAAGGCAATCCAGCACCCCGGGGAAAATCTGCCGCAAAATTAATGCGTAAAAATTTAAAAAGGGTGTAACTTTTTTTGCAGTGCTGCGTTTCAATGTAAAAACTAACTTTTTTGTTTCATTTCTTTAAACAAATAACAATGAAAAAAATAATGTTGATGCTGGTAATCCTTCTGTCGCTTTCTTTTGTAAAAGGGCAGGAAGTTAAAAATTTGGTGTATGATGCCAATGCCGAAGTACGGAAGGTGGGCAATTTTTCCGGATTAGATGTTTCCGGTGCTGTTACGGTGTACCTTTCACAAGGTAATACCAATGCCGTTGCCATTAGTGCCGATGGGGGCGATAAAGCAAAAATTATCACTGAAGTAAAAAATGATGTATTGCACATTTATACGGAAAGTGGTTTTTGGAACAAATGGAATTGGAGCGATAAAAAAATTAAAGCTTATGTAACAGTTACTGATTTAAATAAAATTGTGCTTTCAGGGGCCAGCCAGTTGAATATTGTTGATCAATTAAAAGGAAATGCTTTAAAATTAAAAGCAACCGGTGCCAGTTATGTAAAAGGCAGTTTTAATGTAGCTGAATTATCCATTAACTTAAGCGGAGCATCTAATGCAACAATGAAAGGACAGGTAGGAACTTTAAATGTAGATGTTAGCGGCGCCAGTGTAATAAAAGGTTATGATTTAACCGTAGCCAACTGCGATGTATCTGCTTCCGGCGCATCGAATGTTCGTGTAAATGTAGAAAAAACTTTTACCCGATTAGAAGCCAGTGGTGCCAGCAGTATACGATATAAAGGCAACCCCGTTATTCAAAATATTCAGTCGAGCGGCGCATCTTCCATTAAAAAAGAAGACTAATGTTAAATTAGTTTTGGCAGTTCACCTTACTAACCTTAATTTTGCAACTTATTAAATCGCGAGGTAGAGCAGCGGTAGCTCGTCGGGCTCATAACCCGAAGGTCGGAGGTTCGAATCCCCCCCTCGCAACTAAAACTTTAAAAGCCTCAATTCGTGAGGCTTTTAGTTTTTAAACACAGTTATCATCATGAAAGCGGGATTTGTAGGTATTTTTGGAAAACCCAATGCAGGTAAAAGCACATTACTCAACGCCTTATTGGGCGAGAAGTTGGCTATTGTTTCTTCAAAAGTGCAAACCACACGCCATCGTATCAAAGGGTTTTTAAGCAAACCCGGCGAATATCAAATTGTATTTTCAGATACACCCGGCATCATTGAAGCCAAATACAAATTGCACGAAAAAATGATGGGTGCAGTGAAAAGTGCATTGGAAGATACGGATGTGGCAATTTTATTAGCAGATGTTACCGACGATTTGGAAAGTTGCGATGCCCTGTTTCAATCGCTGCATTTAAAAGTGCCCGTTATTGTGGTGTTGAATAAAAAAGATAAGGTGGGCAAAGAAGTGTTGCAAAATGCCATTCATTTCTTTGAATCAAAACCTTATGCTAAAAAAGTGTTGGCCATTGCAGCATTGCAGCAGCAAAAAACCGATGAACTGGTCAATTCAATCGTTGAATTTTTGCCCGAAGGAGAACCTTTTTATCCCGAAGATGAATTAAGTGATTTACCCACCCGTTTTTTTGTGAGTGAATTAATCCGGGAAAAAATTTATACTTTGTTTGAAGAGGAAATACCTTATCATGTGGCGGTACTGGTAAACGAGTTTAAAGAAAAAGAACACTTAATTAAAATACAGGCCGATATTATTGTAAACAGAGATACCCAGAAATCGATCATCATTGGGCATCAGGGTAATAAAATAAAAGAAATTGGAACTTTGGCCAGAAAAGATATAGAGGCCTTCTTAGGCGGGAAGGTATTTTTAGAATTATTTGTAAAAGTGCGGCCAAAATGGCGGGATAATGATTTGTTTTTGAAAGAATTTGGCTATCATTAAAAATTTAACCATCTGTAAAAAATGTGAATTATGGGCTATACAGTAGCAATTGTAGGCAGACCAAATGTGGGGAAAAGTACACTGTTTAACCGTTTATTAGAACAGCGCAAAGCTATTGTAGATGATATTAGCGGCGTAACCCGCGACCGGCAATATGGTATTTCTGAATGGGCCGGCAAAACCTTTAATGTAATTGATACCGGCGGTTTTGTGCCCGATTCGCAGGATGTATTTGAAAAAGAAATTCGTAAGCAGGTGCAAATTGCCATTCAGGAAGCCGATACTATTGTTTTTCTGGTAGATGTTGCCGTGGGCATTACCGATTTAGATGATGCCATGGCGCATTTGCTGCGGCAGGCAAAAAAACCAGTGTTTCTAACTGTGAATAAAGTTGATAATGGGCAGCGCGAATTAGAAGCCGCCGAATTTTATCGTCTGGGTTTTGATACCATTTATACCATCAGCAGTATCAGTGGAACGGGTACCGGCGAATTATTAGATGCCATTGTGGCCAATATACCTGAAGTGCTTGATGAAAAGGAAACAACAGAAAAAACAATTCCCAAATTAGCCATTATAGGGCAGCCGAATGTGGGTAAATCTTCATTACTGAATGCTTTGCTGGGTGAAGAAAGAACCATTGTAAGTGATGTTGCCGGAACCACCCGTGATACCATTCATACTCATTACAACTTATTCAATAAAGAATGTATACTAATTGATACCGCCGGTATTCGGAAAAAAAACAGCGAGAAAGACGATTTAGAATTTTATTCTGTAATCCGTGCCATTAAAGCCATGGATGAAGCCGATGTTTGTTTGATTGTAATTGATGCACAAAAAGGTATTACTGCTCAGGATGTATCGTTATTTAGTTTAGCTACCCGTAAAGGAAAAGGTGTAGTAGTAGTGGTTAATAAATGGGATTTGATGGAAAAAAACACTAATACTGCCCGTGATTATGAGAAAAAACTAAAAGAAAAAATTGCGCCATTTACCGATGTGCCCGTTTTGTTTATTTCAGCATTAGAAAAAACAAGGTTACTAAAAGTGCTGGAAGCCGGTATGGCGGTATTTGAAAGTAAGCAACAAAAAATTGCTACATCCAAACTAAATGAAGTAATGCTAAAAGCGGTTGAAGCTTTCCATGCACCGGTAGTGCGGGGGCATACCGTAAAAATAAAGTATGTAACACAGTTGCCAACTCATGTGCCTTCTTTTGCTTTTTTTACTAATTTTCCGGATGATATTAAAATGCCGTACAAAAATTATCTGGAAAATCAGCTCCGTGCACACTTTAATTTTAAGGGAGTACCCATTAGAATTTTCTTTCGGAAAAAATAAATAACAAAAAATATCGTTAAATTTTGTGTATTTTAAGCGTGAAGCCTATATTTGCGCAAATTTTAAAATTTTAAAAAAACAAGTACAATGAAAAAATTATTAGCTCTTTTAGCAATCGCAGGTTTTGTAGCTTGCAACAGCGGTGAAAACAAAGAAGCAAAAGCAGATTCTACAGCAACAACTGCTCCTGCTATGGACACAACCATGAAACATGACAGCATGCCAGCTATGGATACTGCTAAAAAAGCAATGGACACTACTAAAAAAATGTAGTTCTTATCTTTTGCAGATATTGAAGAAACCCCCCGGATTCATTTCAGGAGGGTTTCTTGTTATTGAAAAGCAGTGCGAACTGCCTCCATTGTTTTGGCTCCTGGGAAAAATGATACCAGCCTTTCTATTACTGCTTCTACAATATTATCCGGACAACTTGCTCCGCTGGTAATTAAGATTTTAAGAGGTGTTTTGCCAGGTAAATAACCTGAAATGGTTTGGGTTGCTTTGGTTTGCCAGTTGCAATGCACTAAGTTTTGTGCATCTAATAATTTATTGGCACTATCAATAAAATAAGTAGGTAATTGCTGTTCGCACAATTCAACCAGGTGTGAAGTATTACTGCTTTTATAACCTCCTATAACAATAGCCAAATCGGCAGGAGTCCGCAACATACCTGTTACTGCAGTTTGGTTATCGTTGGTAGCATAACACAATGTATCTCTGGTATCAGCAAATCTTTGTTGCATGGTAGCATCGGTTAATTGATATTTTACAATCATTACATTTTTTAAATAATCGGCTATGGCCTGGGTATCGGTAGCTAATTGTGTGGTTTGATTTACTACGCCAATTTTCTGCAAATCCTTTTCCACATCAAAACCTTCAGAGAAATGCCCTTTGAATACTTCATAAAATTCTGCAGCGGGTCTGCTGCCGGTTATAAATTCTCCCAATATAATGGCTTCCCGCATATCACTAATAATTAATGTGGCTGTATTGGCAGCTGCATGCGAAAAAGTAGCCCTTGTTTCTTCATGCTTTGGTTTGCCGTGAATAATAATGGTATAACCTTTTTGTGCAATCTGTTCACTTCGGTTCCATACTTTTTCTACAAAAGGGCAGGTAGTATTGTATTGTGCTGTTTCAATTCCTTTTTCGTGTAATATTTTTTCAATGGCCAGCGTGGTACCAAAGGCCGGAATTAAAACAATATCATCCTGTTTTAATTCATCAAAAGGAATCAGTTGGTTGCCCAAATTATCTTGCAGAAATAAAACACCTTCTGCCTTTAAATCGGTATTTACCTGTGGGTTATGAATCATTTCACTCAATAAAAATATGCGCTTGCCTTTATGTATTTCAATGGTTTTAAAGGCAATTTCAATGGCATTTTCAACGCCATAGCAAAACCCGAAATGGCGTGCCAGGAATATTTGTATCGGTCCAAAATCTAATAGGGTGGGTGTAAAATCCTTTTTCAGTTTATCTGCATTTTTCCTGTAATTTTTAATATGGCTGATTAAATTACTTCTATAAAATACCGGAACATTAAATTGCTTCATGCTTTATTCATTATGGGTTAATGCAGGTAATGTTTTTTCAAAAGTTTCAAAATATTCTTTAGTTGCTAATTGCTACTCCTGCTACAAACTTGATTAAAATGGTATAACCATTTAACTGCTGTAAAGTAGTAATATCATCCATGCAAAGGTACAATGTTCGGCTGCAATTTATAAGCACCTGTGCATTTCGTTTTCGGGAACGTTTCCGTAAAATTTTTTCTGTTCATCTTCAATGCATAATAGATTTGACTAAATAGGAATAACCGATTGCTCAAAAATGATATACAAACTTATTTATGAAAAAAACAATTTCTTTTCATTCCTTCTCAATACAATACAGGTTGTTGTTGATGGTAGTAATCTGCAGTTTATCAGTAGTAACCCAAGTAGCTGCACAGGATAAAACCATGGATGATTATCATAAACTGGCACCCTTTGCCATGCCGGAAGTACAATTACCGGTTTTTTCTGAAAACAGCTACCGTATTACAGATTTTGGTGCCATTGGCAATGGTCAGGCTTTGAATACCAGTGCCATTCAGCAAGCCATTGAAGCCTGCAGCAATGCCGGTGGTGGAACCGTGGTATTTCCACCGGGTTTATGGCTTACCGGACCTATTACGTTAAAAAGCAATATTCAATTGCATATTTCAACCGGTGCAGTTGTTTTATTTACACCTGATAGAAACAGTTATCCTATTATACCAGCATCAAAAAATACCATCAAAAATTTTATCGTACAGCCACCTGTTTATGGTTATAAACTAAAAAATGTGGCCATTACCGGTGGGGGTGTATTAGATGGTTCAGGAGAAGCCTGGAGGCCGGTAAAAAAATCGAAAGTTTCTGAGATTCAATGGAAATATTTTTTATCGGCAGGTGGTGTATTGAGTAAAGATGGGCAAATTTGGTGGCCATCTGAAGCGGCAATGAATGGCGATAAATATTTAAAATCGATCCGGAAAAAAGAAGCGCTAACGGCGGATGATTTTTTGCCGGCACGTGATTTTCTCAGACCCAAAATGGTGGTATTAGTGGATTGTGATAAAGTATTGATAGATGGGCCTACTTTTAAAAACGCACCCAATTTTGTAATGAATCCGCAACATTGCACCAATCTGGTGATTAGAAATGTACAGGTGAATAATGAATACTGGGCACAAAATGGGGATGGTATTGATATTAGTTCCTGTAAAAATGTTATGATTTACAAATGCACTGTTACGGCAGGTGATGATGGTATTTGTATGAAATCGAGCGGCGAAAAAACACCCGGTGTGGCGGAGTTAGCCAATGTAATTATTGCAGATTGTATTGTATATCATGCACATGGTGGTTTTGTAATTGGCAGCAATACCGATGGTGGTATGCAAAACATTTTTGTAAACAATTGCAGCTTTATTGGCACTGATATGGGTGTAAGAGTAAAAAGTAATGCCGGCCGGGGCGGAACAGTAAAAGATATATATGTGCAGAATATTTATATGACTAATATAGTAAATGAGGCCATAGGGTTTGATACATATTATGAAGATATGCCTGCAGGAAAAGAAAAATCAACCTTACATGAACAACCCATGGATAAAGTGCCCAACTTTTCAAACTTTTATTTTCAGAACATTTATTGTAATGGTGCTGCCACAGCAATCAGTATTAAGGGAATGCCTGATGCATTGATTCGGCAATTACATTTTAAAGATATGGTCATAGCAGCCAAATCAGGCTTTGCCTGCGAAAATGCAACAGACCTGTTTTTGGAAAATGTACACATTATTACCGGTAAACAACCTGTTTTTGAAACCAATGGTTGTAAAAATATTCAAATAACAGAATAGGTTCAAGTAAGCGGTATTAACTGCACAATTTGTTCCAGATACAACCTGTCTGTTTCATCGAATTGTGAAACAGTTTTTGCATCTGCATCCAACACACCCATAACAGCACCTTTATGCAAGATTGGAACTACAATTTCTGATTGTGATAAACTACTGCAGGCAATATGTCCCGGAAAAGCATTTACATCCGAAACAACAATGGTGGCTGCCTGTTGCCAGCTGGTGCCACAAACGCCACGGCCTTTGCGTATGCGTGTACAGGCAATGGGCCCCTGAAAAGGCCCTAAAACCAGTTCATCATTTTTTACCAGATAAAACCCCACCCATAACCAGTTAAATTGTTCTTTTAACATGGCAGCTATATTGGCTAAATTGGCAATTAAATCAGTTTCTCCCTCAATAATGGCTGCTATTTGTGGTAGCAAAGTATTGTATTGTTCTGTTTTACTTCCTGTTGCTTTTATAAAATTTTCTGCCATATTATGGTATTGAATCTTTTTGAACGAATGGTTTATTTAATGGAATGCATTTGTAAATAATTCCATCTGAAAATGTATGCATCGGTATGCATTGTTTTACTTTATTCATTTCATTATGTTCTATCAAATCAGGGTTGTCGCCACTATTCAGCCAAATAACATACAAAGCATTAGTTTGTAAAAACACATTGAGTTCATTTTCGTGGGTTAGTTCGGGTAAGGTTTTTACTTTTTTTCCGGTAAAATAATAAATGGCAGCATAGTCATTACTGTATAAAGGAATGGTAGCAGTATCTGTAAATGGAGAAGTTTTTAAAAAATGCAATATATCAGATGATTGCCAGTAATCTTCCGCATAACCTCCAATACCCGCTTCATGATTGTTTTTTAAAGTAGTATAGCCATTCTTTAAATTGCCTATGAAAGCAAATAAGGCCAGTAATCCGGCCAGAATCATGGTTGTTCTGGATGATTTTTTGGGGGCATTGATCATTTGAGGAATTCCGGCACCAATGATTAAAAAAAATGGAATGGCAACTGGGGCCAACAAGCGATTATTGATATCATCATAATTAGAAAATGTAGAAGAAAGAATAATAAACAACACATATATCAGAAGAAAAGCTTCAGCAATGACAGTAAAACCTATTTCCTTTTTTTGATGAAAGATGGCTGTATACAAATAAATTCCTGTGATGATGATTAATAAAATACCCAGCAACAACGCAAAAAGCATGGATGGATGATTAGAGCCCAGCCATCCTGCCAGTACATTGCCATATAGCTGCATGTTTTCAATAAAGCCTGTATCTGCCGGTAATCGTTTACCGGTTAAATATCCCGACTGTAGTATGTTCGATAACAAATTAATACACAAAAAACTACTGCTGATGCATCCAAACAAAATGGTATGCATCCATCTTTTTGTCCAGTTGGAATGTGTTGCAAACAGCAACAAAAAGCAACCTGTTGCAATTAAGGTAATACCTGCATAACGCGTAATGGCGGCAAAACCGGCAATAACAGCAGCAAATAATAAATTTTTAAAATCAGCGTGATGCATATAACGCTGTTGTACTACAATAAACAACATTACCAGAAAAATAAACAGTGTTTCAGACCAAAGCATGGTATACACCTCCAAAAGTGCAGGGTTGGTTATCAGCAACAGCAGTATAACATTTTTGTATATACGATTTTTCATCCTTGCATTTTCTAAAATATACCCTGCTATATAAATATTACCGGCAAATAAAATAGCGGTGAGGTAGGGAGCAACCACAACAATATCCTGCTGTGTTAGCAACATTATCAAATGTAAAAAATAAGGAAAGGCAACCGGAAACATGGTAAGCGGTTTGCCATCAAACTGCAGAAAGCCATTGCCCAACGTAAGATTTCTGGCTACGCTGGTATACATAATTGAGTCGGGCGAAATACCAATGCCACCATGTTGCGTTAGTAACAATACAAAGTAAAATGCCAGTGCTGCAGCAATACAAGTGTCAATATGTTGTTTCAAAAATTGAACAATAAGTTTCAATGCTTTGTTTTTTGGGGTTATAACGCTGTAAAATAATGGTATATGATTATTTCGCAAAAATAAACAGATACTTGCAATCATTCATCTATGTTCATTTCACTGAGAACATGCGCTCATTTCATTAAAGCGGAATATATTGTTGAAAGATGTTGGCGTATTGTGCTGAACCTTGCGGTTTAACCTGTATCAGGCAGTATATTTGCAGCATGCATTATGTTTCTGTAGAAGGACTTACAAAGAGTTATGGGATCAATCCCTTGTTTAAAAATATTTCATTTCACATTAATGAAGGAGATAAAATAGCATTGATTGCCAGAAATGGAGTAGGCAAGTCAACCTTACTGCGTATTTTAAATGGGGATGAAACAGCTGATTCCGGCACCATTTTTATACACAAAGATGTTACCGTAGCATTGTTTGAGCAGGAACCCAAATTTGAAGAACATTTAACGGTATTGGAAAATATATTCTCATCTGATCATCCCGTTATGAATGTAATCAGGGCTTATGAAGCTGCGGCTGATAAAGAAGATGGAGAGACAATGGCCGAATTGTTCGAAAAAATGGATACTTATCAGGCATGGGATTTTGAAGTGAAGGTAAAACAGATTTTAACCAAATTAAACATTCATCATTTAGAACAACCGGTTAGTGCATTGAGTGGCGGGCAAAGAAAAAGAGTAGCCCTGGCAAAAACTTTAATTAACATAGGTTTTAATCATCAACATACTTTGTTAATGATGGATGAACCTACCAACCATTTGGATGTTGAAATGATTGAGTGGCTCGAAAATTATTTAAGTCAGCAGAATGTTACCTTATTATTGGTTACCCACGACCGCTATTTTTTAGATACCGTTACCGAAGAAATTTGGGAATTGGAACGTGAAAATATGTATGTGTATAAAGGTAATTATGAAAACTATCTGGAACGAAAAGCGGCACGTATTGAAAGTGAATTAGCCAGTATTGACAAAGCAAAAAATCAATACCGGAAAGAATTGGAATGGATGCGTAAGCAACCAAAAGCACGCACCACCAAAAGCAAAAGCAGGCAGGATAATTTTTATGAAGTAGAAGCCAAAGCCAAACAAAGAATAGAAGATGCCCAATTGCAATTAAACGTAAAAATGAGCAGGCTGGGAGGTAAGATTGTTGAAATGAAAAAAGTATACAAAAGCTATGGAAATCTTAATGTATTAAAAGGGTTTGATTATACATTTTCAAAAGGGGAGCGTATTGGTATTGTAGGAAAAAATGGGGTAGGAAAAAGTACATTTTTAAATGTGTTGCAACAAATTGAACCAACCGATAGTGGTAAAATCAATATAGGCGATACGGTGTTATTTGGAAATTTTTCACAAGCCGGATTAGTGATTAAAGAAAATATGCGGGTAATTGAATATGTAAAAACTTTTGCAGAAAGCTTCCCCTTGGCCAATGGTGGCTCTATTAGCGCTGCGCAGTTTTTAGAATTGTTTCTTTTTACTCCTGATAAACAATATACTTATTTGCAATCGTTGAGTGGTGGTGAAAAAAAACGCCTGCAGTTATTAATTGTGCTTTTTCAAAATCCTAATTTTTTAATTTTAGATGAACCTACCAATGATTTAGATTTACCAACATTGGCCGTTCTGGAGCAGTTTTTAAGCGAATACCAAGGTTGTGTGTTAATTGTAAGTCACGATCGCTATTTTATGGATCGGTTGGTAGATCATTTATTTATTTTTGAAGGAGATGGCGTTATACGCGATTTTCCTGGAAATTACACCCAATACCGTATCTGGCTAAAAGATCAGGAAAAGAAAACACTGAATATGGTGAGCCCATTGTCTGAAACAAAGGAAGAAAAAGGCGGAAAAAATAAAACAGAAAGCACAACTGAAGAAAAAAAGAAATTTAGCTTCAAAGAGAAACGTGAGTTTGAATTGTTAGAACAAGAAATTGTTGCACTGGAAGAACAGAAAAATGAACTCACCACCAAAATGAGTAGCGGTAATTTAGATTTTGACGCTTTACAACAATTGAGTCAGCAAATGATTGAAATAACCAACATGCTTTCATTGAAAGAAAACCGCTGGCTTGAATTAAGTGAAAAAATGTAGCAGTAAAAATTAATTGATATGAATTAACTCCACTTCAAAAATAAGGATGCTGTTGGGATCAATGGCAGCACTTACCTGGCCTGTCGCCATAGCCTAAATGTGGCGGTATAAACAATCTCCATATACTTCCTGTGGGCATTAATTGCAAAGCTTCGGTCCATCTTTTTATAACCCTGTTTAATGGAAAACTGGCTGGCGTACCTCGTTGCACACTGCTGTCAAAAACAGTTCCATCAATCAGCTTTCCATGGTAATGGCAGGTTACTGTATCCGTAGCTAATGGCTTTTCTCTATTCCCGGCAATTAGAATTTCATACTGAAGCCCATCCGGAAGTGTAACTACATTATTTCTTTTGGCATTTTCTACAAGAAATTGAAGTACCGGCTGCTAAATTTTCAGTTGCTTTTTTCGATTTCCATTGAAATAATTTATCAGAAAGGCTCACTTTTTTTTTGTTACAAACTTAACCGTAAACAATGTAAACCATTTACTTGTGTAGAAATAAACTTAATTTTATTGTCTGAAAAGTATTGTGGTAATGGCTTGCAATTGCTGCTGAGTTCTAAAAAATCATATTATATTGAAACGTATACATCCTTTAGTTATTTGGGCGGGCATCATCATTATCATCCTTACCATTGGCGTTTTAGGATTTATGCTGGTTGAGCACTGGTCGTTTTTAGATGCGTTGTATATGACCATCATTACCATTACTTCCGTTGGCTATCAGGAAATTAAACCACTATCTGATAATGTAAAAATATTTAATATTATTTTTATCATTGGTTCTTTTTCAACTTTTACCTATGCGTTGGCCAGTTTAACCCGCTATATTATTAGTGGTGAAATGCAATTGTATTTTAAAAGCAAAAAAATTATGAGCAGTTTAGATAACCTTCGCAATCATGTAATTGTATGTGGTTTTGGCCGAAATGGTCAGAAGGCAGCCATTACGTTAATGGACCAACAAATTCCATTTGTAGTAATTGAACCGGAAGAACGCAATACCAGGGAGTTTATCATTGAGTATTCTAATTTCATTTTTATTATTGGTGATGTTACGGAAGATGCTTTGTTAAAAAAAGCAGGAATTGAACAGGCAGTTAGTTTAATCACTACTTTACTCGATGATGCGGATAATGTTTTTATTGTTTTATCAGCCTATTCTTTAAATAGTCATTTACAAATAATCAGTAGGGCATCTTTTAATTCTGCAGTAGCTTAACTATTAACTAAAAAAAGCTGGTGCCAAAAATGTAATTATGCCCAATAAAATTGGTGGTTAACACATGGCTACCATTGTATCAAAACCCGATGTAGTTGCATTTATTGATTATTTAACGGGCCATGAAGATGAAAGTATGAATATAGAATCGGTAGGGTATGAGCAATTACCTGCAGCCATTCGTAATAGCACTTTACAACAAATTATGGATTGGCAAAAAACAGGTGTGAATTGTATTGGTATCAAACAAAAAAATGGAAGGTTTTTGATCAATCCGCCGGAAAATACTGTTATTTCAGACGGTATGAAATTAATTATTTTAGGCTCTAAGCAACAAATTCATAAAATGAAATTGAATCTTGGTTAAATAGGCTGAGCCGATTTTGAGGGATGAAATTGAATTATTCATTTTAAATATTCATTTATGAAACAAAAAAAATTAGGCAGCCAGGGAATTCTGGCATCTGAATTGGGTTTGGGATGTATGGGTATGAGTGAATTTTATGGCCGGGCAGATGACAACGAAAACATAAAAGTGTTGCATCATGCATTGGAAATTGGTGTCAATTTTTGGGATACCGCCGATATGTACGGTCCGTACACCAATGAAATTTTGGTTGGAAAAGCACTAAAAGGTCATCGTTCTGTGGTAACACTGGCAACAAAATTTGGTATTGTACGTAGTGGTGCCGATCACCAAACACGAGCATTAAACGGTACACCTGCGTACGTAAAACAAGCCTGTGAAGCCAGCTTAAAGAGATTAAATACCGATGTAATTGATTTGTATTATTTACACCGTCGCGATCCGAAAACGCCTATTGAAGATACGGTTGGTGCCATGGCCGAATTGGTAAAAGAAGGTAAAATTAGGGGTATTGGTTTAAGTGAAGTATCTGTTGAAACTTTACATAAAGCCCATGCCGTTCATCCTATTACTGCCGTTCAGAGTGAATATTCATTATGGTCAAGAGAACCTGAGGAAGGTATGTTAGCTGCATGCAGCTCAATGGGTATTGCATTTGTACCATACAGCCCCTTAGGCAGAGGATTTTTAACAGGGCAGTTTAAAAAGTTTGAAGATTTTGCGTCGGATGATTATCGTAGATTTTCACCGCGTTTTCAGGGAGAAAATTTTACCAGAAACTTGCAATTGGTTGAAAAAATTGCAGAATTGGCAAAACAGAAAAATTGTACACCTGCTCAATTGGCACTAGCTTGGGTGATGGCACAAGGCGATTATATTTTTCCCATTCCCGGTACCAAAAAAATAAAGTATTTGGATGAAAACATTGGTGCTTTAGCGGTGCAGCTTACTAAAGATGACTTGGCGGCAATTGATGCTGTGTTTCCTAAAAATGCAGCAGCTGGTACAAGGTATCCGGAGAGTATGATGGGTACTTTGAACGGGTAAAATTTCGTATTGCTTTTGTTCAATTCATTGCTTTCTGCAATCATTGTATTGCAATATTTTTATAAAATAAAAAAGCCTGTTTGCTTTTGGCAACAGGCTTTTGTTTGGTTGAGCTTTACTTATTTTTTTAAGGAAGCAATATCAATTACAAAACGATAGCGTACATCGCTCTTTAACACTCTTTCATATGCTTCATTTACATAATCAATATTAATTACTTCAACATCTGATACAATATTGTGTTCACCACAAAAGTCTAGCATTTCCTGCGTTTCTTTAATACCACCAATTAATGAACCAATGATACTTCTTCTTTTGGCAATTAAGTTAAAAGCAGGTACTTGAGATGGAGTAGGGGGAACGCCCACTACAATCATAGTTCCATTTGTTCTTAAAAGTGGCAGGTAAGTATTGTAGTCATGCGGAGCAGAAACGGTATTTAAAATAAAATCGAAGGTGTTTTCTAATTGCTGCATGGTTGCTTTGTCGGATGTTAATGCAAAATGGTGTGCACCCAAACGTTCAGCATCTGCTTTTTTTGAGGGTGATGAACTGAGCATGGTTACTTCAGCTCCGAAAGCAACAGCAAATTTTACAGCCATGTGTCCAAGTCCACCTAAGCCTAAAACGGCTACTTTGTCGCCTTTTTTAACGCCAACATAGCGTAAAGGTGAATAGGTGGTAATACCGGCGCATAATAGTGGTGCTACACCTACTAATGGTAAATTGGCAGGTATTTTTAAAGTGTATTGTTCATCTACAACAATTTGAGTAGAATAGCCGCCATAAGTAGGTTTACCTTCTTTGTCCAGTGAATTGTAAGTGCCAATCATACCTGTATCGCAATATTGTTCTAATCCATCTAAGCAATTTTGGCAGGTACGGCAGGAGTCTACAAAACATCCTACACCGGCTAAATCACCAACTTTAAAGTTTTTAACATGATTGCCTACATGCGTAATTCTACCTACAATTTCGTGTCCGGGTACCATGGGGTAAATTGAGTTACCCCATTCATTTCGTACCTGATGAATATCGGAGTGGCAAACACCACAATACAATATTTCAATTTGTACATCATGTGGGCCGGGTGTTCTTCTTTCTAACTGAAAAGGTGTTAAAGGGGTTGTTGCTGCCTGTGCGGCATAAGCTTTTGTTGCTGTCATATTCATGAATTGATTTGTTACAGAAAAGAAACAAAAGTAACGCATAATGGTTTAAAAAAGGTGCAGAACTGTTAAAGTGGAAAACAAGTCTAATTGTTTTTTAATGAAAATTATAAGTACTTATCCGTGATACTTGCTAACTTTATTCACTTCAAACAAAGCATATCATGCTAAATTATGCATTTACCAACTTAAAAAATAATACATATGCGTAAGTTTTTATTTGTTTCGGCGGCAGCAATGATTGTTTTTACTGCCTGTAATTCCGGCTCAGAATCGGCCGCTTCTAAAGATTCAATGGCTGCAAAAGCAACAGATACTGCTGCTAAAATGGAAGAAGCCATACCTCCTGTGCCTGCTATCCCTGCAGGAGCAAAAGTGTTTTTTAAAAATTTAAAAGATGGACAATCGGTAACTTCACCACTTAAAATTGAAATGGGTGCTGAAGGTATTAGTGTAGATTCATCAGGCCATGTGGTTGCCAATTCAGGGCACCATCATTTGTTAATTGATAGTGGAGATTCTATTCCAATAGGTGTAGTGGTTCCAAAAGATAGTCTGCATTTGCATTTTGGGAATGCACAAAAAGAAACCACCATTCAGTTAGCACCTGGTAAACACCGTTTGGCTTTACAGTTTGCAGATGGTATTCATCGTTCTTATGGAAGTAAATTATCTGCTGCCATTACGGTGAATGTTAAAAAATAAATGATATTTTTTTGGGTACTAAAA
>JABAOF010014662.1_pt1 | contig 68949 bp, 59 predicted proteins | sample 7062171 | NCBI WGS metagenome assembly JABAOF01 (sample SAMN14538628, study PRJNA623070) | marine sediment metagenome | biome: marine biome [ENVO:00000428]; feature: marine pelagic biome [ENVO:01000023]; material: deep marine sediment [ENVO:00002113] | place: India: Gulf of Khambhat ...
GGCGTATAATGCTTTGTCGTAGCTTCCTTTTCGTCGTATGACGTCGTTTGACTCTCTATCTCCGTCAATGCTAACTGCGGTGTGTACTTCGTATTTAACTAGTTTGTCAAGTCTTTCCTGATCGAAGTCGAAGCCGCTTGTGATTAGACTGACTTCCATACCATACTCGTTTTTAGCGTAAGATATAACGTCAAAAACATCTTTCCTCACAAGAGGTTCTCCACCGCTTATTCCGAACCACGGAGAGCCAAACCTGTGAATTTCGTCAACCATCCTGCAAGCGGCTTTAGTGTCAATTTCATAATCCTTGGCGTATTCTGGCGTGTAACTACAGTATAGACAACTACCGACGCACCTTCTGGTGCACCGCCAAGTTACCATGTACAATGGCGCTTTTCTTGAAGCCAATCAGGTCACAAGCAATTTTAGATTATGCCTTCGCGATATAAGAGTTACGATTAAATGGCTGATTTTAACATAATAAATGAAAGATGTGAGGCAAGCAGAACCATTAAGGTTGGCTTTGATTGTGCTCTATCATGAATAAATGCCTGAAAAACTCAAACTTTGTTTTTTCTTCATCATATTGAAGCTTAGATTTGCTTTGAGAAAGTCTTATAAACATCTCGTTTATAGAGTGAAACATATTCAATCGAGGAGATCGTGCAAAATAATGTCAAAACCAAAAGAATATTCTTCCATGACCAAAGACAAACTGATGATGTACACTTTCGTTGCTCTCCTGGTCTTAGCTATTATCTCAATTGTCATGTGGTGGCCGGTTACTCCGATTAACACTACTACTGGGGAACCGCTGATGAACTTGGGACTCACTGTTGCGATAGTTGTTTTCATAGCTGTCGGAGTTGCTGTGGGAATTGACGCTTTGCTCTACAAAGCTGCGTCTGACAGCCCGTTAAACACAATGTCAGCGGCCGTATTCGGCCTAATAGTCGCACTTTCCTACAGTATTGGTGTTCCAACGATGGCTCTGCAAAATGACGCCATTGGAGTGGCAAGCGCGCCCGGCGCGTTCATCAACGTTGCTTTGATATCTCTCATTGGCCTAGTGATTTTCAAGAAACTTTTTAAGAGGAAATATGTAAATCCTGCTGCAGCAGCAAAGCTCATCGGCCTGCTTCCTTTTATTAGCAGCGCATTTCTGGCTAAAGAGCATTTTGCCACCTTCGAAGGAGGAGGACTAAACCTGCCTTTACTCGCGGGACCCATAGGACGAACTGTAATAGGCAACAACGGCCTCGTTTTCAACGGAGACAATATAATAGGCTCATTCGTTACGTACTTGCAGGGATGTTACGCCAATCCCAATCTGGCACCAACGAGCATCCCAGACCTCAACTGGATCATGATTGTCGAGAAGTATCACGGATGGATCGGTGGCGCTTCGAGCATTGCTGTCATAATCGTTGGCGTAGCCTTGTTCCTGCTCGCACGCAGATATATCAAATGGCGAATTACGTTGTCGTACTTTGTGACTGTAGCTGTAATGGCTTTACTCATGACCGCAATCTACGGTGGAGAGGCAGATGTGAGACTTCTGTTTACAGTATTCATAGGAAGTTCGATCTTCCTTGGGTTCTTCATGGCTACTGATCCTGCCACCACTCCTTTGACTTACATGGGGCAGCTGATTTTCGGGGTGGGTTTGGGTGTATTGACGGTGCTAATACAGACGTACATGAACTTTTTCGGAGGCTCAATTTTGGCGTTAATCATCATGAACTTGATAACACCAAAACTTGACAAAATTGGAAAACTCAAACCAATAGAAGCTGGAAAGGAACCAAAACTGCCAAAAGCAAAGCTGTTCACAAAAGTAAAAACCACAGTCTGCATGAGATGCGGCGTCTGCATGCGCATATGTATCAATAAGCTAAGCCCAATACTGATTAAACAGGCACGAGATAAGAGCAACGCAATGGAAATGATGAAGCTGGATGCGGACTTCTGTGCAGGTTGTGGAAACTGCACTTTTGTCTGCCCCTCAAGAATAGATCTTAAAAGCCACATACTTAACTTTCCATTGGCGGAAGATGAGATAGAAACTTTTGAGCAGATGTTCTTGACAGGAACCAAAGACGAAAACCTTGGTGTCTACACGGATATATTTTCAGCAAAGAGCTCCTATAAAGGACAAGACGGTGGCGTAGCAACTGCATTACTGGTTTCAGGTATGGAACAAGGTTTGTTTGATGCAGCAATAGTAGTTCGAAGAGCAGAGGGCAGCTACAAGGCTGAATCAATCATTGCTGAGAATGTCGATGCGATAATCGAAGCCAAAGGCACCAAATATATGAGAGTCAGGATGATGTCAAAGCTCGGCGAATTGGTAGCAAAAGGCAAACGAAAAATAGCTATCGTCGGAACACCCTGCCAGGTTCGGGCTGTAAGAAGAATTCAGAGTGCTTTACTCGAAGATTACCCTGATCTTGAGCTGACCATAATTGGGTTGTTCTGCTATGAAGAGTTCGACTACAACAAGCTCAAAGAAGAAACAAAGAGGCTACTAGGTGTCGATTTAGATAAAGTGCAGAAAACTCAGATTCGCAAAGGAAAATTCATTGTGCGCATTGATGGTGATGAACGATCAGTTGCTGTAAAAGAACTAAACAACGCCGTTGAAAAAGGTTGTCTATCGTGCCCTGACTTTGCCGCAAATTATTCTGATATCTCTGTTGGTTCAATAGGCAGCGAGGATGGATATTCAACTATAATATTGCGGTCAGATGCTGGCAAAAAACTCTGGGAAAAGCTAGATTTAACTGAGGAAAAAGTGAAGAAGGAAGAAATTACGAAAACAGCAATTCGAAAGAAGAAACGTGCCCTTCAAAACCCCTAACTTTTCTTTTTTATTTAAAAAGATTATTTCCGAAACATATTTCATCTATATGTGAAGCTAAAGCCTTCTCAAACTTCGAAAGAACATGTTCTTCAAAGTCAAAAATTGATCGGTGTATAGTCGAAAATCTGCTTTTCTAAAACAATTATACTTCGTTTTGTTATCAAATAAATATTTAACCTTACAGCACTTGGACACAACGTTTTAAAGCATTAAGCTTATAAACTTGCCACCACGTACATAATTCAAGGGATAAAAATTGGAACCAGAAAAATTTAAACTGGCTAACCTAATAGACGGCATTGTCATACCAATAATTCTAGTTATACTGATTTTCCTTCTAGCAGTTTACGTTAACCCAACTGGAGAATACCACGTGCTCGGAGAAACAAACGTAATAAGTGTGATTCTAACCCAAGGCTTTGCTCAGATGATTGTTCTCGGTGTTCCCCTTATCTTAGGCTTACTGTGGAATAAATGGGCTGGTGGTGCTGCAGGCTTCGTCATGGGAGGCATTTACTACATAGCGAGCGCAGGGCATTATAACGGACTTTACTCAAGTTTGGGAGTAACCACTTACAACTTCTTCGGCGACATGAGCATGCTCTTTTACCTAGTGAACGCTGTTATAATTGGTTACATAGCTGGGTCATTAAACCAAGGATCGACAAGTTTCAAACGGATGCTAGGCGCAGGCTTAACCGCTGCCTTAATAACTGCAGTAATCCAAGCTTTCATGAACTACAATCTTTCACTTGAACCAGCACGACTTATGGCTATTGACATGTGGTTAGACATTCCATACGCGCTGTTGATAAACTTCGTTCCGAGCATTGCATTGGGCTTAATAGTGCCTCTACTCGCTAAAGTAATGACCTGGTACGGAATAATGCCCCAAAAGCACTACTAACCAAAAACCCCACTCTTTCCTTTTTATTATAAAATTACTTATTAAGCTGAGTTAGACGCAAATTCCCAAGCGATATTGCCTTTCCAAACCTCACCTAATTTGGTAATTCTGATTTCGTCATCGTCAATTTCAATCAATTCTTTCTCTTTTAGCTTTTGAAGTTGCTTTGGAAAGACTTTCTCTGGTGTAGTTCCAAATTTTTCCATGAATTCCTTCTTGCTGACTGGAAGTCGGAGGTAAAGCCTTGTCATAGTCCTTCTCATCATGTCTTCATCTGTGGATTCTGAAAGCCGGTTAATCGGAAATCTTCCAGCTTCAACGGCTGCTATGTACTCGTTTATGTCTTCAAGGTTAGAGTACGAAAATTTCTGCAGATATCCCATGAAGCATCCTGCACCTGTAGTAAGTATGCCTCCCCATGGCCAACAGTTCAGACAATTTTCTCTGAAATGCCACTCTACTCTGCTGAAGCGATCGTGGCCAACAGCCTTATAGCCTGCTTCAGTCAAAATCTTGTGCGCAGTTAAGTACTGTTGTTTCTCGTATTCCGCGTCTCCCTGCCGAGGAGCTATTCCCTTTTCAATCATTTTTTCAAGTGGAACACCTGGATCCACGTGCAATGAATAAGCATCGATCTCAACGTCCAGCTCTATAGCTTTTTTCAGTGTACTTATCCAGCTTTCCATTGTTTGCCCCGGAAGATTGTACATCAAGTCAACGCAAACGCACATGCCGAGTTTCTTAGCGTGCCTAATTGCTTTTTCCACGCTGTCCGCAGTGTCAGGCAAGCACAGCATTTTCCTGATCTTATCGTCGAAGGTTTGAGCACCCATGTCCATCTGGTATACGCCGTACTCTACAAGTTTGTCGATCTTTTTCAGTGCAAGCGTTTTCGAGGAACCAGTGACTTTGATGAAATATTCGTCGTTGGTAGTGAATCGTTCTTTGCAGAAATCGATAAGATCAATCATCTGCTCCGCCGAAAGCACACTAGGGGTTCCACCACCCAAAACTATTTCATCGAAGACGCTTGTCTTAACGTACTTTGTTTTTGCATACATCTTCAACTCTCTCTTCAGCATGTTCATGTATCGTTCTATAGGAACTTTGACGGTGGGTGTAGTTGGAAAATAACAGAAAGCACATCTGGAGTCACACATAGATATCCAGGGTTGCAACTCCATTAACCTGCCTGAAGTATTCTCAGTTGATAAAAACTCCATAAAAGACTTATACATTTCAGGTTCTATGTCTGGGTAATCCCTGTAAGTGTAGGGCGGCCAGTTTTCTCTTGAATTGTAGGCATCAGATTTGTTCTTGTCAAGAACAGCGCTTTTTATCGTTGTCCCCCTCGCATTCAGGTTTAAAAACCGTTGATTGCATAATAAAGTTTCCTATGATTCCGCCTTTTCTTCGTGAATCAATTGCTTGATATTATAAAATGGCTCTGGCTCTCCAGAGTAAGTAATTCACTGCGGTTCGTGCCATTATTTTACTGTATAAGTTCCCTTTCAAATTGCCTTTTACGAATTGGCGGACAACGTATTTTGGAGAATAGAATTTGTTATAAAACGCTTTTCTCATTTTACTAAGTTCTTCAGCAGGCAAATCAGGGTTCTCGAAGACGGCGTTCATCGTATTGTATAAAGTCCAGTCATCAGACATCTTCCAGCCCAATTTCTCCACTAGCGCACGAAGTTCGGTTCCAGGATAAGGTGTTGGCAAGCATAACCATACATCGTCAGGTTCAACTCTGTGAATGAGATCAAGAGTTTCTTTAACTGTTTCTTTTGTTTCTCCAGGGTACCCTATAATCACGGATACGCTGACGAACATGCCTGCGTCTTTCGCCCATTTGATCGCGTTTTCATTTTGTTCAGGAGAAACCTGTTTATGCACAGCGTTCAGTATCTTTTGGCAGCCAGATTCAACGCCGAAGCATACTTCGTTGCAGTTTGCTTGTGCCATCTTGTTCAAAATTTCCTTAGTAACCAAATCCACTCTGGTTGAGCAGCCCCAGGGAAGGTTAATTTTTCTGTTTATTATTCCGTTGCAGATGTCCATTATCCTTTTCTTGGAAAATGTTAATGTGTCATCATGGAAGGATATGCCCTCGGCATCGTGTTCGTCTCTCAGCCATTCAAGCTCGGCAAGCACGTTTTCTGGGCTTCTTGACCTGTATCCTGCTCCAAATATTCGGGATGCGGAACAAAAAGCGCATTGAAATGGGCATCCTCTGCTTGTCATGATTGGAAGAACTTTTTTTCCGTGAATCCTGTACATGTCTATGGGTAGCTTTTTGTATGCTGGGCGTGGTAGCTCGTCAAGGTTTTGTATGAATGGCCTATTGGGTGTTTGAATTATTTGGTTTTTACTCCTGAAAGTTATGCCTTTCACATCTTGGAGTTTATTCAGTTCTGGCGAGCGTTGAGCAAGTTCCAAAAGAGTTTCTTCGCCTTCACCGCGCACTACAATATCAACTGTAGGCTCCTCAGTGAGAATTTGTTCGTCTGCAAAAGTAGCGTGGGGTCCACCCATGACGACTTTCGCGTCAGGGCATACTTCTTTTGCAGTCTGCGCAGATTTTACGGCTGAAGGTAGCGTGGGCGTCATGGAGGCGACTCCGACTAAATCAGGTTTGAAGGAGGCTAATTCTATCCCCAGTTTATTATGGTCCATTTTGCAAACTGGACAGTCAATTATCTTTACTTCAAAATCGTTTTTTTCAAGTACAGCCGCCAAGTACCCCAAGCCTAAAGGTGGAAAAAGAGGGTGGTTATAATCTGTTTCTATGAGTGGCGAATTTACCAAAGCAATTTTCGCTGCTTTGCTAGCTTTTTTCATATTTTATACCTGTTATGCGGTTTATTGCTTCTGTGTGCTCTTTGGTACGTAGGGGCATGCTGGGTCAGATTCATAAATGTCACCNNNNTCCACATTTGCCCTTCAAGCTACTTCTGTCTTTAAAGCTGTTGTAGTACTCTGATTTCCGTATTTCCTCCCATGCTTTCGTCAAACCTTTCTCTCTTATGTTCCCAAGCATCATGGGTTCTGAAGGCGTAAGGTCAGTATAGAAGCATGGAATTAAATCTCCGTTCTCGGTTACGCTTATATAGCCGCCAAATGCGAAGTAAGTGCATTTTCCATGGAATTTATGCTCGTACCAATCCTCAAAATTCTCTGGATTGCGCTGTTTGACGACTCGTGCATAATGCGGGCAGTGCACGTGAATTTCGAATTTACCCTCGTACTTTTGAGTTAAATCCCATATTTGATTTAGCGTCCACTCGTACTGTTCAGAGGTCGGAGCTAGCTCCATCGTTTCTTTTGCTCTTCCACTGGGAACAAGGTGATTGAACCATACAAAATTAGCATGGTATGTTTCAGCTAAATCGGCAACGTGGTCAAGATGTTTATAATTGATGGTTGTGATTGCAGCTGCTAGCCCGTTCAGAATTTTTCCTTTAGACAAATTTTGGATAGCTGCCAAAGCCTTCTTGTATGAGCGTTTACCTCTTAACTGGTCGTTTATCTCTTCTGGACCGTCTATGCTTACTGAAGTCCAAACATCGTTTTTGACAAGGTTGTCATAGATTTCTCCTTCAACGAAACATCCGTTGGTTAATAAGCAAACGTTTAGACCTTTGCTTTTCGCGTAACCTAGAATTTTAAATATATCTTTGCGCAGAAGGGGTTCGCCGCCTTTTATGCCGAACCACTTGACTCCGAAACTGCGAACTTCATCCACAAGATGTAATGCTTCTTCTGTAGTTAATTCTCGAGGAGCAGCTGCACCAGTAGCGTCAACATTGCAGTATCTGCAACGTGCATTGCAGGCACCTGTAGCCCTCCAAGAAGTCATGAGTAAAGGACCCATATCAGTCAAACTAATACCCCTCAAGCATTCCTCGGTACATCATCAATTATCTTAGAATTCTCGCGTCCTAAAAAAGATTATGCGTTCTCTCATTTTTCGCCTTTTCTGTTGCCTAGAAGCACTTTTCAGTCTTGGATTTTGGCTAATGAGGCATATCTTATGGTGTCCGCAAGCTTTATAGTTGGATTGACTCTTACTCCTAGTCATGGGGGAGAATGGGGTCACAAAGATTATCATTATTTCCCCTAATTAAGAGGCTTAAAAATGAAGTTCACAAAACTTCTGGTTATTATAGTTGCCTTGACCGCGCTTCTACTTCTGTCCCTTCTTCTTCAAGACGTGTATTTCAATGGTGACATTAGCGAGGCTTCAAGCGACGGCACTGTAAAGGAAGAGATGTTACTTCAGTTTGAGTGGCCGCAGCTTCAGGGTGACGCGTCCTTTACGCGTTTCTCCGAAGGACCTGCTCCGGAAGCGCCTGATGTTTTGTGGAAAACAAACATAACTGGCATACAGAGTTACATCTCAGCGTTTAACGGCAAGATTTTTGTAACCACGAAAACTGATGTTTACGCTCTTGATAAGGACACGGGCAGCATCTTATGGCGTACCTTTGTGCCTGCGCCTGGGGCGTGGCCATCAGTGTACAAGATTGATGATACCCATCTCGTTGTAGGAAACAGTAGCCTTGATGTGGAGACCGGCAATATCTTGTGGACAAGTCCCGTTTTTTCTGCCAATCCACTGCCCTTTTTCGTTGCTAACGTTTACAGTCCAGAGGAAAAAATGTTCTACGTAAAGAAAGGTTCTTACGTTCAAGGCTGGGACTTTTCAGACCCGTCCAATCCGCCAACATTAGAGTGGGAAACCTATGTTGACGGCGGCGGACCCGTTGGTTCTGGAGTACAATACGGAGACGGCAAAGTGTTTCCTGGATCATATGACCCACATCAGATGGCGCTTGACGCCAAAACAGGCGATGTTCTGTGGGATACAGAAACCAAAAGCCCAATGGTTTTCTCCGGTGCCTATTATGAAGACAAATTCTTCAGAGGAGGTACTCACGACAACACGCTATATTGTTTTAATGCTACCAGTGGCGAAATCATATGGACTTACGACCCCCAAACCGCAGATGGATATTTCTCCGTTGGTCCCGCAGTAGCTTATGGAATTGTATACGAGCTTAACAAAGATGGGTTCCTTTATGCTCTTGACGTAGACACAGGCGAATTAATGTGGAAGTACGAAGGGCCAGGTTTGATGTTTCCCGGAAACCCCTCAGTTGCTGACGGCAAGATTTATGCTACAACAGGCCAAACCGCGTCCTATGTCAGTGAAAAAAGTGAATCTGAGTTTGCATGTCTTGACGCTTATACTGGGCAACTCTTGTGGAAGCTACCCATAGAAGCATTTGCTCCAAGAGAGTCTGTGGCCATTGCATATGGCAATTTGTACATCATTCCCGGCGACGTGACAACATCAGTCGACGTGGAATCAGGCGAAGAATACTCCACGTTTAATCAAGTATGGGCTATAGGTACAAGCTCATGGCCTATGTTTCGCCGCGACTCAGCTCACAATGCAGCTGGACAGTCTGCTCCTGGAAATTTGACACTGCGGTGGAAGTTCACCACTGATGGCGCAGTTATTTCTTCGCCCAGTGTCGCTGAGAAACGAGTCTACGTAGGGTCCAATGACAAAAACATCTATTGTTTAGACTCTCGGACAGGCAGCTTGATCTGGAACTTCACCACAGGCGCTCGAATTAAATCCTCACCCGCAATAGCTGACGGAAGGGTCTACTTGGGTCCAGACGATGGTTATGTTTATTGTCTTGACGCCGATAATGGAAGTCTTATTTGGTCAGCGTATGCTGGCGGCTACGTTGAGGTCAACTTTGCCGCTGCACCGGCGCTACGTTCATCTGCAACTGTAGTTGAAGGAAAGGTCTACGTAGGGTCACTGGACACTAATGTTTATTGTTTAGATGCTGAAGACGGTGGTGTCGATTGGACGTTTAAGACTGAGGGCTACATCACTTCTTCTCCAGCTGTTGTTGACGGCGTAGTTTACATTGTTTCAGAAGAACCAGAGACAGGTGCCCTTTACAAGGTGGATGCAGAGGATGGCAGTTTCATCTGGAAAAGAGAGATTCTGTACGAGGAAATTCATACTGGGGGAACTGATGTGCATGCGTCTCCAGTAGTTGCGGATGGCATGGTTTTCATTGGCTCCAACGTAAAGGAATATCACGGGATAAACACAGAGACTGGCAACATCGAATGGACATACCGAACCTCTGGCGCAGGAGAGTTTATAGTTTGTTCTCCAGCTCACTATGACGGTCATCTCTTTCTGGTTGATCACTTCTCTATAGTTTGCGTTGACATGACAAATGGCTTCGCAGTTTGGAGCACTTACTTGGGCGAGGAGCTTTATGTTTCGCCATCTTACGCTGATGGAAAAGTATACGTGGTAACTGACCAACGTTCCGTCTATGTCCTCAATGCAACGGACGGAGCGAAACTTTCGGTTTTCACCACTAACTCTAACAGTTGGTCCTCTACAACTATATACGAAGGAATGGTGTATCTAGGAAGTAACGACTGGAACGTTTACTGCCTCGCTAGCTACCCCGCCATAACCAGTAAAATCACCCTTGAAATACCTGAGCAGGGTTCATTAGGTGAATCAATGACTGGCTTCGGCTCCCTTTCCCCAGCTTATCCTAATACGTCTGTAACCGTGTCTTTAGTTGGACCTGACGGCTCTGTGACTGACCTGCAAGTTGCAACCTCTAAAACCGGCGCTTTCACCTTCACCTGCAACCCAGACGCGGTTGGAAACTGGACTGTTAGTGCTCGTTGGCAGACAGACAAAAGCTACTACACTTCCGCTTACAGCGAAACCGCCATAATCCAAGTGAACGAAACTTCAAAAGACAATGTCCCATTGGCAGTCATTGCTATCGTGGTTATTGCTTTTGCTTTAGTGTTGGCGTTTCTCGGCTTTATCTTCATCAAACGAGCCAAGAAACAATCATAGAATTCGTGCAAAAAAATTTATCCAAACATACATCATAGACTGCTATGAAAGGTGATGTTGTTACGTCTGCGGATTTAGCTTTGACTGGCGGAAACGTCTTGACAATGAATCCTTCTCAGCCCCATGTCGAAGCGGTGGCTGTGAAAGGCGACAAAATTGTCAAAGTCGGTACAACCGATGAAATTAGCCAGCTTGTTAGCAAAACCACTAAAGTGATCCAACTGAAGGGGAAAACAGTTGTTCCCGGCTTCATAGACACTCATATTCACGTCGCTGACTATGGAAGGCTCCTAAGCTGGATTGATTTGAGCGCCGCTAGCTCCATAACGGAAATGCAAAAACGCCTGAAAACACACGTGGAGAAATCGCATAAGGGCAAGTGGTTGTTGGGTCGCGGCTTGGATCCAACCCGTTTCGCGGAGAAACGCCTCCCAACCCGTTTCGACTTGGACTCAGTTTCGCCCGATAACCCTGTGGTTTTCTATCATCAAAGCGAGCAAGTTTGCATCGTGAACAGCAAAGCTTTAGAGTTGGCTGACGTGACGCAGCTTACAGTTGCCCCGGAGGGTGGCGCCATTGACAGAGACCCGGAGACTGGAGAGCTTACAGGAGTTTTACGAGACACCGCCACGAACCTAATATGGAATATTGTCCTCGAACCCAGCGAAGATGAGTTGGTGAAGGCAGCAGGTTTGGCTTGTGAGAAAATCGTGGAAGCCGGTGTTTCAAGTGTGCACTGGATGGTTCTTGCTCCGATAGAACTCTCAATAATAAAAAAACTTCATGCACAAAACAGGCTGCCTGTGCATGTTTACTTGGTAGTTCCCGCGAACCTCTTGGAAAACATAAAGAACTTCCATCCAAAAGGTGACTTCGCAATAACAATTGGCGCCGCAGTGATTTCCGCCGACGGCTATTTAGCAGCAAAAACAGCAGCGCTTTTCCAGCCTTACGCTACCGGCTCTGCAGGCGGAAAACTGCTTTGCACTCAAGAAGAAATGCAAACGTCGGCAGCTCGGATCCTCAGAAGGGGTCTTCAGCTGATTATACACGCTATGGGTGATAAGGCTGTAGATGCGGCTCTGAGCACAATCGAAAAATTGGCAAATGAGGTATTAGGAAAAGATGTGCGTAACCGCCTCGAGCAAGCCGCGGTTCTCAACGAAGAGCTGATCAGCCAACTGAAAAGGCATGGTGTCATCGTTTCCGTGCAGCCCCTTGTTATTGCCTCTGAATTTTCCGTTTGGTCAGCAATTGAAAATTTAGGAGCTGAACGAGCGCGTTGGCTCTATCCGCTAAGAACGCTCATCAAAAACGGAATCACAGTAATCAGTGGCTCGGACTGTCCAATGGAACCGTTAAGCCCTTTGCTTGGTATCGAGGCTGCTGTAACCCGAGAGGCTTTTCCTGAAGAACGGGTTACTGTTGACGAGGCTTTGCGGATGTACACTATTGATGCGGCGTACTCTTCCAACGAGGAAAACATCAAGGGTTCGGTTGAGACAGGTAAAATAGCCGACCTAACTGTTCTCTCGAATGACCCTAAGAAGGTTCTTCCATCTGAAATCGCAAAAATCGCGGTTGAGATGACTATCGTAGGGGGCAGAGTAGTTCATTCCAAATACTAAATCTATCTTTGTTCATTAGGTAGGGAGTTCAGAGAACGTGAGTGTTCGACTAATCGATACAGATAAATTTTCCACTATAGGAAGTGTAACTATCTTAGTACTTGGTGATTTGGCATATTTGCTGTGTTAGTTGCTGTAGTTGTGCTCGTGTTTGCTATAGTCTTAGACTTGTTTCTAGGTGATCCATCTCCGAACAACTCGGAGAAAACTGCGTTTAAGTTGCACCCAGCCGTGCTGATGGGTAAGTTGACTAGGGCATTGGAACCGCACTTAAGAAGCCGCAACCCAAAATTAGCTAAATTCTACGGTGCGGTTTTGGCGCTAACCGTTATCGCTGCGTTCACAATTCCCGTTTATTTCGGGCTTTGGGCAATCTATACGTTGTTCACTATCGTAGTTTACGCGTTCTTCGCAGTCATACTACTGAAACTAACCATCTGCATAAAGCTTGAAACTGACTGGGCAAGAGCTGCAGCTAAAGCCATCGAGACAGAAGATATGGTTGAAGCCAAAAAATACTCTCATTTTTCACGCAGAGATTCCAAAGACCTAGATGGACCGCAAATCAGCTCTTCAGTCATTGAGTCCATGGCGGAAAACCTCATAGACTTCAAGCTTTCACCCATACTCTCATATGCATTCTTCGGAGTAACAGGTGCAATCGTCTTCAAAGCCGTCAACACCCTCGATGGCATGGTGGGCTTCAAAGACGAGGCACACTTGCATACTGGCTGGTTCAGCGCAAACTTGGACACAGTCATAAACTACGTTCCAGCCAGGTTCACCGCTGTCCTCATAGTCATAGCCGCGGCCTTACTCGGTGAAGACTACAATAACGCTTGGGCAATCGCTAAAAGGGATCATGCAAAAACACCCAGCAGAAACCACGGCTGGCCAATGGCGGCGATGGCGGGAGCTTTGCGTGTGCAATTGGAAAAGCCTGGTCAGTACATTCTTGGTGAGCCGGCTGAGCCGCTTACTCCCGACAAGATATTAAGGGCATTGAAAATTCGGAACATGACGCTGCTTTTATGCGTGCTTTTTAGTCTGCCAATAGTTCTACTCATCAGACTGAACTTTTTCCCCTACTAGCCAAACTGGTGTGATCATTTGCAAAACGTATTAATCGCAGTTTCTCTCTAATTTTGTCACGGGGATGTTCGCTTAGTATGGCTAACACAGTGTTTCAGCGGCTTGAAACACTGGATTGCTTACGATTTAGCCGAAATGAAACCGCGTTTAGCAGGTAACAGATATGCGTATTTGTTTGATTAATCCGCCTCGTATTCAACCGAAAGTCTGGGGAAAACCGAATGTGGTTCCACCAATAGGCTTGGCGTATGTGGCCGCGGTGCTTGCGAAAGATCACGACGTGTTCATTATTGATGCTCCTCTTGAGGGTCGGATGAACCTTCAGGAAGTAGATGGAACAACATATCAGGTTGGCTTAAGTAGCAGAGAAATAGCGGACAGGGTGGAGCATTGTTCAGCAGAGGCTGTAATTATAGAGATTCCGTTTTCCGGTTGGGCTAAAGCCGCTTTTGAGGTTGCTTCGGCGGTGAAAGGTGTTGACGAGGGTATTTTTACTGTATTGGAGGGATTGCATCCTTCTGCTAGGCCTGAGGCTTGTCTTGCGAATTCTAGTGTTGATTTTGTTGTGATAGGTGAGCCTGAAAGTACCGTGTTCGAGTTGGCAAATGCGTTGGAGAAAGACGCTGGGAACTTCAAGGAGATCAAGGGTATTGGCTTCGTAAAGGACGGCGTGCCCATTTTTTCTTTGCCGAGGCCTGTGATTGAGAATTTGGATTCTCTTCCATTCCCTGCAAGGCATTTGCTTCCGATGGAGCAATATTTTGCTATTGTTAAGGAGAATCCGTTGAGGGGAGAAGTTAGCAAACCTTGGACGCTGCTGATTACTAGTCGGGGTTGCCCGTATGACTGCGTTTTTTGTACCCACCATGTTGTTTGGGGAAGGAAGTGGCGTGGCAGAAGTCCTGAAAACGTAGTTGACGAGTTGGATCAGGTTATTAAAGTATACGGTGTTAAACAAATTGACTTTCTAGATGATAACATGACGCTTGACAGGAAGCGGATGGAAAGGATTTGTGACTTAATCATGGAGCGCGGGTTAAGGTTTGAGTGGTTCACTCCTAATGGTGTTCGGGCAGATACTCTTGACGAGAAGCTTTTGAGGAAAATGAAGCGTTCTGGATGCAAGAAAATACGTGTTGCTCCTGAGTCTGGTGTTCAGCGTGTTGTGGATGAGATTATTGGGAAGAACTTGAACCTAAAAAGTGTGGAACGCGCTGTTTCCCTATGCAAAAAGGTAGGGATTAAGGTGGGCTGCTTCTTTGTTATAGGGCTTATAGGCGAAACAAAAGAAGACATCAAGGAGACCATAAATTTCGCGTATAAGCTACGGCAGCTAGGCGCTGAAAGTTTCATCTTTAGTATAGCTACGCCTGTTTACGGAACTAGGCTTTACGAGCAGGCTAAGCACGGTGGTTTCTTGCGGGAGTGTTTCAGTGATGATGTTTTGGCTGCAGTTGAGCCTCTTATTGAAACTCCAGAGTTTTCCGCGGAGGATTTGGTGGAATTATGTGCATTAGCTAACATGGTGAATCCCACTTTAACTCGTGACAAACTGATTAAAGCTATTCGCAACCCGAAGAAAGCTGTAAAAATGCTTTTAGGAAAAACGTAGAGCCATAAAAATGTAGGTTTCAAGCAGTTTCTGCTTAGGCTGTTGCTTGGCAGAAGCTTTAATAACCGTTTTTTGCTCTAGCCAGTTTCGGTTGATGGGATGTGGTTGAATGAAAGTTGTCGTTCACTGGAGTGGTGGAAAAGAGTGCTGCCTAGCTTTTCATAAGGTGGTTGAGCAGGGTCACGATGTTGCTTTTCTTCTTTCCTATGTTTATAAGAAGCCGTACGTCTTTCACAGTTTCAAGCTGATGGAGTTGCAGTCTCAAGCTTTAGGGATTCCACAACTTAAGGTTAAAATCAAAAGGTCTTATGAGGATATTCTTGCGACGCTGGGGCGTCTTAAAAGAGCGGAAGGTGTTGAAGCTTTTGTGACTGGAGACATCGTTGGCGCAGGCTGCGCGCAGATTCATCAAACTTACTATGATACTATGTGCGAGCAACTTAGCATGAAGCTAATAATGCCAAACGAGAATCCTTCGAAGGATACTTATCACGTTTTGAAAGAGGAAATAGATTCAGGAATAAAACCCATAATGAACTGCATAAATGTGGACTACCTTGGCGAAGAATGGCTAGGCCGAGAGCTCAACAAAAACTCAATAATAGAGTTGAAGGCATTAGCTGACAAACAAGACATTGACGTTTGTAGCGAAGATGGAAGAGGCTTCCACACAATGGTTCTCGATGCACCTCTTTTCAAGGAATGCATAGAAATCAGCAAATTCAAAAAGAAAAAATACAAAGAAAAAGCCAAAAACTGGAAACGAAACTGGTTCTACATGGACATAAAAGAAGCTTTTTTAATACCAAAAAATAGCCGTCTTTGATCGTTTCCATTTCATTGGAGCCCTCACGTGAATAAACAAGTTTGTTGACTGAAATTTGGGCGTTTTAGAAAACAACATAAAAGTTAATAATTGTACTTTAATCTAACCATCTTCGTTTGACAGGTGTGCTTTAATGAGAGTTATCATTCACTGGAGTGGTGGCAAAGACTGCTGCACAGCTCTTCACAAGATAATCGAGCAGGGTCACGACGTTACACACCTCGTCACCTACATTTACATGGAGCCCTATATTTTCCACAGCATACACTTAGCTGAAATGCAGGCTAAGGCTTTGGGGGTTCCACATTTGAAAGTTAAGGTTGAAGGCAACCGCTTCGACGCGATTATCGGCGAACTTACCCGCCTAAAAAAGGAGGAAGACATTGAAGGCATAGTTACAGGCGACATTGACAACGTCCACCACAAGCGAACATGGGACTACGCCTGCAAAAAGCTAGGCACGAAACTATTAATGCCCCTTTGGGACAGATCCTTCTTCTCGTTACTTCCAGGAAACCGCTACCGCAAACGCATCTTGGACATAGAACTCTCAGTGGGCATGAAGCCAATCATCAGCTGCATAGACCTCAACTACCTCGGCGAAGAATGGTTCGGTCGCGAGTTCGACAGGAACTGCATTGAAGACATGAAGCCTTTAATCGGTCCATGGGGCAAAGGAATAGACGCAACTGGGGAACCAGGCGAATTCCATTCTACCGTCCTTGACGCGCCACTTTTCAAGCAATCCATCGAAATCACAAAGTTCACTAAAAAGAATACGGAATTAGATTTTGGAGGATGGCCGAATCGCGTTGGTAACTTCCTTTACATGGATGTTGAAGAAGCTGTTTTAAAACCCAAAAAACGCTAGACTATGCAGTTATCAGCTGATTGTGCTATTCCACAAGTAGATTTCTAAATATTTTTCCTCATAATTGAAATGTGGGTCATCATAAATGATGTCCAGTTTATGCTCATAGTCGCGAAGCAACTTGTTCATGTTTTGCCCAATTATCAGGGTGTTTTCGTCCTCTGGCCAAAAACCCCATATCCTATCCTCGATAAAGTTTTCTGTTCGCCGTGTGCCCCATCCGTAGTCCTTCGGCAGAACAAGAGCAACTTCCCCCTCAATTTGCCCGTAGGTTTCTCTTGGGAACGTCTGCGTGTAATCCCAGAACAACTTCATCGCTTTGAAATGGTCATCATCCAAAATGCCGTACACGTTGTCCTCAGGATATTTGGGAAAATCGAACACGATCACGTATTTTGCCCCTGCACTATAAGCCGAAACCATTTCATGATAGATCTCTAGTTCGCATGCTATATAGGGCGGCTCGGAGTAGGTCCAAGTGATTATCGCACCCCAGTCTTTTCCTTGAACATTCGCCGCGCCGCGGCACAAGGCTATCTGCTGCGTGGTGCTGGCGTTCCATCCTAACTCCACGAAAATCGTGTCGTAGCCCGCCAAGTAGTCAAACCAATAAAGCGCATAGTCAGAAGTGACGATTGGAAGCTCACTGTTGATGTTCTTCAGGTTTTGCCAGCTGAAACTAGCTGGAATACTTGTTACAAACTTGTTTGCTGCGTCGCTGTAGTCTGAAGCGTTTTCCATAGCTATTCTTGCTGACCTCCCCGGTTGCCACTGGTTTGTATCAATCTGGTTTCCACCTGGTTCGTCGTAAAGGTAAATGCCGAGGAATTTTTCTCCCCATCTTTCTTTAGTGGTTTCAAGCCACGTGGGAAGCCATTGAAAAGTGCCAACCGGGAGAAAGTCGAAATACACAATAATGCTCATTCCAGCGTCTACTGCATAATTGCAAACTTCGTTGAGGGAGGTTTCGTTTATGTTTATATCCCAGGAACCTAAAACGAAGAGGTTCGCGTAGTCTTTCACTTTATCTATCAGAAGCTTCGCTTCCATAGTTGAGTTCGAGCCGTGCATTACTCCGAAAAAGAATTTCTCGCTGGAGCCTTCATTCTCGTCCTGGATTTGAAAGTAAACTACGGGCAAAAGGGCAACAGAGACCAGAAGTGCTATTAGAAAAATCAACAGTGCTAACTTCAAGGGCGCTCAACGACGTTTAACATATCCATTGGAAGCATAAATACTTTAATTGTTGAATAATGTTTTCTATTAAAAGTGAAATGCTATTCTATTAATGTCTGATTCTATTCTCTTTTGCTTGTTCGCAGGCGTGGTATGAAACCTGGAACCACGCGTTTATATTCTAGGAATTCTGCGCCGAACTTCTCCTCCATTTCCTTGTCTTCCTTTTTGGCGAGCCGCCAGTAAAGCACTGCCAATATTGGCCACATTATTAGCGTGATTATCGTTAGCCACATAACGTTCAAGCCCAGCGTAATTAGTAGGAACCCTAGGTACTGCGGGTGGCGAATGTACTTGTAGATACCCTCTATCATGAGTGTGCCTTGTTTTCTAGCCTTTTGAATTTGTTTCCAACCGTAGATGACTAGAAGTATGCCTATACCCATGACTATTTTCGAAGCTGGGAAAACATAGGAATTAAAGAATACGTAGAACTCGTATTCACCTACCAAGCCTGTTAAGAGGAATTCTAGTGAGAATATTTTGTCGTAGCCGAAGGCTCCTGCAAAAAAGTACATGGTCAGGGGAATGCCGTACATTTCCACGTACAAGGCAACTACAAAGGCTAGATAGACGCTGCTGGGCAGCCGCGCTAGGTTCTTTTTGAAGGGTAGAAATAGAAGAAAGAGAGAAAGGAAAACCACGTTTAACGTAATTAGAATCCATTTCTCCGTATCACCAAAACTGTAGCCTGTGAATGTTAGGTAGTTGAGTGGAATAGCAATTATTATTGTTATAATGATGAACTGTACGATTTCTTTGAGTTTACCCATGTGTCATATTCTGACTTGAGAGAATAAATCAGTTTTTGTAAAGGTTTTTTGACTCAAGAAAAATTGAGCAGCACAAGTCTTCTAGTTAATTTTTTTGGCACTCAGCCTGTCTTAAAACGAAGCTCTCCCCAATCAGTTTTCAGTGTTAGGCAAATACAGCTTTGACTGATTTTGAAGAAAATGGCCAACGTCGTTAACGAAAAAGCGAAAAACAGAAAAATAAATCGGAAATTATCTAGATTAGGTCAAAAACCATTAATTGAGGTTAAAGTTGAAGGAAATTGGCGATAAAAACAAATTTCGCAATAATGTTTACATTTCTTTTAACTATCGTGTTAGCATTAGCATTTAACATTCACCCCGTCAAATCCGCCGACGGAATAACCATCACGGCTAATGGATCCTTTGATCCTTCAACGGCACCTATTCTGCGTGTCGGAGATGTCTACACGTTTACTGATAACATTTCTGATGAAATTGTGGTGGAGAGAAGCAACGTAATAGTGGATGGAAATGGATACACGCTCCTGGGTTCAAAAAGCGGAAGTGGCTTCCATTTGAATGGCATAAACAATGTTACAATCCAAAACACAAACATCCACAACTTTGCGTCGGGCATATTCCTTCAGGGTTCTTCGGGTAACACGATCTCTGGAAACACCATAATAAACAATGGCTACGATAGCATCTTCCTCGATGGTTCTTTTGACAACTCCATCTTTGGAAACACCATAACAAACAACTACCATAGTATCCGCCTCCAGGGTTCTTCTGGTAACACTATCTCTGGAAACACTATAACAGAAAACTATCATGGCATCTTCCTTCATGGTTCTTCTGGTAATATTATCTTTGGAAACACAATGACAAACATCCACCTCAGGGGTATCGAACTCTATAGTTCCTCAGAATTTAACACAATCTCGGGGAATAACCTAACAAACGTCTTCAGGGGAATCTGGCTCTCAGCGTCTTTAGGTAACACTATTTCTGGAAACACCATAACAGGCAACCACTACGAAGGAATCTCCTTCTATGGCTCTTCCAATAACACTATCTCTGGAAACACATTCAAAAACAGCAATTATGATGCCATATCTATCTATGGTTCCTCACAATTTAACAAAATCACTGGAAACAACCTGACCAACGCCTACCATGGCATCCACCTTCATGATTCTTCTAAATTTAACACTTTGTCCGATAATACCATAACTAGCAGCAACCGTGGCGTCCACCTTCATGGTTCTTCTGAGCTTAATATCATCTCTGGAAATACAATAAAAGACAACTATGATGGCATCTACCTTGATGGTTCTTCAGAGCTTAATAACGTCTCCGGAAACACCATAACTAGCAGCAACCGTGGCATCTACCTTGATGGTTCTTCTAATAATACTGTTTCTGGAAACACCATCGTAGAAAACTACGATGGCATCTCCTTCTATGGTTCTTCTAATAATACTGTTTCTGGGAATACCATAACCGGCAATGGCTACGATGGTGTCTACTTCTATGATTCTTCTGGTAACACTATCTCTGGTAACACTATAACAGAAAACTATCATGGCATCTTCCTTGATGGTTCTTCTAATAATACTGTTTCTGGGAATACCATAACCGGCAATGGCTACGATGGCATCTCCCTCGATGATTCTTCTAACTTTAATACTGTTTCTGGGAATACCATAACCGGCAATGGCTACGATGGTGTCTACGTCTATGATTATTCTAATTTTAACACTGTCTCTGGGAACATCGTAGCGAGCAATGGCTACGATGGCATCTTCCTATATTGTTCTTATAATAACTCCATATCTGAAAACACCATAACAAACAATTTCAGGGGCATCTTTTTCTGGAATTCTTCTGGTAGCCCTATCTTTCGAAACACTATAACAGACAGTAGCTACGATGGCATGTGCATCCATGGCGCCTATAACACCATTTTTGGAAACACTATAACAAAAAGTGGTTACGATGGCATCGGCCTTCATGGCGCTTTTAACAAGATCTTTGGAAACACTATAACAGACAGTAGCTACGATGGCATNNCCTTCCGGCGGAAACTATTGGAGCGACTACAAAGGAATCGACGAATACTCCGGCTTAAATCAAGACGAGATAGGCAGCGACGGTATAGGTGACACGCCGTGTAATATTAACGAGAACAACCAAGACAGTTATCCACTTATGGCACCTATTTATGTATTCGATGCAGGAAAATGGGAGGAGACTCATTACTTCGTTGACGTGATCAGCAACTCCATGGTTTCAGACTTCTACTTTGATCCATCTCAGGGGCCATTTCTGCGTTTTAACTTGGCCAATCCAGATGGGCTGTTAGGTTTCTGTAGAGTAAACATTCCTAAAGGACTTATATGGACTTCCGACGCTTGGATAGTTAAAACAAATGGCAAAGAAATCACACCAAACATCATGGAAGATGATGAGAACACATATCTCTACTTCACCTACAGCCAAAGCGTAACAAATGTTGAAGTAAGAGGAGAAGAAGCAATTCCAGAGTTACCAATTTGGACCACACTATTGCTGATGCTCATCGTGTTCGCTGTTGTCGTATCTCTTTATAAACGAAAACAATACAAAAACCAATCTCCCAAACTGAGAGCAGTCTAGTTTTTCTTTACTTCGCAAAAAACTAAAATGAAGAGCCTCTTGTAGTCCGTCAACTAATCCATACAAAACAAGGTGTTTAAAATGCTATTTGACTCCTAGCCGTAGTAACACTGCTCTTCGAAAGTGAGCAAGTATTGTGCGGATTATTGAGAAGCTCCAGAATCTTCCTTTACCTATCAAACTGAAGAAGTATCCTGGTCGGAGGTAAAACCTTTGGAAAGCCCGTTCGCGCAGTTCTCTCAGTTCTTCGCCTGTCATTGTTCCTAGGTCGAAAACAGGCGTTGCAGTGTCGAATCTGTTGAAGTCATGAATCCTCAGTCGTCCCTCTCTTACAACCTGTTCATACAGGGGTGTACCTGGGTAAGGTGTAGCAATATAGTATCCTACGTCGTCGGGTTTGATACTTTCTATAAACTTCACGGTCTCCCAAAGTGTATCTTTGGTTTCGCCTGGGAAACCGAGAACCACACCCGCCACGGCCATCAATCCGGCTTCTTTTGCCCACTTAAACGCTCTAATCGTTTGTGCGGGCGTAATTCCTTTTCTCATGGCTTCTAAAACTGGTTGTGAACCTGATTCAACTCCAAACCACACGGCGAAGCAGCCTGCCTCTTTCATTGTGCGGAGCAAATCTTTTGTAACCATGTCAACGCGGGTTTCACAGTCCCACTCCACTTTTAGTTTTCGCCTCGTTATCTCCCTGCAGATTTCCGCCGCTCGATCTTGGTCTACAGTAAACGCGTCATCATAGAATGTGAACTGGTGTGCTCCGAAGGTTTTCTGAAGGTACTCAATTTCATCCACCACGTTTTTTGCGCTTCGCATTCGGTATTTTCGCCCGAACATTCGGACTGCAGTACAAAAGTTGCACCAGTAAACGCAGCCGCGACTTGTCATTAATGGAAATATTACTGTTCCATGTTTCATCAGTCGTTCCATGGGCCATAGATGGTGAGCTGGAAAAGGCATTTCGTCAAGGTTTTCAATGTATGGTCTGTCTTTGTTTTTCACGATTTTCCCGTCTTTTCTGACGGTGGTACCTAGCACGTTGTAGTAGTCTTTGCCTTTCTCTAATCTTTCAGCAAGTTCCAGCATCGTCTCTTCGCCTTCCTTTCTCACAATTATGTCCAAAGCCGGGCACTCTTCCAATGCTTCCTTATCCCAGAAGGTAACATGGGAACCTCCCAAAAGCGTTAGGCAATCTGGCCAGACTTCTTTTGCAATTTTAGCTACTTGAAGCGCAGATTTATATGTGAGCGTGGTCGAAGTTATCCCGATTATGTCAGGTCGCTTAATTCTGCCAATTCTGCTTTTAAACTCCTCGTAAGAACACCTAAGCACTTGACAGTCAATCACGTCAATTTTACATTCACTTTTCTCTAAAACAGCCGCTAGATACCCTAATCCTAGTGGAGTAAACGGCGGATGCTGATGAGATCCGATTGGGTAGGGAGGATTAACAAGGGTTACATGAGTTCTCATCATTCTTACCTGAGCGTTATCCTTATAGGACTACATGAAGTCGCGTGCTTAATATGTTTTGTATTGTTCCAACTAAAAACAGCCAAAGAGTAAAAACGACAGCTTAACTAACGTGTCTCCCTATCTCCGAATCTCCTCATGAATGAGAGACATGACTAAAAATACGTTTTTGCGTCGCTATTCAGTGCAAAGAGACATTCAGCAAAAGTATTTAAGAGCATTATCGTTTTTAAGGTGTATCTCACGTTAAAATGGTAACTTCAAAATGCTCTGAGAAGGGGGAACAAAATGATTTTTTTGATGACTACCGCTCCGCCTGAAAACTCGCCCTGGAGTGTGCCAATGAAGCTTCCCCCATTAGGATTATCTTATGTTGCTGCATCTCTCGAAAAAGCCGGCTTCAAAGTGGGTATACTTGACAATTACCTACTTAGAAAGCCAATTGACGAAGTTCAGCAGATTGTCCTCAAGCTTAATCCTGAAATTCTGGGAATGACCTGCAGTTCTGCATCTTATCCGCGATGTGTCGAAACAGCTAAAGCAGTTAAAGAAGTGCTGCCTTCATGCAAAATTGTTGCTGGAGGTTGGCATCCCACGTACATGCCTGACAGTATGCTGCAACATCCCGAAATAGATTATGTTGTTATGGGCGAAGGCGAACAAGCAATGAACGAGCTTGCAACCTGCATAACCAAAGGCGAAGACCTCAAGGCTATTACAAAAGTTGCTGGTCTTGCTTACAGGCATAACGGGAAAATCGTGAAAACACCCCAGAAATTTATCCAAAACTTGGATGAGGTTCCCTTTCTAGCACGGCACTTGTTGCCAATGCATCTTTACGAAAGAGAAATCCCCTTCTTAAACGTAAAGCCTTTCGACACCATGAACGTGGTGCGGGGTTGTCCGTTCAATTGTATATACTGCGAGACTAGACGCCTGTGGGGGCAAACATGCCGCGCATTCAGTCCTCAAAGAGTCGTAGACGAAATCGAGCAAATGATGGCTAACTATGGCACGAAAGGCATCTACTTTGTTGGGGACAACTTCACCATTAACAAAAAAAGAACCATCATGTTATGTGAGCTGATGCAGAAGTCTGGACTCGACATCGAGTGGGTTTGCGACACCAGAGCCGACACGATCTCGCGGGATCTGCTAAAGCCAATGAAAGAGGCTGGCTGCAGGACTATATGGTTCGGAGTCGAGTCTGGGTCCCCGCGTATATTAGAAAAAATAAACAAAGGCATTACTAACGAGCAGACTATTCAAGCCTTTAGACTCTGCAAGGAAGAGGGCATTCAAACAGCCAGCTCTTTCATACTGGGCATCCCGGGCGAGACCATTGAAGACATGGAAATCACTTACAAGTTTGCCAAGAAATTGGATCCCGACTGGGCTCAATTTAACGTCTACGTGGCGGTTCCCGGCAGTGGCTTGTACGATGAAGTCATGCAGAAAGGTCTCTATGATCGTATTGACGGCTTTTTGACTTACGTTAAAACTAACGAGTTCAATTACGAGTCGCTAATGAAAATTCAAAAGCGCTATCAATCTGACTTGGATTTGTCACTGAGAAGAATTCTCAAGAAAATGAAGCGCGAAGGGTTCTGGACAGTTTTGAAAAAGGGCTCACGATATCTTGGACGATTAATTTAGTTGGGTTTCATAATTGCAACGATCAGATTATTACTCTTTCTCTGAGATTTGTCTTTCCTAATTGTATATTAATGGAAGCTGCATATGTTTCAACTGCTACTAAAGCTGTGAAACGGAAAACTGGAGGGTGTAAGCACTTTGGCTGTGACCCAGGACCTTAAAGAAAGGATTCATGAGGCGAATATTGAAGTACATCGGTTTGAGGCAGGCTACTACGAACTGCTTCACCCAGAGGTTTATAGCAAGCGGGAACAGAAAAGGCTGAACCGCGTATTAATGATGGTTGACAAGCTTGTAACTAAAAAAAGAAAAAAGGCTCTTGATCTCGGTTCAGGCACTGGAAATTTAACAGCCAAACTTCTTCGGATGGGTTACAATGTAACTGCAATAGATATTTCTGCTGAAATGTGTGCGGTCTTGAAAAAAAGGTTCAACGCTTATTTAAAGACTGGAAAACTAGTAGTTTTCAACTCGCCGATAGAAGACGTTATTTTTGATAAAAACTGTTTTGATTTAATCGCTTGCTATTCTGTGCTGCATCATTTACCAGATTATGCTGGTGAACTATGCAAACTCTCTGCATTCTTAAAGAAAGGCGGCGTAATGTATCTGGATCATGAGCCGTCTCCATTTTACTGGAAGAGCGAATCGCAAAGTTTAGCTCACATTGTGAAAAGCATGTACTTGCACTCTAATCCTTTAATAAACGCTCTACACTTCCAACTTATTGGGATAACTGTTCCTTCTATTAATTATGCTTTCTCTGATTATTGGCACAAGAAAGAGCATCCTTTAAATCATAAGGAAATAGAATGGATATTTAAGAAGGAAGGCTTTGATTTTTTCAAGCGAGTAGACTATCATCTTAGTGGAACATGGGTTTTGAATCCTCTCTTTTATTTGTACAAGCGTATCTGCAGACCTGAAATGAGTTTTTGGATTGCTAAAAAGTAGATCTATGTTAATGGGGTCGCTTGATGGTGGCAACAATGGGGAAAAAGGTCTCACATTCCCTTCAAATGTTAGATTGTGAGTGATACGGTATAATTACAAAAACTGCTCTCATCCACAGACAGAATTTTATCTGCTTCAGTTAAAAGATGATGACAGTCAGATTTCAGATTTCTTAATGATAAGGAAGTGGTAGTTAGACAAAAATACATCTCTATACCTTTTTTATTAAAAACGCAGAAAATTTGCTTTTGGCAGCAAATCTTGTTTTGAAAGTATCAAGTGTAAAATCCTGTATCTTTTACTTCTCAAATACTTTTTTCAAAGCTTTCACTAGTACTAAATTTTCTTCGGCTGCTCTAACAGTCACTCTGAAGTAATGATTGTCGAGACCCATGAAAGTGCTGCAGTCTCTAATTAGAAGACCCTCTTTTGCAAGTTCTTCCTTTAGAATTGTTGCTGTAACTTTCTCAAGCAGGATTTTCACCAGCAGAAAGTTCGTTACAGACGGAAAAACATGCAATCCGTTGATTTCACTGAGCATTTCCGCAAAGCGTGCCCTTTCTTTTGCGATGGTGTGTTTGGTGTTCTCTATGAACGCCTTGTCTTTGAACGCCGCCAATGTCGCGTAGCCCGCCAAGATGTTTATGCTCCACGGTTGTCTAACTGTTTGAAGCGTGTCTATGAGGCTTTCTGTGGCTATTCCGTAACCTAGGCGTATGCCTGGCATTCCGTAGAATTTTGTGACTGACCTTATAACGAAAAGGTTCTCGTACTTCTTGACGTAGCCAACCATAGTGTTGTGTTGACCTTTCTCTGAGAATTCAATGTAGTTTTCATCTACACTGACAATAACTTTCTTTTCGCAACAAAACTCAACAAGGTCTAAAATAGTTTCTTTACTATAAAGTGATCCTGAAGGGCTGTGCGGATTACAAATGGAAACTATACGTGTACCATCCGTCACTGCTGTCTTTATGCCTTCAATGTTTAGCGTAAAGTCGTCATGCAGCTTCACGAATACTGCTTCACCCCCGACTCTTAAAGCCGCTTTCTCGTATTCAGTGAATGATGGCACAGGGACGACGGCTTTGAAGCCGTGTTGGAAAGCTTCGTTGATCATATAAATTAGCTCTATGGAGCCGTTTCCCAGAATTATGTTTGACGCTTGAATACCGTGACCTAAGTAATCAGCGATTTCCGTTTTAAACTCCACAGGATTGGGGTCAGGATAAAACCTTATTAGTTTAGAATATTGCCTAACTGCTTCTACTGCTTTGGATGAAGGTCCCAAAAAATTGATTGGTCCACTGAAGTCAAGTACTTTCTCAAGTGGCATATTATATTTTCTTGCAAAACCCCATACATCTCCACCGTGGCTCACAAATCGCTTTTGCTTACATGGATTCGTCAATCATCTTCTCCTCCACCAACCTGGCTATTTCCTTTTCCAATTCCTGATGCGCTTTGAAGTGAGCATTGTACATGTTTACTATCTTGTAAAGCCAGTACACTATCCCCAATCCCAAAGTAAATATTGTTATCAAACCATATTTTCTTATTGGTATCATCTGCGGCATGAATATTCTTTCTGGAAAAGCTCTCACAAGAAACTCGTCTTGATGTTTTTCGTGCTTAAGCAGATCTCTAGACAACAAATACGTCAATACAAAAACGGGAACCACCAGAATAATGGAGGCAGCCCATGTTTTCGCGTTCATCTTACTAAAGCTACTCAAAGTTGTAGGAGTTTCTTTTCCTTGCTTCCTCAAGAAGTCTCCAATTTGCTTTTCTAAGTCAGATTCGCGGTGAAAATGCTTATTTCTGCTTTCTATTAAGCGGTAGAACATTAAGAAAAAAGCGGCGCCAAAAGTGGCTATTGATGCTAAAAACCACATGGAAAACCATAATTCTCGATCTTTTTCCATTCTTAATTGCATGTTTGTTTCCGTTCTAACAACAATCCTTGAGTTTGATAGTGTTCACAGCCAAAGTTTATAAATTCTTTCATTCAGCATCATAATAAAATGGAAACTAGTGAAATGCTGATTTCCGTTGTAATTCCAGTGTTCAACGAGGAACTGACAATAGGCAATGTGATTGAACGCTTAACACTAGTTATGAAAAAACACGGCTTTAAATACGAAATAATAGTTGTAGATGACTTTTCGACAGATAGGTCACTGGAATTTTCAAAAAGCCTAGGCGCCAAAGTTATCTCACTTAAAGCGCACATGGGAAAGGGATACGCCCTAAGAGCAGGATTTGCAAGAGTAACAGGTGAAATAATAACTACTATAGATTCAGATGGTTCACATCGTCCAGAAGAACTGCCACGGTTGCTGACCCCAATATTGCAGAACAAGTCTGATCTTGTCATCGGTTCCAGATATATAGATCAAACACCAGTGGTAGCCAGAAAACTAAACGCCGCCGGTGTTCGCCTCTTCAATTTACTAGTTAAAATCTTAACAAAAAAAGATGTTTCTGATTCTCAATCAGGTTATCGCGTAATGAAAAAAGCGGTCCTGAAGAATATGCGATTAAAGTCAAGTGGGTATGAAATTGAATCAGAGATGCTGGTGAAAACCGCTATACAGTGCTTTAGGGTTATAGAAGTGCCGATAAGTTTCGAACAACGAACCTACGGCACATCCAGTTTAGACCCAATAGTTGACGGTTTCAAGATTCTACTATCCATATTGTCGGCTTACATAAGGAGTGATCGGGACTAGTGACTGCTGCATCTCCTCCCAAAGTTACTATACTCGTGGCAACTTTTAACAGCGAACTCACCATAGACTCGTGTTTGAAATCTCTTAATGAATTAAATTATCCAAAGGATTTTGTGGAAGTAATAATTGTTGACGGCTGTTCTACAGATGCGACTCTGGAAATAGCCCAAAAATACCCCTTCAAAATTATTTCAGAACCTCTTTCCGCTCCAGCCGCCTACAACGAGGCAATTAAGATCGTGAGCAACGAGATTTTGGGCTTTGTTGACTCTGACGCGAAGGTGGAGCGGGAATGGCTGAACAAGCTTGTAAAGCATTTGGGTGATCCTGAAGTAGTGGGGGTAAGCGGTGGCATCGAAACTTGGAACAAAGAAAACGCTTGGGCAAGAAGCATAGGATACGACTTGAAAACCAGATATGCTAGGCTGAATAAGTGTGTCGTGCGCGTGGCAACCATGAATCTTTTGCTGAAAAAAAGCATTATAGAGAAGGTTGGCGGTTTTGACGAGAATTTTCCGTCTCAATACGACACTGACTTGGGTTTCAGAATAACAAACAAAGGTTACAAAATAGTTTTTGAACCAGATGCAAAGTGCTACCATTTTAATAGATCAACAGCAAGCGGTTATTTTCGGCAGCAGTTGCAGTACGGCAAGAATACCGCTAAACTGTACTTGAAACATAGTATCTTAGCTAAAGGAGACGAAATAACCGACTTCGGTATGAACATTCAACCCTTCTTGATACTTGCTGTAATCGCGTTTTTCCTTTTAGGACTGTTTGAAGTGCTGAGGTATTTATGGTATGTTTCAGCTTCGATTCTATTGCTTATGTTTATTTATTACCTTGTTTCCGCGGTCAAGCTTTCAGTTAGGTTCAAGGATTTTGCCGCCATGCGGATGGTTGTGCTTTACTTTATCAGGGCTTTCGCATGGTTTGCTGGCGGGTTTATAACAACAATCCAGCTACTGGTGGGTGAGCAGAGGTAGATAACATGGCTAAAATTTGCTTTTTATCTCCGGAGTATTTACCCCTTTCCGGCGGCACAGGAGCTTATGTATACTACTTGTCTAACGAACTCATGAAACTCGGCTATTCAGCTTCCATCTTAACAGGGCACAATGAAAGCAGAGACGTGAAAATTAGCGATCAACACACGATTTTCTTCCTCAAGTCATTTAAGGCTCCTGTAGTCAAATCGTTTCTATTCGCAGCGGCTGCCTCCAGAAAACTCAACAGTCTCCGTGGAAGTTTTCCCGTCGATATTATGCATGTTAATCTTCCGCTAATTCCAAGTTTTGCTGTTCCAAGCGGATTCGGACAAACGATAGTGTCCACTGTTCACTCGACGTGGAAGGGTGAGGCAGAAGCAATTAGAAGCGAGCCTTACAGCAGGCTCAACTCAAACGAGAAATTTATGGTGAGCTTTAATTGGCTCCTACGGTTTTTCGAGGAGGGAATGCTGGAGCGTTCGAGCAGGATAATTGCGGTGAGTGATTTTACGAGACGTGAGCTTATGCAGTACTACAAGGTGAAAGAAACCAGGATCAGGGTTATTCACAACGGCGTTGACGTGGAAAAGTTCAAACCGACAACTGATAAACTTAGGGCAAAAGAAGAATTAGGCTTAACTCCTGAAGATAAGGCGATACTTTCTGTTGGTCGATTGTACGCTCGAAAAGGCTTATTCACTCTAATAGAAAGCATGGCGTTTGTTGCTCGGAAATTCAAGAATTTCAAGTTGATAATCGCAGGGAAAGGCCTAAGCAACGAGATGAAAAAGCTAATGAGTTACGCCACGAAGCTTGGCGTAAAAGACAAAATAGTTTTCACAGGTTATTTTCCTGACAAAAAATTACCTCGGCTTTATCAAGCAGCGGACATTTTTGCTTTTTCCACTTTCTATGAGAACCTTCCCTTCGCCGTTTTGGAAGCATTATCAACTGGGTTGCCCGTCGTGACTACACGGGTAGGCGGGATTCCGGAAATGATCAACACTGGCAAGAACGGGTTTTTAGTCGAGCCTTTAAATTCTCGGGAGTTAGCAGACACGATTTTGTTTTATCTGGAGCATCCGAAGTCGGCTTCAGAGATGGGGCTTCTTGCTCGCGAAACCATTGAGAACAATTTTAACTGGCGTATCATCGTCAAAAAAGTGATAAAAGTTTATGATGAAGCTTTAAACTAGCTTGTTTCTAAGGGTCTACCTCTATACGCAACGGTTAATTTCTGTAAAAGGTTCACAAACCCCAGGGAGCAGAAGAGCACTTTCGTCAAAAACTCGTGACTGTAAATAAACATCTGCGCTCTAACGGGCAAATCAATTTTTGGGCGCTCAAAATCCTGAGCTACCTCAGCCACCTGTAAACCCTTTACCGCTATCGCGTCATCTTGCAGATTAGTTTTGCTGGCTATGTAATTTAGGTAGCTGATTTCTTCAATTTTAAAGCCTATGATCTTAGAAGCGATTAAGTCCGTGGCTAACGCACAATTGCTCGTCAGCATCAGATTCATTTTTACGAGTTTTCCTTTGGTTGGTCCATTTCCCTCTATCCCTACTCGTGCATCCATCACTGTAAGTTGCGGGTTAAAGACCGTGTATAGTCGGTAGAAGACTTCGCTAAGATACGGATGCAAGTAAATGCGTCTGTTGCTTGGCACACATCCAAAGAGATTTTTTATGGCTCCACTGTACATGGTGAACTCGTGCGTTTTCATAAGTGCCATATTAACTACTGCATCTGCGTCAAGGACCGTTTTAGGAAGGAACAACTCTCTTACATTGCTATTTCGGGTTGGAAATTTCACTTTGACAACTTTGTCTTTTGAAAGATTAATCACACTACCGCCTGACTTCTTAACGGCCAGTTCTATACCCGTCCTCTCGAATGCCCCACGACAAGGATAATTGAAGCCATTGGACTCGCCAACTATAACCTCATCATTGCCATTCCGCAGAAAACCAACAAGCTCGCTAATTAGTGCAGGGCTTGTTACCACTCCAGGTAAATATTCGGGGTGGCTCATGTTCGGTTTCACAAAAATCCTCTGCTTGCCTCTTAGCGCCGAGTTTTTAACTGATTCCTTCAGAATTTCAGCCGTTTCCTCTTTAACTCTGTAGATTTTAACGGTTTTCTTCTGCATTTCAGTTACCTTTCTCCTCTTTTGCTATTATGCAACCCACGTCGGAAGCCATTATATCCTCTTTGTAGGCATTTGCTCGGGCTCGACATCCTCCGCATATGTACTTGTAGTAGCATTTACCGCAAGCTCCTTTCAAATTATTCCTATTCCTTAAAGCGTTAAAGAGTTTAGAATTCAGCCATAGGTCCCCGAACTTTTCCTTTTTCAGGTTTCCAACGTTTATAGGAAGAAAAACACACGGATGAACTTCTCCCTGAGGAGAAAGTGAACAGTAGAGTCTGCCAGCGCCACATCCGCCTATGAAATCAGCCAACGGCACCGCTTTCTTGCTCACCCTTACAGTTTGCATGTGCGCCATAGACATAGTGGCTTCCTCTCCGGGTCCCTGACATTGTAAGGCTACCCGAGCCAGCTGCGGCGCTGTGGTCAAAATGGTGACCTTGTAGCCTTTTGACATTCTATCCAGCAAATACAACATTAGCTTCTCTCGTTCTTCAGGCGATATATCCTGATTGTAATGTTCCTTTCCGCGTCCAGTCGGGATGAAGTTGAAGTAAGTGAATCTTTCCGCGCCAATTTCCTCTGCCAAATCCAATATTTCAGGCATCTCAGCTAAGTTGCTCTTGGTTGCCGTGGTCGCGATACAAGCGCATAGATCTGCTTCCACACAATTCTTCAACCCTGTTACCGCCCTGTTGAAAGCGTTTGAAACTCCTCTGAAAGAATCATGAGTTCCTGCTGTTGCGCCGTCAATGCTTACCTCCACATAGTTAATTTTTGTCTGTTTGAGCTTCCGAACGTTATCTTTAGTAAGTAACGTTCCATTGGTAGCTACAGAAACATACAATCCACGCTTCACTGCGTGGCCGGCCACCTTAAAAAAATCATCTCTGCATAGTGGTTCTCCTCCTGAAAACGCGAGAGCAACCACTCCGAAATCAGAAAGCTGGTCTACCACATCTAGAGCTTCAACTGTGTTGAGTTCAGTTTCATCCGTTGCACCTGAGTTTGAATAGCAATGCTTGCAGTTCAAGTTGCATTTATGCGTGAAATCCCACACGACCAAGAACGGGGCGTATATAATCAGTGGCTTCTTAATTCCAAAGTGATTGAAAGACCGCACAAGAGTGATTATTGCTTTCCGTGCGTAAGGGTCAGCCAAGAGCTTTTCCAATTTCTCCCTTCTTATTACCAAGCTGCGCCTTAGCAAATCTATCCAGAAACCTATGATCCGCGAATAGAAACCGCCGCACTTACACTTCTTATTAGTTTTTCCCATGTAATCGTCCAGTGCTGCTTCAAGAATTGTCCTATCACATGTGCTGCATTTTTTCAGGGATAACTGTAACATTTTTTTGGTAGTTGACAAGCTGATTACTGCATCCCAGAAGCTGTCGTGGCTCAGTAAGCTCATTGGTTTTCCCCTGAAACGGCGAACTTTGTACTAGATTGAATGCACCAAGGTGTTAAAGATTTCTCTAAAAAAGCCAATTCAAATCCCAAATCTTGGCGATTTACCTTTTGTAGATGCAAGAATAGAATCTGCACAATCATTTTGACCAACAAAAACATGAAAATTAGACTTTTAACTTCCAGCAGGGATCTATGCAAGTTCTGCTTATTCACAGAGAGGTACAAATCAAAATTTGCACTAACTTTTGCCTTGTTCCTGCATTATCTTTTCAGATATTTCCAGATCTTTGAGCGTGTTTATGTTCAGAAGAACTTCTATTTCTTCAGTTATTATAGCGCTTGTCTCGATTTTTCCCTCTTCCTGAATTTTTGCGCCATTTACGATGTTTACTCCGGAAACTGCATGCCAAACACCCTTGTGCTCGTCTATTGAAGAAATAGAAAGCCCCAAGTTTTCACGTTTTTCTATTGGAACGAAAACCGCTAAGAAATCTTTTCCGCAAACCTCAAATTCGCCGACAATCCTGTCCAGGAATTGTCCAGTTACAGCTGGCAAATCTGCGGGAATCGTCAACACTGCACCAGATAGACCAGCGTCCCGAACAGCCTGCTTCAAATCAGAATGATAACCTTTCGCATCAGTCCGCAGGAACATCCATCCCTTGTTATTACAGCGCTTCTCAGTTTCAGGCGTATTTGCACTCGTCACAACATAAAACTCTGAAACCTTCTTAGCCGAAGCAACAGCCTCCACCACCCAATCCAACAAAGGCTTGCCAAGAAATTGTAGCAAAGGCTTCTCAATCGGTAACCCCATTCTTTTGCCTTTTCCCCCAGCCATTATCAATGCAGGAACTTTCATAACAGTAATACACCCGCAAAAACCACCAAAGTTACAGCCCTTGCAGTCTCATTTGTTGCACCTATCGCGTCTCCGGATACTCCTCCAAAAACACTCTGCGCGACCCTCTCCATACCTGCTCCTACCAAAATACTAAGCAAAACCACCCATATACCCGTTAAGCCCAAAAGGGGATAAACAATCAAAACCGCAAAAAAATACGCCACAATGTTACGATTCCGCTTCGCCATCCCAAGAAAAATAGAACCTAAACCCGTGCGAGTAGGCTTCCCAAGCCAAACAATGGTAACCATACCCAACTTAGCAGCAACCTCAGCCGCAACTACCACCCCAAAAGCAAAATCAGCGTCAATAAAAAACAACCCTAAAATCGCTAGAAATTCAACAAAAATTGCTAACAACGCGCCTTTATAAGACACAGTCCAAGCATGAGCCGCTTCCCGTCTCTCTTTCAAAAAACCAAGACCTATCGCGTTCCCCAAATCCACAAGTCCATCAAAATGCTGAAGCCCAGTCAAAACAAGAAGAAACGCAAGCGTCATAACAGCAGACAAAAACCTTACCAAGAAATCAACGGGAATCTGAATAAACGAATTAATGGAAGCTAGAATATGTGACAACAAGAAGCTACAGCTCAGAAAGTACCCAACTCCCAGCAATCCGATGAATCCCCCTATCACGGGAAAAAGAAATAGCGCTTCAGCTGAAGTCACCACAAAGTCATCCGTTTTGCCCAACGGAATTATTGTAAGGAAAGCCAGCAAATCCCTAAAAGTTTTTATAGCCTTCATCTTCGAACTTATAGTCTAACTCAACCAAATAAGGATATAGACTTTGTCGTGAATTTCATGGAACAACTAGACGGAAAGAACATATTGGTGACTGGCGGAGCCGGATTCATAGGTTCCCACCTCTGCAAAAAACTTTCCATTTTGGCCAGCAACCTAACAATATACGACAACTTATCAAGCGGAAAAGTTGAAAACGTAAAGCATCTCCCAAAAGTCCGCTTTGTGAAAGCAGATATCCTCGATCTCAAGAAACTACTCTCCCAAGAAAAAGCCGACGTAATCTACCATTTAGCTGCTCAAGTCGTTGTTCCGTATTCAATGGAAAATCCTATTGAAGACTTCGAAACCAACGCTCGCGGAACATTAAATGTTCTTGAAAAGGCGCGTAAAGACAAAGCAAAAGTAGTTTTCGCGTCAAGTGCTGCAGTTTACGGCAACACCACTGAACTTCCTACACCTGAAACTCACGGTTTCAGCCCAGATTCCTGCTATGGCTTATCTAAAGTAGTCGGTGAACAATACTGCAACATGTATTCAAAACAGTACGGACTGGACGTAACTGTCCTAAGGTTCGCTAATGTTTACGGACCAAAATGCCACGGAGTCATTCACGACTTTCTGGATAAAATCAGTAAGAATCCAGAACAACTGGAAATAATTGGTAGCGGAATGCAGTCTCGAGATTTCGTTCACATAAATGACGTTGTAGATGCAATGATGTTGGTTGCTACAAGTGAGTCTTCCGTCGGAGAGACTTTCAACATAGGATTCGGGAAAACAACAACGATTATCGATCTTGCAAAAATGATCCTGAAAATCCTCGGTTTATCGGAAAGAACCGTTATAAAACCCACCAACGTTCCTTGGCACGGTGATATCAAAACCATTTGGTTCGACATAACCAAAGCGAAGAAAACCCTTAAATGGGCTCCGAAAATTAATCTTGAAGATATACTGAAAGAACTTGTCCTAGAGAGGAAAATGCTGTGATGACGGTAACACCTGCCAGAGGACTAATCGCGCTTTTGCGGCTTCCTTACTGGATGATGACAGGCGGCTTGTCTCTTATAACCGCATTTGCGATCACAAAACAACTCATAGGCTTCGACAGTATCTTGTTGATTTTCTTCTCAATGGCGTGCATAACTTCCGCTGGCTTTTCCATAAACGACTACTTCGACAGAGAAAGTGACGCTGTAATCAAACCAAAACGGCCCATTCCTTCTGGCGCCCTGTCTCTGAAACAAGTTATTGTGATATCCACTTTTCTTTTCACAGTGGGTCTAATCTTCGCTTTTCTAATTAACTGGCTTAGCTTCTTAGTTCTGCTTGTTGACTCCATTTTACTCGTAATTTACTCAGCATTTGTCAAACGTAGGTCTGGTTTCGCCGCAAACGTTCTTGTAGGCTTGCTGGTGGGGACAGCGTTCCTTTACGGGGAAGCCACAATTTCTCAAACCATAAGTCTTGTCTCAATAAGTCTCTACCCTATATGCTTCGGAACAATTGGCGGCAACATTCTAAGGGATATTCTAAGCTTCGAAGGAGACTCCAAAATCGGCTATCCAACTCTCCCGAAAAAAATAGGTAACAAAGGCTCCATACAGATTGCTTCTTTATTCTTCATCGCAACAGCTATACTTGCACCGCTTCCTTTCTTTTTCCAGTTTTTCGCCATTTACTACCTGTCCCTGATAACATTATGGGGTATTCTTTTAGTTTACTCCTCAATTCGTCTAATAACTTCAAAACCCACAGTTGAAAATGTAAGGAAGTACGAACGCTTAATCACGATGTCAATGATGCTGCTCATACTATCGCTAATCATCGAGGCTTTTTCTGCATGAGAAAAACTAAAAGCATCTGTCCAGTGTGCCAGGAAAAAATAGACACAGAGCTAACTGAGGTAGACGGCAAAATCCTGATTACCAAAACCTGCAAGGAACATGGAACTTTTTCAGCTACTCACTGGGAAAGTCCCAAAGTTTTCAAATTCGCAGAGCAATTCGATTACTTCAAATATTTTGGAGATGAAACCGCGCCGAAAAATCCTGATGACTGTCCTTACATCTGCGGGTTCTGCAAAAACCATGTTTCAAGCACAGTTATAGGTGTCATTGATGTTACAAAACGGTGCGATTTGAAGTGCAACATATGCTTTTCTGCTTTTCCTGAACATGAAATTAACTATGAACCTAGCAAAGGAAACATTCTGCAAATGCTAGAGTTTCTGAGTAAGCGCAACCCTAAACCGCCAGCGCTTTTGTTCTCCGGAGGAGAACCCTTGCAACGCGAAGACATGTCTGAAATCATAGCAGCCGCGCATAAACTGAGATTCATGACCATTTTGGCAACCAACGGTGTTCGACTGGCTGAATCACCTGAGCTTGCTGCAAAGCTGAAGAAGAATGGTTTAAACATCGTTTATCTTCAATTTGATAGTTTCCATGATGAATTCTATAAAAAAATACGTGGCAAGAAGCTGTTAAAAACCAAAATGAAAGCCATAGAAAACTGTCGGAAGCATGATGTGGAAATAATACTTGTCAATACTCTGATGCGTGGATTCAACGATAACGAAGTTGGAGACATCATAAGGTTTGCAGCTGATAACTCCTACATAATAAGAGGCGTAATTTTCCAGCCAATTGCATGCACTGGAAGAGCAACTGATCATCCATCCAGAGAAGAATTGCGTGAATGGCATTTTGCAGAGGAAGTTGAGACTCAAAGTAACGGCGAGATTGAAACCAAAGATCTCTTCCCTTTGTCAGTGATGACTTCTCCAATAATGGTTATGAGCAAATTCATGAAAAAGCCATGGCCTCTGTTTTCCTGTAGCCCACAATGTGGTCTAGTAAACTGGATGTACGTGTCAAAAAGCGGCAAGATTATCCCAATTAACCACTTTGTTAATTTCGAAAGATTCTTCTACATCCTCCAGAAAACGGCAAAATCTGTGGAGTCAAAAGGACGATTTTCTCTTCTTTCATCGCTGTTTTTGGCTTCACTCCAATCTTTAAACTGGCTTCTAGTCGCTAAAGAAATCGGTATCTTCACTCTGATGAAAACAATTCTGAAAATGCACATATCTCCTTCCTATCAATCGCTTGCCAATTTGCGGCGCAGGATCTTCCTTCTCGGTTGTATGGCTTTTATGGATACTTACAATTTCGACGTGAACCGCGTTAGAAGATGCGTGGTGCACTATGTTACTCCAGACTTGAAAATCATACCTTTTTGCGCATACAATAACGTCCATAGGATAGAAACTGAAGAGGAATACGTTTCGCAGCAGGCAAAAGCCTAATAGATTTTAGATCTGCTCTACGACTTCTATGTTCAAAACACAGTAATTGTAGGAAAACTCAAGTACCCCTGTTTCATCATCATGAATCCAAAGCTCAAATATTACAGAGTAGCTTCCTGTCTCATTTATTGTAACTGTAGCTAAGGTTTCCCATACCTCTCCGTTTTCTATGGTTTGCGTGTAGCTATTCTCTGCCTCTTTTCCAACTGGAAATGACGGAATCATATCACCAATAACTTTTTGCAGAACTTCAAAGGATTGTTTTGCTCCAATTCGGTTTTCAACTCCAATCCACACGCTAAAGGTGTTGTTTTCATTTAAGACTAGAAGTTCGGGATAATCTATAGCCTTTTTCTGCGGGTAATCAAGTATGTAAATAGTTGAGTATCCTTCTGGAGTGGAAAGGTGGAAATTGAGATAATATCCGATAAGTAAGCTGGAAACAATTATGAGTGAAAGTGCAATTGCCATTGTGTAACCCTTGTTATTGATTAAATTCGGTATTTTGCGAGGTTTTTTATTTGTTTCTGAGTGTGTCTTCACTTTATAAATCCCTTAACCATGGTGGTGAATATTTCGATTCCTGATTTGATTCTACGCATTTTTGGGATTCCATATTTTCTTGGTCTGTAAGATGATGGAACTTCAACTATTTTGTAGTCTTTCTTGGCGAACTGCACTAGCATTTCGGTTGCAAACGCCATATCATTCTCATATAGCTTAACTTTTTCGAGCGCGGAACGGGATATCGCCCGAAAACCGGACTGTGTATCGCTAAGAAATTGGCTGTAGAAGAAGTCAAAACAAAACGTTATTATTTTGTTGGCAACAAAATTTGTGAATCCCATAGCTTTTCTCAGATCATACATCCGCGTTGCTTGACATAATTCTGCTCTATTCTTTATCAGAGTGTCAAGTAAAAGGTTGATGTGCCCTACCTCGTAGGTTCCATCACCATCAACCATGACTACAACGTCACCTTTCGCATGTTTAAATCCAGTTCTGAGAGCTAGACCATAACCGCGTCTAGGCTCTACAACAAGTTTACAAAATTTCATATCCTTAACGATTTCTTTTGTTCCATCGGTTGAGTTTCCATCTACAATAATTATTTCTTTGGGATAAGCTACTTTCTTATTAATGGTAGTCACTGTTTCACGAATATTTCCTGCTTCATTAAGTGTTGGAATTACTACCGAAACCATCTCTACCTTCGATATCATAGCTTTGCGACTCTTGTTTATGAAAACTATATAGTTTCTGACATCTTGTTAAATAAGCTCTTCGTATATTTCAACAAGTTTTTCCACATTCTTGTCCCAACTATAATTATCCTCAACTATTGTTCGCAGGGCTTTTTTTAGCTCTGCTAGGTCTTTATGGGAAAACTCTAATAGTGCTTCTGCAAATGCCTCAGATGAGTTTGGAGGCACCAGTTTTCCATACTTTTCACTCATGACTTCAGATGTTCCTCCAACGTTTGTTGCTATCACTGGCAATCCACAAGCCATAGCTTCAAGCGCAACCAAAGGCAAGCCTTCTCCAGACTTAGAAGGCAAAGCAAACATGTCTGCCAAGTTGTAGTAAAACGGCAAGTCCAAATCTGATACAAAACCTGTAAGCCTGAAATTTCTCTTCATCCCTAACTGCACTATTTTTTCTTTTACTTTTTCAAAATCTGGTCCTTTACCCACTACAACAAAGACTATCTTCGGGGTTTTTTTAACAGCAATTTCTGCGCTTTCAAGTAATGTGTCAATACCATTCTTGTAGACAAGACGCCTCACCGTCAACACTACGCTTGCGTCCTTAGAAATTCCGAGCTTTTTCCTCATGCGTTCTTTGACTCCAGATAAAGGCTTGAAACGTTTGATATCAACACCGTTGTGAAGTACCTCAATTTTTCTAGGTTCTGCTCCTATACTCAGAACATAGTTCTTGGTTGCGTTGCTGACAACAATTATTTTGTCTGCTTCATTAAGCACTTGTTTTCCAATCGCTATGTCGTTTAATTTTTCTGCAGTGTCCCAAATATCGTTGTATTCTATGAAAGTATTATGCTGAGTGATTACCAATGGCTTTGAGTATCTCTTTGCGATTTTGGCGGCAAGAAAAGACGATAGATAGGGGTGGCCATGAACATGTATAAGGTCGTTGGATTTGACTGTTTCCAAAAAAACCTTTAAACTGCTCAAGTGTGGAATTGCATAAGGTATCCCTAGTCTGAATCCAATGTTTATAGAATCGTAGCATTGAACTTTTATTCCTTCAAAAACATAATCTCTTTCCGTGTAGTTTCGATGCGTCAAAACCATAGGTTCAAACTGATTCTTACTAAGCCGCTTACACTGTTCATAAACAACCCTTTCTATTCCGCCAACATGAGGAAGAAAAGTGTGAGTAACCACACACAATCTTGTCTGAGCCATGGCGCTCCAACTGCTTAAATCTCCTCAATCAGCAGACTATTATAATCTTATGGTTCTTTGTCTTTTTTAATTCACAAGCAGAGTTTTTATAAGCTACGCTTAGATGACCTATCCATCTGCTACCTCTTTAACAGCTGACTCTGCCGGAGAAGAAAAATGAACTTAATAGTTGGAGGCGGAAAATACGGGTGTTACGCAATTGAATATTTGCGACAGCAAAAAAAAGGGTTCTTAGTTGTGGATACAGATCCTAATTGCCTCGCGGTCAAACGTTATAAACTTCAGACTTTGGAACGCGTTCCCTCAGGAGAAGAGGGTTTCGTTAATGGTGAACTTCCTAAAGTGATAGAGTTAATAGATGAAATTAAGCCCGAATATGTTTTTCCAACCGCGCCCACGCACATTGCTGCAGAATTGGTTAAAATTAAGTTTGAACTCATGCCATGGAGCGAGGCAATTGTTGCGATTCTTCCGAAATTGCCTGAAGTGGTTGTTTTGCAAGCGGGAATTGAAAGACTTGTTGTAAGTTTTAGCCGGGGTTATGAGTGCATTGAAAAATGCATGATGCCTCAGGTTTGTCCTTCTTCGGGTATAGAAAAACCCTGCACAATGACTGAGCTAATGCGCTTTGCTTGTCCTGAGGCCTTTATTCTTATCAGTTATTCGATGGCGCCAGGAATGGGCGCCTTGAAAGGCAGTGAACTTTTCGAATTGTTTGACTGGGCAAAGGCGAAAGAAAAGTTTATTGTTGCCACAGCTTGCGACTGCCACGGCGTTTTTTCAGCTTTTCAAAAGCGAATTAAACCTGAAGCGTGATTTATTTTGCTTTCCGAAAGGCACGTGTATACACATTCGCTGAAACTCCTGCAACTAAACCTCCTATAGCATCATTCGTGATTGGTCCAAGCTTCTTTAGTATTCCGGGTTTGGCTTGATCAAAACGTGTGAATTCAAAAACTCCTCTTACACCTGCAAGATAGTTGGCTATGGCTAATCCTAGGAGCTCGTCAGCTATCAATCCTGGGCGACCCAAAAACCTCTCTTGTGATAGTCCCGGAATCAAGCCTTTTTCCGCGTCTTCTTGGGCGCGGAAGCAGGCGACTTCGAGAGTGGAAACATTTATATCTGAAAGAGCATCAAGAAATTCTTCACGGAACATTTCGGTTGCTGCGACTTCGGTTTCTATGCCGGGATGAGGGACGAAAAGCTCAAGTGCCGTGTTTATTAGGTCCTTCAATGTTATGCCTTTTCTCTCCAGATAATCCAATAATGGGGGTGCTTCAGGGTTCATGTTCATCAGTATCTTGTCTTATAAGAGCGTTTATTTTAAGCGTTATGTGTTTTCCGAAAAGTTTTATAAGGCTGTATGGATAAACCATCCAAGGTAAAAAAGGTGAAAAAATGAAGGCTAATTACATAATTGCAACTGTTGTCATAATTGCTGTGATTGCTACTGCTGCTTTCATCTATGTTTACTATTCGAGTCAGACTGATCCTCAACTTGAGGCTTTACATAAATTGGTGGATGATACTGGTTACCCCACAAGTTTAGACGCTATTCCCAACAAGATTATTTCAATGGCGCCAAGCACGACAGAAATTGTATTTGCTTTAGGTTTAGACGATAAAGTTGTGGCGGTTAGTAACTATTGTGACTATCCATACAATTTTTCGGCTTGGATTGAAGAAGGCACCATATCAAGTATCGGCGACTTCGCAGATCCAAATATGGAGGTAATTGCTTCTCTTGATCCTGACTTGATTCTTGCCACTGGGGGCGTTCAAGGTCCATTAATAGGAACTTTGCGAGATTTGGGCTACAAAGTTTTAGTATTGAACCCGTCTGACATCAACGGTGTCATGCAAAACATAGAATTAGTGGGCAATGCAACTGGTAAAATTGCGGAGGCCGAGGCTTTGATTGAAGATATTAGCAGTAGAATTGATGCGGTGGTAGATACGGTAGCTAACGCTGAATCTACGCCTTCAGTTTATTATGAGGTTTGGTATGACCCCACTTCATTATGGACTGCAGGCTCGAAAGCTTGGCAAAATGAACTCATCGAAAAGGCTGGCGGAGTTAACATTTTCGCTGATCAAGACCTCGAATACTTCCAATCAAGCGCTGAAGCTGTCATTGAAAGAAACCCAGAAATAATATTGTTACCTGCAGAAGGTATGGGTTTTGGGGAACCGTTTTGGGGAAGTCAGGATGCTGTCAAAGCAAGACCTGGTTGGGATACTATTAGCGCGGTTCAAAATGACGGGCTGGTTGAAGTTGATTCTAATACTATCGCTAGAGCTGGACCAAGAGTCGCAGATATTATAGAAGATTTGGCTGAAGCCTTTCATCCAGAACTCTTTTAAACACCCTTCTCTTTTTTTGTGTGAATATAATGGAAACCGATGAAACTGAAAGTACTTATTTCCGACGTGCTTCAAGATGGAAATTTATTGTAATTCTGTTGATAGCAACATTAATAGCAATAATTATAGTTTCCTTGAATGTGGGCTACGCTCAGGTTTCATTTGGAAAGATACTTGCGATACTGGGAAAGCAATTTCCATTTTTGGATAGTATTGTAGATTCTTCATTGATTTTACCAAGTGAAGTAGCAATTATCCTCCAAATACGTTTGCCACGTATTATCGCCGGTGTTGTGGTCGGTGCAGCCTTAGCTGCGTCCGGAGTCGTGTATCAAGGCGTGTTCAGAAACCCAATGGCTGATTCATACGTGTTGGGAGTTTCTGCTGGCGCTGCTGTTGGGGCTTCTTTCTCAATATTATTCGGAACTAGTTTTTCCGTTTTTGGCTTACGGCTTATACAAGTAGCGGCTTTCATTGGCGCTTTATTTGCAATGTTTTTAGTTTACAACATTTCTAGGGTTGGCTCCCGAGTTCCGGTGACAACATTATTGCTTTGTGGAATAGCTGTTAACTTTTTTTTATATTCAATTGTTGCTCTTTTGGAAGTAATAGCTGGCGACGAACTTCATGCAATAGTGTTTTGGCTCATAGGTGGTTTTTCAAACGTACTTTGGTCTGACATATGGGCTGTATTACCGTTCATAGTGATCGGTATTGTGATATCGTATTTTTATGCTCGTTCCCTGAATCTGCTTGCTATGGGTGAAGAAACAGCTCAACATTTAGGATTAAACGTCGAGCGAGTGAAACAGATACTTTTAGTTCTTGCTTCTCTAGTGACGGCGGCAGCTGTTTCACTCAGTGGGCTTGTAGGCTTCGTTGGTTTGATGGTTCCTCATGCAACTAGGTTAATAGTTGGTCCCGACCATCGGATTCTTTTTCCCGCTTCCACTATAATAGGCTCCATATTTTTGGTGGTTTGTGATGCTTTAGCGCGTGTCGTGGCTACGCCGTTTGCATCAACTCTGGAATTGCCTGTTGGAATAATCACAATGCTATTCGGTGCGCCTTTCTTCATTTTGCTTTTCAGAAAGAAAAAAGAGAGCTATGCTTTGTGAGAGGTTGGTGTTACGTCTGGTATTATTAAATGTTGATGGCATTGAATGTCGATATGGCTCTGTCAAGGTTTTGGAGAATGTTAGTCTTTCCGTAAGTGGAGGCGACTTCGTTGGGATACTTGGACCAAATGGGTCTGGAAAAACCACTCTTCTCAAGAGTATAAGCAGAACCCTCAAACCTCACAAAGGTACCATTCTGCTAAATAAAGACGATATATACTCTCTCAAGAATGTAGATGTAGCAAAACAATTAGCCGTCGTCCCGCAAGAAAGCCACATCGGATTCAGTTTTTCCGCGTTAGACGTTGTTATGATGGGGCGGAACCCTCATATAACTCGTTTTCAAATGGAAGGGACTAAAGATTTGGCTATTGTGCGGAAAGCTATGATAGTAACTCATACTTGGCAATTCGCCGATAGGCCTATTAACGAGCTCAGTGGGGGTGAGAAGCAACGTGTGATAATTGCACGCGCACTGGCTCAGGAACCCTCGATTCTGCTTTTGGATGAGCCTCTGACTCATTTAGACATCATTAACCAGCTACAAATAATGGATCTTGTGAAAGAACTTTGTTTGAAAGATAAATTGGTAATTCTAGCCGTTTTTCACGATTTGAATTTGGCTGCGCGTTACTGTACTTCAGCTATAATGCTCAAGAAGGGAAAAATATTCGCTGCTGGTAGTCTTTCTGAAGTTCTAACAAGTGAAAACATAAAGAGCGTTTTTAATGTTAACGCTATAGTACAAAAGCATTTGGTTTCCAATTCAGTCTTTGTTATTCCTTTGTCTCCTCAGAAATCTCCTCCAGCTAGGAGATGTTCGGTTCATTTAATCTGTGGAGCTGGTACTGGGACTGCGCTAATGAAGATTCTTTTGGATGAAGGCTACAGCGTCACCGCAGGAGTTCTTAATGTTCTAGACACGGACTTTGAGACAGCGCAGTTTTTGAAGATTCCTGTTGCAACAGAGGCGCCGTTTTCTCCAATAACAGAAAAAACACATAAGGCTAATTTGGCGATGATAAGTGCAGCTAGCACTGTAGTGTTAACATCTGTTCCTTTCGGCGACGGTAACCTGCAGAATTTGAAGGCTGCTCTAGCTGCATTGAAGAGGGGAATTCCAACATTTGTCATTCAAGAAGTGCCCATTGAAATGAGAGATTTCACGGGAGGAAAAGCAAAGGCGTTATTTATTGAGTTGAAAAATAATGGGGCCGAGTTTGTTAATGACCAAAATGAGCTTCTATCTTTGCTTAACGTATCTGTCGAAAAGCTGAAAATAGCTAAAGAAGAAAGAGACAGACTTCTCGAACATCTAAAACCTGAAGAAATTCCTAAAGAAACTAAAATAAAAGGCAAAAGTGAAAGCAGGTGAGGAGGAAAGATCGTGTGAAACTTGTTGCTGCATGGAGTGGGGGCAAAGATAGTTGCTTTGCTTGTTACAAAGCTATTCAAGAAGGCCATGAAGTCTCGGATCTTTTAATTATGATGTCTGACCCGACTGAATCAAACTTTCATTTGATCCGTGCTGACATTTTGGACGCGCAATCGCAAGCCATCGGAATTCCAATAGTGAAATCGACAACTACCCCAGACACCTACGAGCAGGATTTTAAAAAGGCATTACTTAAAATGGTAGCCAAGGGAGTTGAAGGCATAGTGACGGGAGACGTTTTCGACGTTGCCATGCATGAAGTAGGATGGTTAGACCGCATCTGCAAAGAAGTAGATCTAACGCCTGTAAGGCCCCTATGGCACCGTGACACACAACAAATTCTTGAAGAATTCATAAAAGAAGGTTTTAAAGCAACTTTGGTCAGAATAAAAACCGACATGCTTGGAATAGAATGGCTCGGAAGAGAAATTAACAAGGAGTTCTCTGACGATTTACTCAAGCTTGGCACTGTAGACCCATGCGGCGAAAATGGTGAATTCCACACATTCGTTACTGATGGTCCACTGTTTAAGAAGAATCGAATTGAAATTCTCGAAAGCGAAAAGGTTAAGCTTAACTGTAATGGTCGTTTAGTAATCAAACGCTTCGAGGTTAAGCCTAAAAGGAGTTAATTCAAGCAAATGAAAAAAGTCTTTGATGTGTTGCTAACTCATAACGAGTTCAAAGCAGAAGCTTTCATGAAAGAATTAGAAGGTAAGAAACCCCTTTTCGTCTGCACCATCGCCACGACAGAAACCGCTAAGATCCAAGGGATCTCTGCTGCTGGAGAAAATCCCGAGTTCACCGATTACACGCCACCCGCTGATGCTGAGTTACTTCTGCTTGGAAAATGCAAGTGTATCAAAGGTGTGCCTGTGACTCCCGATGGAATTCCTACGCCAGCTTTGATAACCATGTCCGCTTTACGGCTTGCAGACGTTCCTGTACTGGTTGCCAGTGGTGGATTGAAAGTGAAACCTCAAATTCCGTTTTTGGACTTAGGTGGAAACCCTGGCAGGGACATTAGAACTGGAAGTGCAGTTGACAACGTTGAAGAAGTTATCCAAAGAGCAACTTTAGCTGGCGAACACTTGGCTAAGACTGCCGATTACCTTGTAATAGGAGAAAGCATACCTGGTGGAACCACAACAGCTTTAGGCGTCCTGTCTGCTATGGGCGTAAATGCCGAGGGAAAAGTAAGTAGCAGCATGCCAGAAAACCCACATGAATTAAAAATTAAAACAGTCCAAGCGGGATTAGCGGCTTCACGAGAGAGTTTCGGAAGTTTGGCAACAAATCCAATCAAAGCCATTTCATGTTTAGGCGACCCTATGATGCCTGCTTTTGCAGGAATAGTCGGAGGCGCTGCGTCACAAATTCCTGTTTTGATGGCTGGCGGTACTCAGATGACTTCTGTATTGACGATTGTAAATGCTTTGAACCCAGATGTCCTCTGTAACGTTGCGATTGGCACCACAAGATGGATAATATACGACAGTTCATCCGATATTCGTAGTATAGTTGCTCAGATTGCCGACGTACCCGTACTTGCGGCTGATATAGACTTTTCGAAATCTCGATTTTCGGGTTTAAAAGCTTACGAGGAAGGCATTGTGAAAGAAGGTGTTGGCGCTGGAGGCGCTTCTATAGCTGCTATGGCTAAATTAGGCGGCGCCTTAACTAAGAACATACTGCTTGAAGAGATTGAGAATAACTATGCGGCTTTAATGAAAACAAAGTGATGAGGATGGATGCTTAAGGAGATCAAGAACCTTTTTTCTTTTCTTACAACTGTTCCTGTAAGCATGGACGAAGAGCTGTTGACTGACACCGCGAAATACATGTTTCTTTTTCCTTTAATAGGCGCTTTTATTGGATTTCTAGCTGGTTTGTGCGGTTGGGTGACTTCCCAATTCCTTCCCAGCCTAGTTGTCGGAGCTTTGGTATTGGGCTTTTTGCTGCTGATAACTGGACTCCATCACACTGACGGCTTGCTGGATTTCGGAGACGGCGTCATGGCTCATGGTTCGCCGGAAAGGAAAATCGAGATTATGCATGACCAATTGACTGGTGCGGGCGGATTATCTTTGGGAATAATAACCTTCTTAATTACAGCTTTCTCTATCGCTGAATTGGGCATGGATATGATAATTCAAGGTTTGGTTGTAGTGGAGGTTTCGGCAAAACTTTCAATGGTAGTTGCCGCTTGGGCTGGAAAAGCTGTACATAAGGGGATGAGTTCCTCGTTCTTAGAAGTAATGCATGGCAAGAAAGGTACTGCCCGCTTGATTGTTGCATTAGTAATCTCTTTTGTAATCGCCTTATCTCTGCTATGGTTGGTAGGCGCCGTAACCATTTTGGCGGCTATACTAGCCAGCCTCATTATGGTGGGAATTTCCCACAGGCGTTTCAAGGGCGTAACAGGTGACGTATTAGGCGCAACAAACGAGCTCTCTCGCATCGCTTCACTAGTTACTTTATTGGCGATTATAAGATGGATGTAACGGCGCTTGTTATGGCTGGCGGACAAGGATCTCGTATGGCTCTTTCTGAAGAGAAGCCATTGCTTCAGGTAGGAGGGAAACCCGTAATTGCGCATGTCCTTTATGCGTTGAAAAAAGCTATAAAAGTCAATTCTATTGTGGTTGCGGTTAGCGATTATACGCCCAAAACCGCTGAGCTTCTGCAGAATTTCCCTGTTTCAGTTATTCAAACCCCAGGTAAAGAATATGTCTCTGACCTGGGGTACGCCATTAGAACTTTGAGGTTGCAAACGGTCTTAGCTATTGGAGCTGACTTTCCACTGATAACGGGCGAGGTAATTGATGCCATTTTGAGACATTATGAACAATGTGGGAAGCCTGCTTTGAGCGTGGCGACTTTGATGGAAACAAAATATAAACTCGGATTAAGTGGAAAATATGTGTTTGAATTGGAAGGAAAGCTTTTGGTGCCTGCTGGGATTAACGTTATTGATGGACGAAGAATTGATGATGAAGAATTGGATGAGGAAATCTATTTGTTAGATAAAAAAGAAGTTGCCGTGAATATAAACACGGTTCAAGAGTTGCGAATTGCTGAAGAGCTCTTTTTAGAGAGATACTCAAAAAGCTAAGTTCTCTAGCCTAAGTATTCGAAGTTATTCTTATGGTCTTACATATGAAGCTTGAAGCTTAAGAAAAAAGGCAAATTATATAACTTTGATACATTTTCCGAGTTCATAATAGTTATTAGCAACATTCGGGAAAAAAAACAGAGGGGTCAATCATGACAGAAACAGTTAATGCCGAAAAAGTTGTTATAAAAGCCGAATCTCCAATCATAAAAGAGAACATTGTTAAAAGGAAAACTATTGTTTATGAAGCAAACATTGATCCTACGGTGATAAGGGTTTCTGGCGAAAAACTTAAACAGCAACTTTTCACCAAGTTTGGTTTGTTTAAGCCGAAAGCAGAAGAAATTCAGTTTATTTCATTGGATAAATATTATGAACCATACATAGTAATAAGTGGAAAATACTTCCTTGACTACTACCGTAAATGCACATACGTTTTCAAAGTTCATGAAGGCGTCAAAGAAGTTGTGCTATTAGACCATAAATTCTTACCTGAAACTTCCAAATCAAACAAAACCATTAAGCTACATGGGGAAGAACGCCTCCTCAAAGAGGACAAAGCTTTTTTGATCTTGGACAAAAATGGCAATGATGCTATGGTGGACAATCTTCCATCTGCGCCTTCTGAGAAGAAACCGGAAAAAATAATTGCCGAATATAGGATAGACGCGCTCCCTGAATTTCTTGATGTGAATTATGTCAGGGAGAGAATTGGTAAACGCCCAAAAGAACTAAGCAGAGTCGTAGAAGAAGTATTTGAAATAACTGACCGCTCAGTGATCTACACCCCAAGATTTAAGCTTCTTTTCAGAAACCTAAAAACGAGGGAAGAAAAAATAATGATTATTGACGGCGTTACATCCAAAAAACTATGACTAGCTGAGAATCTGTTTTAAAATTACTAAAAACTTTTTCCTTTTTTTACTTAATCAAGTTGTTGCGAAAAAAGCAAACTTACAAAACGTCATTTTGCATTTATCAGCTGTTCAAAATTAACAATCTTCAGGAGCCAAAAGCGTACACCTTGCCATCGTTTGAGCCGATGTAGAGTATGCCATTTGCCACAGAAGGAGTTGATTCTATTTGGTATCCAGTTGCATAACTCCATATTTTACTTCCTGTTGAGGCGTTTAAAGCATACACGTTGTAATCCTTTGAGCCAATGTAGACTACGTCGTTTGCAATAGTAGGGCTTCCATTAACCTCGTTGCCTGTTATGTAGTTCCATATTTTGTTGCCAGTTGTAACGTCGAAAGCATACACATTGTGGTCATTTGAGCCAATGTAGACCATATTATTGGCAACCGCTGGAGAAGACTCTACACGATCCCCAGTCGTATAACTCCATATCTTTTTGCCGCTTGCAGCGTCCAAAGCATAAACTGTATTACTTGCGCCAAAGTAGACCCTTCCGTTAAAAACAGCAGAAGAAGAATACATCGGACCCCAAGCAAAGAAGTTCCATATTTCTTTTCCCGTTGCAGCGTCTAAAGCGTAAGCTGTATCGAAGGAGTTAACATAGATCGCTCCTCTAACAACTGCAGGAGAAGAATATACAAAATTACTGGTCATATAACTCCATTTTTCTTTTCCCGTTGCAGCGTCCAAAGCATATAGGTTTTTGTCGTTTGAACCAACGTATACCACTCCATCTACCACAGCAGGAGTAGAATATACTTCACCTTTAGTGGTGAAATTCCATATTTTGTTTCCTGTGGCTGCATCTAAGGCGTACACGTTGTGGTCGTGTGAGCCAAAATAGACGATGCCGTTAGCAACTGTACATGAAGACTCCACTGAATTACCAGTAAGGTAACTCCATATTTTGCTACCGGTTGATGCATTTACAGCACGAACTATGTGATCATTTGAGCCAAAATAAGCAACGCCTTCAACAACCGCAGGTGAAGGATACTCTATTTGCATTTGGGTTAAGTGGGTCCATATAGTTTGATTTGTGAGCGGCCCTGTCGAAGTTGAGTAGCCTGTGCGTGCCATATCATGATGGAATGTATTAGACCAGTCTGCTAAAGACAGATGGTCATTTTGATCTTGTTGTTGGTCATTTATATATTGTTGCTGAAAAAGTATGTAAACTCCGATTCCTGAGATAACTATTAGGGTCAAAAGAGCCGTGAGTGTTATTATCAGTGTTGACTTTCTAAGCATGCTGAATCTGTTGGATGATTCCATCATCTATAAAAATTTTTTCCTTTTTCATTTTTTTAGAAAGCCCTGTTGCACTGCATCATCAATCAGTTCCTTGACATAGTCCCAAAGCTTTGGGGCTTCTTCTTCAATAATACAATTTCGATCCAGAACCTGATGTTTTTTGATATTGTGTTTAATCCATGCTTTACCTTTTGTATAATAATTATTAAGTAACGGTTGCAATCTATCGATTGCGTTTGCAAATCGTGAATCTGGGGTTCTACAAGCTTCAAATTCTTCCCAAAGTGTTAAAAATGTTTTGGCCTGATCCTTAGGCGCTAGATTGAATATCCTTTCAGCTGCCAGTACCTCCCGTTTATATTGATCCTCAAGAGCGGTCTCGTCGTAACAAAATGTGTCGCCGGCATCAATTTCAACCAAGTCATGAATCAACAGCATCTTGACAACTCGGAAAACATCAATTTTAATACTATCAGCATATTCTGACAACAAGATTGCAATAACTGCAATATGCCAAGAATGCTCAGCAGAATTTTCTTGTCTTGGTTTGTTGATTGTGAAGGTTTGACGAAGAACCTGTTTAAGCTTGTCAATTTCAACAATAAATTCAACTTGACGTTGAAGTCTGAGGCCATCAAACATCTGCTATTCCTCACTAGATTCGGTAATTGCATTTTATGTTGGAGCAAAAACATATACTTTGAGTAAAAAATGCCCAGACTATTAAGATAAAAGTTTTTCAATAGATTTTTAGAGCTGGGGATGGGAATTGAACCCATATATAGCAGCTCTGCAGGCTGCCGCCTGAACCATTCGGCCACCCCAGCAAGGTTGACTTAAGGTTGAAACTGGAATAAAAATATTGTTGGGTTCAAATCTGCATATAACTAGGCAAAGTTTGCAAAAGGCTATCTTTCTTTTTCTGCACTCAGTTTATTGACGAGTGACAAAAAACAACAAAGGTTAAGTTATGCCTATTTTTTTAAGAATCTCCCGATATGCTTTCAAGGCTACATTTTCATTTTGAACGTTTTTCATTAGCATGCGTCCCCCGTTGAACAGGCTAACCTCCAAGTTCCCATAGTCGAAAATTATGGCAAAATGGGATTTCAAGCGAACCTTAAATCGCTGCTTGATTATTTCATAAACCTCGTCAAGTTTGAGCTTCAAAGGTTTCTCAGGGTTAATATTGGCTGTTTCCCGACCACAAAGCCAAACAAGCCTATCTTGAGGATACATCTGTGGCAGGGTACCTTTGCAAACGGAGCAGTTCGCGGCTTTCGAGGTATCAACAATGGTGAAGTACATATCGTTAAAGTCGCAAACCATAAGCTTGCCCTTCAAAGGCGAACCGATTCCCACCAGAACTTTTATAGCTTCCATAGCCTGCATTGCGCCGATTATTCCAGGCGTAGCACCAACAACACCACGAGTGTTGCAAGTCATCAAGTCGCTATCTGATATGTTTGGTAGCAAGCATTCTAAACAGCCAGTTTCCGGAGGGGCAAAAACTGAGAGGTTTCCTTCTATACCGATTGCCGCGCCAAAAACGTATGGTATACCCAGCTTAACGCAGGTGCGATTAAGTAAATAGCGGGTGAACATGTTGTCTAAACCGTCAACGACAATGTCCACCCCGGCTAAAAGCTTCTCTACGTTTCCTACATTTACGTTCTCTGAGAAGGGTTCGGCCTTCAAAAGCGGATTAAGTTTCTCCAACCGGTTTGCAGCAACCTCAGCCTTCGGGTAATGCAGGTCATCTAGGCTGTAAAGGATTTGGCGGTGAAGATTTTGTGTTTCCACTGTGTCTTGATCTATCAAACGAATGTATCCAACGCCTGCTAAAGCGAGATATAGCGAGGAAACCGTGCCAAGACCGCCTATGCCGACCACGGCAACTTTCGATTTTGCCAGTTTCTGCTGGCCTTCAACCCCTAATTCGTCTAGAATTGTCTGGCGACTATAGAATTTAGAAGCAAACTCTTTTCTTTCCTCGGTATCCATGTCTTTTCTCGCCTAAAAGAAAATGAGTATTAGTTGGTCTTATATTTGCCTTTTCGCGCAAACTGCCTATCATAAATTTCCTTGACCTTCTGGATTGTGTCTGCGTCCTTAGATGTCTTATCGTCGCGTACCCGCTTTATACGGGCAAACCTTAACGCCATACCGTACTTGTACTTGCGGCTTTTCTGAATTTCGTTGTACGCAACCTCAACCACAATTTTCGGAAGAACACTCACCTTGTTATGCTCTTCCTGAACAGACAACTCTTTCAGCCTCTGGGTCATTTCAATCATTTCCGCGTCTGTCAAACCCTTAAAAGTTTTTCCCACATTCACAAACTCTCGAGTCTTTGGGTCACGCGCAGCCAAATAATAGTCTGAAAGCCAACCATGCCTTCGCCCGTACCCGTACTCAGCAGCCGTGATAACCAGATCCAAGGGCTCCAAAACAGGTTTTATCTTCAACCAGCGTTTTCCCCGGGTACCAGGCGTGTAGTCACTGTCAAGCTTCTTCGCCATCAACCCTTCATGACCCTCGTTCACAGCTTGGTTAAGGAATTTTTCTGCTTGCTTCTTTTTGTCGGTGACAAGTTGCTTGGATAAGAGTATTCCCCCAGCTTTTTCAGCTAGAACCTTTCTACGTTCCAAGTAAGTCAACGCGATTAAACTTTTTCCATCAAGGAAGAGAACGTCGAACAAATAGAGCTTAACTGGAATTTTCTCCGCCATGCCCCGCACTTCGCGAATCCGCTTAAACCGGCGCATCAAGTGCTGAAACGGAATTGGGTGTCCATCGTTATTTACAGCTATAACTTCACCCTCTACTATCCCCTCGTCTGCTTTAACGTTGGCTTTTATGACTTCAACAATTTCGGGTAGACTCTTAGTCGCATCTGTGAGCCTTCTGCTGAAAACACGAACCTCATTTCCCCGCTTGTGGATTTGAACCCGAGCTCCATCATACTTGTACTCAAATGCCGTTCTACCTGCATGTTCTGCTAAGGCATCGCTAACGCTGTCAACTGTATGAGCTAGCATAAGCTTAACGGGTCTAAAAACTTTGAAACCTATCTGAGACAAGCCATCTAAACCCTTGGTCCTAAGTAAGACAGCTACTTCACCGATGTCACCCAAGATCATGCTCGCCTTCCGCACTATCAACAACGGAGCATCAAAAGCCTTAGCTACTGCCTGTTCCATCAACCCCTCATGTAATCCTGTCCTCATCTCACCCACAAAAATCTTCACAAGATACTTGGCTTCCACAGGCGATGCTTGACTCAGCAGGGAAGTTATCAAGCGTTCTTTCTTTTCTCTTGAACCCGAACCAGCACTCCCCGCTATGGCTTGTAGTAGACGTCTAACTTCATTTATCGTCAACGTTTTCTCCAGCAGTACTGCCTGTTTTTCCACTTTAGTTTTTTCAAAAACAGACTTTACAGAAGCGCCTACATCACCTGTGATTGAGAAAGCTTCACGGAAAACATCCCAGTCAAACCGTGCTATCCGCTTCAGAACGCCGCTGAGAGTCATCCAGCTTACCTCCCACGTTTTCTGACTCCATTTTGGGAGCGCCCGCCCAAGAACCATGGAAACTGCAGGCTCCACTTCCTCTGCGTCTAAACGCTTTAGGAAGTCAGCAGTCATACCTGTTATCTCAAGTCGCTTTTTGGTATATTCTACTTTTTCGAGGAGTTCTGCCAGAGACTTGAAAAGCATAGGCATAGTAATGACCTTGAAACTCTATTCTTAAAAAGGGTTTCAGCTTTATTAATCGGCTTCAAGCAAAAAAGAGCATACCGCATAAGGCTAACAACGATGGATTATTTCATATAGAAAGTGTTGCTTAAAAGATGCTTTCAAGTTTTGCCTTGGTTTCTTTGATTTTTTTGGTTAGCTCTTCGACTTCCTTAGTGTTTCCTAAGGCTTTGTGACAATCTCTAGCGTAGTCCAAGGCGCTCACGCCGAATCGGTCATACCCTTTATTAAAGGATAATTTCGCCGACTGCGTGAAATGTTCAATGGCTTTTTCGTACTCTTTAAGGGCTAAGCTACATTCACCCGCTTTGTAAAGCATAGTTGTTGAATCAAAATAATTCTGCTTTTTCCGGTAAAGCTCTGCTGTCCTGAGGAAGAGCTCCCTTGCTTCCTCATATTTTCCAGCTTCCATGATGTTATTTGCGTCTTTATGCATTTTAATTGGGTCTTCTTTTTCACTCATAATCGTCACCTCTTAACTTGCTATATCAAGCAGTGCACTCCCATTTAGATATTCCCCTTTCTCCACAGTCTTAAAAGAGAAACGCGACAAACAATAATAGAACAGTTAGGTTTATTGAAAGGTTGTATCTTGAAGGAGAAAAGAGTGAAGTGCTCAGGTGCATTTGCTGCGGCGCAGAATTCCCGACCTATCCGCTGAGAAGCAACTGCGAAAAATGCGCGGCCATATTGGAATACAACGCAGACCTCCCTAAAGAGGGTGAAGCCAAATTTTCTGGTCCTATTGGATTCTGGAGATATAAGCAGATGCTTCCGCCAGTCCAGCACACGGTCAGCTTGGGAGAAGGCGGAACACCCCTGCATAAAGCTGAAAGACTTGCAAAGAAATTCGGCTTGAAAGAGCTCTACTTGAAAGATGAGACGCGCAACCCTACAAACTCGTACAGAGACCGCGCAGCCGCTCTTCTAACTTCTAATGCCATCGACCAAGATTTTGACACGCTGATATGCGCTACAAACGGAAACATGGGCGCCTCATTGGCTGCTTATTCCGCAAAAGCAGGTTTAATTTGCCACCTAATCGTTCCCGAAGTGGTTGATGTGGGAAAGCTGGCGCAGATGCTTGCGTACGACGCAAGTATCGAGGAATTCGGAGAAATGCTTGACGACTCAATCCGCAAGGCTGCAGCGATAGCGGAGGAAACAGGCTGGTATCAGGCAACCGCAGAGCTAAATCCACTCGTGGTTGAGGCTCAAAAAACCATCTCTTACGAAGTTTACGAGCAGTTCGGGGTTCCAGAATGGATTTTGGTTTCAATGGGAAGCGGCGGAACGATTTACTCCGTTTGGAAAGGCTTCAAAGAGCTTAAGCAACTCGGCATAGCAGAGGTATTGCCGAAGATCGTTGGAGTTCAGCCAGAAGGATGCGCCCCGATAATCAACGCTCTAACTAAAGGCGCCGCTAAACAGAAGATTTCGAGTCCGTCTACCCGCGCGCTTGCCATTCTCGTAGCTGAACCTCTGCAAAGCGAGCTTGCCATAAAAGCAATCAGAGAATCAGACGGCGTGGCGCTAACAGTTTCAGACTCGGAAATTCTTGCCGCAGAACTGCAAATAGCGAAACTGGAAGGAGTTTTCGCTGAACCTGCAAGCTCCGCTACCATAGCGGCGTTGAAAAATCTGATAGAGAAGGGCAAAATATATTGCGATAGCAGCGTCATGTGCCTTATTACGGGAAGCGGGCTCAAAGCCACTGATGTGCTGCAGGTGGTGACTAAAAAGCAGAAGACAGCCGTTCTTGGATTAGAGATAAGCACGAAAGAAAAAATCCTTAGAATTCTCAGCAGAAAAGACACTTATGGCTATGATTTATGGAAAAAACTGGGGAAAACCATGACGCGAGCCGCGGTTTATCAGCATTTGAATGAGTTGTCAGAGAAGGGATTGATTGTGGCTTACGAGAAGAGCGGAAAGAAGTTCTTCCGTGTAGTGGAACGTGGGAAGAAAGTTTTAGCGGCGATTGATGATTTGAAACTTTTGATGTGACTTAGTTTTGGTAAAGCTTAATAGTATAGTTGTAACTATACTATTTTGGTTACTGAACAGTGTACAGACACATAAAGGCATCAACACCAATCGGCCTAGCACTTACAGCGCTCTCCACAGCACTAGTAGCAGTAGCAACCATTGTATTTTCATTCTACGTTCCACAAACCAGAGGTTTCTTCAACATAGGAGAAACAATGGTATTCACCACCGCCATATTATTCGGACCAGTAATAGGTGCTTTCTCCGGAGGCGTAGGCTCCATGCTAGCAGACGTACTATTAGGCTACCCACATTACGCACCAGCCACGCTGATAATAAAAGCAACCGAAGGCGCGATCGTAGGTTTTCTAAGCCGTAAAAAGCCTAATTTCAGCCCAAAATCTTGGAAAGCGTTCACATTTATCATCGGCCTTATAATTGGGGTCTCCTTGAGCACAATCGGGGTGATCTATTACACTGGTGAAGTGGAGCTTGCGCTGGGAATTCCTCAGCTTATCACACTCAACACCGTACTCGTGATATCTCCTATATTCTGGTATGTGATTGGCGCGGTCATTGTTCTGCTGATAACTTTAATGGGATTGCTCTTTGAGCCGGAACTGGGCTGGCTAGTCTTGACCACACTGATTGGTGGGTCAATTATGGTTACAGGCTACTTCATCTATCAACAATTTCTTCTCTTACCGTTGTTCAACATTGAAGTCTTAGCCTTTGCGGAAATCCCCATAAACATCGGGCAAGTGCTCATAGGATTGATCGTTGCCATACCCACTGTAAAGATTGTAACACGCAGCATTCCACAACTTAAAAAATAGAAGCATCACTATGCTTTAAGAGGGTTAAAATGAAACTGCCGCCAGGAAAAATTCCCGTAGATATACTCAAAGAGGTAGTTTTCAAAAACCTAGGCGCTGAACGCAAAGAAGTCACCATAGGTCCTTCAGCTGGAATTGACGGCGCAGTTTTAGACTTAGGAGAAAAGTCTTTAATCGTTTCCATGGATCCCATTACGGGAGCGATTGAGAGAATCGGCTGGCTCGCCGTTAACGTTAACGCTAATGATATAGCCACTTTCGGCGTTGAACCAGCATTCTTATTCTCATGTATGATGCTTCCTGAGAACGCGGACAGAAAACTCGTTGAGACAATTAGCTCTCAGATAAACGCGGCAGCTAAAGAATTAGGAATAGCTATAGTTGGCGGACACTGCGAATCCACACCCAACTTGTCCAATCCGATAGTTGTGGGCTGCGTCTTGGGTCTAACGGAAAAGGGAAGCTATGTAACGGCAGCTGGAGCAAAATCAGGAGACAAGCTTATCTTAACAAAAAGTGCAGGCATAGAAGGTACAGCTATTTTAGCCACGGACAGAGAACGAGCGCTTAAAAAATTCATGAATATCACGATGCTTCAGTCGGCAAAGAACTTTTACCGTCAAATAAGCGTCGTAAAAGATGCGTTGATTGCGTGCAAAACAGGCGGCGTCCATGCTATGCATGACCCTACTGAAGGCGGCGTGGCGGGGGGAATCCATGAATTGGCAGATGCCTCAAACTTGGGCGTCAAAGTCCTTGAAGAAGCAATTACTATTCAGCCTGAAACAGCCCAGATTTGTAGCTACTTCCAGATTGACCCGCTTCAGTTAATCGGGTCAGGCGCACTGGTCATTTCAGCAGAAGCGCAAAACGCGGAGGAGATCGTTAAAAACTTGAGAAGTGCGGGGATTCCGTCTTCGGTTATAGGTGAGTTTACGGAAAACCCACTTTGCAGGGTGCTAAAGCAAAAAAATGGTGTGACAAGGGATCTGCAGAGACCGCCTTCAGACCATCTTTGGACTGCGCTAAGGCTGTAATAGTTCTTGGGCGCCTTGAAGGGAAAGATGTATGAACCATTGAAACATGAAAACTGGATATAGAAACATGTATTCGTACATGTGGGAGTATACAACCCCGCACCTAAATTCAACCATAGCTTGTGAAACTCCATTCTTCAAATTCCAACTTCTGGGCGGCTTAAAATGTAAACAGTAAATATCGTCGCCAATTACCGTTTTATATCCTTTCTTTTTAATCCAGTTGATTATGTATGTGTCTTCGTAAGCGTGAAGTTGTTCAGGAATTCTTATTCCATCCACAGCTTCACGGCGGATAAGCGTGTCGTGCATGCCACCTCGAAGACTAAAACACAGTCTAGCGATTATGCTCTGCAACTTTAGAATACGTTTGTCTTTCACGTTAGGGACGAGATCAATATTTACCCCCCAAACGGCTCCAATATTCTTCTCCACGTTTTTTTCCGCTTTCTTAAACCAGTCACGTCCGAGTATGACATCACTATCTACAAACATGAACCAATCTGTAGTTACCTGCTGTATACCTTTTTCTCGTGCTCTACCTCTTGAACCGTTAACTCTAACTAATTTAACGTTGCCGTGGGTTTCGTTGGTTTTGTTAATTATTTTTGCAGTGCGGTCGGTTGAAAAGCCATCAACTACTATCAAGTTTTTAATAGGCACATTTTCGTAGACTGCGGCCAAGCACTTTTCAAGCAAGTATTCACTGTTTTTTGTAAGCACTACGACGTCTATTGGTTGCATTATTGTGCCCTTTCCTTAGCAGTCTCATCAAAGCCTTTTGCTCTGATAAGCTTTAATGTATTGAACCAGTTGGAAATAAGAATTTATCCAATATCTACTAGAAGAATCCTTCTGATAATGAACGGCATGAAGCCTAATTAGCTCTTCGTTTTATGTTGGTCTCTAAAAATTGATATATTGAGTATGCAATGTAAAAACCATAAGCTAATGATAATTTAACAAGCAGAGTCAGTCTGCCCGCTCTAATAGCATCAGCTATTATGCCTAAGCTGCCTCTAATAGTCCAGACGCTTTCTGGTCTATGATGAACGCAGTATGGGTCGTAACAAGAAATCAGCTTGTACCCTTTCTGGGTTATCCAATCTTTTATGTAGGCATCCTCAAAAACATGGAGAACTTTCGGGATTTTAATATCTCTAACCAAACCCGTTCGGATTAGCATGTCATGAGTTCCACCCCGAAGGTCAAATATCTTTCGCGTTATCCGCAGGAATAATTTTAGAATTGCTGTATTATGTATTGTAGACCAAACTTCGATTCCCCAGACCGCCCCCACATTCTGATCTAGGTATTGCTGAGCTTTTTTGAACCAGTTCTTACAAAGAATTGCATCGCTGTCAACGAACATGAACCACTCGGTCTTAACTTGCTCTATTCCTTTCTGCCTTGCAGTACCACGCGTTCCCTTTTCTTGTATAACCAAGACATCGCCATGTTTCTTTTGAAACTCGCTCACGATTTCTAATGTTCCATCGGCCGAATATCCATCAACGATTATCAGACGATTAAGTGGAACGTTTTCATAAACAGCATTGAGGCATTCATTAAGCATGCGCTCACTGTTTTTTGTAATTATAACAACGTCCACCCGCATATTCACTAATGAACCACGCCATTGCTTAATTAAGATTTTTAATAATACTGTATATAACACAAGATAATCGATTTCTCACCAGACAAGGACAATTTTTTTAGAACCGACTGTTCTTTAGTGAACACAAAAATTTGCTTTTATGCGTTTCAAGGTTTCGTATTTTTTTGCCTGATGACTTATATAAGTGTGGGCTAGGTCTATTAAAACAGCTACAATCGACATAAACGGTGCTTAATATTTGAATATGAAGTTGCGGAAAGCCTCCAGAATTGCGATCAATGCTCTTACTCCTAACAAGCCCCATCATGCTCAATGGATGATTACTAGGAAATGCAATTACCGTTGCAGAGGGTGCAATGTCTGGAAAGAACAAGATAAGATAGAACTATCCACTGAAGAAGTGAAACGAGGGCTTGATATACTAAAGCACCTTGGTATTATAGAACTTGTAATCTCTGGCGGAAACCCGCTTTTACGGAAAGATGCTCCCGAAATAATCATGCACGCTTCAAACCTTTTCTTAACCACGGTTTACGACAACGGAAGCATGGCTAAACAGAACCTTGAGGCTTTACGAAACGTGGATTTCGTGGCATTATCTATAGACAGCTTGGACCCAGAAAAAAACGATTACATAAAAGACGTTCCCGGCGCTTGGAAAAAAGCCATGGAAGCCGTGGAAACACTGCATAATGAAGGCATAAAAGTGAGCGTGACGCCTACAATTTCACAGTTAAACCTATACGAAATCGTGGACATTACAAATCACTTTACTGAAAAAGGAATTCCAGTTTGGTACTGCCTTTACACTTTTGATCAAACTGACGATGAGAACCAACTCTTCCGAATCGGCAAAGCTAACAACGAGTTTATCATTAAGGATAAGGAAGCAATGGTTAAGCTTTGTGACTCTCTTATTGAGATGAAAAAAAGGAACCACAAGATTTTAGTTACAACAAAATTGTTGAAGGCACTTAGAACTCTCTTTCTAGAAGACAAGCGAACGTGGGAATGTCATGCACTTCAAAACTTTTTAGTCCTTGATCATTTAGGTAGAATCGCCGGTTGTCACAGTCATAACTTTGTGGGTTCAGTCTTTGATTTACCTGAAATTTGGCATAGCAAGAAATTCGGCTTGTTGCGCAAGATCTATAATGAATGCACTCAGTGCGCATACTTGTGCTATATTTTCTATTCACTTCATGGAAGTCCTTATGGTAACTTAATGCTGGCTAAGGATCAGTGGAAAAACGCCCGACTTCTATTAGAGAGGTAGGCTTTGCTGTTAAAAACTTGATTTATCTTATTATTCCAGGCCTATTTAAAAATCATTAAGAAATATGGTTTTTGCTTTTGAAGACGATGTTTTCTATTACTCTGCAGAGTGTGTAAAAAACTTCGCTTGCATTCAGGTTGTTTGTATCTAAAACCAGGTTAAACGGCTTGAAGTCTTCACCTAGGTCGAAGCCGTAAAGCTTCTTGTAGATAGCTTTTGTTCTCGCCTCTTTTTCTTTCAGCACTCGCAATGCTTCTTCTATTGAGAGTTTATCTCTATTGGCGATTCTTTCAGCTCTCTTTTTTTCTGACGCAATTAACCATATTTTGAAACCTGTTTTAAGTAGCCAAGGCATTGTCCAGCTGTCTAAAAGGACACGCCCCTGCTTTGCGTACTCCAAGAGCTTATTATCCACTGCTCTGTCAAATTCGGGGTTCTGTTCTCTCTTTTCTAAAAAGCTTAGGCCTTCTGGGCTTTCCCACCATCCGTGGCTAGATGAATCATATCCTTCACTTGCCGCTAACTCTTTTAAGGCGTCACCGCCGGAGTAGTATCTTAATTTATATTTCTCGGCTAGTTTCTTGGCTAAAGTGCTTTTTCCGGTTCCAGCCATTCCGGATATGCAGACTATAATGTTTTTCATTGAAGCGCTATCCATTTTTTCATTTCTGGTCATAGCGCTCAGCCCTGCTTGTTCAAGCGATAGGTGTTACGCCTACTATGCGTGAAGCTAATGTACCGAAGAAGAATGAGCAGATCATATACCAGTATATCACAGGGATACCAGCAGGAGCGAGTCCCGGTACAAACGCCACAGCGTTTGCCCCGAAGGTAGGGATTAGAAATATGTACCATATTATTATGTAGCTGAAGCTTATGGGCAGCATTACCATTGTAGGTTTCATCATTTTACTTTGCATGTTTCTCATTTGTGACTCCTTTTTCCTCAGTTTTTCAACGCGTTTCGTGTCTTTCGCGCGCATGGCTTGCATAAGCTGAGACTGATATTCAGATGTCTCCTTCCGCATTACTCTGTATTCTTCCCATCCGCATATGCGGGTAATCACAAGCCGGTTTATGCCCATATTAATAAATGAAATAGCAACTGCGACAAGCATTATCACCAATGTTGCTAATGGAACAGTTGTAATGTAAAGCATCTTTGTTTCACCTTGCACTGCCTATTTGTTTTCTTGTTAATAACCATTTTTGCTCTTGGTAACTTATAATCTATGGAAATGCTTCTCATAAGATTTTTTGGCTCGACTTCTCAGCAGAAATGATGCGTTGACAGAACAAAGTGATCAAGATTCTATCTTAACCCTCTAAGTTTGACAAAAACTCAATAATCTTTTCCAGCCGTTCCACTAAAGAACGGTCATACTTTTGATCCTTTTCTATATTAAGAAGCCTCACTAGGTTTCCCACATCAAATTTCAATATGGTGACCGGTTTATAGCAATTCTCTTTGCTTAAACTTCGAACTTCGAAGTAGTAGGACCGTTTTTCCTAACATTTTTTAATATTTCATGTTAATTTTTAACTATTAATTTCGAGATAATTGAATTTATTAATTCAATTACGTGGCAGAAACATCGTATTCTTGTCTAATACACGGCTTCAACTGGTTCGCTCTCTTACAGTAGCCTTTATTACTGTCGAACTGGGGACAGTTAAAACAGGTAGCAACTTGGTTCTTCATGAAGTTTAATTTCCTTTGATGCAAACACCATGCTACTCAATGTGATCTAGGAATTATTCATTTGAAAACGTTAATTTATTTTATGTTTCCAATGAACCCTAAACTTACAGAATGGATCAAATTGCCTTGTTTGATTTTTTCACTAGCTTTTTCAAAAAGACTTTCAATATTTAAAATAAAATAAATGTAAAGCCGAATGGAATCATGATTAATTCGAAGCTTCCTTGTTTGACGAAATTGAAAAATACGGGTGGCGACATATTTAATATTTTGGGAGGATAAAAGTGGTAGAATATGTTAAGGGAGCTCCACCTGATAGATGGCATTGGTGTAAGAACTGTACGCAATATCCCTTGTACATTTATGCGAGACGCTCTAAAAGGCCGCGATATGACCTGTGTGATCAATGTAGCAAAAAGGAAAACAACCAAGACTGCATGACCTGAAAAGATAGAAAGAACAATTTGGGGGCTTCAACTGAGTTGCTAAATAGTGCTTTTTGGTTTTGAACAACTTATTTTAGGTTTTTTGAATAATACTGCCGTGTGATATTTTATGGGTTTTCTAAAAAAATGAAAGACAAGGCTGAAGAATCAGCCAAGCAAGTCGGGGAAAAAGGGTAAAGCTGGGTAGGAAAGGTCTTAAAGATACCAAAAAGGTAGCTAAAAAAGGAGCTAAAGCGACTAAGACCGTTGCACGGAAATGCTTAAAGGAAACCGAGAAGGCTGCTAAGAAAGTAAAAAAGAAAATAACGTAGCATCTTCTACATAATATGGTACCCTATGCTTTTTTCTGATCCTTGCTTTTTCTGGAAAATAATCTGCGTTCCACAAAGTTATTAGAACTGAATCTTGTTTACAATCAATAAATGCTATGGTGTTTCAAGAATGGTTCCGTTTTTCAATTTAAAAGATTCAATTGTTGAAGCATTAAAAGCTTTAAGTGGTTCCGGTACGGCAAATGAAGTGAGAGCTTTCATAAAGTCAAAACACGGAAAAGATTGGAAAGAAATTGGAAAAATAATGGAAGACTTGTGTCAAGATAGCCCTTCTTCCTTTTTCCTACCTGAAGACAGGGTGTTAGCGAAGATTGGACAAGAAAAATTCGCTCTAAAAGAAGCAGTAGCTACTAAACTGCCAGTATCAAACGCGAAACACAGAGAAGCACTATCCAACTTCGGACTAGCGAGAAAGGTTTTCAGTTTCAGGAGAGCTGAAGAGCTTCTTCGGAAGAAAGGTCAGCTTTCAACCATCATGCATGCTGCTTCCCTAACAGACCTTTCATCAGCTGATAATCACGATAAGATACAGCATTTTCTTCACAAGAACATGTGGGACATCGAGGTATCCCTATTTCCAGTGTCAACCTACAAGCTTGATGCTTTCAAAGAGAAAACTGCAATCGAGATTGAAAGGTCATTTATAGATGCGGTTCACAGATCCCTCTTCAGGTGCCTTTTGGCTTATGGAAAAAAACAATTAGATGTACTAGTCTTCATAGTTCCCACTTACAAGGAACCCAAATTTGAAAGTGTGAAACGAGACCTGCAAGAGTTCAAAGAGGTAATCCCTTACCCAGTTTACTTGGTGGGAGTAACTCCTCTCAGCGCTAGCCAACCTTGATCCTTTCTTACTATTCTCCTAGGATTCTTCTGAATGCGGGGAACATTTCGGCTGCGCGCTCGCGCATCAATAGCTCGTAGTACTGGTAGATTATGCCTACTGACAACAGTATGCCTGTTCCTGTTCCGAAAACGCCTACGAAATCGGCAATTCCAGCGATTAGACCTACTATTATTCCTCCGAGAACTGTAACCACTGGAATATACCGTTTAAGAATCGCCTGTATAGGTCTTCCAGAACGCCGGTAACCTGGAATCTGCATGCCTGAATCCATGAGTTGCTTCGCCACTCTGTCCGGTCCCAGACCCCCTACTTCAAGCCAAATGAGTGAGAAAACAGCGCAGAATGCCACAAGAATAGCCAAGTAAACAGCAGCCCTCACTGGTTCAGCTGCCGTGCTGACGATATTATTGGGTGGAGTAACAAAGTAAGCAAGTCCTCCAACAGGCGTAACACCACTAGATGTGCTGTTATAATCCCCTATGATCTGGAAGAACCAATTTGTTCCGGGAGCAGGTGCGCCCATCTGACTCCAGAGAAGCTGAGAAAAGAAGTATACGTTGGCGAAAAGCGCAGATGCAAAGATAACTGGAAGGTTAGACACATACAAAAGCTTGATCGGGTAACGACTACGGAAGCCCTTATAGCCAGCGTAAGTCATTGGAAGCTCAACTCGAACACCTTCCAAATAAATTATTATCAAGAACACTACAATTGTTGCTATAAACCCAACCAGCGATGGATACGCCCCTGCGCCCAGAACCCAATCCGTTACCGTCTGAGTGCCTCTTAGAAGCAAGTCCAGCGACCCTACGAACAAGCCGGTTCCAGGATTAAACGTTTGCCAGAGAATATTCTGTGCAACTCCAGCCATGATAAAGAGGCTGATTCCGCTGCCTAAGCCCCAGCCTTTCTGAATAAGCTCATCCATGAGCATTACGATTACTCCAGCACCTATGAGTTGCAGGAATATGATTATGGCTGTTGGTCCGGCAAGTGTGCCGTACATGCCACTTATTATATAGGCTGAAGCTTGGATTCCTGTCAGAAGTATGGAGAAAAATTTGCTTGCTACAGTAAACAAGCCTCTATCTTGTGGATCGGACATGTCAGCCTGTATGATGGCGGAACCTACTAGTAGCTGCAATATTAAGCCTGCAGTAACTATGGGTCCTATTCCGAGTTCCATCAGTGTTCCCCGGTTTGAAGCGAAAATTACTCTTAAGGCGCCAAAACGCTCTTGCACGGCCGAGGTAATCCCGTAAAGAGGGATTTCTGTCATTACCAAATAAACGATGAGGACGAGTGCGGTCCAGAAGATTTTTTCGTTGAAGCCTACTTTGCGTTCAGGAACTTTTATTTCAGGCAGAACTCTTGCGAGTGGTCTGAAGAGGCTTAGAAATCTTCCGGCCATTGGCTAAGGTTACTCTCCGTTTTCCTTAGACTGGGTTAAGACTTGGCCCCCAGCTTTCTTGATTTTTTCTTCTGCAGTTTTTGAGCAGGCTGGCACTATTACAGTTAAGGGTTTTGTGATTTTGCCTGTGCCGAGCAGTTTCGTGTAGCCGAGATTTGTTAGGTTTATGTGTGTTTTGCCTTTTTCTTTTTCAGTTGAGAGCGTGGATATTTCATCGAGTTTAGCGAGGTTGATGATTTTTTCCTTGTTTTTGAGGCTTCGGGGTGAAGTGAAACCATGTTTCCCGAAGTAGTTTGGCTCGTGTGTTGTAACGTAGCTCCAAAGATGTTTGTGACGTCCAACTTTCCGATGACCTCTTGAACCTGCGTCTCTGTGTTGACCAATTCTTCCGTAACCGTGAGTTCGGCTGCCACGCATCTTTCTAGTTTTTCTTTCTTTATGAGGCATTTTAATCAGCTTTTTTGTTTACTGTTTCTTTTGTTTGAAGTTTGATTTCAAGTACGCCGTTCTTGAAGGTAGTGCGGATGGCATTCGGGACAACTACTTTGGGGAGATTTAAGCTTTTATAGTACCTGCGGTTTTTCGCTTTTGCTGAAAGCGTTATTTTTTGGTCTTTTACATGTATTTTCAGGGTTTCCTTATTAAAGCCTGCGATTTCCGCGACAATTGTTATCCACTTTTTCTCTTGAAAAATATCAATAAGCGGTTTAGGACCCTCCCATTTTCGCCTTGCGTAACTTTGAGAAGACCTGTACTGCTGAGGATAGTGTTTTCTCGAGGTAGGATTGTTTTCGCTACGTGAGATTTTTGAACGGGTTTCACCGTTGCCTCTACCCTGATTGCTCAAGTCCAGCCACTTCAAATCTTTCCTGCTTCTGCGCCACTTCGCACTCAAGATTATTTCTCCTAAATACAAAGCCATTTCCAACCTAACTTTAAAATGTATCGCACAAAAAAGACGACTCCAACAAGCGGCTGAGTGGCGAAAACAGAAAGTGAAATTAGCTTCATGCTTACTGTCATGTTAGTGGAGGAATTGCGATTGGCACTGTTTTCTTCCGGAATTCATTTTTTCAAACATGAATTATTCATCGTACTAAGATTCATATTTTGCGGTAATAAGGTTTTTTTGATGTAAATCCAAGTTTAGAGGATGCTATTATTTTTGTTTATTTCAAGTTTTTTAACAATATATACGAAAAACGGAACGGTGAAAAATTGAAGAATTACGTTGGTGATTTTTCAGGTCCTTGTCTTTACGCTTGAAGGTTTTGAAGATTGCGCTATTCAAGAAAGATAAGAGACTTCAATAGAACCCTGTTTATTTTTTCGCTGAAGCTTTGAATCATAAACTTATGAAAAGTATTAAATTTTATTGCATAAATAATAATGGAAAACCAACAATGGATCTTTTGACTCAAGCAAAAGGTACACGCAGAAAGGTTCTTAGATATCTTAGATGGTCGGTTAAACTAGTTTTTCTGCTGGTTCTCGTAGCACCTATAAAATTTTTCGCTGATGCAGCTATAGGACTACCGGTGTACAGTCTAGCTTTTGGAGGTTTTTCTCAGCCTCTTTTTACGGTGCCTTATGGTGAATCCATCTGCAGTTTTTTGTTGTTCAGATGGACCTACGTGGGACCTGGCGCGTGGATAGTCTGTCCTTTAGGGGGCTCCGAGGTTTTGGCTACCGCTGCCATGGAGCCAATGCCTGGGCTTGATATTCCTTTCCTTCTAGTTTCGGTTATATCAGCAGTTTCAATTTTTCTTCTTTTAACAATCTTTTTAGGCGCTATGTTCTGCAGTTGGGTTTGTCCAGTGGGAACAGTGGTGGACAGCTTCGACAAAGGAGTTCAGCGTTTCATGCCTAAGCTGGACAAGAGAAGAGAAGAACGACTTAGGCGTAATAAGAGAAAAGAGGAAAAAAAGCAAAGCAAAGAAAAAGGTGGTTCTGTTTGTCCAACATGTTTTCTTGGTAGACTATTTAATAGCAAACGTGCTACGGTTGCGAGTGGAATCTTGGTTACTGCGGTGGTGGGTTCTGCCATTCTTCGGCTTCCCCTATGGTGCAGTGTGTGCCCGATAGGGATCTTGGCTAGGGGTATGTTTCATTTGAAGTCGTGGACTAATATTCTGGGTGAGCGTTTTTTGAATGTGAGGAACGCGGTTGGAGGGCGTATTGATATGCCGGTTATGGTTGAGTTTGTTTTGATTATTCCGTTGGTTGCGGTTTTTTTGAGTTTGAGGGAGAAGAGGTTTTATTGTAGAAGAGTTTGCCCGCTGGGGGCTCTTATAAGGCTGGTTTCAAAGCTGAATCCGTTTATGAAGCCTGTTAGAAGTCCTGATAAGTGTTTGTGCCCGTCTGATTTTAGGGCTTGTGTGAGGGCGTGTCCTCAGAGTGTGGGTCCGCAAGAGAGAGGGGTGGCTGAGTGTTCTAAATGTTTTGAGTGTTATGTGACTTGTAAAAATGATAGCGTGAGAATTAAGCGGTTTGAAACTCCGAATTTCGTGTTGTCGCTTAAACGTTTTTTCAGGAATAAACTTAGAAAGCCAATGTAATTGTAAGAGGCAGGGGCAGAATAGAAAAGAAGACAAACCTCGTAATTGCGCTTAAGTATTGACCTGACCTATGTTATGGTTCCTCTTCGAGTATTTGGGGTTTAAATGCCCTTGAGGTGTGGGTTTTTGTGTTGTTTTTTCGGTTTTTGGTTTATGTGTTGTACAGTTTGTTTTTCGGCTTTTTTTTCGTTGTTTTTTACGTTGATGTTTTGGTTTCTGGCTTTTCTCTCGGTTTTTGGTATGCTTTGCGTATGCCTGTAGTATGCATGAAGGTTTATATGGTTGTTTAAGCAGTATTAAGTCATACGATATGTCTAGAAAAGGACATATTGTACACGTGTAGGACAAAAATACAAAAGGATGAAAAAGAATGGTTAACTTGCAGAAGGAAGTTCAAACTAAACTGACCAAGGGTCTGTTAGATTTGATTGTGTTGCAGTTTTTGGATTCTCAGCCTATGCATGGTTATCAGGTTATTACGAGGATTCGCCGGAGTTTTGGTGTTTATTTTGGGCCTAGTACGGTTTATCCTCTTTTGGCTTCTTTGGAGAAGAAGGGTTACGTGGAGAGTAGTTGGAATATGGAGAGTGAGCGTCCTAGGAAGGTGTATGAGTTGACTAGTCAGGGGCGGAATTTGTTGGGTTTCACTGAGAACTCGTTGAGTTTGATTTGTAAGAAGATGTCTATGGCTTCTGGTGCGGCAGTTCAAGTGTCTGCCGGTGCCAATTCAAGTTCTGGTCGCTACCAAAAAAGAATAGCCCTAACCCACCCAGCTCAAAACCA
>JABAOF010000861.1_pt3 | contig 68943 bp, 82 predicted proteins | sample 7062171 | NCBI WGS metagenome assembly JABAOF01 (sample SAMN14538628, study PRJNA623070) | marine sediment metagenome | biome: marine biome [ENVO:00000428]; feature: marine pelagic biome [ENVO:01000023]; material: deep marine sediment [ENVO:00002113] | place: India: Gulf of Khambhat ...
GGTAATCCAAGTCTGATCCATGTCGATTTTATGATCGGTTCGGAGGAAATGAATGTTGATGGACTGACAGAGGATGGTGTGGCTGAGCCGGTTATGCGTAGTGGAGAGTGGGCATTCGATATCTGATCTGAATGAGATTATCGGAGAGAGATGAATCCCTCGACAATATCCAAAGCCATGGGTATTGGGATCATAGGTAGTTTGTTGGCAGGGATCTTGAATGGGATTGTCACCATATCGGGTGGATGCATCCCCTTTACTCTTCTGAGTCGCACCCCGGTTCTTGAACTGCTGGGTTTCTCAACCATCCCGCATATCGTGTGGAGGGTAGTTCTTGGAGTCATTGGCGGTTACAAGTTGAGGTTCTCTTCATTTTTTCACCAGGAGGTGAAACAATCAACTTTACTGGATAGCTTGAGAGTGTTCGACGATCCAGTAGAAGGGGGATACCAAGTAAGGCTTGTTTGAAGGCGTTCGGGCCGGAACAAAGACTATGGTTTTAGGGGATCAAAGCAAGAGATCAGAAACTGACTATCATCACCGCACAACAATTCGCGACGAGTAATCCCACGGGCAGATCGATTAGACATTGACAGATCTGAATATGGGATGTGGCAAAGTAAGAGCCGAAATTAGCAGTGCGGCGAAACTTAAAGTCATGAGATTACCAGATAAAACCGTGAGGATATCAAGCTAACCATATGGACATCTCCTTCAAGCGATTGACTGAGGTCGATAAAATCGACATTATTGAATTAATGAACCACCCGTCATTGAAGCGACATATGCCGTTGCTGAGCGACCGTTTCACTGAAGCTGACTGCTAAAAGTTCATTGCCGCCAAGGAGCAGTTGTGGGCTGATCACGGTTACGGTCCGTGGGCCTTTGTAGTGGATGGCAGGTTTGCGGGTTGGGGAGGCTTACAGCCTGAGAGCGAAGAGGATGATCTTGCGTTGGTCATGCATCCAGACTTTTGGGGCATTGGAGAGGCCATTTACCGCAAGATCATTTTTGAAGGCTTCGAGAAGATGAAATTCGAGTCGGTGATCGTATTGCTGCCACCCAGCCGGAGACGAGATAGGGTGTTGACGCGCTTGGGATTTGTGTTCGAAGACGAGGTAGAGCTTCACGGAGAGCGATTTCTTCGCTATCGCCATTACGCGCCCACGGATTGACGGATTGTGTGATGCACAGTGGGAACCTTGCAGGCACCGTAAAGGCTATGGAGAAAGGCAGCCTGACAAATCACTGGTCCCCCTTCCTCAGGGATAATCCTGATCAGTTAATCGCAATATCCAGGGGAGCCAGAAATGCAGCGAGAGTTTTTTCTCAATTGACGGGGCACCAGGGCAAGATCACAATCTGAATCAAGAAATGCGAATGGAAACCTCCGGTATCAACCACATTATTCTAACCATTTCAGACACTGCCCAGTCGCGCGCCTTCTATTGCGAACTACTGGGATTCGACTTGAATGACATCGCGGATGGTTTTTCCTTCAGAGTCGGCGGCGTCACTGTCTTTCTATTCCCCTCCAATGAGCCCATTCATAATGACCGGTTCGACGAGTTTCGGATTGGTCTCGATCACTTGGCCTTCACCGCTCCCAATGAACAGGCGCTGGATGCCCTCGCGAATCAACTGAAGACCGCTGGTGTGACGACCTCTGGCATCGAAACGTATCATACGGGGAACAAGTATGTTGCATTTCGCGATCCGGACAACATTCAGCTGGAATATTGGTTGCCCGGCGATCCCCAGGACCGCTCTTAGGTCATCTTGGTTGGGCTGTTGAAGATTCGGACGCCAAGCTCGACAAGAACAGCTATCCATTTCGGCACAGTTCAAACGAAGTGGGTAGGTTTAAGAAAAGGATATCATGAGGGCAAAACACAGCTTGCAGTCGACCGGGCAAACTAAACGACTCTGAGATGCATTGAAACCTCTGCCGTCCCAGTGGCTGAAACGCACCGGTAGGACGAATATTTGTCCCTCTGTTCTAGGGAAGGTGAGAAGTGAACGATCATCATCCGGAAATATCCGAGGATCGTCTTTTCTTTTTTGACAAGCAGGATGTCACTGTTGATGACTTCCATGCTGAAGGCTTCGTTTTGGATATCGGAGGAGGTGGTAGAGGTGTAATAGGGAGGTTGAAAGGCGATCAGGTCATCGCCATTGATCCGAGTAAACGCGAACTGGAAGAAGCGGCTGCCGGCCCACTCAAGATCGTCATGGATGCCACAGACATGCATTTCCTTGATAACTCCTTCGGTACGGTGACCTCATTCTTTACATTGATGTATATCGAAGGGGTAGATCATGAGAAGGTGTTTAGAGAGGTCTTCAGGGTTCTTGGTCCAGGTGGGAGATTCTTGATCTGGGACGCGGTCTTTCCGCCGAGAATTAGTGAAGAGAAGGATGTGGCCGTGTTTCCGCTCAATGTTAAGCTACCTGATGGTGAGATTGACGCAGTGTATGGGGTGTTATGGCCTGAAGGAGGGCGAGATGTATCTTATTATGCGCGGTTGGCCGAGGGCGTAGGTTTTAAGATAATCTCGGAGATGGTGGAGGGTCAGCAGTTGTTTCTAGAATTAAAGAAACCGGAGGGATCGTAAATAAAATAGGAATCCAACCTACTTGCTTGCTCGTGCCCTGGAAAAACGCCTATATACTTCATGGTTGTTATGCGGATAGGAGGTCACATGAGTTTGGAGAAAATCATTCGATTTTGGAAGCAAATTCGCAAAGGTTTAATAAAGACCATAGAGAGGTTCGCAGACGAAGAGCTTACGTTCGTTGCATTCGATAATGGCTATTCAGTCCGGCAAATCATTCTCCACATCGCTCAAGAAGAATATGGTGAAATCCAATATGGAATCACTCGCAAGATTGATGCGTTTCCGCCTGAGTATCAAGAAGATTCATACCCGACAATAGAGTCGCTCAAAGCGTTGTTAGCAAATGTTCATAAAGAAACTTTCACGTATATAGAAAGCCTTGTGGATGATGATCTTGAAAGAGAAATAGAGGCCCAGTGGGGGGGGACATATCCTTTGATCGACATGATATGGCATGTGATGGAGCACGAGATCCATCATCGTGGCGAGCTGTCCTTAATCTTGGGTTTGCTTGGACGCGAAGGACTTGACGCATGACGACATACCGGTACGAAGGTTCGGTTGAGCCCGAATCCGTGAATATGGACAAAGGTAGGTTGGCCAGGGTTGTTGAGATCTTCCGAAGTCAGCAACGATCGGGTTCGTTCCCCGGTGGTCAGCTTGTCTTAAGACGTGACGGAAAGCTGGTACTCAATGTGGCAATCGGGATTGCTCGGGGATTGCGACCAAATGAACCAATCCAACCTACGCAGGTGCACTCACAAACGCCATTTCCCCTTTTTTCTGCCGGCAAGCCCCTCGCTGCAATTGTGATAGCCATGCTGGAGGATCGAGGGGTGCTTGACGTCGATGCACCCATTGCGCAAATCTTCCCAGAGTTTGCGCGTCATGGCAAAGAACGTATCACGACATTGGATGTTTTGACCCACAGATCCGGAATTCTGATGCCGGATTTTGTAAAGAACACTCAATTGTGGGGAGATCGAGAAGCCGTTCAGGTAGCGCTCATTGAAACGGTTCCTTCATACTTGCGTGGTACGTTAGCTTACCACCCCCATGAATACGGGTGGATTCTGGATGAGATCGTATGGAGGGCAGATGGGAGGAGTCTGCCGGATTTCTTCGTTGATGAGATTGCTCTCCCGATACAATTGCCAGCCCTTCGGTTTGGACTGGGGGGGCGAGATATAAATTCATTAGCTTTTTCTTATTGGTTAGGGAAAGATAGGGTTAATGTCGCTGGAATGAACGTGGCAGAAGATTTTGAAGGTCAAAATTCTGAGCTGTTCTTCAATGCCAGGAATCCGGCCACCAGTTTGGTCAGTGATGCGGCCAGTCTTGCGGCTTTCTATGATTTTCTCTTAATGGGAGGTAAGACACACGAAGGATTACAGTTGATTACAGAAAGAACGATACGCTTATACACTTCACGGCATGTTGTGGCGTGGGACAGAAGCCTTAGAATTCCTTTAGCGGTAGGTCGAGGTTTTGTTGTGGGCACTCGCTTCCCGTCAAGTTTTGGGTGGTGGAATACAAAGCGGTGTTTTGGACACGCTGGGGGTTTTTCCAGTTTGGCGTTCGGCGACTATCGAACGAATATTTCGGTGGCCATCGTCACAAACGGGAACAGAAGTAAAATGGATTTCGCAAGACGGTTCTTGCCTCTTGCTCATGGGCTGCGCAAAGCGTGTAAAAGATGAACTGTGCGAGAAGTCGAGATCAGGCATCTTGCCTCAGTTCCCAATGTCTCCATGATAGAAGGGAAGATCCATCCTGATTTTCCTTTCTACACTGTGATTCTTTTGATGATTTGTGTTCCATATCAAGGATATTCGCTCTATCTCACACTCTCGTTGTTTGGAATCCTGGGAAAGTTATTCAAGCAGGATGAAGACAGCGACTCTCCTGGTGCAAGTATCCGATGATTGCACGCCCTCGCAGTTCCTTGTAAATGCCTCCAGACCAACGATGAACCTCATCACACTAGGAACGATATAGTCCATGGGGGTGGTGATGCATAAATTGCGATTGCGGTGTGAATTGATTGGCTTACTGTTTATTTCATTGCTCTTGAGTTCATGCAAGACATTCCGCAAAGCGGCACCCATGCCAGAGACTACTGCGACATCTTCGCCGTACATCCCCGTAAACGACATAAGCTGGATTGCATTTTATTCTTCGCGCGATGGCAGCCCTGAGATCTATGTCATAAACTCCGACGGAACAGAGTTGCGAAAACTGACGGTGAACGGTGGTATGGCTCCTGCTTCTTCACCTGACGGAACCCGTATCGCCTTCACATCAAGCCGTGATGGTGATAACGAAATATTTGTTATGAATGCTGACGGTAGTAACCAACGGCAATTGACCCATAACACTCAATATGAGTCGCATCCCGCATGGTCGCCGGATGGGGAGCGGATAGCATTCGTGTCGGAGCGTGATGGTAACCGGGAAATCTATATAATGAACGCAGATGGTACCGATCCTCAAAGACTTACGAACCATCCGGCCGAAGATATGCGCCCTGCCTGGTCTCCGGACGGGGTTCAGCTCGCGTTTAACTCCGAGCGTGACAACAACTGGGATATCTATGTGGTGAACGTAGATGGTGGCGTTGTGCAGAATTTGACAAACAGTCCCGCTTGGGAGATTTTCCCCGCCTGGTCACCTGACGGTCTGCAGATAGCCTACAGGTGTAGCCGCCCCAATGAGTGGAATGGCGACATATGTGTGATGGAGATTGATGGAGGTCAACTGCGAACGTTGACCACCCATCTTGGGAATGATGAGAATCCAACGTGGTCACCGGACGGGAAGCAAATTGCGTTTCAATCTGATCGTTACGCTGACCCTCAAACCTCCGGTAGTAGCAATTACAACTTCGAGATCCTGATCATGGATGCCGATGGCAGTAATGTGCGGCGTCTCACCGACGAACCTGGTGGCGATTACTGGCCTTCGTGGGGGAGCTAGCAGCTCGCTTTAATGAAATCGTGGGGAAGGGCTTACGCTCTCAAAAAGTCACTTGACAAAAGCTTCCTAAGGTATTATACTTAAGGAATAATACCTTAGGAAGAATACTTATGGGGCCGAACGATCTCGAAACCCTACTCGCCCAATGGGAGGCAGTGTACAAGAAAGGCCTTCTGACTTTGTGGCTCATGCTCCTACTTGCCCAACGCAAGGCCTACCCATACGAAATGAAGGCAGCTATCGCCGAATTGAGCCAGAACACGATTACTGCCGAGGAGAACAGCATCTACCGTGCACTCAAACGATTGGCTCAGTCTGGGATCGTTGACAGCGAAATCAGACAATCGGAGACCGGACCAAGCCGGCGATATTTCTACCTTACGCCACTCGGGGTGGATCTTCTGACCGCGTTCATCGAGCGTAACATTCGTATCTTCCAGCAACCGGATGTTGGTAAGCTTCTCGATCGAGTGACCTCTCCGACGAGATCCCAATAGAAAGGACGTACCCATGTCGACTGAAATTCCTGCACCACAAGAGCGGAAACTGAAGAGCTTGCGAAAAATTCTCTTGTTTTGTTTCGCCGGCATTTCCGTTCCTCTGATCGTGACAGGCGCTTTTGCATACCTCATCCTAATCAACAGAATAGAAAACAGCACGTTTGCTCAAAGCCAAAATTTCGCTTCGCTGGCGTTCCTTCCCTGGCTAGGCATGGCTGTATTGGTATTCGTTACTGGAGCTGTATGTCTGGTGATTTACTACGCGGTTAAATACCGCCTTGAGCGAGACGATGAGCCATTCCTCTAAGCAATGAGGGAAGGTCGAAGGTTATAAACAATCCTTTCCAGCTGTCCTACTAGAGCCTCCTTGGATCCATTGACGAATTGTCGCCGATGCTCAGTGGGCGGCGAACAGCGAATGGGACAAGGACCGGTTCGAAAGACTAATAGATGCCCCCTCAGATGGTTTGATGGTATATCCTCGCTCATCGTTCAATCATTCTCATTGCGAACTGCGCGTATGGAAGGTGCCAGCTATGGAACTCACGATTCAACGCGAGAACCGAGAAGCCGGATTAATGTTGTATGGGGGGAAGATGAGCCTCTCACACAAATCCGCGGCGTTCTAATGCGGCCCGGGTCATGGGCGTGAAATCAACGCTAAGCTTGCAGGTGCGGCGATAGGCTTTCAGGCTGAATTCGTTGCGTGCCTGATGATAGGCCTTCATTGCAGTTTCCCAGTCTTGCTTGCCTGTAAGGTGGTTTCCTAAGTGCTCCGCAAGATAAACGGCGTGTGTCGAGGCTTGATCAATACCCTGACCGGACCATGGGTCCATCACCATTCCCGCATCCCCCACCAAGGCCCAACCATTTCCATAAGGGATTCTAAGGTAGCCTGGGATACTACCCGTTCCTTGAACCGGCCCTTCTCGTTCGGCATTCTTTAGCCGGGTGCCGAGATCAGGCATGGCTTCAAATTCGCTTAGCAGTTTCCCTTCGGGATCGCGCTTAAATTCCTTGAACTGTTCAATCGGAACAGAAACGGCTAGAAGCGTTAGATCATTGTCGCAGGGGAAACAGTAAGCCAGGTTATTACCCCGATAATGGAATTCGGCCGCCGGGCCTTCTTTTGCTTCCATTCCCCGGTAGTAGGCGAAGTACATTGCCCGATTGACAGGCTCTTCGTGCTCAGCCTGGACACCGACTTCCTTGGCAACGAATGATCGCAATCCGTCTGCGCCAACAATCACCTTTGCTGTTGCCTCATTCTCCTGATTCGCTTCCTTCCATCTCACCCCGATTACGCGATCACCCTCGCGAAGCAATCCTTTCGCAACGGCACCTTCCCGGAGCTCTACATTGGGGGTCTTCCTGGCACGGCGGACGAGAATAGCATCGAGGGTGATGCGACGAATGCACATATAGAACGGGTAATCCTCGGGACGGTCCACCGGTTCCGGAAACACGATGCCGTCTATGACGTTGTAGTTGACAGTGAGATTTGGGGCTGTCGCTTGAACTTCATCGAATACCCCTATCTGATGAAAGGCACGGAAAGCCGGGGCTCTGAAGAAGTGTGTGGATAGGGTGTCGCTGGGGAACGTTGCACGATCGAGCGCAAGCACTCGATGTCCCCCTTCTCCAAGAAGACTTGACAGAATAGCTCCAGCCACCCGTGCACCGATGATGATGACGTCGTAATCCACAATATCCTCCTCCCTTGCTCGAATTCTCAAGGGGAATTTATGGATTTAACCTGATTAATAGAAACCTGTCTGCCTTCATTGGATACAATATAATTTGGGCCGGGTTTCTACAGAATACCGCATCCAGTATAAGCTGTTTTCGCTATGTTGTGAGGTCTTTGGTTTGGTGGTTGTAATCGCACTCTTCTGTGAAAATAAAATCAGGAGTAAATCGGAGGGACGAGGTTTATGAATTGTGTCCCTCGGTCTTTTCATTGTGATCTCAATTCAAATGGCGTCAGGAATTCACTGAAGCTCTCCGACGAAGTTGTTTCAGAGCTCAGATGGAGTGTTGTGGGTCATTCTAGATGGGATGTGAGACGATTTGCGTGCTATGATGATGCAAAGGTCTAAGTGGAAAGCGAGAGCAGGCGTGAGACTCGACTGCCGATACAAAGAACGGTGGGCTTGCTCTGGCAAGCAATGGCCGCCGGGACAGAATGCTTGGCTATAATAAACAACCAAAGCACGAAGCCGTATATCTCGTGATAACAATTAGCGAAGACGCTCACTGCCGGAGGAGAGGAGAAGATCATGCCAAAGGATATAACCATAACATTAGAAGACCGACCAGGTTCGCTTGCAGATATGGGTGAGGCACTGGGTAAGGCTGCCATCAACATTGACGGTATGTGTGGCTTTCCTTGTGAGGGCAAGGGGGTAATTCATATTCTGGTTGAGGATGCTGAAGCAGCACGGCGCGCACTCGAAGCCCAGGGTCTCGAGGTTCTCTCAGAGCGTGAAGTGCTATTGCTTGAAGCAGAGGACAAACCAGGCATGCTCGGGGAAGTTACGCGGAAAATCGCCGACGCTGGTGTAAATGTCGACTTGATATACAAGGCGACACAAACAACACTTGTCATTGGTGTAGATGATCTCGAGAAAGCCCGGACCGTTGTTTAACCCACAGAGCAAGACACAGCTACTGGCTATTCTCACCAGTTGAGGTGGCACGCTATTTCTCTTGCTCTATCATCTTCGCGGGCATCTTCAAGGTCTAGGTGTTCGTATATCAATATGGTATCTGGCGCAGCATCGCCCTTCATTACTTGGAGGGAGCTGTTTACATTAACGGGATGCCGGGAAAACTGGATTGGTATGCAAATCTGGTCACAAATCCTGAATTCACATTTCATCTCAAACAACGTCTTCAGGCGAACATCCCCGCGAGGGCTATCCCCATTACCGATGAAACCTTAAGGAGAAAGGTCCTACCCGGCGTGTTCGTGAAGTGGGGAAGAAAGGATGATATTGAATCCTTTATAAAGGATAGCCCATTAATATGAGTAAACTATTCAGATAGCGAAAGAAGAGCCTCTTAAAACGAAATTCATGTTATGAATCCCGACCGTGTCTGGAGGGATGAGGGGAATTACGGCACCGAATCTCTCACGACAACCAACACGGATCAAATCCTGAATACCCCCTTCAGAATGTCTCCAGGATCTACAGGATGGCTGACGCCAATTCATTCTAGAGTTGGGTTGACGCACGGTACCGGAGAGTCTGGGGGATTGCTGTTTGCCAATTGAATTTATGGAAAGACAGGTTGAGATCAGATGGACATTGAAATGCTTTTTAGATTGATTATTTTGTTGGTTTTTGTCCTCACATTCTCGATTTCAGCGACGTTCCGAAAAAGAGCGCGAGAATCCGGGGAAGTTGTTGCCAGGCGGGAGGAAGGGATCTCTGTTTTTATTCTCCGAATGGTATTGGCCATACCTCTTCTTGCCTCCATTTTACTGACGATTTTTTACCCTCGAGCGCTAAATTGGGCCACGATACATCTTCCGTTGTGGCTTCGGTCATTTGCCGCTGTAGGCGCAATGCTTTGTGTTCCAATCATTTTGTGGGTGTTTCGCAGTATCGGTAGAAATATCTCAGAGACTGTGCTGACCAAAAGCGATCATGAGCTCGTAAAGCACGGACCCTACCGATGGGTTCGACATCCACTCTATGCATCGACACTTTTACTGCTCTTCTCGATAAGCTTGATCGCGGGCAATTGGTTCATCTTCGTATATTGTGTAATCGGGCTCTTTGTGTTTCGATTTCTGGTGATACCTGCGGAAGAAGAGAAGCTTGTCGCCTCCTTTGGTGAAGAGTACGAGAAGTATAGGCTTCGAACAGGGGCTTTGATTCCCAAGTTGTTCTAGAAAGGCCACAACTGTCTTCCAACTATTCGCTAGAAGCGCCTTCTCTAGCAGCGTTTTACCTGTACGTGATTTGCGTGAAGTTCTTGCAGAATTCGTGAACTCTTTCTGGCAGTGGAACCAGCGTGTTGGTTTCGTGTCCATACACCTTACGCAATTGGTGGTCATCACATATGTGCTGTAGGATCCATATCATCACTGGAACGGAACTCGCATGCGTGTTTGAGCTACACCAGGCTTTGAAGTATGATGCGTGTGGAAACAAGTCGCTCGCCGCAAAAGGATACCGAATAAGCCAAGGCTCAAAACCGTAAGCCGGTTCATGAAGAATCGGTTCCATGATCTCGCTAAAGTTGACTTGGGAAACAATTCTCCAATGACTCAAGAAATCGGTCTGGGTTGTGTTCGGAGGATCCACGCAGAATCACATGGATAGTTGATCATGGCCTCAACTCCACAATTGGATGCGTTCAGTGGGATTATCATTCTGGTTATGCTTGGCTTCGGCGCGCTCGCCCTCTTTGCAGTTATCCTGCTCGAGGCGATTGTATTACGAAGGCTGGGATGGGCGGCGCTCGGCCGTAGCTTTGTAGACTCGCTGGTGATGAATCTCGCCTCCGCCTTGATTGGAATTCTGGTCGCTTGGGTTTTACGAATAGATTTCACGCAGGCCCAGTTGACCGGAATGCTGATCCCGCTTGTGGTTTTCAGCTTGGCCCTTTCAATTCTGGTGGAAGGTGGCGTCATCTCATTCGTTCGAAGAAGGCACCTGCGGGAAATCCTTAGGCCCTTGGCGCTGGCAAACATCGCCAGCTATGCGATGATCATCCTTTGGATCATTGTCAGCTCCATAAGAAAGGTCTGACCGCTCTTGTCGAAACCATCAGGTCTTGATATCGTCAGGAATATGAGACCAGTCCAGCCAATTGCTGTGGGATGTTCAAGTTCCATCCGATATTGCTGAGAAAGTGTGTGTCACTCGTGCCGTGCAGGTCGACCTCCCCGCAATGACCGTCTGACAGGTCTGACCCAATTCGAGAGCCTGCTTCTTTCGTTGTATATTGACCCTAGCGGTAGGGAGGCTGTCCTCGTTGCACAGTCATTCGCTCACTGCAGATAGGCGGTGAGCAGATATACATCCACAAGGGAGGCGTCAGTGATGGAGAAATTGTCACCCAAATCCATAATCCTGAACTTCATTGGTGGCGTTGATCAAGCGAATCTGGATGAGGTGAATGCCTATATTTCCGCTGATGTGATCTTTACTGATATCCAAGGCAGGGTGTATCGCGAGCCGGAATTCATGGAGAATTATTTAATCAACTACCCTCAGTATAAGATTCAAGTCCAGCATGCGCTTCAAGGAGGCAATGGAGTCGCAATCATTGGCCACACCTCAGGTTCACATGTGCCTCCCGAAATAGAAGAAAAAGAGCCGCTTGTTTGGATAGCTTAGGTCCAAGACGGGTTGATCACTGAATGGCGAATTTATTCAGGTGATGAGTATGCAGGGCGATCTTGGAGAACCAACCGTTGTCTCTAGCGACTCACAACATGTTGGATCAGATCCTTCATGTGCGCCTTTGGAGGATATCATCCTGGACTGCGAAGTACGTCAATGAATGTTCAACTGCAAAGAGACATGCTTGACCTCGGAGACGGGTCCATCTTTCGCTACGCGGTTATGTGTCCCGAGAGGGAGAGCGCCCAGCGAAAGCCATTAATCATCGTCTTACACCCTGGATGGGCAGGTGAGCTTCCCAGCCCAAACTATGGTGAACAGTTTCTAGCTTCTTTATTTGCTCCTGCCCTTTTAACAACTGGGGCGTATATCGTTGCGCCTGATTGTCCATCCCCGGCCTGGAATCACCCGAGGAGCGTGAACGCAATTTCGGTGCTGCTCGATTATTTTCTGGAGGAACATGCAATTTCCGGCGGGGCTGTCTCCCTTGTTGGATATAGCGCAGGAGGATGGGGAGCCTGGTATCTCCTGCAACAAAATCCCGGAAGATTCAGCTCGTCAGTCATGATCGCCACATTACCGATTATGGATCCTGTCGAGAGGTTTGAGGACAACTTTGCAGTTCTCTCAGATGTACTTAATGAACGTAAAAATGAATGGCTGTATCGTGTTCCCGACGTGCCACTCTTCATCATCCATAGTCGAGACGACGAAATCTTCCCCATCGAGATGGCCGATAATGCGTACATGGCACTCAAGGATGACCAAAGAGACGTCGCATACCGTACAGTTGAGGGAGTTGGACACTTCCATGGAGCTGGATATGTTGACGCTTTGAAAGAAGCAGCGCCGTGGCTCCTCAAGGTGTGGGCAACCTGAGCGCCGAACTGTGCTAAAGCGCCTGATTATCTTGGTCCATCTTCTTGAAAGAATGAAGCTGTTTAATACAAACTAGAGCGCTGGCACGGCATTTTCTCAACATAATCTCAAAAGATTCTTTTATTGCAGGGGTGTTGTATGCTCTTCGAGGAGGGATGAGTGACATGAATGGAATGGATCGCTACGCTAGGCTCTTTGTCGTTTTTGCTTTCTTAATTCAAATCGTATTGTTGGTGTTTTTCGCTCTGAGGAAATGGACATTCGACACAGCGATGCAGCTGGGATGGATTGTCTTTGCGATGGCTGTGCCGGCAGTCATCGTTAGCCTCATTCTATTATCCGGCGGCAAGCCGTGGCACCAGTGGATTGCGGGGTTTCTCTACGCGGCTTGGGCGGTTCTTGGGTATATCGTCGACATAGCCCGTCCTGTGGCATGGCGGTCTCCGATCTTGTGGCCGGTTTTTATCCCCTATGTCTTGTTGTACTTATCGAGCCTGATGTTCTACTGGTGGTCTCTTGGAACCATTCAACGACCATTGTGGTTCGTCTACGCGGTGCTTTTCGTTATCAGCACCATACTGAACATAACATCTCACGCCGTATGAAGCGGGGGCACATTATCTGCTGGCAACGAGGACCTGTTCTATGTCCCATGGCGAATATGCGGAGGAATTGATAGGGTGACGGCGATAGAAATTCAGGTGATGAAACCCGCTGAAATGGAAGAGGCAGCTACAGTCCTCAGTCATGCAATGCTTCGCAACCCGATTCATGTGGCTGTTTATCAAGGGGAAAGTGAAGCGGTACGCCGACAAATCGAAGAGAGATTTATGACCATGCTCAAAGATCGCACTGGGGAGGTGTTCCTGGCTAAGCAAGGAGCTCAGATCATCGGGATCTGTAGGTCGTATGTTTGCCATGGTGGTCGTTCGATTTCGAAGGAGGTCGAGGATTTGATTGCTGCTAACGAGCCGGAATTATCTTCGTTCCAGGATCGAGATGATCTCTGGAGAGGATTATGGGCGAGTCGTGACCCGGCCGAAAAGCATAGTCATCTTGGTCCGATCGGCGTCTTGCCAGATTTTCAAAGTCTCGGAGTGGGAACCCGATTAATGGAGAGGTACTGCAAGTTTGTTGACAAGCGGAATTTGGCGGCATATCTAGAGGCCGACAAGTTGAAGAATGTGCGCTTCTATGAGAGGTTTGGTTTCATTACTGTGGATGCGATCGAAATCCTGGGGGTCATGAATTACTTCATGTGGCGTGAGGTTCAAGACTGATCGGCCATTGCACCGCGCATTTACTAGTTAGAGCATGTGCAGCGCGGACCGTACAAAGTCAAATGATGTCTTGCAACCTCGGCTGCTGGCTGGTCATCGGGCCGAATTGCTCAACTTCCTAATTAACCCTTTCTTGCGCTGGGATTACGTTGCCCGCGAAGGACTCATGAACGTTAATTCTGCGCGTTCGCTGGGTGGAGCCTGCAAACAGGTGTTGAGCATCGAAGAGCATTGGGAGACGATTGACGTATCCACCATCGATGTTGAGGATTTACTACAGAGATTTGTTGCGGCACGCGAGCGCGACTATAGCCCGAGGACCGTCGCAGCGTATGCGCTCAGGTTCAAGCGAGCTCTGAGGCTGTATCTCGAATACCTGGAATCTCCTGAGACTTGGCAGCCCCCGAAATCTCCCGTGAGAGCCATTCTGGAGGAGCGCGAACTGCGAGACACGCCATCCGTATCCCAGCGCAGTTTCTTCCCGAAAAGTTCAACATCACAGTCTGGGACGCGCATGATTTGCTATCCATTCCCTTTAAGGGAGGATTGTATCGTCCAACTCCAACTCCCGGTCGAGCTAACGAGCACGGACGTCAAGCATCTGACGTCGTATCTCCAGACGCTGGTCCTTGAAGCCTAGGCAGGATAAATTGACATGGGATACGAGCCACTCCATCCTGGCAAGCTATCGCGGTTGGCATGCGGATTGCTGGCTGGCATTCGCGATCTTGCAGGAGGAGAAATTACATTTTTTAAGATCTGGCTACCGTGACTGTGTTGATCATGCTTTCGGTCTTCAGGGTGACACAGCATAAACATCGGCACTGAAGGCCAGGTCATACGCTTGCAAGGTTTCCGTGAGTCGCGAGATCCTCTCCTTCAAGAGTAGCTCAGTCAACTGAGCGGCGAGATCGAGGTCTTGGACTAGTTCTAACGAGTCGGCAAGTACGATTTGCAGAGCGGTTTTCCGTGCATCCTCAACGAGTAGGAGGATTTCGTCGATGTCCACGAGCGTCCCCTCAATCATGGTGTTGAGGTCTTCGGCTGTATTTAGATTTTGAAAGCCCAAGACGTTCTCCTGCGCAAGGAGCAGATAGGGAAGCAATCCAACGTCATCCCCCGGATTCTCAACCCTGTCGTTTTCGTTCCAGTCTCCATACATCTCCCCTTCTCGCCCTTCAATAATGTTGATGACATGTTCGGAGTGTGATTTCCCTCCTTCCAAGCTGTCAGATTGGATGCTATTAACCGCATTGTTCACGTGGCTGTCGAAGTGTGCGGCTTGAGTAAGTAGCCCATTCAACAAGGAAGAAGAGTGGGGTTCATTTCCGTAAACATCGCTGAGAAGCTGGGAGCGTTTCATCGTTTCTGGTGCCACTTCGGCGGCGAACACTTCGTTGCTAAATGTCTCAGGTCGTGTCACAGCTACCGGCTCAAGGCTGATGACCAATTCGTTATATCGGCCGAGCAAGTTCTCTCCGGATGGGTCCTCGTAACGAAGTACGAGTTCGCTGTCGATCAACTCCGGCTTACCCAAGCTGATTTCCTCTTCTCTGGTCCTGACGAGCCAGGCCATATAGTCGAAGCCCTCGGGTGGAGGGTCAACGTCAGAAATCGCCACAATGAGGTTTGCATCACGAAATGAAGCATATCCGCGTGGTCCACTCGTGCTCGCTAGGGGAGTTGACATTTCGCCCTGGCTTGGTGTCGCGGTAGTGACCAGGGCGGCCACGGGGACGGTATTTGCGGGCTCTTGTTGGATCGGACTCGTCGTGACTTCCTGTTGCATCACTGTAGGAGAGGTCTTCAACAAACCGCTGGTCAATACCATACCGCTTATCAGAACGACAATTCCGAGAGCGATGGCGCCTACTGCTTTCAGGTTTCGCCGCTTACCAATACTTGGGGATGCCGCAGGCGTAACGGGTTGGGGCGTCGCAGCAGCTGGTAAAGGAGGTGTTTTTCTAATCGTGGTGAGGCTGGACGGAGTTTCGATAGCGATCTGAAGAGCCTGGGCCAGGTCTCCTGCTCGTTGATAGCGGTCGTCGGGGTCTTTCGCCAGTGCACGCTCCGTCACGGCACGGAGTTCCGGGCTCGCGTTGGGCAAGGGAGGGGGAGCTTCTTCCACATGTTTGAAGAGGATGGATGCCGGCGTGACTATTTCTGGGTCGAAAGGAAGCTTCCCGGCAACCATCTCGTAAAGCATAATGCCCAGTGAATAGATATCTGAACGCGCATCTACAGGTTCACCACGAACCTGCTCAGGGCTTATGTAATTCGGGGTCCCGAGGATCATCCCTGTTGCTGTCTGGGTTGTGGCAGTCGCGATGCGGGCCACGCCGAAATCCGTGAGCACCGGCTCTGCGTCTGGAGGAAGGGGCGCTCCCGCGATTACCGGCCAAGCTGCTTGGCGCAGCATGACATTGGCGGGCTTGATGTCTCGATGGACGATACCGCGGGCATGTGCGTAGTCCAAAGCGTCAGAGATCGAGCGGATCAAGCGAGATATTTCTTCGAGGGGCAACGAAATGCCTGAAGCATGTAGTCCATCAAGATAGTCGGATAATGGAATTCCTTGGATTAATTCCATGACGATGTATGGCCGGTTTTGCACAAGGTCGAAGTCGTAAACCTGGACGATGTTTGGATGTCGCAGGGCAGCAACCGATTGTGCCTCGGTGCGAGTTCGACTACGCAGGTGAGCATCTCCGGCAAGATGGGCATGAAGGATCTTTACCGCCACCGGGCGATTTAGGGTGGAATGAAGACCGAGGTAAACCTCCGCCATTCCGCCATGCCCTAGCAGTTCCTGAATCTGGACCTTTGACAGCGTGCGTCCGATCCAATCATTGGTCACTGATATTCTCCGTTCGATTAACTTGGAGCGATTCGTCGCGTTCGTGAGGGTAGACACCACGACGAGATCGCGCTACTTATAATACTGGATATTATAAACCCATTTAGTCTTAATGGTTAGGAACGAGGAAGGAGAGGGCATATGATTCCCTGGGGAAGAGGGTGGCAGGACTTGTTTTTATGGGACCCTTATCCATCGATAAGTGGACGTGATACCGCTGCCGGACTTTGCATGCATTGGAGGTGATGTACGTGGGCGAGTATTTGCCTATAATAAATCTGCGCTCTCGCTGGGGACCTTCTTTGTATTGAGATGGACAATTGCAGGTAGCCAAGCGCACCATGTTTCAGCGGCCCTGAGTTTCACGGTGTAGAAGATTACAATGGGAAGGCGTCCGTTCCCCATCTTGCTTGCCACATTCTTCGTCGCCGGATGTGCTGTCGTTGAATCGCCGAAGGCCCATGATGAAGCGTTCGTGGGGAGGTGGATTATTGATCAACCCTTCCATGCCCTCTATGAGGCTAGCGTCTACGATTTCAAGCCGGACGGTACGATCGAGCTGATAGAGTCCGTTACCCTGGGGGTCGACTCTGTTGACTTTGTTACGGGTACTGTTGCGAGACCTAACCATGATTGTCCGCTTGATGGAGTATGTAGTGGTGATCCGACTTGCCGCTTTGGTGATCAGTGGCGGAGCTTGAGTGAACGGCGATTAGCAATCCAAGGTAATTGTACGGACGGTATAAGCCGGGAAATCGTTCTTGATCTTACAGCATCGACCGCTTGGCAAGAAACTTTCGACGTGGACATTATTCGAGTCGGTGACGAAGCAGGTTGGATCCATCCGGGTTTCAACTGGTCGTGGCGCAAATGTGAGCTCGAGCCATGTGTGTTGTTTCGGGAATAGAGAGCCGACGCTGGCTAAATTCCCCCTTGGAGCAGGACGGGCATGCGGTGGAATTTGCAGTCGAGAAAGATGATCCCTAGCCACTTCCCGTCAGGTCCGTTAGACTGCTCCTAACCTGGCTGTAAAATCGAACACGAAAGACAGCCAGCCCTTATGGTAGAGTGAGGCAAATTTCTCATTTAGGTGAAGGAGTCGATGGAAGATTTTTACCCTATGCCAATGTTTGTCAATCTGGACGTGAGCGATCCCTCACTTTCCGCCGGTTGGTATCAACGTGCGCTGGGGTTCCGAGAGCTGTTCAGGAGCGGAGGTGATGAGCCCGAGCTCATCCATTTAAGGCGGGATCGCTGTCAAGATCTCTTTCTCCTGCGGGCCGAGGGTGGGAGTAAGAAATCACCCGCCGAGGGGATCACGATACAGTTTCAGGCAGGTGCTAAAGGGGTAGCCGAGATTGCGGCTCAGGCAAAAATCGCCGGCTCGTCGAGTGTGGAGGGACCGGTTGAGCGCCCTTGGAACGTGAGAGACGTAACGATACGCGATCCGGATGGTTATCGACTTCGCTTCTCCGAGCCTATCGATGTGAGTAAGAGTTTCGAAGAAGTCATGGGAGATGGTGATTAAGCAATTAAACACGTGAGCAGGAATTTACCTTTAGGGTTGCGCTCTGGTCATCGGATTGTTCAGGCGGCCTGTCAGTGTCTCGAAGCTAGGAGATTTATCCGAGAGAGCTTGATTAGCAGGAGATTACAAGAAAGTGGAGTTAAATCGCAAGCTTTGGAACAGGCAGCAAACCAAGTTGCGCCAGCTACTATCGAGTTCTAGCCAGCACCCTCAAGCGATTGAATTGTTCATGACCCAACATGCTATGGTTCACTCGGCGAAGGTTGACCCCTCACAGGGTTGGTCCTTTGAAGATGAGATCTTAAACGATATGACGGAGGATCAGATTCGACGTATCCCACGCGTCGGGGAGCACTCCATTGCCTGGCTTATCTGGCACATTGCTCGTATCGAAGACGTCGCCATGAATATGCTGGTGGCCGGCAAGCGACAAATCCTGAATCGCGAAAATTGGCTCGAACGGATGAAGATCAAAGTCCGTGATACTGGCAACGCAATGGATGCGGAGGGAGTGGCGAACCTTAGCACCATGATTGATATTGACGCCCTGCGAGCGTATCGTCTGACTGTTGGTCGAACAACACGTGAGATGGTTAGCCGATCTATGGCGGAAGATTTTAGAAAGGATGTTGATCCTGCCCGTCTGCAGCAAGTTTTGTTTGAAGGCGCTGTGGTCGAAGCGGCACAGGGATTAATTGATTATTGGAGCAGACGGAATATCGCAGGACTGTTGCTGATGCCAGCAACTCGGCACAATTTCGTCCATTTGAATGAAGCCCAGCGGATAAAGCGGAAAGTGATGAAATCTTGAGCCCATTAATCAGCCTTAGGATTCCCTGGAAGAAGGGGGTCTTTAGAATACGCATGCGCTAAATTTTTCGGCATGGATGGAGAGAAAAGTGTGCGATGAATATTCAAGATGCCCGTCTCACGTTCCAAGAGATCACGAAAGACGATGTCCCCGAGCTCACCGAGGTGATGACCCGCGCATTTGACGATGACGCTCAGAAGCACTTGGGGCAAGAGCGTGGCGGACCCGAGGGGTATGACAACGGTGATTTTTTTCATAAGTGGCTTTTCGCATACAAGGAGAGTGTTGGATACAAAATCGTGGTTGCAGGCAAAATCGTGGGGGGAATCATCGTTTGGGTACTGCCCGAAGGTCACAATATTCTCGGCACCATTTTTGTTGACCCAGCTCTGCAGGACAAAGGTATCGGCGAACGTACGTGGGCTTATATTGAAGACACCTATCCGCAGACGAAAAGTTGGCGACTTGCTACGCCCACCTACGCAACGAAGAATCACCACTTCTATGCAAAGTGTGGTTTCTCAAAAGTAGAATCCGATCCGCTCATTCCGGAAGAAGGAGACACGACGATTTATCGGAAGGAAATGCCTGCTTCTCAATAATCCTCTGCTGCATGCGGCGAGAATGTGTGGACCTGTCCGAACCAGGTAGCCAGGAGGAAGAATGCCAGACAGATAGCTATACAAATACCTACCGAGCGACGACGCGAGGACCTCTGGTGAAGATTGCGAATAACTCGAACGTGGATTACAAATTACTCGTTCAACAGGGATACGATCGATGTGCTGAGGCATACGATGCTGTCAGATCATTGGAGGCGGGAGACGAACTTGCGCTCCTATCTGGCAAGTTGGTGAAGGGGGCTAAGGTCCTGGACATTGGCTGCGGCTCTGGTATCCCTATCGCTCGATCACTGGTCCAGCGGTGCGATGTTACCGGTGTCGATCTCTCGAAAGAGATGATCGAACTCGCGAAAAAGAACATTCCTGAGGCGCATTTCATTCACGCCGATATCATGTCCATTGGTTTGCCTGATTCCCATTACGACGCCGTGTTAGCTTTTTATTCGATTTTCCACATTCCTCGCGAGGAGCATGGGGAGCTTTTTCGGCGCATTCATCGTTGGCTCAAGGTCGGAGGTTACCTATTGGCGACGGTTTCGAAGGAGAGCGAAGTTCCGTATCTTGAGGAGGATTTCTTCGGTGTGACCATGTATTGGAGCCATTACGGCTTGGAGGATTATGAGAGCATGCTGGGCGATGCCGGGTTCAACCTGCTTGAAAAGCGTTTCGTAGGTCATGGCTACCGTTGTGGGCATGACACACCGGAAGAGCAACATCCGCTGATTTTAGCGCAAAAGGGATAAGGCGACTTAGAACCTGACCCGGCTGTCCTTGCGATGATCCAGTCTAGTTACCTGGTTTATATGGTACCTGTCGATGGGTAGCTTAAGCCTTCATTGTCAGTGGCTCAATTACACTTGCCAGAAGGATATCCTCGGGGATTCCGTGGTCATCCTCAATACGTAAATGCCTTGCTTTGATTCCTCAAACTCATTCAACGTAACCCCGATACCCAATTTTCTGGTGGTATAAAGCATATGGGGAGGCTCGGATGGATAATATTTACACGTCCTACAAGCGTATGGATGAGGCCATTACAAACTGGATGGCGCGTTATGGAATTCTTTTACTGCGATTGAGCCTGGGCTTCATCTTCTTCTGGTTTGGTTTCTTGAAGTTCTTTGCCGGAATCAGCCCTGCGGAGGACATCGCCGTTCGTACCATCGATAGTCTCACTTTTGGCTTGATCCCTCCGACGACATCCATTCTCATCTTGGCGACTTGGGAATCCCTTATCGGCATAGGTCTGATATCGGGTAGATTTTTGCGAGCGACATTACTTTTGCTATTCATGCAGATGCTCGGAACGGTCATACCCCTCTTCCTTTTTCCGGAGGAGGTGTTCATCCGTATTCCGTATGTTCCGACGCTTGAAGGCCAATACATCATCAAGAACCTTGTCCTCGTTAGTGCGGGTCTCGTAATTGGTGCGACGGTTCGAGGGGGCGTTATCATCACCGACCCAGATACACATCGCAGCGTGTGAATCGCTGAAAAGGCGCCCACGCCTCCGTGAGCGCTAGGGACGAGCAGCGTATACGGAGGGGGATACGCCATGGAGAGGACATTCTTTGATGGTAAAAACGGATGCTCGTGTTGGGTGACGCTAAGGTGATTGACAACTGGGATGCACAGTTAAGTGGCCCTGTAATTCTATACGACGGTTTCTGCAACCTATGCAATTCCTCAGTAGCTTTTGTCCTTCGTCATGATGCCGAAGCGCGGTTCAAGTTCCTTGCGCTACAGTCTGAGAAGGCAGATTGCCTGAGGCGCGATTGTGATCATTCCCTCTCGCTAGATGAGACATTCATTTTGATCGACAGAGGGTTCTGTTATACGCGATCCGACGCTGTCTTGAAGGTTTTGGGCTTGCTCCCTGGTTTCTGGCCAATCTTGAGTTGGCTTCGGTTGATTCCAAAATTTATTCGCGATCGTGTGTATACACTCATCGCACGCAACCGCTTCAACTGGTTTGGGCGTCGGGATACTTGTATGCTTTCTCTCGATGGATATCAGAATCGGTTTCTAGATTAGAAATCCATTCGGCCAACCACGCATCAGGTTTTTATTATTTCTCTCCAAACGCCGGCAGTTCGCAACACTCAGGCACGTGCATTTATGGAATGATTTTGATTTCTCAACCAATGAAGCAACCAGCTTGTCGGATGTACCCATGAAAATCGATGAACTTCAAACCTGAGTAGAATACAGTCTACGGGTGAAAGACTGTGTGGTTTAAGGGATGGGGTACATTGTTCGCCCATACCTTAGGTGATTTGCATCAGTATCCCAGGAGGATCTGGATGAGTATCGAATCCCAATTTCAGACATTGTTTGCATACCACTGGCACACGAACTTGCGGTTGATAGATCTGGCCATAAAGTTGGATGAATCCCAGATCAAAGAAAAACAGGGTTACGGCCGCGGCTCAATACGTGATTTGTTCTTTCATTTGTTGCGCGCCGACCAATCCTGGCGGATAGGATTAGAGACTGGTCGTCAGGCTTCCCCATTGCGGCAAGGGGATTTCCCCGACCTCAAATCAATCCGAACCGGCTTCGAGCATGAGCGAGGGGCATGGCAGGAATTGCTGGACAGCTTTGATACCGAGCAAATTGCTGGTGATATCAGTATAGAAAATCGAAGAGGGGAGAGCTACTCCTTTCCCCGCTGGCGTATTTTGCAGCACGTTTTGTTCCACGGTATGCAACATCACAGCGAATTGGCTCAATTGCTGACTGCCAAAGGCAAACCTCCCGGCGATATCGATTTCATTTTCTACGAAGGCTGAGTTTCAAGACCTTGACACATTGCCCAGAGCTGGAGCAAAAACCATGAGGGAAGATGATCTGCACTATGGAGCTGAGTTGTTGGAATGTCCTATATGGGAATTAAGCCAGAAGGATACTCGCTGTATTAGATCTGGGATTGTCATGCGATGCTGAAGGTAGAACCACATCCAAGCTATCCTCCTGAAGAGGGCAGGTACATCCGGGGGAATGATTATTCGCCGGTGGCCGTAGCCATTGTCCTTAACTGCGACGCAGACAAGATCCCTCCCGATCTGGAGCGTTTGGTCCGTGCGGGAGTTGAATCGGGTGCCGCGCTCGCCGGCACGGTTCAAACTGAAAACATCGGTTTTGAAAAGATCATCTGCAACATCACGGCTAATCCGAATATCCGCTACTTGATTCTTGGGGGCCCTGAATCGGATGGTCATCAAACCGGTCAAGCGCTTAAAGCATTGTTCCAAAACGGAGTCGATGAAAAGAAACGCATCTTGGGGACTGAGGCTCCACATCCTTTCCTATACAATTTGCCACTTTCCTTTATAGACCGGTTCAGGAAGCAACTCGAACTCATTGACTTGCAGTTTGAGGGGGATCCGCTGGTGATTCGAAAGGCTGTCTGGTCTTGCTATCAAGAAGAGCCTGTAAGCTTTATGGAGTATACGGTTCATGATGTCGGTGCATATCCAGAGCCTCCTCTGGGAGGGCAGATAACCTGGAGAGTGACTCAACCCTGGTCAGAGCCGATGGATGAACAAGAACGCGAAGCTCTTGAGAGGGCCAGGAAGTTGGTGGAGCGGTTGAGGAAGCGGGGAGAGGCAAATGGAGGAAGTTGAAACACATCGATTATTGTGCATGTAGCCTTCTAACGCGTAGAGAGTGTATCAGCACATAAGCAACAGAAATCCGTGTGGTCGGTCCGTTCGATTTGTTTTTGTCATTAAATCGATGAAAGGTTTTTGCGAAAAGGAGGAACAGGTTGAGGACTGCTATTCATATTGAGGCCGTAGATGCCTTGTTCACGGACATTATGATCGGAATTTAATCTTCGATAACGAGCCGAGCGGGAATCATCATTGGGGATGCTAAAACAGGCCTGCTCACAAACTTTCTCGGCGGAGGCCTGGCGGGATTGATCGTCATTTTCCTAATTCTTCGCGACGGGATTGGATCGTCGAAGTTCCCTGGATCAGTGATAGGGTTTGTAGCATTGTCTGGATTCTTGGGCATTTTGATCATCACAGGGATCTCCTTTTGACTGCAACGAGTGGGTGTAGCGGTGGGGCGGGCAACAGTGATTCTGGGTCAGATGGTAATCTCGATCGTTGTTGACGAGCCGGGGATTGGAGGTGTTGAACCCACACCTCTGACCATTTAGCGATTCCTAGGTCTGCTTGTTATAGGAGTTGCTGTCTATTTGTTGCTGTCGCGGGGATAAGTCCACATCTTGTGGTAGGGGGGTCGTCATGAAGGTACCAAAGCGAAAGAAACCGCTGGCGTCAAGAGGCCATGTGTTCTATCTGCTTCTTGGCCTATTGCTTATTATCGCACCTTGCATTTATTTTACGGTTGAGGGTGGCGCACAGATCATTGGATATTTACTTTGCTCGCCTGTGATGATCGGGGGACTTGTAATAACAATCGTGGCGTTGAAATCTCTGTTTTGGGAGCAAAGTGATTTACAAAAGTTTCAACGTTCGGCCGCCTCCTCACCAGGCACGATCGTGCGTCGATACATAAAGAGCCCAGAGGATGAGTATGATCCACCTAGTGGATATACGATCGTCTTCGAATTCAAGGCGGACCTTCCTTCCTCCGAATCGCAACGTAGAATGTTGGAGGCAGAGGTTTCACCCTCACTCTACCATCGTCTTGAACCTGGTTCCGAGGTCGTGGTTCATTACGCTGGCGAGGATCCCCAGATCGCTTATTTGGAAGGTGAAGATATCGGTTAGCCTATAAAGGTGAATGTGGAAAATGCATCAACTCTGTCATTGTAGGGTTCGGTAATATAGCATGGCCAAAATTTTTGCCAGCGCCATGGCGCCGATGATGATGGCGAAATCCAGGCGCAATTGCTGATTGACAATCAGTTCATAGTTGAACCAAATTACCATCAACGTCAATCCGACGATCAAAGAGAACCTCGAAGAATAGTACCTGTGCATGATAAACCGCTCATCAGGTTTGAACAGACTCGCAAGAATGCTGATGAACTCGACCATATCATTTGTCCTCCTGAAGTTGGAAAATCTCATCTATCGTACAGTTGAATAAGCGTGCGAATTTTAATGCCAGCGGCAAACTGGGAATGTACCTTCCTCGTTCAATGGAGTTGATGCTCTGACGGGACACACCCACAGCGTTTGCCAGCTCTTCCTGGGTTAATCCCATTCGCCGCCGGTGTCCCTTCAATTGGTTGGTCACTCGTTCAGCCATCGTGTATCTACCGTAAATGTAAAGTGGGCTTGACATAGACATCGTACAATAATTTCTCATCTATGTCAAGTGTGCTTTACATTCTGGGGAGCCGAGATTCGCAGACTCCATCCCTGTGGCGGATTTCTCGATAGGCATATAAACTCACCTATGTCTCTACTGCCGCATGTCTTAGACAAACGAGGCACCTGTTTCGTTCATATGCCCTATCACCTGTTGGAAGCGGGGGTTCAATCGAGGTGTCATGCACATTTATCACTTAAATTGCGGGACCTTACGCCCGTTATTCCCGAAGGCAGAGGCCATCATCTATTGCTTGCTGGTGGAAACCTCCCAGGGTCTGGTCCTCGTTGATACGGGTTTTGGAACCTACGATTATTCGGCACCCTCACCTTTGATGAAATTCTTCCTCAAATGGATGGGGGTTGCCTGCGTTCTGGAGGAGACCGCCCTCCATCAAATCTCAAGATTGGGGTTTCGCGCAAAAGATGTGGGTCATCTCATTCTCACTCATCTGCATTTCGATCATGCTGGCGGGCTGCCCGATTTTCCACATGCGAAAGTTCATGTCTATGGGCCCGAATATCGAGCGGCTATGGATCCCCACGGATTAATCGAATATGCCTACGATGCTTCTCATTGGGCGCACGAGCCAGATTGGGTGCTCCATGAAGAAGTTAATCATAGCTTCTACGGTTTGGATTGCATCCAGATTATGCCGGGAGTGGATCCGGAGATCTTGATGGTTCCTCTCACGGGCCACACTCGAGGTCACTGTGGTGTAGCGATTCGCATGCCTGATGGCTGGTTGTTTCAATGTGGGGATGCTGCTTCCCCTTTTCATCAGGATACTGATCTACATGATCGTGATAAGTCTCAGTATTGTGCAAACATCCTTCCGCGCTGGTTTGCGTATCGGGTCATTGGGCCACATGTTCCTCGACTGAGGGTGCTAGTTCGAGAGCACGGGCAGGAGGTAAGCGTTATCAGCTCTCATGACATTTATAGCTTTAGGGAGTATCAGGTTGCCGATAAGTTCAAAAAAGATGGAGGCCAATCGACCGGCAAATGAGAAAGTTTGGGCTCACGCCATCGGGTTCCTGATTGAGCAGGCAACCCGATCATATTAACCGCTCCGGAGAGACGGGAACTCATTCTTGGTAAATTGCGTCAATATATCAATGAGGTGCGCATGAAAAGGACAGTCTTCTTTAGGGTCATTCTATATCTCGTGTTCATATCGCTGCTTCCGTCGTGTGCTGGTAGATTTACTGAAATTCCACCGATAGGGAGCGTGACCTTCAATATTCCGATACACGCGGAGGATTTTTCAGAGTCGGCAAGCCTCAGGATTGTCATTTGGGATGCCGATCAGTTGAAAATCTTGGCGAGAACTGCCGGTTGTGCGATATCCTTTGATCTTGAGTCACAGACTGAAGAGGTGCATTGTCCCGAGGGCGTTGAGTATGAGGAAGTTACGCCTGAGGAGTATACTTTCCCTCTCGAGGGGATCGGTGAATCTATCGAGATTGAAAGCTCCGTTATCAGTGTGGGTGAGCGATACAGGTTGCGTATTTCTGGATTGAGTAATGACGATTGCAATACGACCTCTGCAACCGTTGAAGGTGTTGCTCAAACCGCCTCGATAACGTTCGAGGAGCTCATGTGGGGTACGACCCTCATGGCATGCCCGTAAATCCTGAAAGCCTATCAAAACCCAGCCATTGTTTTAAGGTTACAGAACAACACAAGGGGGAAACGCTACCCGAGCAGGGGATTTTTTGGGGGGCTTACCTACGGAATCCTTCCCACATTCCCATTTAATGCTCTGCCTTCAAGCTGCACATGCGTCTTTGGTATCTCGTATAATCAGGAAAGTTCTTAAAGACAGCACTTAGCGTGGAGTGAACTGAGAAATCATGAATTCAATGAGTGAGTTCGAGACTGTGTGTCTCCCAATCGAGCGGACGACCGTAGCTCCTGATGGTTCTGATGTCCGTATCCTCTTGGAGCTCGGAGGAGGCGGATTGGCGCACTTCGAAATTGCGCCAGGTGAGACATCGATCCCGATTGCCCATCGAACTGTCGAGGAGATCTGGTATGTTCTAACAGGCCGCGGGGAAATGTGGAGAAAGCTTGCCGATCAAGTAGAGACGAAAGCATTAGAACCGGGTGTTTGTCTCACGATTCCTCTGGGAACGCACTTCCAGTTTCGCTCATTTGGATCCGAGCCCTTGTCAGCAATCGGGGTGACGATGCCTCCCTGGCCTGGAGAGGACGAAGCCTACGTCGTCGAAGGTCCGTGGACGCCGACACTCAAGAAGTAGAAGAAAGAATGAATGTATTTTTCTGTATGTATCGTCGGCTAACTTTTCTTCATTGAGGGTGAACCTGGATTGTGCCAGTATGAAATTCGATTCTATTAGGCATCAGTTGTCAATCTCAAGGTTTATCGTACTCGCTCTTTTACCCATCTTTCTTCTTTCGTCATGTAGCGTGGCTAAAGTCCCTGAAGCGCAAGAGATCGAGGTCGTTTCAGATGACGTGAAGCTATTTAGGCGCATTGCTGGTGATCTACCTGCCGAGAATGTGTTGATCGCTGTTCATGGTGGACCTGGGAACTCGAGCGACTATATGATCAGTCTTGAGCAACTTCAGGCTGATGGTCTAACCGTGGTGACCTACGATCAGCGTGGGACGGGTCGTTCAGCATTGTCGACACAGGGTTATGCGCTAGCGAAACACGTCGAGGACCTCGAATACGTTCGAGCGTCGCTGGGAGTTGAAAAGGTGCATGTCTTCGGACATAGCTGGGGTGGTGTCGTCGTGCTTCGCTATGCGACAATGTATCCGGAGCATGTCAAATCGATCATACTCATGGGTAGTGGTTCACCCAGCATCGATTCCATTCGGGCTGGACAGATGCGGTTGGGGGAGAGAATTCAACAGCTTCAGCGGATAGGGATTATCCCAAAGGAGCGAATAGGCTCCGATCAGTTATTGGTCCAGGCCATTCTTCCGGCGTACTTCTCGGATCCGAGGTTCGAAATGCCTGATGAGTTGAGGAACATGTCGTTTGACCTTTCCATATACGAACAGACTTTATCCGACACGGGGGATTGGGATTTCGCTGAGGAAGTTGGAGGGTTGGACCATCGCATCCTAATGCTCTGGGGAGAGGATGATCCCTTTGGGATGCCAATGGCTGAGGCGACGATGAATGCGCTCTCCTCCGCAGAAGTCGATTTTGTCGTCCTTAGAGGCTGTGGTCACTATTGGCATGAATGCGATCGATTGTTCTTCGATCAGATCCGCAATTTCCTGGGCTTGTTTGGAAGCAAGTGAAAAGCATCGGGCAAATCATGCAATCACATCTGGGGGAATGAATATAACTGAAGCTGAACAATGTTGTGATCACTATGGAACTGAGGAGTGGGAACGGCTTATATGCCACCGCACATCTTCTAAGGTGCGTTTCCGAAATACATACACCCGGGGTCTTCAAGCTACCGGGCGTTTGAGAGTCACTGGGATCAAAAACCCGTGGTCGCCCGATTTATCACTTGGAAATGTCGTTGACGTAATTGATTCCGGGGGCGCAGCCGGGACTGAGCGCGAGAGAGACATTTTCCCATGAGAGCGGGAGGTCGTCGGACCAGGCGTCTTCGATCGCGTCGGCAAGGCAGCCCGGGCCGGCGTTGTAATTCAGGACCGTGAAACGCCACAGGTCTTCAAACGTGCTTGTCCTGGGCAGGTTCCCTGTTGTGTTCCATATCATTTGGCTGACCTGAGCGCAATTGGCTAGCAGCGTCTCGGCGAACACCTCCACGCTGTAATCAGCCTTCTTCATATCGATGCCCATAGAACATTCTTCGCATTGGGCGTTGACACGGGAGTACAGGGCTCCACGAAGCATGGCTTGTTCTTCCTCGATCATGTGGGGGTATCCGTTTTCGCAGATGGCTGCTTCCAATACGAGTGGGCAGAATTGATCGTAGAAAGATTTGTTCCACAGCAAGGTTGTGTCAGCGCCGAATTCGGTAAGCTGGCCCAATCCTGCTTCCTCTACGTTGCTGAAGATACCGGGCCAAAGCTGGCTCTCACGAGCAAAGAGATTTTTCATCAATTGGGCTGGAACGCTTGTGTCGCGAGCGACCCTGAGAATGATCTCGTCGAATTGATTTTGCCATTCTTTGGCAACATCCAGTGCCCGATCAAGACCGCATACGTTTGCGCCCCCAGTCGGCAATAAACCGCCATTGGGGCAATCCTGTGCATTTACATCGCCATATGAGATCAAAACACCTGCTAAGTAGATGTAAGGCTCTTCCGTTGCCAGGGATTCCGCCTCCTCAGGTGTAGAGAGCCATTCAGGAGGACCACCTGCGGGTGGAAAGGTGTCCCAGACTTGAGAGCAGCCGGCAATGGGAGCTCCACGCCATTGTGGGCTGAGCACGTCAATGTACCATCCTGCAGATTGATCTTGCGTCGCGGGGGCTTCTACGACGCGTATTCGTGCATTGAACACAGGACTGCTGTCTCCGAGGCTGGAGTCGGCTTGGAAGTAGACGTATATGCCGGAGCTGTCCGTTGGTTTGAGGGGGATGTCGCACAACGCGTTTTCACAATGGAAGGGGATGTCGTCGATGGAGCCATGGACGCTGATGATGTACTCGTTGGGTAGAGGCTCTTCACCGAGAAGACGAAGTTTGGGAATGAAGTCACATCGATTCTCGGGCACGATCGGTATGCATCCCTCCAGGGTAACCCAAACTGAGGGTATCGGTAAATCAATCACGATTTCACGTACACCGCTGGTCACCTTGGCAAGGTTGAGATACAGACCCTCACACTTCGTAGGATCACCCTGGTCCTCAAGGGCTTGTGGACAGGTTTCTGTCTCACTCCACTGCTTAGATATGTCGGAGCCACAAAACCAAAAGATCTCCTCGTGGGTCGGTGGGCCAACGTGTTCGATATAAATCTGGCAGACCACATCATTCTCAGCCCAAGTCGCGAGCCACCATTCATATTGTGTATATTCGACCTCGATAAGCTTTTGACGTGGTGGTGTGGTGACGTCCCCATATGCCTGACGTGCGGAGAATGTGAACGCGCTCGTTATAATGGCGATACTTGCCGCCAGCTGGAGGAGCCGGCGCAAGCGGATCGGTTTAGATAATCGAGCCATCATTCGAGATAAGCTTGTCTTTAACGAAGCCACTTCCCATCCCCAAAAAGGGAAATCTCGTGGAATTTGTTTGCCTTAATCTTGAAGACGTCCAGACCTATTCCCCCATCGGAAACGGACGCAGTTCACCGCTTTATGTAGAACCTTAGCTTTATGTAGAACCTTAATTGAAGAGCAAGCCCAATCCAGATCTATTGTACCTGAAATTGGGGCTTGTTTTCGATTTGTTAAGAATGGCGCACGCCAACCAGCAGGGAGAAAGCTATCCGAGATTCCGATGAAATTGGTTTCCTCGCGAGCGAATACTGGAGGACCAGTTTCTTGAGCCCTTTATCGAGCGCTTGACGGATGGGTTGAGTTTGTCCACACATGCTACTACAATGGAGTAATGATAGTAATGGTCGTAGGGTTCGCGCATCAAATGGATTAGGTATTGGCACATCTTTGCCAGTGAAGTGAGGTTGTAATGCAGAAGACACCCCCAGATATCGCCAGAGTTCTTCTTTCAAGAGAGACCATTCAAGCACGGGTGGACGAGATCGCTGCGGAAATTGAGAAGGATTATGAAAAGAGAGAAAACCTCTACCTTGTAGGGATTCTCAAAGGGGCTTTTATCTTTCTAGCAGACCTAACACGCAGGTTACGGATCCCCCATATCGTCGATTTTATGGCTGTGTCGAGTTACGGAAAGACCACTTCTTCGAGTGGTGCGGTTCGCATCCTGATGGACCTACGAGAATCGATCGAAGAGCGCCACGTATTGATTGTCGAGGATATCGTAGATACCGGGAACACACTCTCCTATCTCCACCACACCTTGAATGAGCGGCGACCAGCGTCGCTGCAGACATGCGTACTCCTAAAGAAAGAGCGTGAGCAGGCGGGCGTACCAATCGATTATCTGGGTTTTGAGATTCCTGATGTGTGGGTGGTTGGATACGGGTTGGATTTCGCCGATACTCACCGGACACTCCCCTACATCGCCGAGCTTAAGCCGGAGACCTATCGAGACACACTCTAGGTTGGTCCGCCCACCTGATCGACAAGGTAAGGAGTGATCGCAGGAGGCTCCGATGAAGAGGATCATGCTGTTCTTGCTCTTCGGTTGGAGTGCGTTCGTTATTGGATGCACGATGCTACCCAGTGGGGAACAGGCGGTGGAGGAGGACCAAATGGCCGACATTATATCCCTTCCGAAACCATCCTTGAAGGGTCCTCTCTCGCTCGAAGAGACGTTACTGCAGCGGCGTTCTCGGCGCCAGTTCACCTCAGATCCACTGACGATGGATCAAGTCTCACAATTGCTTTGGGCTGCGCAGGGGATCACCAACGAACGAGGTTTCCGCACCGCGCCTTCGGCGGGTGCTTTATACCCCTTAGAGATCTACATTCTCTCCCAGGATGGCATTTTTCATTATCAACCGGGCGCCAATGCGCTTGTTCAACACCGAGAAGGTGATTTTCGAAGGGATGTATACGAGGTGGCTCTAAGACAGGATGCAATAATCCAAGCCCCGATGACCGTTGTCATTACCGCCGTGTACGCCCGTACCTCGTGGAAGTACGGTCCTGCTCGTACGCCGAGATATGTGCATATGGAAGTCGGTCATGCCGCCCAAAATCTACTTCTTCAGGCCGTGTCTTTGGGTCTAGGAGCTGTTCCTATCGGTGCCTTCGAAGATAATAAGGTTCAGACTGTCCTTGGGCTGCCTGAGGATCATGAACCTCTCTACCTCATTCCCGTAGGTTATACGGAATAGGACAATAGGATCGTACTAGCGATCGTAATCCTGAGTACGATCGGGTGTTGATACACAGAGAGTCCGTTTATTGTCAGCGCCGCTCGGGGAACATCTCGGATCTGAGGTCTTGCATTTCTGTGATCCGGGAGGCAAGTCCAGTGTTCGGCAAGCACGCTGGGCAGTTTTCTTTGCGACAATGACATGGGTATACTATGGGCGCACTTGCAATATTTCCTTAGGGTTAGGGTAGACGATGATGATTACATTTCCAGAGACGATCGATGCCGCGGAACGATTAGCCGAACTGCTTAAGTCGGCTTCGGATCTCGGTGCCGCGCTACGTGGTGTCGGCAAGGATCTTGAAGAATTCGAGAATATGCTGGCATACTCGCATCAAAAGCAATTCGAGAATGTTGAAGAGGCACTGTCCTACATCGACAAAGTCCTCGTTCCTCAGATACTCAGAATAAGAGACAGTCTACATTCCGGATCAGAAGGGCCACTGAAGCGCTTGAACATCGCAAGCGAACAAGCGGAGAGACTGGCAGTACGGTTGAGGATGATGACGGACGACAGCGCGATGGACCTCTTCAAATAACCTCCCGTCAATAGACAGATAAGATCCCATCGATCACAAACCACAGATCCCCCTATATCATATTTGGTCCACCGAGACAGGTTGTGACTGCTTTCTCGAGTCATATTGAGACCTCAGGCCGCTGAATATTCATCGAGCATGATTTTTTCGCTGTAAAAGTTCTTATCCGCTTCCTGCATACGGTAGGGGTCGTCACGAATGAAGTCCTCCACATGGGTTGGGTCGACTGTATCAAGGAGACCGCAAGGGTGGTCTCGCATAAAATGTTGCAAATGATCATTCAGGACACAAAATCTATAGGGCAGTATGGTTTCCTGGAAAGCGCGTCGGGGTATAATCACGGCAGGTGTGTGGCACCATTCATGCACCTGACGGCAAAGTTTAATCTTTCGATTTGGCAGGCTAATGGCCAAGGATCGTCGACCCGCGGATGAACTCTCCATTGAAGAGCTTGAAGCGCTTCTCGCCAGGAAGAAACTTGAAGCGCGACAAGCGCGCGTCCACCAATTCCGCCGCAGCGGTCGAGCGCTTCGTCTGCGGTCTGAGGTCGGCAGTTCATCTCAGGAGGTCGATCCCACCCTTCAAAGTGAGGAGCAGACTCCAGGGGCCACAACAGAAACCAGGGGCCCAATCTTACGATCGATTTTTAACCGCACCCTACTGGTGATCGAGATAGCGGCGGTTCTTGGTTTAGCGTTCATTCTCTACAATGGGGTTGAGGCATTACAGTTGCTGAATCGAGAAGCCGCGGATGTCTTGAAGGGACAAACGCCGACACCTACACCATTGATCTCTGCCGTCGTCTTACCCTCAGGGCATACACCACCCACTTCGCCTGGAGGTGCGCGACCGAATGAGTCCGAGATCCCTGAAAGTTTAAGGCCTTTGGTCCAGTCTTTGCCCGTTGTAGCGATCCCAACACCCGGACCCGAACAAGCGAGGAGTATATTTATCCCGGCGCTTTGGAACGCTCCCGCACCTGTGGTGCAAGGGGATGGTTGGGAGCAACTCAAGCGCGGGGTCGGTCAACACATAGGCAGTGCCAATCCGGGAGTGAACGGGAATCTAGTCCTCTCAGCACACAACGACATCTTTGGAGAACTCTTCCGAGATCTTGATCGCCTGAAACCTGGAGACGAGATCTTCCTCCAGACTGCAACGCGCCAATTCACTTATCGTGTCACTGGACTGCGAATCGTAGCGCCCACGGAAGTGAGTGTCTTAGCCCCAACGGTCCGGTCTACAGTCACCCTCATATCATGTTATCCATATCTCGTTGACAATCAGCGGATCGTGGTTTTCGGCGAGCTGGTGGATGGGTAGCTTGGTGTTGGGAGTAATGCCACGATCATGATTTTGGATGAGTCCTAAGGGAGGATGTCTTGGCAAAAAAACGTAGCAAGAAACGAGTTCGTAGGCCAAACCTGCCACCAGAAACTTTTCAGGCGATAAGAACGGCGGAGTCTCCATCCGTGGCGCCGAGTAAAAGAGATTTCAACCCAGACTATGCTCATGTCGTCAAGGACCTTAAACGCATCGGTTTGTTAGCCGGCTTCTTTATTGTCTTGTTAGTCGTCTTATCCATTTTCCTGAATTAGGATTTAAGTGATCGCTTCAGAAAGCATGCCAGCATGAGTACGACCACTGAAAGCCCTCCGGTCCGTATCAGCCTCCGCTGGAAGATCACGATACCCTTCATCCTTATCGCTTTAATATTGGCGTTGGGCGCAACGGTAGCCATCAGCCGACTTTCCGTTCAAGCCGAACAACTTCGTTTTCTCCGTCAGTTGCGTGACAGCGGTCAACGGGCTACAGACGAAGTCGTCCGTATAGAAGATCGGATGTTGGAGATTGAACGAGCCATCGCAAATACGGAAGGTGTTGCGGATGCAGTGGCGCTTGGTGATGCTGAAGCCCTGCGCGAACGCATCCTAGGATTGATCATCAACTCGAAGGTCGACGTCGCCGTCGTTCTTGAGCGAGACGGCAACAGTCTGCTCGCCTCGAGACGGACAGGTTCGGAAATCCCGGAAATCTTACGGGGGGAGGGGTACTACAGCGATTGGCCTTTTGTAGAGCGTGTACTGGGGCTGGAAGAAGGTTCAGGGTCAGCTACGGATTCGGTTGGCATCAAACAAGCTGGAATGCAGACGATCCGGTTAGCGGATAGGGACACGATGGTCTTTTTCGTCGCTGCCCCACTCGTCACTGATGCAGGTACCGTCCTTGGTGCCGTGCTCGTTGGTGAGTATCTGGATCACCTCGTCGAACAACTCGGCCAGGACGCGCGTGCTACCGTCTCAATTTACGATTCGACGACGGGTCAACTCCTCAGTACGACTTTCGAAGATGAGGAGACGTGGGAACCCCCCGGTCTTCCCATCTCCCAAGTTCTTCTAGAAAGTGTAAAGTCACCGGAAACCGCATCCGAGCCATACCGTACCATTCAGGTTGCGGGTAGGACGTATGGTGAAGTGCTTACACCTTTTGTCGTGCGACTGGGTACGGAAGAGTTGGGCATTATGGGGATTGCCTTATTTGGCGCGGAAGACCCCGACCTGGCGTACCAGGCATACCAGGAACGGATCACAAGCATCATACTGGTCGGCGCGCTAGCACTGATCTTGGTCGTGCTTGTAGGGTTGTTGATCTCACACTCCATCACTCGACCTCTGGTAGACATAGCCGCCGCGTCTTCGCAGGTAGCTTCTGGAAATCTGGACACCCACGTGTCTGTTGAGGGAGGCGATGAGATCGGCGTGCTAGCGCAAACCTTCAATCGCATGGTCGAACAACTCCGTGAAAGCGACATGGATCGCACGCTACTGCGCCGCACAATGAGTCCTCAGGTGAGGGCGCGAATACGAGAGACGTTTACCAGGGGTGGGGCATTTCTTCAAGGACAGGCGGCGAGGGGCACGATACTCGTGGCCGAGCTGCGGGGTTTTCCCTCTGCTGAAGATGTGCAAGACCCCAGCGAGTTACTACAGATCCTAAATGATTACTTCGGAAGGTTCGTCAACGTCATTGATCTGCACGGCGGTGTGCTTCACAAGTTTGACGGCATGTCCCTCACGGCTATATTTGGTGTCCTGCCTCGAAATCTTCCTCCCCAAGTCAGCGCGCTCCAAGCCACGCATGCCGGATTCGAAATGCTCGACGTCCTTACCACAATGAACCGACAAGGGATGTCCGAGGGGTCATCTGCAGTGGAAATGGGGATCGGGATCTCGACAGGGATGGTGGTTACCGGCGGCTTGACGACTGAAGACCAAATGCATTACACAGTTATTGGCGATGCTGTGCGCACAGCGGAAGCTATTCAGCGAATCACACGCGAACCGTCGAGCGCGAATCTGCTTATCAGTGAGGATACGTATCGCTACCTGGAAAAGGTGCGCTCTCAATTCGAGTTCGGTCGCGAAGGTCGCGCAAAAGTGGATGAGGGTGAAGAAGTAGTTGGTGTCCACGAGATTCGCGACCGCACGGTTCGCCTCATTGAAATGTAGGCCGTCATCTCACGGTGCGATGAAGAATTCCCACGCCTCATACGCCGATTTCACGTTCCAAGTGTGATCCAAACTCCTACCAAATCAAGTTCTTACCTGGTCACCCCTGCGTTTTTGAGACACACCCCAAGGGAGGGGATGAAAAGGATGATCTTGCTTGTGAATGAATATCTCCTCATGCACCCGTCGTTCCCGCTGAAAAAACTGCTTAGGACTTCGGTTATATGGTGTCACATCTATGTGAAAGCTTATGCTTATACCACCGCGTACGAGGGAAAGTGATGAAAGGGCGACGTTGGTTGTTAGGTGCATTTGGTGTTTTTCTGATCCTTCTAGTTGTGTGGATTGTCATGGCCAATCTCCTCAGTGGAGCGTATGCGGGGGGATTTCCATTCTCCCTGCGATTGGGTTCGCAATTGCGCTCCGATTACAGTGCAGAGGAGGGAGACAGGCTCGGCGCTTTTCGCTTATCTATCGTGGGTGATGCGATGCAGGACGAGGGAATGTCGCCCGAAGAAGCCGAAGATCAGTCGAAGGCCGTTAAAAACGTGCTCGAATCTCCCATTCCGACTGCCACGGCGCGCGATTTTGAAGGTGAAAAGCCTTTCACGGCAACGCCGACCTTCACTCCAATTCCTACGGACACACCGACGCCGACCATGACCTATACACCGACGCGGACACCTCGGCCAACGAAGACGCCCACGAAAAAGCCGACGAGAAAGCCAAATTCAACGAACACGCCTCTGCCTCCGTCCGATACAAAGGCGCCTCAGATCGCTTCAGTTCGCGATATGATCCCTCCGCCGGGTGATGTGGTTTTATGCTCGGATATGATTGGGGTGTACGATCTGGAGGTCGTCGATCCTGCGTTCTCAAGCGGTATCGAATGGATCAAACTCAAATATCAGGATCCGGTGAGTAAAAATTGGGTTATATCTTCACCCTTTTATCCGCCTCCACCCGTTGGATGGGTGGTGGGCGACGAGTGGCGCGATTGTTACACCATTTACATTGATGTGAATATCAGCGGGAGCTGCGGATCGGAATGTGACTTTACTCTTTACGCCTGGGTTAAGGACAAGGTCGGGAAAGAACTTAAAAAGAATCTTGGCGTTTATGAGGCTCCGGATGTGTGTCCGTAGTAACCTTTAGCGCAACCTCATTAACTGCGAGAACCCTTAATTGAGCAGTTAGAAGTCGTGACGGGCGAGTTCTCATCGCCCGTCATTCGATTTCATGGTCCATGTTGATTGAATTTCATGTGTGCATTGTTCGGAATGTATTCAACCTGGTTGGTATCATCCACGCTCGGTTCCGTCGTGTTTCCGCTGTAACCAAGGAACGAACACCAATCCAATCGTGAACACAAAGCCTGGGCACGGCAGGGTTAATTCGCGGCCGCGTTCCTTCGGCTCACGGACCGAAGGCGACGGCACGTCGATTGTTGAGCCCTCCTCGGTATCTTCGGGCAGACTTTCGGGAATCTCGATCGGATCGCCCTCGAACTCAGCGTCGATGATTTCATATGCGACACCATCCGCCATTGCGATCACATTGGGACCGAGCGCAAAGGCGGCACGGAGATCTGCGCGCGCGTCAGCCAATGCAAAATAGTCGTCGGAGAGGAAGGACACCCTAGTTGTGGACATGGTATCGGGATCGAACGTTGTGTCGATCCAAACGCCGTTTATCAATCGATAGGTGCGCGAACCTGCGATGCGCACGACATCCTGGGCAGATCCTTGTGGAGCCAGAGGGACCGTCGCTTCTCGAAATTCACCTTCCGCAGCAGCGCGTTCAACCGCGTCGGCGCCGGTTACGGCCATGGGTTCGTTCATCATCTTTTCGAAGGCGAAATTGACGATGTCGTCCTGGGCCTCCACACCCAAAGCGGTGGGTTCGGTGACGAGATAAGATGTGTAGGGCGTAACGATTCCGTAGCGGATGCTCAGGCGCACGATTTGATCGACCAACTCTTCTTCCGGACCATGTAGCCTGACCTGGTTGAGAAGAGCACCGATCTTACGGGTTGCCCAGAGGCGAGGTAGAAAGTCCGGACCCCCGGATTTACGGAAGGTATGATCCTCATATTCGAAGGTCTGCCTTCGTCCTTCAACTCGCCCAGTCAAGATGATCGAACCGGAACCGGATCTCTTGTAGCGTCCGACGAGAATCAACTGGCTTCCGGCGAATAGATCTGGTAATGGATCTGGATAAAGATCGTAGGTGACCACGTCACCGAAGTCCAGCTCGAGATCCGTCAGGACCGGCGTGCTGACCTTGGCGTAGAAACCCGAGACGGCTTCATCAATGGCTTGACCCGGTGAGACGTATGTCGTGGCGCCGTGATGGTCGTTGGCGAGAGAGTCCAGCAGGAACGTGTCTACGTCGTATCCTACACCAAAGGCAAAAAGGCGTACGTTATCCGGTGCAGACTTTTGGACATTCTCTAGGATATCTACAGTTTCTGTGACACCTTCGGTCGGGAGTCCGTCGGTCAGGAAGATCACGATCGTGGAACGTCCTCTATCAACTTGGGCGAGGGCTTCCAATAGTGCCAGGTTAATGTCAGTAGAACCTGCGGCTGAAAGCGAATCGACCCAGCGTTTTGCTTCCGCGACTTCTTCGCTGGATCGCAACCTGCTAGCATACGACCGGGTGCCCGTACTGAAGGCGATGATATTGAAGTGATCCTCAGCATTGAGATGGTCGAGCACGTAGTGGAGCGCTTCTTGTGCTTGTTGGAATTTCTCACCATCCATACTTCCAGAGCGATCAAGCACGATCAAGACGTCTTTGGGGATTGTGCGGTCGGGATCGACTTCCACACTGGGCGCTGCTAGGAGCAGGAAGAACCCATCCGTATCGTCACCTTGCGGGTCCCGAAAGGTGAGCAGGTTGAGTCCGATGTCTTCGTCGGCGATGGAATAATAGAGGTCGAAATCCATATCCGGTTTAACATCATTGTCTTCGTACCCAACGCTGAAGCGGTAGTCGCTGTCTCGATCGATGTCGATGCGGTGAGATGGTGAATAGATCGCCCGTACGGGCTGGGGAGAGCGTACGTGTACGGAGATACGCACGTCTTCGAGGGGTTGGGTGGAGAACTTTTCCGTATTGAGTGGGTAGCGATAGTGGATCAAGCCACTATCGGCTTGCAAAACCTGGGTGTACTCAAGCTCGATGCGGCGTTCTTCGCCGGGTGCAATGGGGAAGATGGAGGCTTGGACTGCGCCTTGGTCTATGTACTCGAGCAAAGCGGGATCACGAAGGTTGCGAACGATGTCTTCGTAGATCTTACGGGCTTCTTCACGTGTGAGTACCTCCCCTTCAACCGGCTCTCCGTCGATCCAAAGCGTAAACTCGCTTACCAAGGCTCCTTTGGGTAGCGGGAAGACGTATGTGCCTTCCAGGGTCCAATCGTTATCGTTGCGGAAGACTTGGTCCACATGCGTGACTGCGACCTGATCTTCGATCGTCACGTCCACACGGTGATATTCGATGGCGAGTTGTGAAATTGGAAAGGGTTCGGGGCATGGTCCTAGATCACAAAAGGGTGGATCGGGTATGATGATCCCGTCAGCCTCAGCGGGTCCGACAAAGACCCCAGCCAATAGAATGAGCAGCGTAGCCATCGAGAAGAGTTTGATTCGGCGCATGACACACCTCCAGCTTGTGAAAATAAGTTCTGACCTGTAGACGCCAGGGAGCTCGATAAAGTTCCTTCTTCCGCCATTCCATGTTGCATAAAGGAGACGTAACTGGAACGCAGTTGCCTACAAATTCTCGATCATGCATGCATGGTATAATGGAACGACATCTCCCACCACTGCCGTGGGAGTTTATTGTGTGAGAATGTGATGCTTGAGAGATTGGCAGGGATCGAGAACAAATTTCGTGAGTTGGAGGAGGAATTGGCGCGCGCAAGCGAAGACTACCAGCGCGTTGCCGATTTGGCGCGTGAGAGGGCAGATCTGGAACCGATTGTCACGGCGTATCGTGAGTTCGTCTCGATAGAGAACGAGCTTGAACAGGCCATCGCCTTGCGAGCTGCTGAAGATCTTGAGTTGCGTGAGTTGGCGGAGGATGAGATCTCGAAGCTTGAGGCCAGACGTGATTCCCTCGAGGCGCAAATTAAGACCATGCTACTGCCGCGCGACCCACGTGACCATCGCAATGTGATTATGGAGATTCGGGCGGGAACGGGTGGCGACGAGGCCACATTATTCGCTTCCGACCTCTTCCGCATGTATAGCCGATATGCCGAGGGACGGAGTTGGGGGGTAGAGATTCTCTCGTCGAACGAAACAGGAGTCGGAGGTTTTCGCGAGATTATTTTTCTCGTGCAGGGAAAGGGTGCATTCTCGCGCCTCAAACACGAATCCGGCGTTCATCGAGTGCAGCGTGTGCCCATAACCGAGTCGCAAGGTCGCATTCATACGTCAACAGCTACAGTGGCTGTGTTGGCAGAGGCAGATGAGGTTGAAATCAAAATCCCGGACAAGGACATCCGTATGGATGTCTTTCGTGCAGCTGGAGCGGGGGGACAGAGCGTTCAAAAGAACGCCACTGCCGTCAGGCTCACCCATATTCCCAGCGGCATCGTCGTTCAATGTCAAGACGAACGCTCGCAGCTACAAAATCGAATGCGGGCATTAAGTATCCTACGCGCACGCCTGTATGAGATCGCATTGACAGAGCAACAGGAAAAGGAAGATGCTGCTCGGCGCGCCCAAGTCGGCACAGCTGAGCGATCGGAAAAAATTCGGACGTACAATTTCCCCCAATCCCGCGTGACGGATCACCGTATAAGCGTATCCTCTCACAACTTGCCGGCCGTCTTGGATGGCGACCTCGATGAGTTTATCGATGAACTGGCCACACGCGAGGAAGCCGAGCGGTTAGCAGTTTACGACGAAACGTGACCTTTCCCTCAACCATCGGCGCAGCACTAGAGTTGGGTCGTAAGACGTTATCCGCTATCAGTGACACCCCAGGCCTCGACGCGCAATTGTTGCTGTGTCATGCGCTAGGGCGTGGGCGCGCCTGGGTACTCGCACATCCTGAAAGTATGATAAGGGATCAACAAGCGCAAGAGTTCACCAATATGTTGAATCGCTGCCAGTTGGGGGAAGCATTGCCCTACGTGCTTGGTTGGTGGGAGTTCTATGGTCGGCGATTTCACCTAAGCCCGGCAGTGATGATCCCTCGTCCTGAGACGGAGCAGATGGTGGAGGCGTCGCTGGAATATCTCTCAGGACGATCCTACCCTCCGATCGTGATCGATGTTGGCACGGGGTCGGGGTGTGTCGCCGTTACGCTCGCGGCAGAGATGCCCGGTCTGCGTATCTTTGCCAGCGATATATCTTCCGCCGCACTGACCTTGGCACGCAGAAATATCCTCGAGCACAATGTATCATCACAGATTGAGTTGGTGCGATCGGATTTACTCGTACCTTTCGATTGCGAGTTCGATCTCATCTGCGCTAATCTACCCTACATTCCGACGGGTGAGTTGAAAAAAATTGCCGTAGGGCGCCGAGAGCCTCATCTAGCTCTCGATGGGGGCGCGGATGGCTTGAAGGTCATCAGACGATTGATGAAGTTGCTCCCTGACAGATTAGCACAGGGTGGGCGCGCGCTGCTCGAGATCGGGGTTGGGCAGGATGAGGCCGTGCTCGATTTGGCTAGCAAAGCCGTTACACAGGTTCGATGTGAGGTACGTAGAGACCTTGCGGGATTGCAACGATTGGTCGTGATCGATCGCACATGAGCGTGGTCTTTGCCCAACTCCCAGGGACGTTCCAATGGGAGATAGGTGATGTGTATGATGGGGATACTGAAATGGGTTGTGTCCCGCATCTTCCGTATACCTACATGGATGACAGGAGATGAATACGGTGAGCGACCAGAGAGAGGCAGAGATGCGAGTAGAGGTCATCGCCGCTGAAGATCCGGGAGCAATTACACGGGCACTCCAGGTTCTCAATCGTGGAGGTCTGGTAGCATTTCCTACCGATACAGTGTATGGTCTGGGGGCCAGGGTCTTCGATCCCGAGGCGGTTCAGCGTCTGTATCGTGTTAAAGGTCGCCACGCCGAGAAAGCAATTCCGGTGTTGCTTGCGGGTTTGGGAGAGGCGTCGAAAGTAGCCCTCAAGTTGCCCCGTAATGCGCGACGGTTGGCGGCGGTATTCTGGCCAGGCCCGTTGACACTTATCGTCTGGCGCAGGACCGACTTACCACCGGAGATCAGTGCAGATGCGACGGTAGGTTTACGTGTGCCCAATGAGCGCACGGCTCTTGCTCTCCTGACGGCGGCTGGACCTTTGGCTGTGACCTCGGCAAATCCCTCTGGACAACCAAGCGCCCGCACCGCTGGAGATGTCAAAGATACCTTGGCGCAGAGAGTCGACTTGATATTGGATGGCGGGAAAACTTTAGGCGGTGAATCTTCAACGGTATTGGACTGCACCCGGACGATCCCACGCATTCTCCGACCAGGACCGATCCAAGAAGACGAAATCATGGCTGCGTTGCGATAGCGACGTTCGCTGTTTCTTATCCAACATTAAGCTTGATCTCATGTGGGATTTAACATTATGAGGAAAATTAAAAGTGCATTCTCCTCCTCAAATCGCGCAACGGAGTTTGGCCGAAACTTCTGGCGCGATTTGAGCTTTAATGGGGACAGGCTTCCCTAAAATTCAGCTCACAACAATTCGTCTCAGCTGGAACGCCCGGTGGTTCACCACTGGGCTGAGTGCTATGGGGTGCTGAAGCACCTTCCCATCAAGCTCGGAGGGCCCTGAGCTAGGAGACCGACCATTCATGGTTGGGTGAATTGGGGGCGAAAAGAAGACCTGGGAAAATCTTACGCAGTCCTGACCACGATTGCTCATTGGCGAGCGGTCAAGGATCTCGCAATGTCTGGTTTTCGGTTGGGAGTTCGGACTGCTGTGCCTCGGACAGCATGTGTGTCCGCCATTGATCGTTATACCAGCGTAGATATTCACCCGTTTGGGATGACCAATAGCTGGCGTCATGATCCCCCGGATTTATTTGTATTTCTGTGGTCACGTTGAGTTCTGAGAACAGAGAAATCAATTCCTGGGTCAATTTCAGCAGTGGATCTCGGTCGCCAATGTCGATCCAAATAACAGGCGTGGCGTAAGGTGGGATTGCGGTGACCCAGTTTACGATGTAGGGGGCGCTGTAAGGGTTAGCTGGGCTGTGCATACCGATCGTAGAGAAGGTGTCATAATGTTTCAGACCAATCCGCAGCGCCAGACCACCTCCTCTTGACAATCCACCGATCGCACGAAACCATGGATCGGGCCTTGCCCGATACGTTCGATCGATGTGAGGGATGAGGATGTCGATGAGTGCCGACTCCATGTCGATGCCTTTTACCTGGTGCGGCATGATGATCAGAAAGGGTAGCGACTGTTGGCTGGTGATCAAGTCATCTGCTCTTTCGTCGATCCCTAGATCGTCCCATTGGCTGTCGTCTGCACCAAGACCGTGAAACAGATAGAGACTCGGATAGCGGGTGTTTTCAAGTTTGCCATAGCAGGGAGGGAGGTAGATGCGGAATGGAAGAGCCCTTGTCAAAGAGGCAGCGGAAACCTCATCTGTGATCACACTACCGGTTTGTTCGCTACAATGGGTTTCCGTATGCGAAGGCTGGGGGGAGGGTGTTGAAGATGGCCTTTGAGTGGGATTGGGCGATGAAGTGTGACGGGTTTGTGTTGGGTTGAGGGGGGTAGATTCCGATCTCTTAGTGATAGGTGCTTTTTCAGTGGGTTGTGTCGCGCACGCTGCTATTAAACCTGCCAACGATACGGCGAATAAGAGGGGTGCGGTCCTCAAAATAAGTGCCCCGCCGACCGGCGGATAGTCCGCAGGACGGCGGGGGCGCCTGTTAAAATGAGTGTATGCTGAATGGGGTCGAACGTCAAGAGCACGCCGTCTTCTTCTAGAGTACTTTAAAATCCTCGATTTCCTTAAGCGCATTGGAGGGTCGTTTTACCCGAAGCGTCCCTCAACGTAGTCTTCGGTCCGCTGGTCTTTGGGGTTGGTGAAGAGCTGCTTGCCTTGCGCGTATTCGATGAGTTCGCCGTCAAGCATGAAGGCGGCATAGTCTGCCGTTCGTGCAGCTTGCTGAATAGAGTGAGGAACAAGAACGATGGTGTACTTCTCCTTCAACGACTGAAGGGAACCTTCCACTTTGCCAGTGGAGATGGGGTCCAGACCTGAGGTTGGTTCGTCAAGCAAGATGATTTCGGGTTCGAGGGCAAGTACACGAGCAATACACAGACGCTGCTGTTGTCCGCCGGACAAGGTTGTGGCGGGATCGTCGAGACGATCGTGAACCTCGTCCCATAAAGCAGCGGCGTTTAAACTATGCTCGACAGCAGCGTCCAATCTGTCGCGATCTCGGACACCGGCCAGTTTGAGACCGTAAGTGAGGTTTTGGCGGACGGTCATCGGAAGCACGACAGGTCGGGCGAACACCATGCCGACTCTTCTTCGCAGCGCGATCACGTCGATCTCTGGATCGAGGACGTTCAAACCGTCTAGCAGTATTTGCCCCGAGAGCTCGACGACATCGGCTAGGTCGTTGAGGCGATTGATAGTGCGCAGAAGTGTGGACTTGCCACCGCCTGCAGGACCGAAGAGCACGGTGATTGAGTGTTCAGGGATGGATAGGTTGATGCCACGAAGTGATTCAGTGCCATCAGAGTATTGGATACTAAGATCCTTGATGCGGATCTTCGTCTTCTGCATCTCGTCAACAGATGCAGGGCTCAGTTGCGGGTTGTCGCTCACCACTGTCTTCTCGCACGGGCGCGGGAGCGAATGATTGCTGCGATAGCGTTCATGCCAAGTACGAATGTCAGCAGGACAACCGCAGTGCCGTATTGGATCTGGATGGGCATACCTGGTACCTGCGTGGAAATTACAAACAAATGGTATGGTAAAGCCATGGTGGCGTCGAAAATGGAAGTAGGCAGTTTGGGGAGGAAAAACGCTGCCACCGTGAAAAGGATAGGCGCTGTTTCCCCAGCCGCTCTTTCGAGGCCGAGGATCACGCCGGTGAGGATACCTGGAAGCGCCTGAGGCAGGACGATGCGACGGATCGTCTGCCACTGCGTGCCACCCACGGAGACGCTAACTACGCGGAAGCTGTGGGGAACGGCACGCAAAGCTTCCTCAGTGGTACTGATGATAACGGGGATCGTCATGATGGCTAATGTAAGCGATCCTGCCAGGATGCTGGTTCCAAATCGCAGGAAGAGAACGAAAAGGCCCAACCCGAACAATCCATAGACGACCGAAGGAATACCGGCAAGATTGATGATGGCGATGCGTATCGTTCGAGTCCAAACGTTATCGGACGCGTATTCGGAGAGGTAGATCCCGGCGCCGACACCCAGGGGTATGGCGATGATCCCGGTTCCTAATGTCAACCAGAAAGTACCGATTATTGCGGGTAGGATTCCTCCTGCGCGCATGCCATCTTGAGGCATCGCGGTGAGAAACTCCAGAGAGATAGCAGGAAGGCCGAGACGGTAGATATAGATGACAAGTAATACAATAGGCATGACGGTGAGCAGTGTGGCGAGTGATAGACCGACAAAACCCAGGCGTTGAACCCACCTGCGCCGATCGCTTTTGGGAGCTTTAGGTTTGGCTATCATGAAGTTTTTCCATGGTGTCGCTCATGCTTATGTGCTCAGGATAGGATTCTTTCTGCCCTTTTACGTTGTAGGAACACCACTCTAGCGGCAGCAAGGTTAATCGCTAGGGAAATCAGGAAGAGCACGATTCCGATTAAGAACAATGCGTGGTAGTGTACGCTCCCATTCGCGACTTCACCCATTTCTGCTGCGATGGTGGCTGTCATCGTGCGCGCCGGTTGGAACAGACCCACAAGCCCTGCAGGTATGACAGGGGCGTTTCCAGTCACCATCATGACCGTCATGGTTTCTCCGATGGCGCGACCGATGCCAAGCATCATTGCTGTGAGGACGCCTGAGCGTGCGGCGGGTAAGGTAACGCGCCAGATGGTTTGCCATTGGGTCGCGCCCATAGCGAGCGCCGCATCCCGATATGTACGTGGGACCGCGTCCAACGCATCCTCGGCGACACTGACGATGGTAGGGATGGCCATACCACCAAGCAGTAAAGCCCCCGTGAAGGCCGTCAAACCCGTGGGAACGTCAAGAATTTCTCGAACAGCCGGTGCGATCACCAGGATGCCCAGGAAACCCAACATCACAGATGGTAGACCAGCGAGCACTTCGACCAATGGCTTGAGGACCTCTCGCGCCCACCTTGGAGCAATCTCGGCGATGAAAATCGCGCATGCGAGTCCCAGTGGCACGGCAATCAAGGTCGCGCCTACGGTGACGATGATCGAACCACCGATGAGTGGGAGAATCCCGAAATAATCTTCAATGGGATACCAGCGTTCACTCAGTAAAGTGGATAGTGGAATTTCCCCGAGCGCCGGTGAGCCCTCGCGCAGGAGAAAGATGAAGATCATGACGACGAACAAGATCGCCGAATAGCCAGCGAACTTAATCAGGCGGGTGACGGCATATTCTCTCCAATTCAGAGTCTGCATGCTATCCTCAACGTGTGATGGGCACGAAGCCGAGTTCCCCAACAATTTCTTGCGCTTCTGGCGACAAGATCCATTCAAGATACTCCAGGATCACTTCTGAAGGTTCTCCAGCGGTGTACATGTAAAGATCACGTGCGATTGCATATTGCTTGTTGTTGACGGTTTCAGGGGAAGGGTAGACGTAAGAATCGCCAGGCGATTTGGCGACAGCAACGACTTTCAGATCTTCTGTAACGTAACCTAGCCCATCATACCCGATAGCGTTCGGATTTTGCCGGATTTCGGCGCTGATACCCTCCGAGGAGGGCATCAGTAGGGTATCAGGGGAAAAGAGTGTCTTGTCATTCTTGTCGCCTTTACGGAGGACGTTCTCGAGGAAGTACACATGCGTCCCGGAGTTGGTCTCCCTAGAGAGCCGGACGATGGGTCGATTTTCTCCGCCCAACGCAGCCCAGTTGTTGATCTTTCCACTATAGATGTCAGAAATCTGATCGATTGTCATGCGGTCGATCGGATTTTCGCGGTTCACGATGATGGCGATGGCGTCGCGCGCGATTACAAACTCGACCGGTGAAATACCGTTCTCCTCTGCGTTGGCACGCTCCTCGGCTTTTATCGTACGAGATGCGTTGGCGATGTCCACCGTGCCGTTGATCAATGCGGCGATTCCGGTACCGGATCCTCCTCCGGTGACGGAAATTCGAACAGTGGGTTGGATCGTTTGATAGTATTCTGCCCACGCCAGAGCGAGATTAACGATCGTATCTGAGCCTTTATTTTCGATCGATGATGAGGCTGATGGAGTTTCCGAGATTGAGTCGTTAGGACGGCTACAGGAGAAGAGGAAGAAGACTCCCAGGAAGAGCATGAGTGGAAGAAGGGACTGGCGGCGCTGATAGTTCTCCATCGGGAAAGATTATACTTCTCCTCGCCCAGGTTGGAAGGAGGAACAGGGAAATTGACTTGTCAGTTTCGACCCTCGACCACCTCCTCACACCAGCTTAGAGGTTCTTGGTGTAAAATGCAGGGGATGACTCGAGATATGCTTACTGCCAAATTCACGATTGAGGACTTGGATTTTTTTTATGGATCCTTTAGGGCTTTAAGCACCATTTCTATGGTGATACTCCAACGTGAGATAACGGCCCTAATTGGTCCCTCGGGCTGTGGGAAATCAACGTTTCTGAGATGCCTAAACCGAATGAACGATACAATTCCCAACACTCGGGTCGAGGGGAGGGTTTTATTAGACGGTGAGGATATCTACCATCCTGGCATGAACGTCGTCGACCTTCGCCAGCGGGTCGGGATGGTGTTCCAAAAGCCGAATCCTTTCCCGCAATCCGTTTTCGAGAATGTGGCTTTTGGGCCACGCATCCTGGGATTATCTGAATCAAGAGATGAATTGAAGGCGGTCGTAGAGCGATCACTTCAGCGCGCAGCGCTTTGGGATGAAGTGAAGGACGAACTTCAATCCAGTGCGCTTGACCTGTCCTTAGGAGAACAACAGCGTTTGTGTATCGCTCGAGTTATTGCGGTCGAGCCCGAGGTCATCTTGATGGACGAACCAACATCAGCGCTCGATCCGATCGCGACATTGGAGATTGAAGAGTTAATGCGACAGCTTAAAGAACGCTATACGATCGTCGTGGTCACACATAATATGCAGCAGGCTGCACGGGTATCGGACAAGACCGGTTTATTCTGGTTGGGGGAGTTGGTTGAATTTGGTGAGACTGCGCACATTTTCACACGGCCGAAGGAGGAACGTACTGAGGCCTACGTGACAGGACGCGTAGGGTAGCCGCTTGAGGGCACGGAGGTGAGGGATGGTTCAAGGGCTACGGGCAACGTATGATCGTGCCCTTGCGGTAATCCAGGAAGATATCTTACGCCTTGGGACGCGGGTAACGGATGCGATCTCGAATGCTTTGGAGAGCCTACAACGGCGGGATCAGGTGTTGGCGCAGGCCATAATCGAGGCCGATGACGAGACGAATGTACTGCGGTTCAAGATCGAGGAAGCCTGCCTGGCTCTAATCGCTACACAGCAACCCACAGCAAAGGATTTGCGTGCAGTGATGGCAGCAATGAGTATCGTCGTCGATCTGGAACGTATGGCCGATCACGCGGTGGGGATTGCTAAGACCGTGATCTTGATGGGGGACGAGCCTCTTCTCAAACCCTTGATCGATGTCCCACGCATGGCAAAACTGGCGAAAGATATGTTGCACGATGTTTTAAAAGCCTATGTCAATCGAGACGCAGAACGCGCTCGAGACATCGCGAGGCGCGATGATGAGATGGATCAGCTTTATCGGGCAGTGTACGATGAGTTGGTTGAAATCATGGCGGATAAGCCAGGAAACGTGGAGCGTGCTACATATCTGATGTGGTGTGCCCACAATCTGGAGCGGATTGGTGACCGTGTCACCAACATTGCTGAGAGGGTGGTGTTCGTAAGCACAGGGGATATGCAGGAGTTGAATGTTTAACATCGGTGTAAAGGAATCCCCAGCCATACGTTTCAATAGGGTAGCAACGAGTGTTCAGACGATGTATAAGCCATGTCACGCTTCCAAGTAGTATTTCGTTTGAGCCTGGCATTCTGGTTGTGCAAATTCAAAACGGAGACCGCTTAATCTCTTGAGTGTGATGCGTAGTGAGTCATCATTTGTGGGCTTCAGAAAGTCAGCTCGATCGTGACCTGCGAATGGAGGAAAGTCTGTGAAATTGATCATACAGATTCCATGTTTTAACGAATCTGCGACCTTGCCTGATACGATCCGGGATCTTCCCGAGCGAGTCCCCGGATTTGACACAGTCGAGTATCTTGTGATCGATGATGGTAGTACCGATGATACGGCACGTGTTGCTCGAGAACATGGCGTCCATCACGTTCGCAGGTCCTCTCTGAACCGCGGCCTGGCTCATGCTTTTGCGTGGGGATTGGAAGAGGCGCTTAAGCTCGGTGCCGATGTCATCGTGAATACGGATGGGGATAATCAGTATGCAGGGGAATGCGTCGATGATCTGACGCGTCCAATTCTCGATGGGGAAGCCGAAATCGTCATCGGTGATCGCAAGGTTGAGACCATCGCCCATTTTTCGAGACTAAAAAAGATCCTGCAAAGAGCGGGCAGTTGGGTGGTGCGCTGGGCTTCAGGAACAGGTATCCCCGATGCCACAAGCGGATTCAGGGCTTTCTCACGGGAAGCTGCTCTGCAGTTGGCGGTGTTTTCGAGTTACACGTACACCCTGGAGACGATCATACAAGCAGGCAAGAAAGGGATTAGCATCACATCAGTCCCAGTAAAAACAAACCAGCAACTCCGCGCATCTCGCCTCATTCAAAGCGTACCCAGGTACGTCCTCCGCTCGGCGGTCACGATCCTGCGGATCTTCCTCATGTATGAGGCATTGCGCGTGTTCATCACCGTGGGTATATTCCCGGTGATCTTTGGCATTTTCCTCCTCCTTCGTTTCGGTTATTACTTTGCTATCGGCGACGGTGCGGGGCATGTCCAGTCGCTTATCGTTGCCTCCATTCTGATCGTTCTGGGATTTCTGACCTTTCTCTTAGGGATGCTGGCGGATTTGATCGCCAAGAATCGTCGCCTCACAGAAGAAGTCTCCTATCGGTTGCGTAAGATGGAATTTGAGGAAAAAGAAAGAACGAAAGCTTCGACTGCCAGGGACTTTAATTGAGCCCCCCTTCTGGGAGGAATTTAGGATTAAATCTTCACCGAAGCGAATTGACATAGCCTTGCACGATTGAGTTCAGGCTGATTATTTCTGGTAAATCTGATGGCAGCGAGAGTTTGCCTTTTGAGCAGCTGTGATGTGAATCGCCGGGTAACACTGTTTCACAGGGAAGAATACCTGTGCGCATACCTTTTCATCCTTGTTGTTGGTGGTTTTAATCGATATACTGCCCCTTCTGCATTTTACTTTCGTGAGGCACCGTCCTCCTCGTGAGATTTTGAGTGAAGTATATTCTGTCCAAAACGAGGAGGACCTTCATTTCTCCGTCAAGCTGCCGTTGCTCTTCGCGTCGGCAAGGGAAAGGATTACGATGACGATGATTTGCGTGGAGGTCCAATGCTACTTGGCCTCATAAGCTGGGTCGTTTCTACATTCTTCGTCCTGGGGATCACCTATTTGGCTCATCGAAGCCTACGCACCGACAGGACAGATATCAATGCAGTTTCATACGTCTTTCTCTCCCTTTTTTTTGGCACCCTCTTCATGCTACTCATGGGGCTGGCCGGCTTTTTGGCGCCGCTTCCTATTCTGTTCGTGAGTGTACTTGGCTTTATCATTCTCATCGGTGTTCCATCTACTCGTGAAGCTCTTTCCGCCGTGAGGGGGGGTCTCATCGAGTTTAGCGCGCGACTAAAACGCGGGTGGATGGAATTGCCGAGATGGTTACGCTGGTTTACATTGATCTTCACCATCGCCTCCGCCATCCGGTTCATCTTCTTGATTTGGACATTTCCACCATTTGTGTGGGATTCGTTGACCTACCACATGACGAACGTCGCTGAGTGGACTCAAAAAGGAAGGATATTTATCGTCGAAGCCCCGGTTGTACGGGTGGCATTACCGTCGAACTTCGAGGTCTTTGCTACGTGGTTTACCGTATTCATTCATCATGACCTGCTTGTTGAAGCTGCTGGAATCCCCGCTTACATTCTCGCATTTCTGGCGATATTGACCCTGGCGAGGACTTTGGGGATGGGAGGGACAGCCGCATGGATTGCCGGTTTGGGGTACCTCTCGACACCCGCACTCATTCTGGCGACAACAGGCACGAAGAACGACCCACAAATGGCTGCATTATTCCTCACAAGCGTCGTTTTGGTAACTGAGATCGCGGGTCGCAAGGAGTTCAGTCGTGAACGGAATCTTATCGGGCAAGCTTTTTTGTTGATCATGGTGGTGCTCTATGCACTGGGAACGAAGATCTACCTGTTGCATCTTCTACCTGGGTTGCTTTTCATCGGCATCTTTGAGGCCATACGAAATGGGCAGGGGAGGATTTGGATTGAGTTACCGGCGCGAATCATGGCGCAATGGAGAGATTTGTACCCCAGGGATCGATGGTGGCTTGTGGTTGGGTTGACGGCAGGGTTATTCATCGGGGGTTATTGGAATGTTCGTAATGCACTCATCTTTGGCAATCCATTTTATCCTTTTGGTTTGAAATACGGTGATCAAGTGGTCTTTGAAGCGACGCATAAATTCTTCCCGCTAGGGTTGGAGCGACTTCCACAGAACCTGCAGTCTTTCGCGGAAAAGTTTGGGGATAAGCAATTCAAAATCATACCTGCGTTGCGAGATACTACGGGATGGGGTTGGTTGGGGTACGCGTTAGGTGTCCCCGCACTCTTATGGGCTCTTTTACGGCGGCCCAAGATGCGTGTGCTCATCGCTGGTTTTGTGCTCTCCTTGCTGGCTTTGTTCGTGTCGACAAGACCGAGTCCTTTCAACATGCGTTACGTGATTTGGTTTCCAGCGGTTTTGGCACTAGGATTTGCGGCTCTTTATGATTGGATCCCGCAGCACTTCCGGTTCGAACGCCTTGCTTTCTCCGCGATCTTCTGCATTTGCGTGGGTCTGAACCTGTGGTTAACCTTGAATTACAACCGGATCACGATCGAGCAGTTCGGTCTGATGCTGAAAACTCCTGCCTGGCATCGCGATGCAGCAAAATTGACTGTCTACGTGCCTGAAGAGTACCCTGCGGCTCTGGAATACGTGCCGAATGGCGAGCTACTGGGCTATAACGTACATCTGAATGGCTTTATATATCCGTTATATCGGGCGGATTACTCGCAGTGGCTAACATACATTCCAATCTCTAGCGACGGGGACTGCGAAAGCCTGGTTACCACGATGAAAAATCGAGGGACGCGTTTCCTGTTCACTTCGGAGGAGATGACGGACGCGGAAATCTTGAACTCCTTGCGTGGATGCGAGGACGCCGGATACTTGGGCTCGCCAAAGAGAGGATTGTATGTTCTTAGCGAAAATTGATAGCAAGAGGCTGGAGACCCTGATTCTCTTGGGTGCAAGCCTGGGGTTCTTCATTTGGTATAGTGATCCGCAACTCGGCCGTACGGTTAATTTCACCCTCTTGCTCTTGCAACATTGGTTTCCGGATCTGTACCAAATGCTGTTGAACATTTTCTAGAACCGAGGAATATTCGCCTTCGATATCGGCAGATTAAAAGCGAGCATTCGGAGCGCTTGAATGGGCATATGAGCGAGTCGCCATTCTTCATTGTGGGGTGTGGACGCAGCGGCACGACGCTCCTGCGGACCTTGTTGAATCGCCATCCTGTGATCGCCATTCCGTTGGAATCTTTATTCATCGTCGACTATCTCAGGGCGGCGTCGCGATTTGACCTCTCCTTGCTAAAGTCCCTGCTCATCAGAGAACCGGAAATTCAAGAATGGGGCATCAAGCCCACCTTGAAGGATCTCCAGGATTGCCACACGGTCCCTGAGGCGATAGGGATGTTGCATCACATGTACCTCGAATCTAGGAGAAAGCGACAATGGGGACAGAAGACGCCTCGCTTCGTACGGCATATGGACTTGATTCTCACTCATTTCCCAAATGCCCGATTCATCCATTTGGTCCGCGATCCAAGAGCAGTGGTGAGTTCGTTGATGCGCTCTGACGTTCATCGCAGCAATGCCTTGCATGCTTCCCTCCGCTGGCGGATGGACGTTCGCAAAGGTTTCGACTTCGAGCAACGACACCCTGAGCGCGTAATCAGGATTTATTATGAAGATTTGGTTCGTAACGCCGAGGAGAAACTACGACACATCCTTGCCTTTCTCAGCTTACCGTACGATGCATCTCTAGAGGAGCCCGGAGAGACCGCAAGGGATGAATACACGCGCTTCTACCAAAACATTCATGCCAACATTGACCGCATGCCAACAGATCAGTACATCAATAAATGGAAAGATGACCTTTCCCGTCGTGATGTCGAAGTCGTTGAAAGCATCAATGGTGAAATGATGGGGAGTTTGGGTTATGAGCGAGAGTTCGCACAACCAACAATTCCGGGAGACTATGCTGTGCTCATGCGGATCTATCGCTTGCGAGGCTTGCTCCGTCAAACCTATCACTATCTTCGCCATCGAAGAGCCTACCTGCTTTTCCTCTTCTGGCGGAAATGGCGATTGGGCCTGCTGAAAGATTTTCTATGGACCGTCAATTACTAAAATCGCCCGGTCGTGTCCTGCAAATCATCTTGGGCGTCGGCTTGATCGTGTACCTAGGCAGATACGTCGTCTTACGTTGGCAGGAGGTGAGCGACGTTGACCTCGCCTTACACTTCCCATGGTTGCTCGCTTCCTCCTTACTGTTAGTATTCTTTTACGGACTCTATTCCCTAACTTGGCAGCGTATCTTGCGATGGATCGATCAGCAAGAAATGCGCTTGTCCCGCTTGACGCTCATGCGGATTTTTTTCGTCTCCTTCCTCACCCGTTATCTCCCCGCAGGCACGCTGTGGAATGTCGGTGGAAGGATCGAGTTGCTCAAGAGAGAGGGTGGGCGGCGTTCAGTAGGTTTCGAGAGCATTCTGTTCGAACAGATGTATCTCATGGGTGGGTCCATCTTTTTGGCCGCGGGAGCAATCTACTTATTTCCTCAAGAAGGATTACATGATGTCCTCCAACAGTATCGATTGTTATTCTTTCTAGGAGGTGTCGTAGGGTGTTTGCTTCTGCTGACGGCACCCGATTGGTTCCTCTGGCTGACAGCGCGTTTGCTACAAAGATCTGAGCTGGCGAAAACGAGTGACCGGCTTACCTTCACGCGTAGATTCGAGATCTTTGTGCGCTTCGTTCTCGCCAATCTTATACAGGGAGCAGCGGGGGTGTTTGTTCTCTTGGCTGTGTATCCTCCCTTGCTTGACAATACAGCTTTTCTTCCCGTGTTCACAGCTGCCTATCCATTCAGTCGCTTCGTCGGACAGGTTGTAGCCTTTCTTCCCGGTGGTGTTGGCATACGTGAGGGGACGTTTGTTCTTCTCCTAGGACCTTTCCTCCCGATCAAACCCTTAGTTGCGGCTGCAGCGCTTATGCGACTGCTCTCAGTGGTGATTGAGCTCATCATGCTGGCAATCGTGCTCGTACTGCACAGATTCGCTGGGGTGGCACCGAGAAGCGAGTTGGGTGGCACTACATCGCCAAATGAAATACGAAAAGTATGAAATGAATCCCAGTATCTCAGGTTTCGAGGTATAATTGCGGAAAATTGAACAAACAAGCCTTCGGGGCAGGGTGAGGGTTCAATGGCCCAATTCCCGATCGGCGGTATAGCCCGCGAGCGCAGTTGCGTAGGATCCGGTGAAATTCCGGTGCCGACGGTACAGTCCGGATGAAAGAAGGCCTGCAGTCTGGGTGGTGATTACCACCAAGATTGTGCTGTGCGCCCCGAAGAATCGATTCTTCGGGGCTTAATGTCGGTGGTCATCGCTGCCACTGACACGCGCGCCCCGAGGTGAATTCCTCGGGGTTCTTTTTTGCAGCGGCGAGGTTGATCAGCTTGAGGCAAGACGGGACTACAACACTGCCAGGTATGGTAGGGCCTAGAAAAGGAGGCACGCTTCCTTGGGTGATCCCAATAGCGATGACGCTCGGGATTCTGGTTTGGGAAGCCGTAAGCCGCTGGAGCGCACTGCCGGCGTTCATCCTGCCTTCGCCTGCTGACGTGGCCTACCGCTTCCAGCGTGCACTTTCGGATGGTAGTTTGATACGTCACACGGTGGCTACGTTGGCGGAGGTCTTGGGCGGTCTTGCCCTTGGATTATCAGTGGCGACCAGTTTGGGATATGTGTTGGCCAAATCGCGGACTATGGAAAGATTGTTAGCGCCTTTTATCGTCGCCTCGCAATCCGTCCCCGTTATCGCGATTGCCCCACTGCTCGTAATCTGGTTTGGTTCAGGACGTCTTTCCAAAGTCTTGATCAGCGCGCTTATCGTTTTCTTTCCAGTCTTAGTCAATACGGTTGTTGGCGTGCGATCGGTTCCTGAGGACTTACGCGATCTGATGCGTTCCCTACGTGCAACTCGCCGGCAGACCTTTCTGAAGTTGGAAGTCCCAGCAGCCTTGCCGGTGCTGTTTGGGGGGCTGAAGGTCGGCGCGACATTATCTGTGATCGGGGCGGTGGTTGGTGAATTTTTAGGAGCGGATGAAGGCTTGGGTTTTTTGATCAACATGGGGCGCGGTGTGTTTGATACCGCGCTCGTTTTTGTTGCTGTGTTTGTCCTTATCGCATTGGCATTACTGCTCTATGGTGTTGTCACCACAGTTGAACGGCGAGTATTAGCATGGAGGGACACGCCGTCCGAGTGAGGAGGAATCTGACTGTGAGAGGGAAATTGCTTGTCGTCGTGCTCACGGGTTTTTCGCTTGCAGCGTGCCAGGTTGCACCTGAAGCGTTGAAGACGGAAGTACGCGACGTTATCCAACTACGGCTAGTTATGAGTTACCGCCCCGATGTGCAATTCACCCCCTTCTATGTTGCAGATGCGCGGGGATATTTCGCAGAAAATGGGCTCGAAATCGATTTTAACCATATGAATGAATCGGAGTCCGTCCAGTTGGTCGGTGCGGATGAACTTCAGTTCGCGGTTGTATCTGGTGAACAAGTCCTGTTGGCGCGCGCGCAAGGTTTACCCGTCGTGTACGTGATGGCTTGGTGGCACGATTATCCGATTGCGGTCGCTGCGCCTGAGGAGGCGGTCATTGACACCCCGGCCGATCTGGTCGGAAAACGAATTGGTTTCCCCGGTTACTACGGCGCTTCGTACATTGGTTTTCGGGCCTTGCTGAGTGCGAACGGGCTTACGGAGGAGGAGGTCTTTCTGGAGCCGGTCGGTTTCACACAAGTGGAGGCACTTTATGAGGGTAGAGTGGACGCTGCCGTTGTGTATGCCAACAATGAACCGCTTCAACTTGAGGCGCAAGGTTTCCCTGTGACCGTCTTTCGGGTTGCCGATTACGTTCAGTTGGCGTCGAACGGTCTCATCACCAACGAAAAAACCGTCACCGAGAATCCCGATCTAATCCGGCGCATGGTTCGAGCGATCCTTCGTGGAATCGAAGATACGATCGACGATCCGGCAGGCGCCTACGAGATCGCGAAAGGTTATGTCGAGGGTCTTGCGGAGGCGGATGATGAAGTTCAGCGGGGAGTGTTGTCAGCAAGTATCGAGTTCTGGAAGACTGAGCAGCCGGGTTTCTCTGATCCCGTCGCCTGGGAGAACATGCAATCCATTCTTTTGGAAATGGAACTCCTAAAAGAGCCTCTCGATCTCAGCCAAGCATACGACAACGCATTTTTACCTTGAAACATGCCATGGATGATCCGATTCTTGAAGCACACAATCTGGCAATGACCTTTCCTAACGGGAATGGGGGCTTGCGCGCCTTGGACAACGTGAGCTTTGAAGTTCGACGTCAGGAGTTCGTTTGTGTTGTCGGGCCTTCGGGGTGCGGCAAGACGACGTTGCTTCGTCTCCTGGCCGGGTTGCTTCAAGCAACGGAAGGAGAAATCGTCTTCGAAGGAAAACCCCTCCGGCAACCCAGACGTCGGATCGGTTTCGTCTTCCAGCAGGCAAATCTGATGCCCTGGCGGAGTGTGCTCGACAATATCGCATTACCGCTCGAGTTGCAAGGTGAGCCCACGGTGATGCGTGAAGCGCGCGCACGGGATCTGATCGAGCTGGTTGGGTTGTCTGGGTTTGAAAGTTCCTATCCGCGAGATCTCTCCGGAGGCATGGCGCAGCGAGTCGCTATCGCACGAGCGATGATTCATGAACCGGACCTGCTGTTGCTTGATGAGCCGTTCGGATCTTTGGATGCCTTGACCCGCGAGCGCATGGAAACGGAGCTGATGCGTATATGGGCAGCGCGCACCGTCACCGTCGTCATGGTCACGCATTCAATCTCGGAGGCCGTACTTCTTGCGGACCGCGTGGTCGTATTAAGCGACCGACCGGCAAGGGTCTGCTTGGATCTACCCATTCATCTGGCTCGACCTCGTCAATTAGAAATGGCGCACACGCGACCGTTCGGTGATCTTGTGGCGCAGGTGCGGCGGGCGATTGAAGGAGGATGTTGAAAAGGTAGGGCGATCTGGAGTCGTAAAGCTGTCTCAGATCAAGATAGAGTCATGCAAAGGATCAGGGCGGCATAGCTGGTCGCCCTGATCCTTTGTCCCTCGTGGTGAAAGAATCGTCGGCAGTATGAGTCGTCCGGGTTATGCCTGCGGTGTTTCGTTCTCTTTTTCTGGGGGTGTCGCCCTTTTACGCTTCGCCGGACGAAAGCGTCTAAAGACTCGGTAGAGAAGCCCGAGCGGTAGTGCGATCACGATCACCACCGGTAGGATGTAGATGATCAGCCAGATTGTAAAGTCGGCGATTCCTTTCAGAGTTCGCAGGAGCGCCTCGAATGCGGCTTTTGCCGTGCCTTGAGGTTGCCAGCGGCCGATTTGTAACGGTCGTTCGGCGACATCCGGGAGCAAGTCGACGGAAATTGCTGAGAGGCGAGCGGAATCCGTTAGGTATTGAATGCGACCTTTGATGAGTTCGATGTCCGCCCGGACTCGTTCAAGATGCTCGAAGACCCGCAATGCATCTTCGGTCTTTGTAGCCGCGCGTAAAAACTCACGCAGTTCTTCATCGAGTGCTTCTAGATTTCTGAGCCGCGATTGTAAATCGGTGTATTCCTCAGTGACATCCTGACCGGAGATATTTTCGCTGCGCACTTCGATGGCATCCGCCTTGATACGGTCTAGGGCCTCGTCCAGCCGTTCTGCGGGAACGCGAATGGTAATCGAAGCTAGATCCGCTTCGATGTCCCCGTCGAATGTGGTTTTATAGACATTCGATGAGACCACAAAACCCCCCATCTCTTCCGCCATGCCACTTATGCTCTGCGTCGCTTCCGCCGGATCGCTGACGGTGATCGACAGGTCGACATTGCGAATGACGAGGCGTTCACTGGGTAGCGCTTGTGCGGAGATACCTGCGGATGGCTCCGCGGCAGGGGCTTCAACCGCGGCGACTTCTGCGTCAAAGACCTCCACTCGCGACACACCCTCGGAGAATTCCGTGGGCACTTGTCTGAATGCAGGGGCGCAGGCACCTATGATGCCAGCGCTAAGTATGCAAAGGGTAGTTATTCGTAACTTGTTGATCATAAGCCTCTCCTCAACGATAGAAAAAACCTTCTCAGGAAAGACGCATGTAACGATCGAGAAGTTCCCATCACCATCCAGCGGTCAGGCGAAGAGCTTGGCGCTCGGGTAAGCCTGCGTCAAGGATACGCATTTGTACCTGGGCGATGTCGTATGCGATACGACGCATTTCCCATGTGAGGGTTTGTGTGTCGAGGATAGCGAAGGAGGCGCGCGGATCCCGATCACGTGGTTGACCAACGGAGCCGGGATTCAAGATCATCTTTGGCGCGATGGGCATGTTTTTTTCCCATTGCACGTACTTGGATTTAGCGAACGCATCACCATCAGGCCGGTGGAAGATCACCGGCAAGTGTGTGTGACCAACCAATCCATAATCGGTCTTCAGGGAGTCGAAACTTCGATCTGCGGTATGTTGGTCCAAGATATATTCCCACACAGGCTGGTTGGGACTTCCGTGAGCAAGGGTGAAGTTGTCGAAGGTGATCTTGCTGGGTAAGGAACGTAGGAAGTCGATATTCTCCTGGGTGAGAACTTGTCGTGTCCAAGCAGCGATCGCTCCCGCCTCACGGTTGAAGCGAGACAGTGGAATCATCCCCATCGCCGCTTGATCGTGATTACCGATAAGGCATAACAATTCCGGCAGTGCCCGTACGCGCTCGATGCACTCATTAGGATCAGGCCCATAACCCACAAGATCTCCTAAGCACCACACGGCCTCGTATGAGTCGGCCACATCAAGAACAGCTTCCAGCGCGTTGATGTTGGCGTGGATGTCGGAGATGACGAGGATAATCATGCCAAGATGGTAGCATGGAGATGTGTGAAAAGAAAGCCCTCTTTCATCGCCAAATTTTCTGCCTTTGAAAAGCAAAAGCGAAGCTTCCCGGAAGCTGAACGTAAAAATGCTTAGCTTGTGAGGGGCCGGTGGCTGGCGTATAATGCCTTGCGATCGATGCCTATCCTTGACGAGCGTAGTCTCGAATTCCTCAGTCATAGTCCCGAGCAAACTCGGCGTTTGGGTGTGCGCTTAGGAGAATTGCTCGAACCAGGCGATCTCATCTGTCTAGCCGGCGACCTTGGTTCTGGGAAAACAACAATCGCACAGGGAATTGCACGCGGTTGGGGTTCTTTAGACCCCGTTACCAGCCCTACGTTCGTCCTGATCAACGAGTACCATCGAGCAGACTCAGCAACGTTATATCACTTCGATGCATTCCGGCTGAGTGGCGCCAGCGATGCGCTTCGTTTGGGGATTCATGAATTACTGGACAATTTGGGTCCCGTGTTGGTTGAATGGCCCGAGCGGATCGCCACAGTCTTGCCAGGTGATCGTCTCTGGATCAGTTTACATTGGGTGGATGAGATGCGACGTGGGTTACACTTCGGAGCCAATGGGGTGCGGTATGAACGTATGTTAAAAATCTTTCGTCAAACGACGTTTGGGGGTTAAGCGTGCTTCTGGCAGTAGATACTGCAACGCGGATGATTGGCATCGCCGTTTATGATGGCGGTCGAGTGCTGGCGGAATCGCTTTGGTCAGGAGGGCGTCATCATACGATCTCTTTGGCGCCCGAAGTGGCGATGATGCTTCGTAAGGTTGGCGTTTCGGCGCAAGATCTCTCTGCCGTTGCAGTGGCTTCTGGCCCGGGTTCCTATACGGGCTTACGCATCGGTTTGGCATTCACTAAGGGATTAGCCCTAGCTCACAATTTGCCCATGGTTGGTATCCCAACATTGGATATTCTTGCGCATGGCCAACCGCGTCGCAAGGAGCCGATGTTGGCAGTTATCGAAGCTGGGCGCGGACGAGTTGCCGGAATGTGGTACAAATGGGGGCGGCTCGGATGGCGCGCGCAGACCGAACCCGAGAATCTCACCTGGACGAAGATAAGGAAAGAGTTGGAGAAGAAAAGCTATATCTGTGGTGAGATAGATGATGCGGTGCGAAAGACGTTGGACGATGAGCCCAAAGTTCATCTGGCATCCCCAGCATATTGCGTCCGCCGACCCAGTGTGCTTGCGGAATTGGCTTGGGAAATCGTGCGAAAGGGAAAGGCAGTAGATCCTGTTGGCGTCGTGCCCTTCTATCTCAACGCGTAAGGTGGAATGACTACGTGAAGACCGTTGTCTCAGATTTGCGTATCCGCCCCATGATCCTGGATGATCTTCCGGTCGTGATCTCGATTGATCGTCTGTCCTTCCCAATCCCATGGTCCGAGCGTTCTTACCGCTATGAGTTGCAACAAAATCCTGCCGCACATTTGCTGGTCGCGGAAAAGATTGAAAATGGTTTGGCGGGTTTGGTCGGATATATTGGCTACTGGTTTCTTATCGATGAGATTCATATCAGTACGATCGCGGTACACCCGGAACATCGACGCGGAGGTATCGGGAGACAATTGTTGGAAGCGGCGCTTGGGCATGGAATCGGCTTAGGGGCGACTGTGGCGACACTTGAGGTACGCATTTCAAATGAAGCCGCCGTGAACCTGTATCGCGAGTTCGGTTTCGAGATCGTTGGTCGTAGACGCAATTATTATCGTGACAACAACGAAGATGCCTGGCTAATGACACTCGAGGGTCTAGGTGCAGAGCAGCCTGAGGAGAGTGGAGGTGTAGCGTGGGTTCGGAGGAGGAACTCAAGACCGTCGCCGCGGAAGTAGCGGTATGTACCGATTGTAAATTGCATCACTCTCGTAAAAATGCAGTGCCCGGTGAAGGCCCCTCTAATGCCGAATTGATGTTCATCGGTGAGGGCCCAGGCTTCCATGAAAATGAGCAGGGTCGGCCCTTTGTGGGCGCTGCAGGTCGTTTTTTGGAGGAACTGCTGGCCAGCATTGGGATGACGCGTGAGCAAGTTTTCATCGGCAACGTCGTGAAGTGTCGCCCTCCAGGCAACCGGGATCCACAGTTGAATGAAATAGAAACGTGCTCGAAATTCCTTGAGCGACAAATACAGGCCATAAATCCAAAAGTGATCGTCACATTAGGACGGTTCTCGATGGGGCGTTATTTCCCCAATGCACGTATCAGCGCGATACACGGACAGGCGCGAGTGATCAATGGGCGTCTCATCGTACCGATGTACCATCCTGCTGCGGCTCTACATCAACCCTCTCTCCGTTCTGTGGTGGAGGAAGACTTTGCCCGCTTACCCGAAATGATCGCTAAAGGCGAACAGGTCTCACCTTCGAAGGAAAAGCCACCCACAGATCCTGAACAACTCAGCTTGTTCTAAGCAAACCACGCCATAGGAGCGAATGAAGCGTATGTCGAATCCACCGATGTCCTTGCCGCCTGCCGCACAGGCGCTGATAAACAAGTTTTCACAACGCCAGGCACGCCTGGGAGTTGTGGGATTGGGATATGTCGGCTTGCCCTTGTCGGTGGTGCTCGCCGAGGCTGGATATTCCGTTGTGGGCGTGGATTCCGACGCCGAGAAAGTGGAACGTCTCAGACGTGGACAAAGTTATGTCGAGGATGTTGCTGGTGAAAAGATCACAGGGCTGCTCCAGAATAGTGACTTCGAGGTGACCAGCTCCTATGATGCACTCAAACAGGTCGACGGGATCAGCATCTGTGTGCCGACACCTTTGCGCAAGACCGGTGATCCCGATCTGTCGTTCATCGTCTCGGCAACCCAATCATTAACCCCCTTCCTTCACCCCGAGATGGTCATCGTGCTCGAATCAACAACCTACCCAGGCACGACACGTGAGATGGTTCTACCCGAGCTTGAGGGGAATGGCCTTGTGGTTGGTGAAACGGTTTTTCTGGCGTTCTCCCCGGAGCGTGTCGATCCTGGGCGCGTTGATTGGACGACGGTAAACACGCCCAAGGTGATCGGCGGAATCACACCTGCCTGTACACAAGTCGCAGCGACGATGTATGAACAGGCCATGGAGACGGTGATACGCGTCTCATCAACAGAAGTCGCCGAGATGACCAAGTTGCTGGAGAATACCTTCCGCGCCGTTAACATCGGACTGGTCAACGAGATGGCACTTATGTGCGATCGATTGGGTATCGACGTTTGGGAGGTGATCGAAGCCGCGGAAACCAAGCCATTCGGTTTCATGGCATTCACTCCCGGTCCTGGGTTGGGAGGGCATTGCATCCCCGTCGATCCGCTTTACCTCTCTTGGAAATTGAAGAGCGTAAAATACAACGCACGCTTTATCGAGTTAGCGAGCGAGATCAACACCAACATGCCGCGTTATGTCGTCGGGCGGATTCAGGATGCTCTCAATCAAAACGGCAAAGCCCTGCAAGGATCCAGAATCCTTATTTTGGGGGTGGCCTATAAACCCAATGTGTCAGATACGCGTGAATCTCCGGCGTTGGATGTGATCGGATTGCTGCGAGAAAAAGGGGCGCATGTAAACTACTATGACCCGTTCGTTCCTTCGATCGAGCACGAAGGCTGGGAGATGGCTTCGGTTTCAGGACTCATTCCTTCCGTCCGCGAAGCGGATTGCGTGGCGGTTATAACAGATCATGCATCCATCGATTATCCAGCTGTATTGGAGGGGGCGAAGCTCATCTTCGACTCACGAAATGCATTTGGGAAACTAGGTATCGACGATTCCAAAGTGGTGAAACTCTAATGGCGCACTACTTGTTAACTGGTGTGGCGGGCTTTATCGCCTCGCATGTGGCGGGAATGCTGCTCAAGGGAGGCCATAACGTTTATGGTGTCGACAATATGAACGACGCCTATGATGTCCGTATTAAAGAATACCGCTTGGCCAATTTGCAAGGGCACCCCGGTTTTACGTATTCACAGATGGATATTGAAGACCGAGCAGCTGTGCAAGCCCTGGGTGAGGACAACCCACCCTTTGATGGGGTAATCAACTTGGCCGCACGCGCTGGGGTGCGCGCAAGTATAGATGATCCATGGATTTACTACAGCACAAACGTCAATGGGACGCTAAATCTGTTGGAGCTCTGTCGCCATCAAGGGATCCCCAAATTCGTCTTAGCTTCGTCTTCTAGCGTATATAGTTCTAACGCACCCCTCCCAACACCAGAAGATGCGGATACGAGCCAGCCTTTGCAACCTTACGCGGCCAGCAAAAAAGCCGCCGAGGTGCTGTGTCATGCGTATCACAGCTTTCACGGTCTCGACGTCACGGTTTTTCGATATTTCACGGTTTATGGACCTGCAGGGCGACCCGATATGGTCATGTTTCGATTCATTCAATGGCTGAGCGAAGGTCGAACAGTTTACGTTAATGGGGACGGGGAGCAAACTCGTGGGTTTACCTTTGTCGACGATATTGCGCGGGGTACGATTTTGGGACTCAAGCCCGTGGGATACCAGATCATTAATTTGGGAGGTCACCAATCGGTGAGCATCAATGAGCTCATCGTTGACCTTGAAAAGCGTATCGGGCAGGAAGCACAGATAGAGTATCGCCCACCACATGAGGCGGATCTTCAGGCGAACTGGGCGAATGTGGAGAAGGCGGGACGAATCTTGGGATGGGAACCCGAAGTATCTTTCGATGACGGGGTAGACGCTACGCTGGCATGGTATCAAGCGGAACGTGAATGGGTGAGCCAGATAGATACGTCGGATTAAGAGGTGGGATGTTGGGGTTTGTTCGTTCGTTTTTCCAGTCACTTCTAACGCGTTTCTTGGGCAACCCGCTTGTAAGGCGGGTGATCCGTAATACCGGATATTTATTCAGCGCTCAAACTCTGTCCGCAGCGATGAGCTTCGGTCAAGGGATACTGACTGCACGTCTTCTTGGTGTAGAAGGTGCGGGCTACGTTGGGATCGTCACCCAATTCTCGAGCAATATCAACCGGTTGATCTCTTTTCGAATGTCTGAACTGGTAATTAATTATCTGGGTGAGTTTACTGCTAACGATCGTAAACAGCATGCGGCTGCGGTTTTTAAGGCCGCGGCGCTTGTTGAAATCGGCGGTTCGGTCGTCGCTTATCTGCTCGTAATTGTGCTCTCCCCTCTAGGAGCGGCAATATTCGCACATAACCCAGGATTGGCGGGGTTGTTTGCACTGTATGGGCTCTCGGTATTGGCAAACTTGATGTATGAAAGTGCCACTGGACTGTTGCACTTCTTCAATCGATTTCGCACGGTCGCCCTGATCTCCGTTGGACAGAGCCTGCTCACGCTGATTTTGATCTTCGTCGCCTTTTCAATGCGACAAGGTATCGAGGCCATCATTCTCGCCTATCTTGTGGGGAAAATCGCACTGGCCGTGGGAGTCTCAGTGGCGGCGTTGTGGCAAGCACAACGGGAGTGGGGCTTGGGTTGGTGGCGGGCACCGCTGTCGCTACTAAGCGAGTACCGTAAAGAACTCGTCCGTTTTGCGGTCAGCACAAACATCTCGGGGACATTAAAACTCGTCACCCGCGACAGTGAGATGCTCTGGTTGGGCGCCTTCAGCACACCTTTGCAGGTGGGATACTATAAGATCGCCAAAGCCATTATGAATATCCTGATGATGCCCGTAACGCCCCTGGTCTCGACAACGTATCGGGAGATAGCCCGAGAGGTGGCCGAACGACATTGGAATGCGGTGCGCTATCTGCTTAGGAGTGGCACCTTGCTTGCCGCGGCTTACACCCTACCAGCAGGGCTGGGCCTCATACTCTTCGGCCGTTGGGTGGTAAGCATCTACGGCCCCAGCTTTTTGCCCGTCTCGTATCACAACATCCTGATATTGTTGATCGGTGTAATCCCGGTAAACATCTTCTATTGGAACCAGGTGGTCTTACTCCCGCTTGGGTTACCGCAATTTCCCACGCAGGTTCTATTTGTTGCTGCTGTCATAAAGGTTGTCGGAACCTTTTTGCTTGTTCCCACATGGGGCGCAAACGGCATGGCAGCCTTGTTGAGTGGTTTCTTCCTTCTCACCACGATCGTACTGGTTTGGAGGAGCCTGCGCGAATTGCAGCGCGCAGAACTGAGGCCAGTGTTGGCAACGGGAGATTGATCCCCAATGCGTATTGCTTGCATCTCCGCCTCGAGCGTACCTTCTCGGACGGCGAATTCTATCCAAATGATGAAAGTCTGCCAGGCGTTGGTAGGTCTGGGTCATGAGGTGCAGGTATGGCTGCCTGGTCAGTCGATCGATCTGTCGTGGGATGCGCTAGCAGAGCACTATGGCCTTCGGGATGCCTTTCGAATTAAATGGTTGCGGTTCTTTCGGCCCCTGCGGCGGTACGATTTCTGTTTTCGCGCGGTAGTTGCGGCATTGTTCTGGGGTGCTGACCTCTATTACATCTGGCCTCTGCAAGCTGCGGCGCTAGCCTCGACCTTGGGTCTACCTACGGTGCTCGAGATGCACGACCAGCCTCATGGTCGCTTCGGACCCCTATTGTTCAAACGTTTTCTACGAGGTTCGGGAGCACTAAGACTGCTGCCCACAACAGGTGCGTTGCGCGTCTATCTTTCACAAGCTTACCGAGTTCCACTTGAGGAGCCATTCGCAGTCATCTCCCCAAACGGCGTCGATCTAGAGCGATATCAAGACCTACCGACCACACAAGCTGCCCGTCAAGCACTGGGCCTTCCGGAGGCGATTACTTTCGGCTACACCGGCCACCTTTATCCTGGACGCGGTGTCGAGCTCTTACTGGAACTAGCGCGCATCAATCCATCGGTCCAATTTCTTTGGGTAGGAGGAGAACCTGCCGCTATCCAGCGTTGGCGGACACGGTTGCAAGACGCAACCGTGGAGAATGTACGCCTTCTTGGATTTGTCTCCAATGAAAATCTTCCCATGATACATGCCGCATGCGATGTGTTGCTCATGCCATACGCGCGTCGAATCTCGGTAAGCAGTGGTGGCGACACAGCGCGATTTGCCAACCCTATGAAGGTCTTTGAGTACCTTGCGGCCGGCCGGGTCATTATCTCAAGTGATTTGCCGGTTTTACGTGAGGTGTTGGACGAGTCGAATGCAATTCTCGCCCCTCCGGAGGATCTTCACGCTTGGGATGAAGCCATTAAAGCCCTTGCGTCCGATCCGCAACGAAGGGAGATGCTCGCATCGCAGGCGGCTCGGGACGCGGAGAAGTACACCTGGCGCCAACGGGCGCAAAATGCATTGCGGGGTATCGAGGTGTAGTGTGCTTCACGGCGTGGGTGTGAGATTACGATCAAATTGGTCCCAATTGGCGTTTCGTTGGGCGTTTGTGCTGACACTCATGGGCTTGATCCAGCGTATCATCTTGTTCTTGGTTTACGAACCAATTACATATTCTGATACAAACGCATATCTTCGTCTGGCGAAACCGCTCACCAAATTGACTTTGAAAGGATACGATGGGACACGCGTCCCCGGCTATCCAGCCTTACTGGCGCTCGCCGGGTTGGATGAAGAGCGTGCTTGGATCTTGCAGCTGGTGATCGGATTCTGCATCTCCTTGATACTTTTCTGGATGGCTTGGAAAACGACTGGAAATCCTGCGTTAGGTGCACTCCTTGGGGGTCTGTACAACCTGGTTCCCGGTCAATTCCTCTTCGAGTCGAATCTGTTGAGCGAGACCCTCACGACGTTGGCCGTGATCGTCGGTCTGGCAATTTTTGTGGCCTTGATGCACAAGCAGACGATGAGGAGTAAATTACCTCTGGCCTTGCTGCTTGGTCTCGCCGCCGGCATGCCCGGGATGGTGCGACCCTATTTTTTCCCTGTGACCCTTTGGTATCTTCCGTTTGTGTGGGCAGTGGGAGGCAGAAATTGGAGACAACGAATTGCGACTCTCGTGCTTTATTCCGTCGGCCCCCTCCTAATCCAAGGTGGTTGGCTGCTATGGATCCGAGATACCTACCATATGGTCTCCCCAACCGTGATGGCAGGATACAGCCTCGTCCAGCACACTGGGGAATTCTTTGAATTGCTTCCCGATGATGTGGCGTCCATACGAGACACCTATTTGACTTTTCGCGACATCCAAATTGCTGAGCGCGGAGTGCAGACAAACGCCATTTGGGAAGCCATCCCTGCGATGTCCGAAGCTTCGGGTCTGGGATTCTATGATCTGTCCCGCGAGCTTCGTCGACTCTCCCTTCAGTTGATTCAGGCACATCCAGATTTGTATCTACGCAATGTAGCCGAGGGTTGGATCAACTTTTGGAAGGCACCGGTCTACTGGCAACCTGCTGTCTTCGAATCCGCCATGGTAAGATCCTTGCTACAATCTTTGGTCGTTATCGGGCGTGGGCTATCGGTTCTAATCAACGCTGCTTTCCTCGTCCTCAGCGTCCTCGCCGTTCTCAGCCGGCGCGTGAGAAAGAGACTTGGTGTTGATGTGTTCATGGCTTTATGTGCCGGCATGGTGGGGATGATCTCTGTCGTCCAGACGATTGTCGATCATGGTGACAACCCGCGTTTCCTCGTGCCATTGCAGATGGTTGTCTTTTATGTTGTTTTCCGTGCCATCTGGTCCTGGTGGATAACACGGTCTTCTCCGGAGGTCTTACGATCGCTTCCTTAAAGAAATATCTGCCCTGGGCAGGAGGGATTTTACTCCTGAGCAGTTTACTCATCTTGCTTGACAGGCGGGATTTGTCGTTCGGTGGTTGGTTGGCGTATGTCGTTTTATGCGCCGGTTGTGCTATTCTGATTGCGCTTTTCTGGAGATGGTTTGTCGGGAAAGACAGTCCTCGGTGGTTGCGGTCAGCGTTTGTGGTGGCTCTGGCTTTGCGGCTCGTCGTGGGTGTCGGTCTCTTTCATGCACTACCGGTGCTTGGGTATGATGAAAAGCCCCAACGCGCTGGATATGTATTTCTCGATGCCTATAATCGGGATGTCGACTCGTTCCAGTTAGCTCGTTCTGATCAATCCCTACTTTCAGCGTTTACGGATTTGAGTTCCAGAGACCAGTACGGCGGGTTGAAATTCCTCAGCGCCCTTATTTATCGTGTCCTTACGCCGACTATTCGCCGACCTCTGCTGATCGTGTTACTTACAGCCACGGTTTCCGCACTTGCGGTACCTCTGACCTGGGGATTCGTGGCGTTAATGTTCAGTTCGTCTGCAGCGCTAGTTGCCGCTTGGGTTATGGCATTATTTCCTGATGCCGTTTTACTAGGCGCATCACAGATGCGGGAGCCATTCATTATCCTTGCCCTCGCGCTTGCCCTGTATGGATATGCGATGCTGCGAAGAGGTCCGTTGAGATCAGGTTTCTCGATCATACTGTTCAGCGCGCTTTTCATCCTCCCGATATCGCCACCCTATGCAGTTGGGATTCTGGGCATCGTGGCTTTGATTTGGCTTTGGGAGGGACGAGCGGGGATATTCCAGACCAGGTGGTTGCTTTTCGGCCTGATCGGTTTCGCTTTGGTGGCGATCGTGTTTGTTGTCCGGTCTTGGTCGACGATAGGAGATCTATC
>JABAOF010002703.1_pt5 | contig 68763 bp, 41 predicted proteins | sample 7062171 | NCBI WGS metagenome assembly JABAOF01 (sample SAMN14538628, study PRJNA623070) | marine sediment metagenome | biome: marine biome [ENVO:00000428]; feature: marine pelagic biome [ENVO:01000023]; material: deep marine sediment [ENVO:00002113] | place: India: Gulf of Khambhat ...
AAAAATCATCCCTCATTAGCCACCTCTTACCATAATTTATCTACACTTTACCTCAACATGAAACAGTATTCAACCGCCCTTGAATACGCCCAAAAAGCCGTGGCTATTCTTCAATACCTCTTCCCCAATGGGCACCCCAATTTGGATAAAGCAAAACAAAACCTGGAAGAGATCAGGAAAAGAGCGTAGGGCGTAGAGCGGGGAGCACAGAGTAGTTGGCAGGTGGAAAGGAAAATAAAAGGTTATGTGGTGAGCCCACGAATTACACGAATTTCAAGAAGGAAAAAGAAAAAGAAGCCAGGAAAGAAAGATAATCAAGATCCCAAAGGGGTACAAACAATAAGGCGCCCTTCGGGCATTTATATACCATTAATAATTAACAATTAATAATTGACTATTGGCAATTAGAAAGGCGCCCTTGGGGCGGAGGTTAACTTTTTTTGTCATACGGATAAGGATGCATCAAAAAAGTCAGATTTTCATGAATCGTGCAGATTTTTGGATGACCCTTTTAATACGCTTCCAGATAATCGTCAATGCGAGCTATCATTATTACCTTTCCCGGATTTAGACAGCATCATGGAATATAATAAAAAAAAGGAGAAAAAGGAGGAAATAACAGTTTAAATTATTAAACCAGGTTTTCAGTTTAACAATTCTTGTTCCAAAAGCCTTTAGTGATGGACTACAATTCTGAAATGTCGTTTAGTTTGGACAGCAGTGAATGGCCCCCCCCCTTTTTTCCGATAATAAAATTGGTATTCACAGAATTACTCAATCAGGCGGCACAGGGGGAGGTAATTTTGAATCCAGTTTAGGCCGGAGGACCTTTGTTCCATCTAAAAATTTAAATTCAATGTCGCTATTTTTTTCCCAGAATTCTTTTTTTATCTTCCCCACCATATAATCTCTTGTTCTTATTCCCGGTGCAATAACTACTTTGCCGTCTCTACCTAAAAATAGAATACTCCAACCATTTTTTACCCCTTCGTAGTAATCTGGATTCGTTTTTTTATAAGTCTCTAACTCTTTGCCCTCTTCAACTGCCAATTTTCGTTTTGATATAATAGAAGGTGCCAGGTACTTTATTCTTGCCGCAGGCGATTTAAACTTGCCCGCAGGGCACCTTATCTCTCCTACCGCACGGGCACTCTGAAAAATCTATTGCCCTCCGTGCGGATATACTACCAGGCATTTTTTCTCCAGGATGGGCAGTAATATCTTTAAGCTCAAAAAACGTTAAGCCTGCCCATCCTGATCTCTCATAAGAGTTTTTTTGCCTTCGGCGACCAGGGGGGCTTTTTTGTAAAACCGCCCCCCTGGACCCCCCGAAAAACTTTTTATTAAAAAAAACAACGTTTTTCCGGTTGGTACCTTTCAATCGTCATGAACAACCTTTATATGATGTAGACGCCGTCCACCTGTTGAATTATTTTACTTTTGCAGGCGTGTGCAGGGATTTAAATCACCCTAAACAATCGCGGTAAATGTGGTACCTTGCGCCCGGGATACGAATCAGGATTTTCTCTCCAAACAACTTTTCACAGATGCATTCTTCAGTCCACGAGGTTTCTTGTACGATTTCTCTAACCACAGCATCAACGGGCTCAAGGGTAATAAAATGGGTGGTTCGTTTCCAAACTTTTTTTCCTGGGACTTCTGTTAGCATATATTACTCCTTATTTATGTTTATACCTGATGTGTGTTTTTCGCTTCGATTCCAGGCAATTGCAAAATTGCTTTCATACCTATAAAATATCGTAAAAAGAGAAAAAAGTCAAATCTTTTTTTAAAAAAAAATTTTTTTATTAACAATAGTGGGGCGGTTTGTTTCAAGACTGTGTTTTTCTTCTTTGTTCCATGTATTGAATGATGTTATTTTTTACAATTTGGTGAGTGTTTTCATCATTATACAATCGTTCCAGTTGTCTTACGTTTAAATAGGGAATAATCAAAACCATCATTTTGATGGGGGCAGAGGCGTCGAGGGATACAGCGTAAGCCACCTGGAGACGTTTGTACCATTCGGTATCGGCTAGTACCTCGTAAAGGGCAAACCGTTCAGAGGTACGATTAACGAACTTTAACACCAGTTCTTCCGTACAGTAAGGATTGTTGAGTATTGCCGACAGGACCTGTTTATCCTTTTCTTCGATAAAATATTCTAATAGAGAATTGGGAGCGGTTTTCATATAGGAGAGTTTCTCCCCCAGCGGGTATTTATTATATTTATTGACAAACTCCATCTCCGCCCGTTTCCTGATGGCTGGGGTGGTGCGTTTGTTTTTGATTACCCTTATTAGGTCCATGGGGAACAATTTCGAGATAATATTTAACGCGTGTTTTTCAGGGAATCTTGGTTGTTGGACAAGGCTTAACAAGATGCGGTACCGATCTCTATTCTGATAGAAGATGTCTATCAGTTCTGCTTCTGAAAAGGTTCCACGGTGGAGTTTTTTCAGGAGATCCAGTTCATTTTCTTTTTCCATTTTTTTTGTTATTTAGAAAATATCAACAAAATAAAAACCAACACCCATATAATGCCATTGGCTGTGAAGGGAATGTCGGAAAAGATAATCTCTGCTGTGTTCTCTCCTTTTCCCTTCACATAGGTTAAATAAAGGTAGCGGAAAATACCAAAAACCACGAAAGGCACGGTTAAATATAATACGTTTGTACCGAATTTCTGTTGGATATCGGGATTGGTAACGTAGATAATATAGGAGATTAACGTAGTGGCGGTGGTGATAGAGATCAATTGGTCCAGTAGGGAGATGTTGTATTCTTTCAAGGTTTTTCGTGTTTCCGGTTCACCGTTGATGCCGGAGGCATTGATTTTGATCAGTTCTTGCCGCCGTTTTACCAGCCCCAGGAAGAGAGCCAGTAAAAAGGTAATAATCAATATCCAGGGGGAAAGTTTAATATTGTTGATCACTCCCCCGATTTCTACGCGGAACACAAAGCCCACGGCAATAATCATCACATCGAGGATCACGATTTTTTTAAGAAAATATGAGTATAAAATGTTTAAGACAATATATCCAACGGCAATGTAGAAAAAGTATCGATTGAACTGGAATACAGCAATTAACGATATCATAAGAATAATCCCGGCGATTGGTGCGGCGGTTTTAATGGAGAGTGCACCGGAGGCAATGGGTCTCTTTTTTTTCTCTGGGTGCAGGCGGTCTTTTTCTTTATCGAAGCAATCGTTAAATATATAGATGGAACTGGCTACCAGGCTGAATAGTAGAAATGCCAGCAGGCTGTTTTTTACATGGTTCAACAGCAGCGATTTCAGGTCAAGCCAGGCAAATACCAGGGGGGCAAAGATGAATATATTTTTCACCCATTGATAAATTCGCATCGACTGAATAAACAAGGCAGCGGTTTCCATTAATTTTCGCATATTTTATTATATCAGATATTCTGGTAAATTTAAAATTGTAGGAATTTTAGCCGCGAAGGCACACCAAGATTTTTGTTCTTTTTATTTTTAGCCACGAAGGTACACGAAGTTACACGAAGAAAAGAAAATGATATCAATGGGAAATACCTTTATAAAGCATGGTACGATGACTGACCGTGTATGAAAAGTTTTTGGGAGTCCAGAACCCTTTTTTCAAAAAGGGTTTTGGCCCCCGGAGGGCCACCTGTAATTAAACTTGAGGGAGGCTTTAAGGTTTTCAATGGGGAAGTCTTGTGGCAATTGGGGTAGGGGGGAACTGAGCCGGAGGGCATTGATGGCTGCCTGATCCAGGGTTTCCACGGTGGAGGATTTTTTTATTTGCATGGAGGAAATCCTGCCATCTTTCTCAATTACTACTGTAATTTCCACATGGTCCTCGGTGTTTTGTTTTGTAATAAAAGGAATGTTCCACTTTTCTTGAATCCTGGAGAGTGCTTGTTTGGCCCATGGTCCCAGGTTATAATTTCTCACATTGAAAAATCCCTGGCCTTCGCCTCCCTCGCCCGACACATTTTCACTTCCCATTTCCACGCTGCTCCTGATGCCGGATACTCCTTGTGCTCCTGCCTCGCTCGTTCCAATTCTCCGTTGATCGAAATTTCGTAAAAGACGCTGCATATTTTCGGAATATATGGATAAGTCCGGTAGAGATGGTAATGGCGAATCAACGGGAGGTGCTTTTAATTTCGATACAGGCGATGGAGTTCTTTTTCCCGGAGATACAGTATATTGATTCCCGGTGGAGACTTTCCCGGAAGGGGGAGCTTGACTGCTTAATGAGTGGGCGGCAGCCGCAGGTTTTGCGGATGTTGGCCCGGGGGTTAGTGAGGAGATTGGTGAGGGCGCCGGTTCACCGGTAAACACCAGCTTCTCCGCTGAAACAGGAATGACTTCGATGATTTTTTCTTTCTTAAATTCAACAAGCGGGATTTTTGTCTGCAGCAGCCAGTGAAAAAAAGCCAGGTTCAGTGCTGCTGATAAGACTAAGAAAATGAACAGAGGATAATTCCTTTTCCCTGCAATCTGTTTTCTAAGCTCTTCCCAGGACATGGTATAACCGAGAGACTAAAAGTTATAGACAATATGAAACGTGGGGGATGGATGAGTAATGGAATGAAGGAAGGCATGGAAGATGAGGGAAAACTCGAACCACTGCATCATCTATCTTCCTATCTGTATCCGTACGCGCTTTTACCGCCCTGCTGCCTGCTCTGCCTTTTTTTCTCATTATTCCATGCTTCCAACATTCCATTGTCATGTTTTTTAACCTCTTTTACATGTTTTATTTCCTTTTGTTTTTTCGAGGCCATCTATTCAACTATATAGACGCAAGTTAGGGGCAAAAAGTTTCATTTTTTTTAAATTTTTTTTAAATTAATTTCTAACGAAAAAGCCTCGAGTGAGGCATTTTTTCAATACCCTCTCAAATTCACCATGTCTCCTTACAAATTATTTTGAATATATTTCCAATTTTAATAACTTCTCCCTAACAATCTTAAGAAATTCCCTTACCGCTTTTTCAGGTTCATCTGAAATATAACTTTCTGAGACATTTTGCTCAGTACCATTATGGCAGTGTTTGGGAAAAGTTTTGATCGCAGACCATTTCCGATGAGGTGCATTGTCATGCCGATAAACAGCATCTCTAACTCCACGCTGTTCCCAATGAAATGAATACTCCTCCTCAACCGAATACCAAATGTCTACAAATGTACCATCAATTATGTTTATCCTTAATTTTCGGGCTCTCCCGGAGAAAGAAGAAATGATTTCAGTGGTTGTAACAATATCACCAAATTCATTTTCAGCAATAGACTTAAGCTGTCTGTAAATCTCGTATATCACTATCTATTTCCTTAATCTCAGCTTCAATGTTTCTCAGTTCAATCAAATCTTCCCAACCAGGATGTTCCTGGATTTCCCCACTTTCTATTTTCTCTTTAAGCTCATCAATTGTAGTCACCCCATATCGTGAAAGAATTTCAAGCCGTTCGCTCTGAAATTTTCTCTTCTTCTCCATGAGCATGGAAGAGGTTCCTGTTTTTACGAAATCATCCATGGTCATGGAATATTTCTTCGACAGCTTCTCTGCGGCTTCAAGTCCAGTCATTTAACTTCTCCTTTCCTCATTATTATAATATTCATTTGACTTTTTTTCAACTCTCGTACCGCACGGGCACTCTAAAAAAACTGCTGCCCTCCGTGCGGATATACTGAACCCTATTTTTATCTGCAGGATGGACAGATGATAAAAAGACTTTAGAAACCTTAAGACTGTCCATCCTGAACTGCTATTAGAACTCTATAAGAACTTTTTGCCTTCGGCGACCAAGAACCTTTTTGAAAAAAGGTTCCTGGACCTCCAAAAACTTTTCATACACGGTCAATCATTGTGCTTCATTTAGTCATTGTGCCACATTCAGCCCAAAAAATCCCCTCTTGAGAGGGGTGCCCGAAGGGCGGGGTGTGTCATCTTTGTGCTTCTTCGTGTCCCTTTGTGGCTCATCAAAATAACGATCTCTGACTGCCGGAAAGGTCCGGGAGTTCACGTTTGAAATACTTAAACGCTTTCTCTGTGGCTACTCGACCCCGAGGCGTGATCTTTAAAAACCCCTGCTGGATCAAATACGGCTCATATACATCCAATAACGTGTCCTTCTCCTCCTGGATCGAAGTAGATAAAGTGGATAATCCCACCGGCCCCCCAGCAAAATGATCGATAATAGTCAAAAGAATTTTGCGGTCCGTCTGATCAAAACCTTCTTCATCTACTTCCAACGCCCTAAACGCCAAATCAGTGATTTTGGGATCAATCACACCTTCTCCTTCCACCTGGGCAAAATCCCTGACCCGCTTAAGCAACTTGTTGGCAACTCGCGGCGTTCCCCTGGACCGACGCGCGATAGATTCAGCGGCTTTGGGATATATTTTAATTTTTAAGATCCCGGCACTGCGGATCAATACTTGTATCAATTCATCAACATTATAAAAATCCAGGTGCATCATTATCCCAAACCGGTCCCGTAAAGGCGACGACAATAACCCGGCTCGTGTAGTGGCACCAATTAAGGTAAAGTGATTGATGTCAATGGATATGTTCTTTGCCCCAACTCCCTGACCGATAATAATATCCAGCTGAAAATCCTCCATGGCTTTGTACAGTATTTCTTCAAGAGATGTTTTCAACCGGTGAATTTCATCGATAAACAATACATCATGCGGCTCCAGGTCCGTGAGAATAGCAGTCAAATCTCCTTTCCTCTCCAAAATAGGACCGGAGGTTGACCTGATGTTCACCCCGATTTCTTTTGCAATGATGTGAGCTATAGTGGTTTTGCCCAAACCGGGAGGGCCGTGCAAAAGCACATGATCCAGGGATTCATTTCGCTGCTTCGCTCCCTGGACATAGGTTTTAAGATTCTCTACCCGCTGCTTCTGACCAATGAATTCATCAAAAAAAGAAGGCCGGAGATTCCTCTCAAATTTCAAGTCCTCCTGGCTGTCAGCCGTTGTCTTTTCCGATTCCTCCGTATTTGCTGCCATAATCTATTATCTACAATTTACTGATTTTTTTCAATAGTAATTTGAAGAGTTCTTCAAAAGATGTGATATCCGGATGCTCTTTGAGGGTTTTATTAACATACTCGGTGACAGATTTAACCGGGTAGCCCAGGTTCACCAACCCGGAGATCAAATCATCCCGCAACTGCACAGTCTCTCCCACCTGCTCTTCTTCCAATTCCAGTTTGCCGGTCAACTCCAGGATGATTCGCTGGGCAGTCTTTTTACCGATGCCAGGAATGGAACTGATTTTCCCGGTATCCCCATTGTTGATGGCTTCCACCAGTTCGCTGGCAGAGAAGGCGGATATCAACGAAAGCGCGGTTTTGCCTCCCACACCCGAGACAGAAGTAAATTTTTCAAAAAATGCCTTTTCTTTGATGGTTAAAAAACCATAGAGGATCATCTGATCCTCTTTGACCCGCAGCACCGTATACAGTAAGATTTCTTTTTCATTTTTTAATTTGGGGTAATGTGAAACCGGTATCAATACCTGATGAATCACCCCACTGCCGGTTTCCACTTCCACCTGGCCCGGAGTAATAGTAAATACACGCCCTTTAATTGCTGAAATCATTTTATTCCTTCCTCTTTAGAATTCATCATTCATCATTCATCATTCATCATTTCACACTCAGGATGTGGCAATATGCCACGGCCAGTGCATCGCTTTCATCGCTGCCCAGTTTTTTTTCTTTTATGTTTAGGAGGGTTTTGACCATCCTGGCTACCTGGGGTTTTAACGCACTGCCGCTGCCGGTAAGGGCTTGTTTGATTTGCCTGGGGGAATAGTAATGCAGATCAATACCTGCAGCAATGAGAGAACCCAGCACCACTCCCCTTACTTTGGAAAGTACATTCATGGCTTTGACATTCTTGCCTAAGTAACCCTCCTCAATAGCAGCGGTGTCAATAGGATATTCTTTATAAAGGGTTTCTAACTTCTGCCACAGGGTTTTCATCTTCCGGTTAAACTCCTTTTCTTTTAATTTGATCTCTTCCGAATGGATGAAGCTGATCCGGTTGTTTTCCTTTTTCAAGATGCCAACGCCAAAACTGATAGACCCGGGGTCAAATCCAATAACCAGCATCAATTGTTTTTGCTGTAGGCTTCGATTTCTTCGTCGGGGATGTCGAAGTTGGACCAGACATTCTGGATGTCATCCAGTTCTTCGAGTTTTTCCGCTAGTTTTAACATCTGTTCTGCTTGTTTGCCTTGCAGTTTCACAAGAGTGGAGGGAATCCTGGCGATTTCGGCGGATACCATTTCAATCTCTTTGGCTTTTACAGCCTGAAGAACATTATCGAAATCTTCCACCGCTGTGATGACTTCATAATTTTCACCTTCGGTTTTCATATCCTCGGCACCGTTGTCCAGGACGATTTCCATTAATTCATCTTCTTCGATGGCACTGGTGGGTATGATGAGCATGCCCTTTTTGGTAAACATCCAGGAGACGCATCCACTTTCTCCCAGGTTACCGTTGTACTTTGAGAAAACATGGCGTACATCGGCGACTGTTCGGTTTTTATTGTCGGTAAGGCATTCCACCATTATTGCGACACCACCAGGGCCGTAGCCTTCATAGGCGATGGATTCATAGCTGACGCCTTCCAATTCACCGGTTCCGCGCTGGATGGCCTTTTTGATGTTATCAGCCGGCATATTAACGGCTTTGGCAGCGTCGATGGCATGCCGCAGCGCGGAATTGGTGTCCGGGTCGCCGCCGCCGACTTTCGCAGCATAAGTAAGTTCACGAATATGACGGGTAAACGTCTTGCCTCGCTTCGCATCTGCTGCTGCTTTCTTATGTTTTATAGAATGCCATTTTGAATGTCCTGACATGATTTATCTCCTTAAACGAAAATTTTTCAATTCCTCTGACAAATAGGTATCTTTAAATTTTTCTTTTGCTTCTTGAACCATCTTTTCGATCTCTTCGTCAGAGTAATTGGGATTATAATGAAATAAAAATAATTTTTTGACTTCTCCTTTTATGGCATTCTCAACAGCCATGGAAACCGTACTGTGACCGAATCCCTTTTTGGGATGCTCCGGTGAATAATAGTCCCAATCAAAGTACATGGAATCATGGATCAAGATGTCCGCACCCTTTATGAAGGCAATGGTGTCTTCTGAAAATCCCCCGGGAGACTCTACATCCGTGGCATAAACAATGCGTTTATCACCAATGGTGAGACGGTAGGTCAATACACCGGATACCGGGTGCGTTTCCTTGATATAATCAATGGCTATTGTATTGCCAATGGTAATGGTTTCTTTATGGTTTAAATCCAGGATTTTAAAATTGATTCGTGCTTTTATTCCCTCGTTGCCAATGGGAGAGAGTGGTTGATTAAACAATCCGTAAATGGTTTCTTCCAGGCGTATCTCCGGGTTTTCATTGCAGTAGATGTTGATCTGGAATTCCGGGTCAAACACGGGATCGAAAAAAGGAATTCCCTGGATGTGATCGATGTGAAGATGAGTTAAAAAGATATCGATTTCTTTCAGGTGGGGTCTGTTCGTTTTTAAATAGGTTCCGATGCTGATGATGCCGGTTCCGGCATCCAGTATCAGCGGTTGGTGGTCTACTTCAACCAGTATTGATGCGGTATTACCTCCGTATTTAATGACGTTTTTGTCCGGAACCGGGTAGCTACCTCTCACACCATAAAAAATCAGTTTAATGTCCTGCATTAAAATCAAAAACTATTTTCCAGGATTTTGTAGACACATAGTTCACCGCACATGGAGCATGCGTTGGTGGCACTGCTTCTTTCGCTGCGGATTTTCCTGAATTTTTCCGGGTCCAGGCATATTTTTTCCTGGAGGTCCCAATCCAGGTTTCGCCTGGCTTCTGCCATTTGGTTGTCCCTGTCGATTGCACCGGGTATTCCTTTAGCAATATCCCCTACATGGGCGGCGATTCGCGATGCAATGATGCCTTCTTTGACGTCTTCTTCATCTGGCAGCCCCAGGTGTTCGGTGGGGGTGACGTAGCAGAGGTAATCTGCTCCAGCGGCTGCAGCAATGGCACCGCCCATGGCTGCGGTAATATGATCGTAACCCGGTGCGATGTCGGTGACAATGGGACCCAGCACATAAAAAGGTGCCTCATTACAGATGGATTTCTGGATTTTTATATTCATTTCAATCTGGCCAAAGGGAAGATGACCCGGACCCTCTACCATTGCCTGGACGCCACCTTCCCGGCATCTTTTTACCAGTTCACCCAGGGTGAGCAGTTCCTCCATCTGGCCCCAGTCACTGCCGTCCGACAGGCATCCCGGCCGCAGTCCATCACCCAACGACATGGTTACATCATACTTACTGGCGACTTCCAGGATCCTGTCAAAGTTTTCGTAAAAGGGGTTTTCTTTATTATTGTGAAGCATCCAGCCGGTAGTGATGGAACCACCCCTGGATACGATCCCAGCTCTTCGCTGCTGCTGTTTTAGTTTTTCAAGACCTCTCCTGGTCAACCCGGCATGGATAGTCATGAAATCCACACCATCATCTGCCTGGGTTTCGATGTATTCCAGCATCTCGTCAAATGTCATTTGTACAAACGTACCACCTCTGGCTGCTACATCTTTTGCCATCTGGTAGACCGGTACATTGCCAAAAGGGATAGTGGACCGTTCGATCAATGCCCGTCTTATTTTTGATACATCTCCTCCAGTACTGAGGTCCATAACAGTATCGGATTTGTACTTGATCACCATGTCCACCTTTTTCAATTCATCCTCGAGTTTATCGTAATCGCCGGATGTTCCAATATTGGCATTAATCTTGGTCCTTAGACCTTTTCCGATTCCAATAGGAACCAGGTTTTTATGATTTTTATTGCAAGGGATAACCACTTTTCCTTCTGCGACTAATTGTCTTAATTTTTCTTCATCTATAGATTCTGCAGCAGCTGCGATTTTCATCTCTTTGGTAATAATACCTTTTTTTGCACGTTCAAGTTGTGTCATCATTCCATTATTTCCTTTCAAAATGTACATCATACATATTATAATATTTTAACGGTTAAATCAAGAGACAAGAAAAAAATTCACCTTACTCAACTACTTCAACTATTTCAATTCAATATTGTGCGCGGCAGAGGTGAAACTGTTGCGAATTAAATCCGTTACCGCAATGATCACTAAAAATTTACCCTTATGTTGTGCAGGGAATATGTTAGTAATACGAACTGTATTCTCATCGATCAGTTCATCTTCGGTTTCATGGGTCCGTAATATTCGCTTGGATGTATAAACCCGCTCTCCCTCTTCGTTATGCAATTGAATGCGAACCCTCAATATACCAAAGGGCTCGAAGGGTTCTTCATCCCGCTCCTGGAGCTCAAATGACGTAATAATAAAGGTTATCGTACTACTATCCGAGGTAAAATCTTTGATCGTTACCTTTTCTGTAGATAGATAGTGAATGAATGATTGCAGTTCCTCTTTTCCGAATTTTTCTTTAAAGCTGGGTTTGGTTCGACTGCCTTCTAAAATGATCTGCATATGTTTTTCTTCGATTTTTCCGTCAAAATCAAAAACCACTTCGTAATAATGGTCCTGGTGCCGGACAATATCCCGAACCCCTGCCAGGGGATTGGTAGTCTCGACAGCTTTTCCGCCGCTGGCAAGAGCGGTTTCTTTAAGAATCTCCTCCAGGTAAGGCGCTGCTATTTGCCCCTCATTGCTTCGTCTTTCACTTATACTGCCGAAAAAAACGCAGTTAAAGTTGATGTTACCCTCTAGAATGATATCCAGCAAAGGCCGGGCCGAGTAGGAATCCAAACGCGCTAACTCTCTTTCGAACATGGAAAAGTAACTGGTAATTGGAGATCGCATCGATATAACCTGTGCATAAATCTGTTTCAACCTGCGAAAAAATTGAATGGTTTTAAAGAGGATGGAATACATCTCCCGCTGCTGGAAATGAATACACCACCGTTCCCCTTCTCTGACTCCCAGGAATTCGTTCACCTTCCGGTATTTGCCGATATCCGGCAGCAAAAAGCGGTGATTAAAATTCATAAATTCAGAAGGAAAAAGTTTGAGAAAATTGGAAGTCTCAACGTACACGCTGATAAAATAAGGGTTTATAAGAGCACTTCTCACTGTATTTATCATATTTTCCAGGTTTTTCTCCGCCTGTATTTTCTTAGTATTAAAACTCTCACAATCCTTTTTCACCAATTCTTCAATATTTCTTATCAGCTTTAATTTATTTCGGGATACGGTAACCCGGTAAACACTGAGAGGCGTCACAATAAATAGCATGTCTGAATAGATTAATACATCCGTGGCAAAGTAAGACACCGCATCGGCGATTTTTTTGCTGTATTCGTTGATGTGAAAGGAAAGAACAAAACTTCGTCCCAAATCCGGCGTCCAGGAAATGGATTTTTCCTTTTCCACCAGGTTTACGATTTCCCCGGGCTGCCCATTGATCATCAATTTGATGTCCGTTTTGGTGAGCGGTTTGAACCGGTATAACTTATCCGTCACCCGGAAAGGCACACGCAACTTTATATCATCCGCCGCATTGACAGCTAAAGAACCGAAAAAAAAGAAAATGAACAGGTATCCGAATACTGGAAAAACTATTTTTTTTTGTTTCACAGCATTGTCCTCCTTGAAAGCTCTATTTTAAAGCAAATAAACAAATATATCAAGAGACATGTACGGAATCATGATCCAGGTCGAATGATCTGCCGGGTTATGCTATATTAGACACTGATGAACAGGAAGAAAAAATATGAAAATTACAAATCACAAATTCCAAATTACAAACAAATCCCAAATTACAATGACCAAAATTCCAAACAAGAGGTTTCGGACACCTTACGGTTTAAGATACTGTATTACGTGGTAAGAAGTAAAATGACGTTAATTGGGTAAGGTGACTGAAGCATCGTAACACAGGCTGACCGTGTATCAAAAATTTTTGCGGGGGTCCAGGGGGCAGTTTTTATAAAAAGCGCCCCCTGGCCGCCGGAGGCAATAGGAGGAAAAACAATGAAGAAATTATTGGTGGTATTAATAATCATTCTTTTGTTTTTTGTTTCATTCGTTGTCTTAGGGTCCAATCAATATACCTGGAAAAAGCAGAACCGGAAAACCATTGAGTTGTACAAGCAAGAAAAATTTACAGAAGCTGCTAAATTGGGTGAGCAAGTATTAATGCTCTCTGAGAAAATTTTCGGATCGAATCATGAGAATGTAGCTGTTTCATTGAACAACCTGGGGGAGATTTACCGGGCCCAGGGTCAATATACTAAGGCTGAACCCCTGTTTAAACGGGCCTTAAAGATAGAAGAAAAGTTATTCGGAAGGATTCATTCTAAAGTTGGCAAATACATGTACAATCTTGCCATGCTTTACTATCAGCAGAAGCGATATTCTCTTGCCGAGTTGTATTACCGGCAGGCGCTTGAAATCTATGAGAACGTATTTGGTACAGAGAACGTCCATCCTGCGGTTGCGGAAATGGTAAGTTCTATGGCAAAGATTTACCAGGTGCAGAAGAAAAATTCGCAGGCAGAGCAGTTTTACCGCCGGGCGCTGCAACTGAAAAAAAAGCTTCATGGGGAGAATCACCCGGACATTGCCAGGCTCCTGAACAACCTGGCTACAATGTACTATGACCAGGGCAAGGGATTTAAAGCCGAAGACCTGTTCAAGCAGGCGTTGGAACTCAATAAAAAACTTGCCCTCAACGCCGCTGCTGCTGTGAACCTCAATAATCTTGGTGCACTGTATTATTCAAAAGGGTTTTATCACATGGCTGAACCGCTTTTCAACCAGGCACTGGAAATGGATAGGAAAAACCTGGGGGACGATCATCCCAATATCGCACGGGACCTGGCTAACCTGGGTGCCCTGTATTTTACGCGAAATAAATATAAAGAAGCAGAATCTTATTACAGGCAGGCCCTTGCTATCGATGAAAAGCACCTGGGGGCGGAACACCCCAGGGTGGCCGCGGATTTGAATGAATTGGGAAAACTTTATTATCACCAGAAGAAATATAACCTGGCAGAGTCTTTGTATCAACGGGCTTTGCAAATCCGTAAAAAAACACTGGACCCCAAACACCCGGATATCTCCAATACCTTGAGCAGCCTGGCCAATCTTTATTTTAACAAAGCCAAAGATGCTTCATTGGAAATGGAGCCTTTTTCCCCTTCGCTGATGATCGCGCAGCTTCAAAACTCGCAGGCTTCATTTATTCGGGCAGAGACGCTTTTTAAGCAGGCATTGGACATCCTTGAGCAATCTGTGGGAGAGGCGCAGGGAACCGTGATCAACAACCTGAATTACTTGATGGTTTTTTATGAAGAGCAAGGCAAGTTCAGCGAAGCAGAATCAATTTACAACCGCATGTTAAAGGGGTACGAGGAGACATACGGTAAAAATCATCCCAATGTAGTGGGTTTATTAGTCAATATGGCTGATTTTTATAAGAAGTTCGGGAAATTTAACAATGCCGAAAGCATTTACAAAAGGTGTCTTCGCATCAATGAATCCGCGTATGGCAGCAATCACGTGGAGGTGGGTATTTCAAAGGATGTGCTGGCGCAGTTTTATCATGAGCGAGGAGAAGCCCAAAAAGCGGAACGTTTTTATAAGGAGGCATTACAAATATTGGAAAAGACATTGGGTATGGAGCACCCACAGGTATCCATTGTATTGGAAAACATGGTAGGGTTTTATAAGGATCAGGGCAGGTATGGAGAAGCAGAGCCGCTTTACCGGCGGGCGGTTAAGATATATATTACCATGTTAGGAGCGGAGCATTATTATATGGCAACAGCGTTTGACAACATGGCGGAGATTTGTAAGGAAATTGGGAAGAAGAAGGAAGCGCGTCAGTTCAGGAAGCGAGCCAAAAAGATTCGCAAAAAGAATAGGAGCCAATCTCTCTGAACAATATAACATACCTTTTCCAGCTTATGTGAGCGAAGCGAACTAATTTCTGCCTCTTCACTTTGTGTCTTTTCGTGTATCTTTGTGGCTAACTTCAAATTTTTCGATAATATCGAAGATGATTTCCCGGATTTCCGGGAAGACTTCTTCCAGGATGACTTTATTGCCTTCTTGCAGGTACCTGGCGGCATAGATGAAGGCTTTAAGTAATTCTAAAAGGTTTTTATCGGTAATATGTTCCCTGGCTAGATTCACAGCCTGAACAAAAAGGTCCCGGTTTTTTAGGTCAACCAATTGACGGATGTATAGCGCGATACTGTTTTGAACCTCATCGATGTGATGCCATTCTTTTAATTTTAGCAAAGTCAGGTATAATCCATTTGACCGCTGTGTATCTCCTTTGGACAAACATCTTTCCATAATTCGGAACATAAATTGAGTAACTTCTTTAATCTGATATTCCACCAGCTTTTCGTTGGCAATCTTTCCAGATAAGCCCTCCATATGTTCACCAAATTCTCCCAAACAAGCTCTATTAATTGAATGACTAATTTTAGCATCCCAATCATCCGGCTCTTCCTTCAACCTTTTTTCACTCAAAGGAATCGCCTCCTCAAATTGGCAGATTAAAATCAAATATTCCGATTTATAATGGATATAGATTAAATTATCTTTAATCTTGTCATAAGATGTTTTCTCAATTTCCTTTAAGTAATTACCGGCTTCTTCCAGGTCTTTTATATCAAAAACTAAGAATCCCAGGAATCTTAGTTTATGATTAATATCTTCTGGATTTAGTTCAATGGAATCGCGATAGCATTGACGTGCCTCCTCATATTTGCCAGTTTCTGCAAGGATTCGTGATTTTTCTTCCCATAAAGATAAATTTTTCTCATCTAATTCTAATGCTTCTTCGATTATCATTTTAGCTTCTTTAAAGCGACTCATTTTTTTTAACAAGTATGTTTTTAACAGATAATATTTCCTCTCTTTGGGTTTGATTTCGCTTGCTTTATTAATTGCTTTTAAAGCTTTATCATAGCTTTCCATTTTATCAAAAATTATTCCCTTTTCCCCCCAGAAGGAAGCATTATTTCCATCCAATTCAATAGCTTTTTCAATTAATATTAACGCTTCTTCGAGGCGATTTAATCTATGTAAGTAGATTGCTTGTAAGCTATAGTATTCAGCTCGTTCCGGTTGCAATTTACTGGCTTTTTTGAGAGCTTGAAGGGCTTTTTCAAGTTTTCCCATATTTCCAACAATTATGCCCCTTTCTTCCCAGTAGCTTGCATTATTGCCATCCAACTCAATTGCTCTTTCAATCAACGAAAACGCTTCTTCTAAACGGTCTAAATTGCGCAAAACAATTGCCTGGATGTAATGGTACATAGGTTCCTCAGGTTCTAGATCGCTTGCTTTTCCGAAACATTTCAAGGCTTCTTCATGTTTCCTTAAACTGCCTACAATTATTCCCTTTTCCCCCCAGTACTTTGCGTTATTTCCATCTAATTCGATTGCTTTATCAATCATTGGTAAGGCTTCTTCGAGATGATTTAAATTGCGTAAGGCGATCGCCTGTGAGTTATAGTATTTAGATTGTTCAGGTTCCAATTCGGTGGCTTTTTGGAAAGCTTTAAGTGCTTCTTCATGTTTCCCGGTATAACTGAGGATTTTTCCCTTTACTTCCCAACATTTTCCACATCTACTACATAATTCAATGGCTTTTTCGATCATTACCAACGCTTCATCTATCCGATTCAAATTTCCTAAAGCTGTTGATAAAAAACGATAATACTCTGGTTCCTCTGGCTTCAAATCACTGGCTTTTTGGGAAAATTGTAAAGATTCTTCGTACCTTTCCAGATCATATAGAATTCTTCCCTTTTCATACCAGTAGCGTATATCATTTTTATCAAATGATATCGCTTTTTCAATCAAGGGTAAAGCTTCTTCAGAGCGATTCAGATTCCTTAATAAATATGCATGGGAATATAAGTATTCCGGTTGATCTTTAGCAAGTTGGTTAGCTTTCTCAATTGATTTTAGGGCTTCCTCCAACCGATTCAAGTTCCTTAATGCAACTGCCTGCTGGTAATGGTATTCAGATTCATCAGGCTCTAGATCGCTTGCTTTCCTGAAACATTCCAGTGCATCTTCATTTTTTTCTAAAGTGCCTACAATTGTCCCCTTTTCTCCCCAAAAGCTTGGATTATTTCTATTCAATTCGATTGCTTTTTCGATCATTGGTAAGGCTTCTGCAAGGCGATTCAGATTCCTTAATGCAACAGCCTGGTTATAATGGTATTCAGGTTCCTCAGGCTCTAAGTCGCTTGCTTTTCCGAAACATTCCAGGGCTTCTTCATGTTTTCCTGAATTGCCTACAATTATTCCCTTTTCCCCCCAATACATTGAATTATTTCCATTCAATTCAATTGCTTTATCAACCAATGATAAAGCTTCATTTAAACGATTTAAGTTCCTAAGTGCAATTGCCTTCCGGTAATGGTATTCGGGATTCTCAGGTTCAAGATCACTTGCTTTTGCAAAACATTCCAGGGATTCTTCAAGTTTTCCTGAATTGCCTAAAATTATTCCTTTTTCTCCCCAGTAGTTTGAAATATTTGCATCCAATTCAATTGCTTTTTCAATCAATGGCAAAGCGTCTTCTAAACGATTTAAATTGCGTAAGTGAATTGATTGTGCAGCATAATATGAAGATTCCATTGGTGCCAATTCACTTGCTTTTTGAAAATATTGCAAAGCTTGCTTGCCTTTTCCAAAAAATGTCGAAATTATTCCTTTTTCAACCCAGTATCTTGCATTATTTCCATCTAATTCAATGGCTTTTTCAATAAATGTTAATGCTTCTTCTAGACGATTCAGCTTGCGTAGTGCTAATGCTTTTACATAAAAATATTTTGGTTCTTTTGGTTTTAATTCACTGGCCTTCTCGAAATATTTTAAGGCATCTTCATATTCTTCTGCTCTCGCTAAAATTCTTCCTTTGGAATACCAAGCCTGATCATCATCTGGGCACTCATCGATGATTTTATCCAATATTTCAATATATTCCTCTTTTTCCTCTGAAATTGGATATTCTAAAAGTTGAACAAAATCTTTGCTTACCTCAGCATATTTTTCCTGCTGTAAATGGGATTTAACCAATTTCTTGTAGACCGGTTTCAAATCATAATCTGCTTTTTCTACCCCCATTTCACTCTTGAATGCTTGAATCTCTTCTTCGACTTTATCATAATCACCTATTTTAAATAGAAAATCCGTTCGTTTATCAAATATTTCGTATTTTAGGCTGCCTTCTGCTGCATACTGTAAATAGGAAAGATAATGAATGTACTTTTCAACACCTTCTGATTTATTCTTTAGAAAGGCGGAGTCCAATTGCTTTAGGGATCGCTGGAAATCTTCTTTTATTTCTTCAGGAGTGAAATACAATTTTAAGAATCTGATTAAAATCTGGAATTTCCTCTTGCCTGAAATGGTTGCGGTTTGCCGCCATAACCGGAACAGCCGTTCCGTTACATCATACTTTGATATTTTATGCTTTCCATATTCAACCGTATCTATAAACCCGGCATGCTTTAAATTTTTAATATGGGCATAGGTACTATTTTCCTTTATTCTTGTTTTCTTTGAAATCTCTTTTGGTGTGGCAGGCCCTTCCATGTCCGCAAAGGCATCCAAAATTGTCTTCTCTTGCGGGGCAAGCGCTGAAAAACGATTGCGAAAATATTCACTCAAGCTCTCCATCAATTCTTCTGTGGCATTCTCGATCTCAAATACATTTTTTTTCGTGACAATATCGTAAAGAAATACCACCAGCCTGGGATTGCCGCCGGTTAGTTTGGCAGTAGCAGCAATTTTTTCTTTCAAGTGCTTCTCTTTACGATTGAACTCCTCTTCCATGTGGTCTTCAATAAACCGTTTTTTCAATAATTCCAGCATTTGGGAATCGGACAAATCGGGCAGCGGAACGGTTTCAAAGAATTCATAAAAGGGCAGTTCAGGGCTAATGATTTCTTTAAATATCTTTACAGACGTTCCGATGAGCATAACCGCTTGTTGATCGGATAAAAAGGCACGCAGTATTTTATATTCCTTTTCCTGCCACTGTTTAAATACCTCTTCCAGGTTATCGCAAAGTATAATGATCTTTTTTTTCTCAGACTGGGAAATTTCTTTTAAATTTCCAAAACAGTACTCAATGACATCTTCATCTGACTCCAGGTGTTCCGGGATTATCCATCTTGCCTCCCCCGGTACTTTTTCACAGAATTTAATGAAAATTTTTATTAAAAAGATTGCCAATGAATTTAAGGAATACCTCTCTTCTTCAAGTAGAATGACGGGCAGAACATCAGAAGATATGGTTTCAAAATCGGTTATGCTACAGTTGTTTTCATAATAATGGTAAAGCAGTGCCAGGATATGGGTCTTGCCCAATCCTCTTCTGCCGATTAACAAACAATGTTTGGGTGGTGCTCCCTGGCAAAACCGTTGGGTTTTGTCAAGAATATCTTTAATGATATGATCTCTTCCCACTATGGTGCGGTTAAGACTTTCCGCACTGCTCCTCCAGGGCGAGAAGGGATTTAATGAGACTTTTCGCCGCCGCTCAACTTCCATGGTATATCCTCCACCAATCTTTTAACCACTTATTATGGAAATAAACCTTTTCCTCTGCCATATTTCTCTCAATGTAAAAATCACTCTCAATGGCACTTAGTAAAAGTTCAAATTTTTCCCTGTCTCCCTTATTTCCCATCTCCTCCTGGTATATGGAAAAAAGTGAATTGCACGAAACACCATCACTGGTCCGGGCCAGCTCTCGTAACATACGTTTAACACTTTTGGAATCTTCATCAGGATAGTATCGCCAGAGGCGGTCGTAATAATCTTCAAAATACCGCTTATATTCTGGTCCATGGACTCGTTTTTCATAACATTCGTTTACCAGATCCGGGGTTATCGGGCGACCGGTGTTCATGGATTCTTTAATAATGGAATCGATCATTATCTGCAAGTAGATGGGAATCATGGTTCCCACTACTTTCATAATCCTTTGAATGACCTGCTTATCGATGGGGATTTCTTTTACCTTGAAAAGCTTTGTTATGAAATCCTCTGCCACTTTTTGTTCAAAAGGACCGATAATGATTTTATTAACATCGTTTATGGTTCGGGTTGCCTTTAAATAAGATATCACTTTTTCAATGCCGATGGACCCGCCAAAGATAAACCGGATATTCTCCAGGAACGGAGATACATGCCTTAGCTTTCGCAGCCACTGGAGCAATTTTATGGCTTCATCTTTTCCTTTTTGGCCTTCATTGATGAAATTACTCAGCATTAACGGAAACTCATCAAAGATGAAAACCAATTTCCTGGGCTTTTTGTTATTGAGTAATTCAATCATCAGGCGAGCGATCCTCTCTTTCCATACTTCCCAGTCACCCTCTTCCTCTATGGCTTTCTTCATCTTTAATTTGAATTCCCAGATGGATATTTCGATATTTATTTTTTCGAAAGCCTTTGAAAATATCTTTTTCAATTTCTTTATCAATGACCTGTCATTCTCTATTACTTTGGAAACAAATTCGCATATGAATCCATTCAAAGAGAAATGGTCTTCCAGTTCGAAGTAAATAGGATAAAATTCTTCTTGGGGATTGTTTCTTAAATGCAGCATGACGCTGGATTTCCCGTAGCGCCTTGGGGCACTGAGAATAAGGCTTGAATTTTTCAGGGCATCCCAGCACTGGTCTATGATTTCTTTTCGGTCGAAGAAGTCACGCCCCCAGGCGGGGGGACCGATGTGAATATTAGGCCCCTCTTTCATTCGTTCACCTCCGCGTTTTATGTTCAATGTCTAATTTTTTCGTTATCATAACAATAGGTTATATTATAAATATCTAATATAACAAATTTGTTATCTTATAAATTTATAATATATTTTTTCTTTTGTCAAGTTTTTCCTATGACGTTTTTTATTTTTTACCTCAAAGGTGGCTGTCGGCCAAAGGGGGCTCTTTTGAAAAACCGCCCCCTTTGGAATCCCCGGCAAAACTTTTTATTAGTATGTACTTCTTAAGTAAACAGTATTGGAACCTGACCGCCGAGAGCTTAATACAGAAACCCGAAGAACCAGAGGGGAATCCTTTGCTTGAATCCCGTCGCGATATCATCTACTGCAAAGAAGAAAGGTAAAAAGTGGAATGCATTCCACTTTTTGCAGCCAAAAAAGTGGATCGCATTCCCATTTTACCCCTTTTTGAGTTGTAATACAAGGGGGGGACCCAAATCCAGGGTGACGTTAAAGTCGCCTCAAATTCGAAGCACGAAGCACGAAATTCGAAACAAATCCAAAATTCAAATGTTCAAAATCCAAAACAAAAGCAGCATGTTACGATGCTTTCGGGTTCTTTTCGTTTTGGTCATTTGAATTTTGGTCATTTGAATTTGTTTCGGATTTCGGATTTCGGATTTCGGATTTCCCTGGGTCTCGGGAACGTGATAAATTTGATGATTATGCACTATTGGCAATAAGAAAAAAACAATGTACAATACTCTCTTACCCCAGGAGGTCATCGTGCTTTTAAATTATGGTGATTGGATATTTATTATTGGTTTTTTTGTTTTGTCTCTTGTTATTGGTCTTGTAGTAATGAAACGCGCGGGCGCCAACTCAGAGGAATATTTCGCCGGGGGCAAAAACATGCCCTGGTGGTTATTGGGTATTTCCATGGTAGCGACCACCTTTTCCACCGATACCCCGAACCTGGTGACAGACATTGTTCGCGAAAGCGGTGTATTCGGGAACTGGTTCTGGTTTGCTTTCCTGATCACCGGCATGGTAACGGTGTTTATTTATGCCAAACTATGGAAACGTTCCGATGTCCTGACAGATATTGAATTCTATGAGCTTAGATACAGCGGTAAAACCGCCACATTCCTGCGGGGGTTCCGGGCATTATACCTGGGTATTTTGTTTAACGTTATGGTAATGGCCAGCGTTTCACTGGCGGCCATAAAAATCGGCAGTGTGTTACTGGGTATATCTCCAGCGGCAACAATCATCATTTCCGGTACCATTGTTGTGATATACAGCATGTTGGGAGGACTGCGGGGTGTTTTAATTACCGACCTTTTTCAATTCTTTATGGCGATGTTCGGGGCTGTGACAGTGGCGGTGGTGGCCCTGGGATTACCGAAAGTGGGGGGTCTGGGGAATCTTTTAGCCAATAAAGCGGTCAAAGGCAAGTTATCCATATTCCCGGATTTCTCAGATATGAATGCAGCGGTGGCGGTATTTATTATTCCCCTTGCCGTGTAGTGGTGGGCGGCCTGGTACCCGGGGTCCGAACCAGGCGGCGGAGGCTATATAGCCCAGAGAATGTTTGCGGCTAAAGACGAAAAAAATGCCGTGAGCGCAACACTGCTGTTTAATATCAGTCACTATGCACTCCGACCCTGGCCCTGGATTATTGTGGCGTTAGCTTCTTTGATTGTGTTCCCGGATGTTGACGCACTGCATCAAGCGTTTCCCCATGTTCCGGCGGATAAGTTGGGCCACGACCTGGCATACCCGGCCATGATAACCTTTCTCCCCCACGGCCTCCTGGGGCTGGTGGTGGCTTCTCTCACCGCCGCTTATATGTCTACCATCTCAACTCACCTGAACTGGGGGTCCTCTTACATTGTTAATGATTTTTACAAACGATTTATCAGGAAAAACGCCCCGGAAAAAGAGCTGGTCCTGGCGGGACGCATTTCAACCCTGTGCTTAATGATTATCTCCGGTGTTGTTGCCCTTCTGCTTCAAAACGCCTTGCAGGCGTTTAAAATATTACTCCAGATCGGGGCAGGTACGGGTTTGCTGTTTATCCTGCGGTGGTTCTGGTGGCGCATCAGTGCCATCAGTGAAATTACCGCTATGATTGTCTCCTTCCTGGTGGCGGTCTATTTCGAATTTGTCCACACAGCCATCGGGTTTTTACCGGTTGAAGACTGGCAAAAATTTCTCATCGGTGTCGGTATCACCACTACCGCCTGGATAACCGTCACCTTCCTGACTAAACCCACCGACAGCGAAACACTGATTAAGTTCTACCGGCTCATTAAACCCGGGGGACCAGGATGGCAAAAATTCCTTGAGAGGCTGGAATTAGAAGGAAAACCCGTTGCAGATTTGACTTCCCAAACACATAAATGGGACGTGCCGGGCAGTTTATTATGTGTATTCCTGGGCTGCGCGGCCGTGTACAGCGCCCTGTTTTCTATCGGGTACTGGCTCTATGCCAATTATTCAACAGCGATTATTACCACAGCCGTATCCCTTATTGCTGGAGTCGGATTAATCCGGAACTGGGGCCGAAGACTTAGAAGTTAAGTGGTTTAAAAAGTTTATTCTTGATTTGCGGGTTACTTTAATATAAAATGCGTTCATGATGAAGATAGCATTTTTCGGAACCGGTTTGTTGGGTGAGCCTATGGCTCACCAGTTGGTGGATGCAGGGTACGATGTAACGGTGTACAACCGGACCGTATCCAAAAGCGAAGCCCTTAAGAACAAAGGCGCAGCCGTGGCTCAGACACCTCTTGAAGCCATGAAAAAAGCTGACGTATTTATTACCATGCTGGCGGATTACCCGGCTGTCGATGCGGTCTTATTTTCCATACCATCGCCTCCATTTAAGGGCAAAACCCTGATCCAGATGAGCACCATATCTCCACAAGAGAGCTTGCTGTTGAAGAAGCGGGTGGAAGAAGCAGGTGGAGAATACCTGGAAGCGCCTGTACTGGGCAGCATTCCCCAGGCAAAAAGCCGCACTCTTTTCGTTCTATTCGGCGGCACACAAGAACAGTATGATAAATGGCAAGACTTGCTTAAAACCTTTGGTGACAAATTAATCATGTTCAATGCTGTGGGGCGGGCTTCAGCAGCCAAACTGGCTCTTAATCAATTGATCGCTTCATTGACCACAGCCTTCTCCATGAGCCTGGGCTATCTAAGGGAAAAACAAGTGGATATCGATAAATTTATGGGGATTTTAAGAGATAGTGCCCTGTATGCCACTACGTTTGACAAGAAATTCGCCAGGATGATGCAGCGGGATTTTAGCAATCCCAATTTCCCGGTTAAGCATTTGCTTAAAGATGTTGATTTAATGCTACGTGATTTCGGGGATGCGGGTATCAATATTGCCGCCCTGGAAGGTGTAAAGAAAATTATATTAAAAACCATGGAAAACGGCGATGCAGATATGGATTATTCAGCCTTGTACAATGCTGTACACCCCTCGGCGAGGGGGGCCGCAGAAGGCCCTTCGGGCCATATAGAAGGCTTTCTTACCTGAGCCAACCGGTCAGGTGACTAATTTTGAAAATTACAAATATTGAAAAAGAAATCGTTGTTTCAACCGGAGGGGGAAGCCTTCGGCTTAAGGGAGCACAAAATTGTCGATTAAACTGGTTCAATTGCCGATTCCTGAGGTTCATGATCTCTATAAAGAAGGCAATATACCGTTGGCTGCCGGATATTTAAAGTCTTTTGCCATTAAGAGCGGTGCGGCAGAGGAACAAGAAATAGAGGTTATCGCCCGGGACCTGGCCAATTATGCCGGGGATGCTGCGATTCTAAAATGGGTAAAGGAAAGCAAAACAGGGATTGTAGGGTTTACCTCGTACATGTGGAACATCGATCGCAATCTCTACCTGGCTCAAAAGATAAAAGAAATCAATCCTCGAATTACTGTGGTTTTGGGGGGGCCTGAAATTAACTATGGGCACCGGGCGTTGAAAGAAAATCATATCGATGCGGTTATTATCGGGGAAGGGGAGCGGGCCTTTATGGATTTCCTGGAAGATTATAAAGCCGGTGCCACTATAAAACGGGTATACCGGGCCGATGCCCCGGTTGATTTAACAGACATTCCCAATCCCTACCTGGAGAAAATCCTGGTACCCTATAAGAACGAGTCGATTTTCCTGGAGACCATGAGGGGGTGTCCGTATCAGTGTAAGTATTGTTTTTATTCAAAATCCTATTCGGGGTTGCGATTTTTTCCCGAAGAGAATTTATCCCGGATGTTTGAACTGGCACGGGATTATAGAGTCCCTGAGATTTATTTGATGGACCCATCGTTTAATGTTACACCGGGTTTGAAAGAACGATTGGAATTGCTGGTGAAATGTAACACCACCCACATACCGATCCACACGGAGATTCGCCTGGAGGGAGTAACACCGGGAATTGCAAAATTGATGCAGCAGGCAGGATTCAAATCGGTTGAGGCCGGTTTGCAGTCGGTGAATGAGAAATCCCTGGCAGCCATCGGTAGAACCTGGGACCGGAATAAATTCGTGCAAGGGGCTAAATTGCTTCAACGTCACGGCATCGATGTTAAAACTGGCGTGATCCTGGGGCTGCCTTATGATCAATTGACAGATTTTGAAAGGACCCTTGATTTTGTAATGGATCTAAGCCTACAAAAGTCCATGGAGATTTACCCTTTTTCTATGATACCGGGAACTCTATTAAGGGATGAAGCCGAATCCTTGGACTTAACGTATATGCGGCATCCACCTTACTGGGTTTTATCCACGAAATACATGGGTGAAAAGGATATCAAAGCCGCAGTAGAAATGATAGAGCACAAATTGGAGATCGAGTTTTTCCCGCCTATTATTCCCAGGTTTCATAACATACTTCCTGGTTATTTTCATTTCCTGGACTTAAGAAAGAAAGCGGAATGTCAGTTGGATGTTTTGTCCCGGTACCCGGAACGGGTGGGGCACAGTTTAACCCTTGTCATTGGGCAGGATACCGATATGAATCGACTCAGGGAATTTGGAAAATGGCTTAAAGAGGCAAATCCCTTTACATTGGTCCAGGTGGTTATAGACCTGGAGTCGGTACCGCGTACAGAAGATATCTTGCGCATATCAGATTCCTTGTACTGTCCAGACCACTACTTTAACCATATTCATCATTTTAAAATCGACTCACAGCAGAAATACTCGGTTCGGTTTTTTCATTTGACAGCAAACCTGGGTGCGGCGGAATCGTATCTTTACCAACCACAATATTGTGACCTGGTGCTGCGTTATACATCTTTATTGCTGAAAAAGGGAAGGGATATTTTAGAAGAGAAACCGATTTTACGGATCGATTCTCCCATTGGCAACAGTGAATTAAAAGAAATCCGACGGATATACAAAGGATTTGAAAATTTACTGGTGTAAAAGCTTTAATTTCTATATTTAAACCACAGAGCCACAGAGGACACAGAGAGCAAATAGAGAAAATTTTATAATAAAATCTCTGTGTTCTCTGTGGCTCTGTGGTGAAAAACAAGTTTCTTAGGCACCAGGGTATATTTTTCTATAAAAAGTTGGTAAAATAGGTATTTAATAAACCTGAAAGTTCTTATGAGGAGGAATTGGCAATGCGAATGAGTAAGATGTTCAGTCAGACGCTGCGGGAGGCGCCTTCTGATGCCCAGATTATCAGTCATCAGTTATTAGAGCGGGCGGGATTTATTCGTCAATTGGCAGCGGGAATTTTTTCATATATGCCGCTGGCGAAGCGGTCATTAACTAAAATCGAAAATATTATGCGTGAAGAAATCAATGCGATTGGCGGTCAGGAAATGACCATGCCGGTAACCAACCCGGCCAGTATCTGGCAGGAGACTCGGCGCTGGTACCAGATCGGCGGGGAGATGGCCCGGTTTAAGGACCGAAACGACCGTGATATGCTGCTGGCTATGACTCACGAAGAGGTGGTATCGGACCTGACCCGTAAAGAAATCCGTTCCTATCGGCAACTGCCGCAGTTGATTTACCATATTCAAACCAAGTTCCGTGATGATCCGCGTCCCAGGGCCGGGTTGATCCGGGTACGGGAATTTACCATGAAGGACAGCTACACCCTGGATGCGGATGAACAAGGACTGGACAAGCAGTACAGGGCTCATTACCAGGCTTATTTTAATATTTTTCATCGCTGCGGTCTCCCGGTAATAGCTATAGGCTCTGATGTAGGAATGATGGGGGGCAGCATGGCCCATGAGTTTATGTACCTGACGCCGATTGGTGAAGACTCGCTGCTGCTTTGCGATAAATGCGGTTACAAAGCCAATCGCCAGGTTGCGCGGTTCAAGAAACCGGTCCCCCCCAAAGAAGAATTGAAACCCATGGAAAAAGTTGCTACTCCGGATGCCTCTACTATTGACGAGCTTTGCCAATTCTTGAATATTCCCCCAGAAAAAACCGCCAAAGCCTTGTTTATGATGGCGACTGTCAGTGAGAACGATCAAGATGTGGAAAAATTCGTCCTTGCTATTGTGCGGGGTGATATGGAGTTAAATGAAACCAAACTGACCAATGCCGTAAAAGCCAAAAACCTGGTCCCTGCCTTAGATGAAGAAATCCGTGCCAGGGGGATTGAACCGGGATATGGTTCGCCGGTGGGAGTGAAGGACATCCTGGTGGTGGTGGATGATATTATCCCGCAGTCTCCCAACCTGGTGGGGGGTGCCAACGAGGAAGGGTATCACCTGCTAAATGTCAATGTGGACCGTGATTTTAAACCTTCTATAGTCTGTGATATTGCAGCGGCTGAGGATGGTTCTCATTGTCCCCAGTGTGGTGCGGCCATGCGTATGTCCCGCGGCATCGAACTGGGTAATATCTTCAAACTGGGTACCCGGTACAGCGAAACCATGGGCTGCATGTTCCTGGATAAAGACGGCAAGAAAAAACCCATTGTTATGGGTTCTTACGGTATTGGCAGCGGCCGTTTGCTGGCAAGCGTCGCCGAAGAATACAATGATGAAAACGGCCTCATCTGGCCTATTACAGCAGCCCCTTACCACGTCCATATCGTGTTAATCGGGAAAGAAGAAGAACCAACCAAAAATGCGGAAAAACTGTACAACGAACTCCAGGCACAGGGTGTAGAGGTGTTGTATGATGACCGCTATGAACAACCCGGTGTGAAGTTTACCGATGCAGACCTTATTGGCTTACCTTTGCGTTTGACGGTCAGCAGCCGCGCCTTGAAAAAAGGCGGAGTCGAATTGAAACGCCGCTCAGCTAAAGAGATTACTATCGTACCCCTGGATAAAATCGTGGAGACTGTCAAATCAGAAATCACTGCATTAAAAAAAGAAATTACCGACAAAGTGATAGAAATCCCTTTTGAAAACTAATTATTTGCCTTCGGCCCCGCGGCGGGGGGCCAAATCTTGCGTTACAAGAATGCTGCAAAGCAAGATTTGACCCCGGAAATTCCAGAAGTTACAGAACCTATCCACATCCTACCTGGTCGGTTGGACAGGTAAACGTGGGGTAACAAAGTGCAGTGTTAGAGGGAGGGCAGGTGTCACCAAGGGAATAGCATTCTTTGATCGGTAAGGTGACGCAGAGCTCTTCCGGCACGGAACACTGGCGGAGGCTTTCTCCTCCCACGGCATTACCCATTTCCACATTGCTCAAATTGACAACGGTCCGCTTGTTCAAATTTAACCTTTTTCTGGCAATTTTTTTTCTTTTCATTCGTTTCCTCCTATTTTACTTTTAATTTTTTATGGTAACTTTTTTACGGCTATAATATAACCTTATTCGCCAGGATTCCGGTCAAAATTTGCAATACTTGTCCTTTTTTATTTTCTTTTGTTGGATTAACGCCCCTTTTGAAAAGTAAAGATTTATAAAATTTGACTCTTCTTTCTCAGTCCTTCGCCGATAAAGTTAAACGCAATGATAATAATGAAAAGAACCAGGCCCGGGGCCACAATCAGGGTAGGGTTGTCAAACATATAGTCCCTGCCGGCATCAATCAACTGACCCAGGGTCGGGATTTCAGGGTCAAGACCAATGCCCAGGAAATTTAAACTGGACTCGGCAATGATGACACCCGATATACCCATTGATGCCTGGACCACCAGGAGTGGGAGTATCAACGGAAGCAAGTGATGGAACATAATCCTTGCGAAAGAGGCATTGTAACTCCTGGCTGCCAATATAAACTCATGCTGTTTGTATTTTAAAACTTCTCCCCTGGTAATCCTGGCATATCCCGCCCACCCGGAGATGGTCAACACCAGGATAAGGTTAAGGATTCCCTGGCTAAAAAAAGCAGCCACAGCAATGGCCAAAAGAATGCCGGGAAACGCCAGGAAGATATCCACGAGCCGCATAATAATGCTGTCTACCACTCCGCCGGAAAGACCAGAAATCATTCCCAAAAGCCCACCGGTTAACGCGGATAATATCACGGCTGCTGTACCAATCAGCAGTGATATACCTGCGCCGCAAAGGATAGAGGATAGTAAATCCCTTCCCAGTTCGTCGGTTCCCAGCAGGTAGGTAGCTGAAGGAGGCTCTATGCGGTGGTCCATGTCAATATCGATGGCTATCGGCCGGGAAAGTGCAAAACCAATAAGGAAAACGATAATCACGCCCAATAAAAAAATGCCGATGCTAAGCTGGAAATCTTTGCCTGTATTTGTTTTTGATTTCATATCTGATATTGGTTATGCTGATGGTGTTGGTATTGGTATTGATGGCGTATCCTGGGGTCAATAAGGAAATAGGATAAGTCTACCAGGAAACTCAGGATTAAATAGACAAACGTCATAAAAACGATAATCCCCTGTACCATAGGATAATCTCGTTGTTTAATAGCGGTAACCAGTAAACTGCCAATACCGTGCCAGGAGAAAATAGTTTCTGTAATAATGGCGCCGGTGAGCAGTGCGCCCATTTGCAGTCCGATAATTGTCACAATGGGAATCAAGGCATTTTTTAGCAGGTGTTTTTTAAAAATCTGGAACCCGGTTAATCCTTTTGCCCGGGCTAACAGGACATATGGTTTCTTTAATTCAGTTCCGATAGAAGTCCTGATAATACGTGTTAAAAAGGCACTCATGGAGGTCCCCAGGGTCAAAGCCGGGAGGATAATGCAGGCGAAGCCCTGGGAACCGGAAACCGGAAACCATCCCAATTTTATGGAAAAAATGATAATTAGCAGCGGACCCAGGACAAAATTAGGAATGGCAAGACCCACAGAACTAACCAATGTTACCGATGTATCCACTACCGTATGGGTATCGCCTTTGATGGCAGCCCAGGTGCCCAGGGGAAAAGATATAATGAGAGCTAACACCATGGATGCCAGGGCCAGGTAAAGGGTGTTGGGAAGAACCGTTAAAATATTACGGATCACGGTTTGCTGATTAAAAAGAGATTTCCCAAAGCTTAAATTGAAGAGGTTTTTGGAGAAATCCAGGTATTGAAAAAGAAGGGGTTTATCCAGGTTCAAATCCTGTTTTAATCGGTTAATATCTTCGATACTGGCCCCTTCTCCCAGGATACCCACCACAGGGTCCCCGGGTATAAAATGAATAAGAAAAAATACCACGGTTGACACGGCAATCAATAAGAATAAAAGTAGAAGAGTGCGTTTATAGATGTATTTTTTCACTGTTTTGTATGCTCGACTTCAACGTTCAGCCTGAGGTCAGCGATGAGAGATGGTATCTGTATCCTGGGAATTAGAGTTAGAATTTATCCGCGTCGGCGGCTTTTTTCTTAGCTTCTTTTTGGGCTTTCTTTTTTAAATCGGCAAGGATTGTGTTGAATTTCTTTTTATTTTCGTAGTGATAGGGTTTGGAATAGTAACTCAAAACAATGCCCTCCGGGCTGTCTAACAGCAAAGCCACTGTATTACCGTGTTCCCACATGGATCGTTTCGAAAGACCAGCTTTTATGATCTTTTTTACATTTATAGTGGCATCGGTGCTTTTAACGGTGTCCAGCTTGGAAAAATCATTCTTTTCATAGATTTGTATGACCACATCAGGATGTTGGGCGAGGATGTTTTTTGAATTGATTAAATAGGAATAGTCCAGATCGGTTTTGGCATCCCCATATTTTTTCTTTAGCAGTTCCCCTGCTTTCTCAGCAAATTCTCTTTCCCGTGCGGAATATGTAACTGAGTATAATCCTTTGCTGCCCATACCAAAGATAACTTCCACGCTTACGCCCAGTAATTCCTCTTGTTTATAGAAAACATCTTCCAGTTCTTCAATCTTTTGGACCTCATCAAAAGACATCCCCCATCTGAGCTGCCTGATATCATTTTCCTGTGAAGAGACGAATGACACCAGGATAACCGCTGTAAAAATGAATACGAAAACTTTTTTCATATTCGACTCCTGAATTAAAAGTTTTAGATTAATATATAACACAAAAACAGGGTTAAAATCAAGGCCAATCTAAAAAAATCTATTTCTTCAGTGCTTCCGAAAACCACTGCCACAGGTTTTTGTGGAATTCCATGGAGGGCGGATTGTCTTCGAGAAAAGAGCGGAGATTAAAATCCATCGGCTCAGCCGGTGCTTTTTTAAAATACCTGCCTTTTAGATACAAGATATAAGGCTCCGGGTGAAACTGGATACCCAGGACATTTTTATATTTTTTGTGTTCAACCGCTTCGATGATCTTCTCGTCCAGGGAGGCAGCAATCACCTTCAGGTCCTTTCCCAGTTTTTTCAATGCCTGGTGATGAGACGTTAAAATAAAAGGCGTATCTGTTTTCTTCATCTTCATTTGTTTGACGAAGATGCTATCTTCCTGGATTTTTATTCGATGAAAAGCCGGGGCCAGGTCGTTTTCCAGTGGGTGAAGGTCATACAGGTAACGTGAACTGTGAATGGCATCTTGCGGCGATTTTAATACCTGTTCCACTGTTGTGAACCCGTAAACCTGGGAGGGAATATCCTGGTACAATGTACCCCCGCAGGCCACATTCATGGTTTGACATCCCAGGCAGATTCCCAGCACCACGTAATCCTTACGGGATTCTAGGAAGGGAACAAACCCTGGATTTTGACTGCCCCCCAGGAGGTGAAAGAGAAAAGAGAGTTCATAAAAATGCCGGGTAGGTGTTTTGACTTCAGTCAGTAGGTTTTGGTTGTCTCCGTAAAGCGCAGGCGGAATATCAGCGCCCCCGGTAAAAATGATCCCGTTACTGTTTCTGAAGATGTTCTTAAACTGCCCGGTCCACTGGTTGTTTTTGAACAGGTTTTCCTGGTTAACGTCTCCGCTGATGCTTTGAAACGTCACCCAGGAAAGCTTATTTTCTTCCACGTATTTTTTTGCCGGTGCATAGTCGGTGACTTCGTTTTCATGATACACACCCATCAGTTTGATTTGCCGCAGCGGTATGATGTCTTTTTCGAACATATGTTCGATGTTTTTTATCTGGCTCACCGAGGGCCTGCACATGGCAATCACTATTTCATCGCTTTTGGCAGTTACATCGCTGCCGGTGGGCTGAAGTTGAAACTGTATAAAGATAATCAATAAGAGAGAAACAAAGATAATAATTGATTTAAGATATTTCGTTTTCATTTTACCTCCAAAAAATTGAAAACTAATTATAACTACAAAAGAGATAAAAGACAATGGCAAAAGAAGGGTAAAAAAAGTGCCGGGACGGAAATAAAAATAAAAAAAAGCATTTCCTTTAACTTAATATATAGGCTTTCTGACCGCAGGAGGCAAAAGTTGAGCGGTGGAAATGGTGTCAGGAAGTGGTGGAAATGATATGAGGAAGCGGTGGAAATAGTGCCAGGAAGTGGTGGAAATGGCATGAGAAAGCGGTGGAAATGGGGTCAGGAAGCGGTGGAAAAATAAAAAATTATCCCCCAAAAGGCTTTCTTTGCCTCGCATGCAAAGGGTTTTTCCTTCAGCAATTCTAATTTTACCGAATTGTACGGGTGAACACGAGGTTCACCCCTACGTCCGATGCCGATTTTCGCGCCATCGTAGGGGCAAACCTTGTGTTTGCCCCTTCATGAAATGCCAAAATTAGAATTGCTGTTTTTCCTTATAATCTATTGACACATTACGCCTTTATGTTATAGAATCGTCTCTTATGCTGTGAAGGATATAGTAAAAGGAGCCAACAATGGGAAACCAGGAAGATTATGAAAAGAAGCTGGAATTCATCAGCGCCATCGAGGAAAGTCAAATAAAAACCCCCCATCACATCCCGGTGGCTGTCTACATCCAGGAAGCAAATACGCTTTATCATTGGGCTTTGGCGGATGAAGAGGCCCTGACCGCTGCCGGGTTGCCATGGGAACTGGTGGAGGATATTCCCCTTCGCTGCGAGGCGTTAATTAAAACCGAAGCATCCTGGCAGACCCAGAAGAATGCCGAGAAAAAATGTTCCTGGGAGTGGAACAAACGGTCTCCCCTGGCTTATGAATTAAGAGACCGGCTGTTGAGTGACTTTCGTTTTGCCTTTCGGAATCATCCCGACCTGGTGAAAACCATCAGGGCTATATCAAAGGGAAAAAGTCACGCGGATATGATCCAGGACTTAAACGACCTGAGCGTAGTGGGAAAAGCCAACCTACAATTACTTGAAGCCATTAATTTCGATATCTCCCTTCTTGACGAAGCGGCTCGAACGGCGAGTGAAATGGCCGCGCTGCTGGCTGAAGTCAATAGTTCGGGACAGGAACGCATTGAAGCCAAAAAAATCCGTGATCAGGCTTATACCCACTTGAAGGAGGCGGTGGATGAGATTCGTGAATATGGTCGATATGTATTCCGTAAAAATGAAGAACGTTTCATCGGATATAGAAGCAACCATATCAAGCAGGTAAAAAGCAGGCAGCCCCGGAAACCGAAAAAGAATTAAATCTTGATATTATTCCGTTACGGTAAGTGAAGAATCTGGTTTAAGAGAAGTATTGTATAATTTTCTAATTTGTGATATAAATAGAATGATGTTTAATAAAGACGAACTTTCTATATTAATTGTTTGGCTGCTTTAAAATGTGAGAAGAAAAAATGGAAGAGATACAACTTTCTAATTTCCAAAAGAATTGTCAGACCATTATCGAGGCAGTGAATCGTTCACATAAATCTATATTGATAACCGATAAAGGAAAATTGCTGGTAAAGATTGTACCGGTTTCATCTTCTGAGCAAGATTCCTGGTTGGGATGTATGAACGGTACCGGTGAAATCGTCGGTGATATTGTTTCTCCGGTTGAAGACCCGAAGGTTTGGGAAGTTTTATCAGAATGAGATATCTATTAGATACTCATATATGGCTGTGGAGTCTTTATTGCAGCAACTGCATGGGAATACGACCTGACATTAATTACTGTGGATGATAAACTGAGGGAGGCGAAACAGATTAAGATATTGTGATTGGATTTGGTACCATTCAAAGAAAACTTCTAAGGATTTTACCCAAGTAAGGAATCAGAATTTATCATTATTAAATAATATCTTGCATTTCCCCTTTCTTCCCTCTTGCAAAAGCTTTTATTTAGATGGGAAATTCAAGAAAAATAAATTGACAAAAGAATCATAAAGTATTATATTACCTTCGACAAGGTTTTGAAATGAATGAAGAAAACATAAAAGGCTCGATTTCTGAATTGAAGAGAGTGTTGACCAACCGCTTCGGTAACGAAATAGAGCTTTATCTTTTCGGCTCTGTGGCCCGAAACGATTATGATCCTGAATCGGATATCGATATACTGGTACTGATCCCCGGTGAAGTGGACACGAGTCTGAAAGAAGAGGTTATCGGTTTAGCTTATGATATTGAACTCACGTACGATGTGGTTTTCGGCATCGTGGTTCGTTCAAAAGAATTTTGGGCATCTGAAGAGGCAGCAGTTATGCCTTTTCATCAGAATGTTCAACAAGAAGCGGTGAGAGTATAAAAATATAATGCCGTGGAAAAAGGATATAATCAACTACCGAAGGGAAAAAGCCGCAGAAACTCTTGAAGATGCTAAAATGCTATTTGAGAGAAAACGACTTTTTTCTGCTGTCAACCGGATATATTATGCTATGTTTTATGAAGTGATTGCATTGCTGCACACAAAAGGCCTTTCTTCATCTAAACATACCGGAGTGAGGGCACTATTTAACCAACATTTTGTCAAAACAGGTATTGTTAAGGTTGAAATCGGAAAATTCTATTCTGAAATGTTTGATTTCAGGCAAGAGGGGGATTATGATGATTTCATTTACTTTGAAGAGGAGAAGGTTAAGAATTGGCTTGGAAAAGCGGAAAAATATATTAAGGTGTTGGAAGAATGCATTGATAAGCAGAAAGCCGATTCAGACCAACCTGATGAATAAATAATAATCGGAGTGATGTTCGATTCATAGGATGAGAGGTGATTTTGGGAAAATAAATGGGAGGAAAAAAGATGGGGATTGAAACCGCTTTAATAAGCTTTGGCCTTAGTGTCATGTCAAATTTAACCACACCGATGGTAAAAAAGCTGGTAAGTTCAAAAAAAGCCAATTGGGAGCCGTTGAAAAAACTGTTTATGCGATCATTTTGCAAATCCCTGGATTACCATGAAAAGTTATATGATAAATCCGCAAAAGAAATTGTTAAGGACATCCGGGAAGCAGTTAAGAAAGATGAATTCAAATTACTATCAATTTTCTCCAGTTACTCCGGCGGGTTTGATCATTTTCTTTCTTCACTGAAAAGCGGAGAATTTCAAGCAAAAATTGCAAAAGAAATGGTTAAAGAATATGCATTGGATACGGGTGGCTATCCTAAGCTAATCCCGGGAATTTTGGAAGATTGTTTGTCGTTATACAGGAACGCTTTCTTTAACCTGATGAGTGAGAAGCAAGGCTTGCAGGCCATTCTCAAGGAGTGTTTGAAGATAGACAGTGTTTTGGAAATCCTAAAAAGAATTGACTCAAAACTGGTACCGCGGTCCGAATTTGACGAATTAAAGATGATTGTGTATAGAAATTACTTTGTGCTGCAGCCTGCCGCTCAAAAGCAATTGGAAGATTACGATGAGTATATAAAGAAAAAATTCCGTTTTATTGAACTAAGAGGCTTTTCCCCAAAAGTTTCGGGAAAAGAGATTCAAATGGAGCTGAACGATATTTTTGTACCCCTGGAAATCACGGCAGATAAACCCGCTAAAAGAGAAGAGCAGGACGCCGACACAATGTTTCTTCATGAAGAAAGTGGTGACGATGACAAAGAAAAAGAAAAGCCCTCAAAAGTGGAGGAGATCATTCATATTCTTTTAAAAAGTAATATCGTCATTTTGGGTGACCCGGGTTCCGGGAAGTCCACGCTTTTAAAATACCTGGCAGTGAAGGCAGCCGGGAACCGGGATTCCCATCATCCCTTCGGCTGTATTATCCCTGTCTATTTTCGGATAGCGGAATTTGCCGATTACATGAAGAAGAAAGGGAAAACCTTATATGAATTTATTACCGAGTATTTTGATATCCAATACAAGCATCTATTTAAAGAAGGATTTGAATATTCCAATTTGCTTCTTTTTATGGATGGTTTGGATGAGGTAATAGAGACTTCCTTACGGATCAGGGTCACTGAGCAGGTAGAGGATTTGATGGCCAGGTATCCGTATAATCACTATGTGGTGACTTCCAGGATTGTGGGATACCAGGAATCGAGGTTGGGAGCAGGTTTTAAACATTTTGAACTGCTGCCCTTTAAGAAAAAAGAAATCGCCACTTTTTCCCGGCAGTGGTACCGATCAATTGCTGCTCATACAGACCGGGATTTTGACAATGCAGGGGAGCATGCTGAAAGCCTGATTGATTCAATATCCAGGAATCCATCGGTCACGAGATTGGCCTCCAATCCGCTGCTGATGACTATTATCGCACTGATTCACTACAGGGGAAAGAAGCTGCCCAACAAGCGCATCGAGTTGTATGATATCAGCACCGAAACATTCCTGGAGCACTGGGTAAATCTAAGAAGGCAGCTTCGGTTAACTGAGACCAGCCAATTGAAAGATAAGTCCGAAATCACTGAGATCATGGCCCCCATTGCCTTTGAGATTCACAAAACAAAGTCCAATGGGGTGATCGAAGAAAATGAGTTCAGGGAAGCTTTTCTCAGGCATTACACAGAAATTCACACCAATGCCCCTCTTGAAATGGCAAAAACAGAATACAAGGAATTTATCGATTTTTTAAGGCAGGAGGCGGGATTTTTCTATGAAAAAGGGGAAGATGAGGTCGGACAACCGCAGTTTGGATTTATTCATTTAACTTTTGAAGAATACTTTGCAGCCATTCATTTAGTGGAACGGTGGTGTGAAGGAAATATTGATCTCAAAGAATACGTCTTTAATTCCCGTTGGGTTGAAATTATCCGCCTGGCATCCGCACAGATACGTTTTGCTTTCAAGGGAAAGATGGGGCGGTCTAAGGCGGCGGAATTTGCAAAGGATTTGATGTCAGTGGGTGATATCTTCCCTGAATCTTACCGCCCGTTGCAACTGGTATGTCTTGTACTTTCAGATGACGTTGCCGTTACCGATGAATTCCTGAATGAAATTCTCGATAAGATAATTGAAGTATGCTCAAATACTGAAAGTAAAGAGCTAATCGGTTCATTTTCCCGTCTATTCAAGGAACTGCTTTACAGTGACCAGAAAGATGTTTTCATCAATAGGTTTAAAAATGAATTAACCTCCACCAGCAACTCCACCCTTACCAAAAATCTGGCCCATATTTTAATGGAGAACACTTGGGAGAAATCCATTTGCAAGTTTCTTACACATCTATTGCAGAACCCGGAAGAGAATGTAGAGATTTGCAAAATAGTTTTTTCTACGAATTGGAACGATTATCCCATTCAAAATTTGAAATCATTCCGGGAAAGCTTCCAAATATTTTTAAAATCATTATCACTAAAGGAGAACAATGGATTAGTAAAGAATATACCGGAATCTTTCTTAACGGTAACAATCAAAGAAAGGTGGATCGAATTAAATGAAATAGATTGGTGGGATATGAAAGCAATTTTTGATTATTTTTATGGTACCGATGTTTTTGAACAGCTTTTTTTCAAATTAGTTGAGTATTTTTTATACTATTCTATGAGTCATTTTTTCTCAATAGAAAGTTTGAAGGAATTCTCAAAAAAATATCCTGACAGTCATTTGGCAAAGAATTTATACCATTTATTAGATAAAGCAAGAATAAAAATAATGCCAGAGACGAGTAGATACTTCAAAGGTATAAAACTAACTAATTTCAGAGGGTGTTTAATCTATAGTATCTTTCGAGAAGAGACTCAAGGACTTCATTTTCTTTATTATAGTAACAATTTCAAAAAATTAAATAGTAAGCGTTTAAAATCAAACAAGGAAGTCTTTTCAGAAAAGGAAATTTCTCAATTTCTAAATGCATTACGGAATGATTTATCGGATGAAGATATTGATGTGGTTGAAATAGAAATCCATAGCATGCTTGGACCTTCTGGAGATAAGAATAAAGATTTTGAGAGGTTCATTCGTTCGTATCGTTCAGGGGAGATTTACAGATTTAGGGATTGGTATGGTTTCACTTTTAGCCATATTGCCTGCAATCCAAAGGCTGTGTCTAAGATTATTGCGAAAGAAGGAAGATTTTATTTAAGGCTTGGTAAGAGAGGTAGGAAATTATATTTTAAGACTGAAGATTTCAATCATAAAGATGTCTGCCCACCGGCACGGTTATTGGCTTACCATCTTAAAAAAGCACCTTATGATCAGCAATTGATATTGGATAGTATCGATTACTACAGGACGTGCCCGCCTGAAGAGAAGGATGGGGTATTTGCCATACTTTATAAAGTGCTTAACAAGCTGGGATAGAAGGGCTTCGTATAGAAATATGTGTACCGTGGATATGAAGATTCAGAGGATGGCAGTGAGACCTGGGATATTCTTAATCTGAAAATTAAAAGTTGAATATTTGAAAATATGTAGTACAATATTAGAGGAGGTCCAAATGGAAACAGTAGGTGTAAATGTATTGAGAAAAAATCTCACTCATATCTTGAAAAGAGTTAAAAATGGGGAAAGTATAACGATCATTTCCAGGGGTGATGAAGTCGCGCAATTAGTGCCTCCTGGCGATAAAATGGAAAAAGCCAGGAAGGCACTTGAAGAACTTCGAAAAACAGCCTATGTTGGGGATGTGGTGTCACCTGTTGAAGGGGATTGGGAGATTCCATAATTAATAATGCTCCTTTGGTCACTGCGGATGACAACTTAAATCAAGCAAAAAAGATAAAAACCATCTGGTAACCTGTAATGATGAGGATATAATAATGGCGAAACTGATCTCTTCAAAGGCGACAATCTTTTACAAGTTTGTATTGCCTCCACTCTGGATCGTACTTGCCGGTTCTATTATCTTTTTTGTTCACTCGAATCTCGCTTCATTCCACACCAGGGGAGAGGCAAAGACAGTAAGATTAATAGTAATACTGGCTCTAGCAGTTGGCACAGTATTGATTTCCTGGGTATTTCCGAGACTAAAAAAGGTGGAGTTACTGGCGGATGCACTCCAGATTTCCAACTTTTCGCAAACAATCGTGGTACCACTGCGAGATATCGAATCTGTTTCAGGAAGTATTCTCATGAACCCGGAACTGATCTGGATTCGATTCCGGGAGCCCACAGAATTTGGAGCTAAAATTGTGTTTATAGGCGAATACCGTATCTCTCGTGGGTTGACCCGGCATCCGGTTGTAAAGGAACTGGATAATCTTATTTCAAAGTGGTGAAAGAGAAAAAAGGTTACTCTTTCTTAATCCGGGCTACAGCCCATTTGCCCCTCATATACCAGGCAAACAGCATGAAAAAGGTAGCAATATTAGAAATCACCATTCCCCACCAGATACCCACGGAGGCATGGATATCCGCCGGACCATTTAATAAAACAATAGATAATAGATAAACAAACGGGATCCTGAAAAGCCATATGCGTAAGATCTGGGTGACCATTACCGGTACTGTATCGCCGGAGCCCTGGAAAGCACCTTGCAGAACAGTGGAAAGGCCAAAAAATAATACAGAAAGCGGGAGAATATAAAACATGGTCTGACCAACCTGATGAATCAGGAAATCACCGGGAATAAAAACCTGTGTCACCTGTTTCCCGAAAATGGCCGTAAGGATAACGGCCGGTATTACCACCATACACATCAACATAATTCCTTTGCCAACAGTATTTTTGGCCCGCTGGGTATTGCCTGCACCAAGGTTCTGACCGACAATAGCGGTTACAGCAGCGGATATTCCCATGGCTGGCAGCATAAATAAATGCACCACCCGCATGCCAATGCCGTAAGCGGAAATCACTATTGTGCCAAACAAATTGACAATACTCATCAACACAATAAATCCCAACGAAGCCCCGGAAAATCCCAATGCTGACGGCACCCCGATCTTAAAAACCAGCCCGGACATCTTCGCTGCCGGCTTCAGGTGTCGAAGTTTAAGGTGAATCCCCTTTTTCCCGGAAAAAAAGAGGTACAAACCAATGGCTGAGCCCATTCCCCTGGTAAAAACAGTGGCTAACGCGGCACCGGCAACCCCGAGGGCAGGTAATCCCAGCCAGCCAAATATAAGGATAGGGTCCAGTATGACATTTACGCCGGCAGTGAACAATGATATTTTTAACGGTGATATGGTGTCACCATAGCCGTTCATGACTGATTGGTACACAAAAATGGGAAAAGCCAGGGGCATGCCCGCCATCACGATTCTATAATAAGAAAGCGTTAAATCAAAGGCATCTTCCGGGGTTTTTAAGAGTCCCAGCAGTTGTCTATCCAGCAGCAATCCCGCTCCGGCAAATAAAAGCGAAAGCAGTATCAGGTAAAATAAAACATTCCCGGCTGCTTTGTTGGCCTGCTCATTTTGCTTTGCGCCAATATATTGAGAAACCAGCGAAGTACCGGAAACAGAAAACCCCAGGGCAAGGGATATTAAGAAAAATATGATAAAAAAAGAAATAGTGGGAGCGGACAGGGCAGCCTTTCCCAGCTTGCCCAGCCAGAACGCATCGGCCAGGTCGTACAATGTCTGGGCCAACGATCCCAGGGCCATGGGATAGCCCAGTTTTATGATGTTCTTAACCAGGCTTCCTTCCAATAAATTAAGTCCGTGAGGTTTTTTCATTTTGGGTTCATTGTCAATCCGTAAATACAAAGGTTAATTATAATATAGTACTCCGCCTTTGAAAAGAGGTTAGATAGAATTTGAAATCCGGAGGGAAATGAGTTCCCTCCGGTTCACCGGATAGTATATTAAGCCAACCTAAAATTCAAAATCTACCTGGGGCACACTGGCTTCTGAACGTACCAGTTGATGGGACAGCTTAATATCCTTTAATTTGATGTCCCGGTTTTCCGCAACTTGTTTTATAACTTCCAGCAAATGATTAGCTATGACTTCAACGGTAGAGCGTTTGAACATTTCAGTGGAATATTCAAAGGAAAAAAATATTCCCTTGTTGGCATCGGCAGCTGTACCGGCACCCATATCATTGGCCCACAACAGTAGATCGAATTTGGCGGTTTTGAATTCCATTTCATGGGGGAGTATTTTCAAATCGTTGGCAGGAATCGCGGCTTGTTCGTAGTTTTGAACATTCAGCGCCACTTCAAAGAGAGGATTTCTTGCCGAGGTTTTCCCCAATCCCAGTTTATCCACCAGTTTCTCGAACTGCATATCCTGGTGGGCGAAAGCATCCAGGACATTGGTTTTGACCTTTTGCAGGAATTCCATGTAGGTCAGGTTTTCATCCGGGAAATTGCGGACAGCCAGCATATTCACAAACATGCCCAGGATATCCTGGAGGTCGGCATGGGGTCGACCGGCAATGGAAGTGCCGATAATAATATCCGGCCGGCCGGAGTATTTGGAAAACAACACGTTGAGTGCAGCCAGGACATTCATAAAAAAAGTACCCCGAATGGAAGCGGCCAAATCCATGAATTTTTTGGCGTCCTCTGCTTCCAGTGCAGTGTTAAAGCGGTCCCCCTTGAATTGACGAATCACCGGCCGCTCAAAATCATACGGCAGTTGCAATTCCGGGATTTGTGGGGTATCGGAATACAGATTCAACCAGTACTCTTCGTGTTCTTGTATGGCACTGCTTTCAACCAGGTTGTTCTGCCAGGTGGAAAAGTCTTTGTATTGTAATCGCAGCGGCGTTAACTCCTGGTCATTATATAACCTGAATAAATCTTTTTCCAATATAGCCAATGACGTGGCATCGGCGGCGATATGATGGATATCCATCATCCATACATATTTGTTATCTTCTAAGGCAATAATAGTAACACGCAGCAGCGGGGCACGGTCCAAATCAAAGGGCCGGATGAAATGCTGAGTGATTTCTTCAGCATTGACGTCTTTCTCATAATGTTCCACTTGAAAATCCACCTCATCCGGCTGCTGTACCACCTGGATACTTTCATTTTCCAGCATCCGGAAAGAAGTACGCAAGCTTTCATGACGTCCAATAAGCGCAGCAAAAGCACGATCAAAGCGCTCCACTTCCAGTTGGCCTTCCATTTTCAGGATCTGGGGCAGGTTGTAAAACGTGCTGTCAGGATTCATGCGGCACAGGATGAACAAGCGCTTCTGTGCGGATGACAGGGGGTAATACTCCTTTTGTTCCACTGGTGCGATGGAGGAATAGATAGACTCTTTCGCGCCCTCGATATATTCGGCCAGGCCGCTGATGGTAGGGGCATTGAAAAACTCTGCCAATGGGACTTCTACCTGCAGTTCTTTTTGTATCCTGGCAGTAATGGTAATGGCTTTTAATGAATCGCCGCCCAATTCGAAGAAATCATCCCGGATGCCCACTCCCTCGATCCCCAGGATTTCTTGCCAGATATCAGCCAGGATTTGTTGATTTTGGGTTTCCGGTGCTGCATAAGGGGTGCTTAACTCCGGCCGGGGGCTGGCAGGTATTAACCTCCCCGGTGCCGCGGCTTTTTCTTGAATCGAGGCCGTACTTAATTCCCGGTCCTGCCGGAGACGCTGCGCAAAGTCAACGGTAGACACCAACACCTGGGGAAAATCAATAGAAAGAATGCGGTGAAATACCTCCACCCCTTCTGCAGGTGTAATGGCGTCTTTAAGAAACTCCTTGCCCTGGGCATCCCTTAGGCCGGGCTGCGTTTGCACAGCAGCTTGTTTTTCCTTTGTTACTTTCATCAGGGTATAGGCCTCGATTTCCACCAGCACCGCCCCCTGGTTGTCCACCAGGGTAACATCAAACGACAGCGTATTGGAACCGGATTTTTCCGGGGATTTATCCCGGGCATAGACAACCACTTTACCCGGCAATGGCTGGTAAATGGCCGCCCGTTGATAAGAAAACGGGAGATAGGTATTTTCGCCTTCGGCTGCCCCCACCAAAATGGAAGTGGCTGTATCCAACACCGCAGGATGCAAGCGAAAGTCCCGGAGATCAGCGGCAAATTCCCCTGGGAGTTCCAGGCGTGCCATTGCCTGGTGTTCACCGTATTTTATCTGTTTGGTGTTATTCCACCGGGGTCCGGGTGTTACCAATCCGGCCCCAATTAGTGAATCGCCTTCATTTTTCACCTGCAGTTCCATTTTATGGCAAGCATCTTCAATGGTCTGGATATCCAGTGATCCCGGTGATTTTTCCCTGGTTTTTGCTTGTATCACGGCGGCATTTCCAGCAGCATACACGTGCCCAAACAGATTACTTTCCCCCGCTGAAGATAATGATGGCCCACCAATGGTGAATGTATACCCTCCATCGCGCTCTTCCAGGAGGGTATGGACCTCTTTTACTTCCCCATCGCCAGCAGTGATGGGTGATATAAAAGAAATATTGCGGATTTCGATGGGGAGGTGGGAGTTGCCGGTGTGATGGTCAACAGTTGCTCGTACCATTTCCAGGTAAGCGGTCCCGGGCAGCGTAGGCATTCCCATAATGCGGTGCTCATCCAGGACCCAATGGGTTTCAGCACTAAGATAAGAGACATACCTGTACGTGTTGGAATTTTCCTCGTCTACCTGCCAATGATGAAATAAAGGATGAGAAACCAGGCGGTCCTCTGGCACAACCGGTTTGACAGGCAAGGGAGTACGAGCGCCGGAAACACCTGCCAGCAGTCCCGAACCGCTGGCGGCCAATTGTTCTACCGCTTCCACAGCCATTCCCACTTGCTGCCAGGCATCCCAATTAACAGATACGGTGTATAAGCCGTTTTTGGACATTTTATAAAATGCATAACTGTCCAGGAAGGCATTGGCTGCACAATAACCCACCTGCCCCAGGGGTGCTAACACAGAACTAAGCGATGAACAAAGCACCAGGAAATCCGGTTTAAGGTTTGCCTCAGTAATCAACCGCTCCAGTACCAGGGTGCCTTTTACTTTGGGAGCCAGGATTGGCTCTGTGGTTTCCCGTGTCCGCCGCTGGATAACACCGGCGAAATCAGGAACTCCAGCACTGTGAATAACACCATTAATCTCCCCATACCGTTCTCTGACCCGGGCAATTACCCCATGCATTTGCTGGAGGTCAGCGATATCGGCAGCTGCTGTCATGACCTCAGCCCCGGCTGCTTCCCATTCCTGTATTTTCCGGATTTTACGGCTCACAGGATCAGGTTCGCCGTGATCGGCAATCCACCGGTCCCACTCCTCCGGCTCCGGGAAAAAGGAACGGCCGGTTAATATCAACCGGGCCTGGAACCGCCGGGCCAGTTCGTCAGCCAGGGTCATGCCGATTCCCCCCAATCCCCCGGTCACCAGGTAAACGCCTTTTTCTTTCAGCCGCTGATTCAGATCATCGGTGCCGGTAGACAGGGCGGGTTTGATCGTCGGTACCCAGCGGCGACTGCCGCGATAGGCTGCCAATTGGTTGTTATCGGTGTCAGGGGAGTGGGCGAACACCTCTGCCATCAGTTGCTTGACCAGTAACTCCTCTTCCCGGGTTCCCGGATGCGGCGGCAGGATATCGATACAGCGGCAGTAAATATTGGGGTATTCTTTGGGAATCACCCGCAGGGCACCCAACAGGGTGGCTCTTTCCGGGTAGAGTTCTTCGTCCCCTATCACGCAAAACACATTGCTGGTAACCACGGTGATGTCAATATCCTCTTTTATATTACATTTGCCAACAGCCCGGGCAATCGCCAGCAAACTATAAAAGCCCATGTCCTGGGATTGATCGAGGGCTTCCAGGCTCAGGGGTGTATGAGAGGGTCTGGCAATATTCCACAAATGAAGAATATGACGGGGGGATTTTTTTAGTTCCACAAGCCGTGTAAACAGGGAATCATAATCGCCGGTCTGTCGGAGATTTATCACAAAGGTTTCATTGCTGTTCTCCCGGAAGCCGGTACCGATTTCCACCTTCACAACCGGATATCCCTCCTGTTTCAATCGATCCACCAGTTGAACCTCCAGGCCTTCCTGGTTGGTATCGGGATCGCTAAAAATAAGCCAATGGTCTGGTTGCGGCTGCGATGAAACGTCTGCTTTTGGCTGCGGCAGCAGTGACTGCTCCCACAAGGGGGTATAGAGCCAATCGGCAATATCTGCTTTTTTTCCCGCCGGGTACTTCCCGGGAAATTGTGCGCCGCTCATATTGTACAAATCAACATCGGCGGAGTAAGCTTGCCGGGCAAAGGGATAGGTGGGCAAGGGGATGCGTTTCCGCGGTGTTTCTTCATGAAACGCTCGACCGTCGATGACACCCCCGTAAAGCCACAACCGGCCAATTTTATTTAAAAGGTAACGGTTATCAGATACGTTCTCTTTGGGGTGACGCACAAGATTAACAGCGAGCTGATCCGGAGTTCTATCCGGGTGCTGTGTTGCATAAACGGTCAGTACACGTCCAGGCCCGACCTCTACAAAAATGGAAGCTTTATCTTTCATCAGCTCTGTCAGCCCGTCAAAGAATCGTACGGTTTCCCGTAAATGCCGGGCCCAGTAGACCGGGTTCACCGCATCTTCAAACGTAATCCATGTACCGGTGAAATTGGAAATAAATGGGATTTGGGGTTTATGCAAAGGGATGTTGGACAGGTGTTGTTCAAAGGCCTTCAACACCGGGTCCATCATCTGGGAATGAAACGCATGAGACGTATGCAGGTGTTTGCTCTCTACTCCTTTTTCTTTTAATTGCCGGACAGCCGCTTCAACGGCTTCATGGGAACCGGACAGCACACAACTGGCAGGACCATTGACAGCCGCCAGAGACAACTCCAGGTTGGAAGCCAATATTGGTTTTAGTTCCTTTTTTGACAGGGGCACACTGATCATGGAACCCGAAGGCATTTGCTGCATCAACTTTCCCCTTAACGCCACTGTATTTAATGCATCTTCCAGGGAAAAGACTTCAGCCAGGCAGGCAGCGGTATATTCGCCGATGCTGTGGCCTATCATGGCAAAAGGCGTGATACCCCAGGATATTAATAATTTTGCCAGGGCATATTCAATGGCAAAAATCACCGGCTGAGTGATCTCGGTCTGGTCAATATCAGGTAATTTGTTTTTAGCCACAGAGGACACAGAGGACACAGAGGGGTCGTTGGGGTAAATTATTTCTTTGATATTGTACCCTATAGTAGGGGTCAGGATTTCAAAACATTGATCCATGGTTTCCCGGAATACCGGCTCGGTCTGGTATAACTCCCGACCCATATCCACATACTGGGCTCCCTGCCCGGGAAATAGAAATACGATGTGTTTATCTCCTTTTTTGTTAAAACGACTTTCCCCTTCGGCCCTCAATAGTTGGGCTGCTTCATCAATAGTTGAACACACCAGCATACGGCGGTGTTCAAAGGCTTTCCGCCCCACCTGCAAGGTGTAAGCGGCATCGGCAAAATTGATATCCGGGTGTTCCTGGAAATGGTCTGCTAAATTGTTTGCTGCCCGGTCCAGTGCTTCTGCGCTCCTGGCAGACACAAGAATCAATCGAGAACGCCTTGCCCCCTGCCCCCTGCCCCTTGCTCTTTCCGGCCATTCTTCCAATATGGCGTGGGCATTGGTTCCCCCGATTCCAAAGGAACTGACACCGGCCCGTCGGGGAAAACCATCACATTTCCATTCTGTCAACTCTGTATTGACAACAAACGGACTATTTTCAAAATCGATCTTGGGATTGGGGGCTTCAAAATACAAACTGGGTGGGATTTGTTTATGGGTTAATGCCAGGACTGCTTTGATAAAACCGGCGACCCCGGCCGCAGAATCCAGGTGACCCACATTGGTTTTAACCGAACCGATCCGGCAATAGCCTTTTTTATTGGTATTGAATGCCAATTTTAATGCTTCGATTTCAATGGGGTCTCCCAGGACTGTTCCAGTACCATGGGTTTCCACATAGGTAACGGTTTCAGGGTCCAGCTCCGACATCTGGAATACGGATTTAATCACCTCTTTTTGACCCTCCACACTGGGGGCGGTATAGCCCACTTTCCGATTGCCGTCGTTGTTAATGGCGCTGCCTTTAATTACAGCATAAATATGATCGCCATCTTCCCGGGCATCGCCCAATAATTTCAGTGCCACCAGGCCGACACCGTCACCGCCAACCGTGCCCCTGGCTTTGGCATCAAACGCCCGGCAGTGACCATCCGGGGACATAATCATACCCTCCTGGTAGACATATCCCATTTTCCGGGGCAGCGCAATGGTAACACCCCCGGCCAATGCCATATCACATTCGCCGGTTAATAACGACCGGCATGCCGTATGAATCGCCACCAGCGAAGTAGAACAGGCAGTCTGTACAGTTACGGCAGGGCCTTTTAAATTTAATTTGTAGGAAACTATCGTACAGAAAAAATTGCTGTTTAAATTGTGAGTGGCAAACCGTTCCGATCCACTGTCCTCTTTTATTGAATTGCCTATATCCCAGATCAGGCTGGGAGTAAGACCGGCAAAAAGACCGATGAGACCGTTATAATCATCCGGGTTATACCCGGCATTTTCAAGGACCTCCCAGGTGCATTCATGAAATAGTCGTATTTGTGGATGCATCATGTGGGCTTCCAAAGGAGTATACCCAAAAAAAGCAGCGTCGAAATATTCGCTGTCCTCCAGGTGACCCCTGGCATTAACGTAATTGGGGTTCTCCGGGAGATGGCGGTCAACACCCGCCTCCACCAGTTCCTGGTGCGAAAAAGAAATAATCGATTCCACACCGTTTTTTAAGTTATCCCAGAATTCATCGATATTCTTAGCACCCGGGAAACGGCATGCCATCCCGATAACTGCCACTTCCAGGCCGGTTCCCGAAGCTTCCGGCTCCGGGTCCTGGGGGGCCGACCCACTGATACTTTCAACCACCATGTTAATTCCTCCTTTCTCGTCTGCCAATCGCTCGTTTCATCATGCGTTTACCTCTATCCACTGATTTTAACCGGCCCCTTTCTCTTTCCTTCTCTCTCTCCAGGGTTCTCTTATCTTCCGGCGCCCCGGTCTCCTGCTCAAGCAGGTAACCCAAAAAGGTCCGTATCGTGGGAAACCGGAACAGGATAACTGTGGGTATATCGATTTGAAGCGTCTCCTTCAACCGGGCACCCAGTTGGATAATATTCAACGAATTGCCCCCCAATTCAAAGAAATTATCATTAACCCCCACGTTTTCCACCCCCAATATTTCTTTCCAGGTGACGGCCACTCTCTTTTCCCTGAGGGTTTTAGGCATAATATAGTCTGCTGTTGACTGAAAAACCGGTTGGGGTAAAGCTTTCCTGTCAATTTTTCCATTGACTGTAATAGGAATCTTTTCCATTTGCACAAAATGAACAGGAATCATATAATTGGGCAGCGATTGGGATAAATAATTCTTAAATTCCAATGCCATTTCCACGGGGTTATCAACGGTTCCAGCGAATATAACATAAGCACAAAGAAATTTAGTGCCGATCTCATTTGCCCTGGATAAAACCACTGCTTCTTTAACCTGCGGATGTTTCAACAAGCAATTCTCAATCTCACCCAATTCAATGCGATATCCCCTGATTTTAACCTGGAAATCCATACGGCCCAGGAATTCGATGTTACCATCCGGCAGCCAACGAGCTAAATCACCGGTTTTGTAAAGACAGCTCATAGCTGATNNCCTATCAGCTATGAGCCATGAGCTATGAGCTAAAATAAATTTCTCTGCGGTTAATTCCGGGCGGTTTAGATAGCCCCTTGCCAGGCTGTCTCCACCAATGCACATTTCACCGGGCACACCGATAGGCTGCAATTGTCCATACCTGTCCAGGATATAAACCAGGGTATTGAATATGGGCTTTCCAATAGGAATATTGGGAGAATCCTTTTCCACCGGGAAGACGGTTGCCACTACGGTCCCTTCGCTGGGTCCATAATTATTTTCCAGGCGGTAACCACGTTGAATATAATGATTTAACCTATCTCCACCCGCCAACAATACCCTGAGTGACCGGTTATCCAGGGTCATAAACTGCTCGGCAACCGGGGTAGGCAAATGACACACAGTAATGTGATGCCTTTCAAAATACCGGTTCATTTTTTCAATATCCAATTTAACCTCATCATCCAATACATAAACAGCAGCACCCGCAATTAAACCCGGGAATATTTCCATTATAGTGGCATCAAACCCGAACGCCGAATATTTGGCCATTCTGTCTGTGGGTTCCAGGGAATAATAATTTTTATACCACCAGAGTAAATTAACCAGTGATTGATGCCGGATCATCACCCCTTTGGGCCTTCCCGAAGATCCGGAGGTGTAGATGATGTAAGCCAGGTTAGCCGGGCTAACCTGGCAGGTTGAGGTTAAGGTTGAGGTTGAGAAAGAAAACTCGTTAGAGATATCGATTACTTCGATATGATCGTTGAAGTCCTCCTTAACCTTAACCTCAACCTTAACCTGAGCTTCTGACGAAGTCAGCAATATCTTCGTGCTGCTGTCTTTCAGCATATAATCAATTCGTTCCTGCGGATATGTGGTATCGATGGGCAAAAAAGCACCCCCCGCTTTCAAAATGCCCATCAACCCGATTACCATCTCCACAGAGGGAGCTGCCATAATAGCCACGATACTGCCTGGTTTCACACCTTTTCCTCTTAAGCAATGGGCCAATTGAACAGCTTTTTCATTCAATTCCTTGTAAGTAACATACACCTCTTCTTTTATCTTTGACCCTGTCCCTACAAGAGAAGAAACCCCAACCAGGATAATATGATCCGGTCTTTCTTGCACCTGTTCTGCAAATAACTGGCAAACGGTTTTTTCCCGGGGGTATGGGGCATAAGTATCATTAAAATCAAGAAGCAATTGCTGTTTCTCTTCACCGGCTAAGAATTGTATCTCCCCTATTCGCTGCTGCGGATTTTCAATCACAGATAACGCAATGGTTTTAAAATACCTCAAAAACCGCTGCACAGTCTCATTTTTGAACAATTTTATACTATAATCGATATTGAGGAGCAGTCCCTCACCAACTTCAGAAGCGGTGAATGACATATCGAATTTGGTAATTTTATTTTCAAATGCATAAGGCTTCAATTCCAGGCCAGGTATCCGCATCTCAGGGATTTCTACGGTCTGCAGCGTAAACATCGTGTCAAATATAGGGTTGCGGCCGCTGTCCCGCTCCAATTGGTCAGATAACTGCTCCACCAATTTCTCAAAGGGATAATCCTGGTTCTCCAACGCTCCCAATACCCTGCTTTTGATTTCTTCCAGGAATTGAATAAACGTTTTGTTTCCCCGAGGATAATTCCTCAATACCAATGTATTAACAAACATGCCCATCACTTCCTGGAGGTCTGCATGATTCCGCCCGGCAATAGGGGTTCCTATCAGGATGTCTTCCTGGGTACTTATCCTGGAAAGTAATATATTATAAAGAGCAGCCAGCACCATGAACAGCGTGGCTTCAGCTTTCAATGCCAACTGCCTTAACGCTTCTAAAGTTTTATTTTCCAGGGTGTCGGCAGCACTGGCCCCCTCAAAGCTCAACACCCCGGGTCTGGGATAATCAGTGGGCAGACTTAAAACCGGTATTTCATTTTCAAACTGCTCCAGCCAATACGTTTCCTGTTTCATCATGGCCGGGGACAGGAACACCTGGTTTTGCCATTCTGAAAAATCTTTATATTGGATTCGTAATTTTGATAACTCCTGGCCTGAATAAAAAGCCATGAAATCGTTTACCAGGGTTCCCATAGAGGTCCCATCCGACACAATATGATGCATATCCAGCACCAGGATATATTTTTTCTCTTCTTCCTCTATCAGCCCCACCCGAAGCAGCGGCGGCCGGGATAAATCAAAGGAACGGACGAAATCAATATCCTGATCAAGGGTGTGGTATTCTATCTCAAATTCCACATCATTATGAATTCGCTGAACCGGTTCTTTTTGAATCATTTCAAAAGAAGTCCGTAAGCTTTCATGCCGACGAATCAATCCCCGGAAAGTTTTCTCCAGCCGCTGTTTATCCAATTCACCTTCCAACGCCACTGCCATGGGTATGTTATAGCCCACGGCTTTTTTGTCCAACTGCTGCAGCACAAACAAACGCTTCTGCGCAGAAGATAACGCATAATAATTTTTATTCTCCGCTCCCGCGATGGCAGTGAATTCTTTCCGGGTCACGCCTTTGATATATTGCGCTAATTCCCTGATAGTAGGGGTTAAAAATACCTGTGTCAACGGTATTTTCACATTTAGTTCCTGGTGAAGCTGAGCAATCATTATCGTCGCCTTTAACGAATGCCCGCCCACTTCAAAAAAATTGGCATCTATACCCAGATTTTCCGAAGCCAGGTTTAATATCTCCGACCATATCTTCACCAGCGTTTGCTCCACTTGATCCCCCGGCGCTGTATAGACGGGTTGAGCATCCGGGCCCACTTCCGGTATAGGCAGTGCAGCGCGGTCCACCTTGCCATTAGGGGTTAAGGGCATCTTTTCCAACAATACAAAATAGGAAGGAATCATATAATCCGGGAAATCCTCTGACAGGTATTCTCTCAATTGCGACACAGCCAATGCTTGATGTGTCACTATATAGGCACAAAGATATTTATCGCCGCTGCCCTCTTCCCTGACCAGTACCACTGCCTCTTTTACCAGGGGGTGATCTAATAATCGATTCTCTATCTCACCCGGCTCGATACGAAATCCCCTGATTTTTACCTGGAAATCCATTCGTCCCCAAAATTCGATATTTCCATCGGGCAGCCATCGCGCCAGATCACCGGTTTTGTAGAGACAGCTCATAGCTGATAGCTCATAGCTCATAGGGAGATCTCCAGAAATGTTTACATTCTTCTTCCCCCTATCAGCTATGAGCCATGAGCTATGAGCTAAAATAAACTTCTCTGCGGTTAATTCCGGGTTATTTAGATAACCGCGAGACACCCCCTTTCCCCCCACATACAGTTCCCCCACCACCCCCACTGGTACCAGGTTATCGCACCGGTCCAAAATATACGCGGTAGAATTGGCAATAGGTTTACCGATGGGGATACGCTCTTCATAATTTTTTGTTATTAAATAGGTGGTAGAAAACGTGGTGTTCTCCGTGGGGCCGTAACCATTTAGAATATTTAATCCAGGGAACCTCTCCCTTACCCGGTTAATATGCAGCGGTGACAACACATCGCCTCCCACCAGGAGATTCTTCAAGCCGGCAAATATTCCTGTATCTTCGCCGCACAAATAGTTAAAAAGTGAAGACGTTAACCACATCGTGGAGATATAGTATTTCCCGATATCCTGTTTCAACATTTCAGGGTCTAATATATCTTCTTCAGGTACAAGGCACAGGGTTATTCCATTTAACAATGCTCCCCAGATCTCAAAGGTGGAAGCATCAAACGCCAATGCACCCGTTTGCAGTATTCGGTCATTTTGCCTGAATTCGATATAGTTGGTATTTTTCACCAACCTCACCACATTTTGCTGTTCCACCAGCACACCCTTCGGTCTCCCGGTGGAACCGGAGGTATAGATGACGTAGCATAGGTGAGTAGGGTGAGTAAGGTGAGTAAGGTGAGTTGGTTCTGCATCATCATTTTCTACAATTAATGAAGGCAAATCGATCACTTCAGTTTCCCCACTTACCTTACTCACCTCACTCACCTCACTCAACAAAATCCCGGCATTGCAGTCTGCCAGCATATATCTTTTTCGTTCTTGCGGGTAATTGGGATCAATGGGCAAATAAGCACCGCCTGCCTTTAATATTGCCAACAAACCGATAACCATTTCCACGGAACGTTTCACCATAAGCCCTACAATTGCATCGGGTTTGACACCTTTTTTTCTCAACACATGCGCCAATTGATTGGATCTTTTATTCAATTCTCCGTAGGACAGATGGCACACCCTGCCCCCTGCCCCCTGCCCCCTGCCAGTTGCGGCCGTATGGCCGGGAGTTCTGGCCACCTGTTGGTTAAATAATTCATGAATCGTTTTATCGTGAGGATATTCTGCTGCCGTATCGTTAAAGTCTTTCAGTAACTGCCTTTTCTCTTCCTCTGTAGTAATCTCAATATCGGGTAAGGGCATGTCTACATTGAAAAGCACCTGCTGAAGCACCCGGTTGAAATGGGAGGCAATTCGCTGGACAGTGACCCGCTCATACCTGGAGGTATTATATTGTACACCTAATTCCACTGATTCCTCTGCCCTCCGTAAACAAAAAACCATATTGATGTTCACCGGGCGTAGATAGCTGGTATCATGAATATTTTCCAGCATAACCGCCACATCGAAAAGTGGGAAATCATTCTCCCGCCCGGACATCTTCAACATGGACACCAACACGTTGATCGGAAAGTTCTTATTTTTATTTGCCTTCAGCATGGTCTGCCGAACCTGGAACAGCAGTTCTTTAAACGTTATATTTTCTTGAAATTGAATCCTCAGTGCCAATACACTATTGATAAATTCCGTATCCGAGTCGATGTCTTGCTTGTAAATAGGTACTCCCACGATAATATCTTTATTGTCGTTATTGGCATACTTATCCAGTAAAACCACAACCACTGCCGCAGCGATCATATGCAAGGTATAGTCGTGTCCCCCACTCAATTTCATTAATTTTAAAAACACCTCACCGGAAAAGCGAATGGACACCGGATCATTTTGACAGGTTAAGAGGTGCGAGGTTTTGCCTTTGGTATTATCATAAGGGAAATAGCTTTTGATTAAGCCGCCGGATAGTTTTTGCATCCAATAATCTCTTTCTTTCACATATTGAGCAGCAGCAGTGAAGGTATCTATAGAAATAGTTTGCTTTTCCATTAATTTCTACTCCTTATTTTACCAATACATTCTTTTTTCTCCCTTCTCGTTTATTTATCGCTCCCTTCATCATGTGTTTTCCCCTGTTCACAGCTTTTAGCCGCACCTTTTCCCTTTCTCTCTCCTTCTCCATTTTACTCTTATCTTCCGGCGCACCGGTCTCCTGCTCCTGCAGGTAACCCAAAAATGTCCGGATCGTGGGAAACCGAAACAGGACAACGGTGGGTACATCGATTTGAAGCGTTTCTTTCAATTGGGCACCCAGTTGGATAATATTCAGTGAATTACCCCCCAATTCAAAAAAATTGTCATCAACTCCCACGTTTTCCACCTCCAACAATTCTCTCCAGATGCCAGCCGCTCTCTTTTCCCTGAGGGTTTTAGGCATGATATAGTCGGCTGTGGATTGGAAAACCGGTTGGGGTAAGGCTTTCCTGTCAATTTTTCCATTAGCTGTTTTAGGTATCTTTTCCAACAGCACAAAATGAGTAGGAATCATATAATTGGGCAGCGAATGGGATAAATGATTCTTAAACTCCGCTGCCATTTCCGCTGGTTTATCAAGGGTTCCAGCGAGTGTGACATAAGCGCAGAGAAATTTAGTGCCGATCTCATTTGTCCTGGACAAAACCACCGCTTCTTTAACGTGCGGATGTTTCAACAAACAATTCTCAATCTCCCCCAATTCAATGCGATATCCCCTGATTTTAACCTGGAAATCCATACGACCCAGGAATTTGATATTACCATCCGGCAGCCACCGCGCCAAGTCACCAGTCCTATATATAGTTGAGTGGGTGAGTAGGTGAGTGGGTGAGTAGGTTGTAGGGAACGGGCTTGCCTGTTCCGGAAATCCAACAAATTTCTCTGTGGTTAATTCCGGCCGATTGAGATAACCACGACTCAAACCGATACCGGAGAGGCACAGTTCCCCCGGAACTCCAATAGTCTGCACATGACCCGCCTTATCCAGGATATAAATCCTTACATTTTGCAGTGGTTTTCCAATAGGTATACTCCCGGTCTCATTCCATTGAGATATGGAATATTGGGCAGCATAAACCGTCCCCTCTGTGGGGCCGTATATGTTCTCCAGGGTAATGGATGTATTCAAATTTCTAAAAAGAGACACTGGTTCAGGGGAAAGGGCTTCTCCTGCCAAAAAGATGTACCTCAGGCTGGATAATTTCCCAACATTTTCCTTATTTAAAAACGCCAGGAACGCACGAAACATGGAGGGAACAAAATTGGCATGCGTAATCCCTTCACGTTCAATAGATTCCATTATTTTCCCCGGATCTTTCTCGCCGCCTTTTTCCAGGACAGCCAGCCTCCCACCACCTAAGTACCACCCGAATAACTCTGCAGCAGATACATCAAACGTATAGTTGGTTTTTAAAAGATAGGCATCGGATTTCTCTAAAGGATAAGCTTCCTGTAAAGCCATTATTAAATTGACCACCGAGGTATGCGCCACCATGACACCTTTGGGCCTGCCGGTGGAACCCGAGGTGTAGATAATGTAAGCAAGTGACAGGTGAAGGTTACAGGCCGCAGGTGAGATTGTAGGGGCACAGGATGCTGTGCCCTTAAAAACGTCCATGATTTCACCGGCAGTCAACAAGAATGCGGCACTGCTGTCTTTCAGCATATAATTGATGCGGTCCTGCGGATAATCCGGATCAATGGGCAGATAGGCACCGCCTGCTTTTAATATACCCAATATGCCGATGATCATTTCCACAGAGCGTTCCGTCATAATTCCTATAATACTGTCCGCCAGGACGCCTTTTTCCTTTAATAAATGCGCCAATCGATTGGAGCTTTGATTCAATTCCCCGTAGGTTATTTGCACCATTTCGCCGTTTCTCTCTTTCTTGCCAACTGCCAACTGCCAACTGCCAACTACAGCAACGCCGTCAGGCGTTCTCTCCGCCTGTTGGTTAAATAACTCATGTATGGTTTTCTCTGCCGGGTAATCCGCCGCCGTCTGATTAAAATCATACAGCACCTGCCGCTTCTCCGCTTCGGTCATTATTTGAACATCCGATATCCGCCGACACGGGCTCTCCAGCACAGAAGTTAGAACATTGGTAAAATATGCGAAAAACCCCCGGATGGTTTCCGGCTTGAATAATGCCGTACAATAATTAATATCAAAATATAACACGTCCCCATAGTCAGTGATGGTGGCAATCATATCAAACTTGGCAATATTTAATTCGGCGGCATAGGGTTTTAATGTGAGACCCCGTATTTCTACCGGCGATATTTCGGTGTTCTGCATCGAAAACATAACATCAAATAAGGGATTGCGGGAGGTATCCCTGGCAACTTCCAATTTATCCACCAGCTCTTCAAATGGATAGTCCTGGTTGGCAAAGGATTGTAATGTCCGTTCTTTGACTTCGTGGATAAAAGTAAGAATCGGTTTCTCCGGGTCGGGGAAATTTCTCAGTGCCAGGGTATTCACAAACATACCGATAACGGTTCCAATGTCCACATCCCTGCGGCCGGCAATGGGGGTCCCGATAACGATGTCGTCCTGGCCGCTGAGTTTGGAAAACAGGATATTAAATACAACCATCAACGCCATAAACAGGGTGACGTTCTCTTTCAAAGCCATTTGTTTCAGGGCCGCTGTTTCAGCGGCGCCGATGCTTGTGCCCATGCGGCTGCCGGTAAACGTCGCCACTGCCGGCCGGGTGTAATCGCAGGGGAGTTCCAGTACCGGCACCCCATTCTCAAATTGTTGAAGCCAGAAGGATTCCTGCCGTTTCATTTCTTTTGATTGGAACAACCGGTTCTGCCACTGCGAAAAATCCTTATATTGAACCCTGGAGGCCGGCAAAACCCCACCGCTGTAAAAAGCCATAAAGTCCTGGACAAATATACCCATTGACACACCATCCGATATAATGTGATGCATATCAATCATAAGGATGTACTTATCTTTAGAAATCCCCTCTTGAGAGGGGTGCTCCGTCAGGGGCGGGGTGTGTATCAACCCCACCCGAAACAGTGGGGCCTGGGAAAGATCAAAGGGCCGGATGAAGCCCCCGATGATACCGGCGGGGTCACCCCCCGCGGCTAAATCATAATATTCCAGGGAAAACTCAAACCGGTCTTCGGCCCATATCTTTTGCACCGGGCCTTTTTGCACCAACTGGAAAGAAGTCCGTAAACTCTCATGACTCTCGATCATTTGCCTGAAGGTACTCTCCAATTTCTCCCTATCCAGTTCTCCTTCCAGCACCACCACGACAGGCATGTTGTAAGCAGTACTTTCCAGGACCAACTGCTGCAATACGAACAACCGTTTCTGGGCAGAGGAAAGCGGATAGTATTCTCTCTCCTCTACCGGCGTAATCGAAGTGTATACGTCCTCCTTCAATCCTTCAATGTAACGCGACAAATCTCGAATCGTCGGTGACTTGAATATCTCCAACAAATCCACCTTCACATTCAACTCTTTATGAATCTTCGACATCATGGTGGTGGCCTTTAACGAATGACCCCCCTTCTCAAAAAAATTGTCATCAATACCAATCCGCTCCGCATCAATTCCCAACAATTCCGACCAGATCGCTGCTAATTCTCCCTGGATATCATTCTCCGGCGCCACATAACCTTCCAGGTGATCCAAAACAAAACCAGGGTCCGGGAGCATTTCTCGATCCACTTTACCATTGGGCATCAACGGCAAACGGTCCAAAATCACTATCTTCGGCACCATATATTGAGGAAGTTCATTGCTGATGATTCGCTTTATCCCTGCCCCATCTATACCCTCCACCACCACGTAGGCCACCAGGTAATGCTGAACCGTGGTTGCTGCTTCTGATTCACTCGACTCCTCTCTCACCACCACCACGCAATCCGTTACCTCTGAAATCGCCAATATCTTACTTTCGATCTCTGCAGGTTCAACACGAAATCCCCGAATCTTCACCTGGAAATCTTTACGGCCCTTTAACTCGATATTACCATCCGCCAACCAACGACCAATATCCCCGGACCGGTACAAACGTTTATTGTCGTTCTCGGCTGAAAATACCGGGTGAGTAAATAATTTTTCATCCGTTAATTGGGGATTGTGAATGTAACCCAATACCTCCCAACTCCCGGCAATGCATAACTCGCCCCATACACCTACAGGAACCGGGTTATTGCTCTCATCCAGGATGTAAATGCAGGTGTTGGCAATGGGTTCTCCCGCTGGCGGAACCGGCGTCAACGACACCGTCGACGCATCCAGGGTGTAAGAGGTCACCACATGCATCTCCGAGGAACCATAATGATTGTGCAATTGAATACCAGGATTACTCTCCAAAAACTGCTTCAAACCCGATGTTATTTTCAACTGCTCCCCGGCGGTGATAATGTGTTTTAAGTACATCTTATAGCCAGCTTCCCACCGGCTCGATTCATTAAATAAAAAATTCAGGTAAGAAAACGGCAGGTACAATAACTCAACCCGGCGGGTCACCAGGAAATCCATCAGGTAATCGATATCCTGCCGCTCAATGTCACCGATTAAATGCACCTGACCCCCTGCCGTCAGGGTGATAAATATCTCCTGGAAAGAGACACAGAAGTTAATAGAAGTAAACTGCAAACACCGCAGCGACGCATCGATGCCGGCCTTTTCCTGCTGCCACCACACCAGGTTGCTCAATATCCCCTGCGACAGCATCGCTCCATTGGGAGTCCCGGTTGAACCCGATGTGTAAATCACATATAACGGTTCCGACAGCGTATTCATAATTTGTGGATTCTCAGGGGATTTACTGCCAATAGTTTCTCGTTGAGTAGAATAATCAATAATCGTGCCCCCGTGTTTAGTAATATAATCTTCAAATAATTCGGGCCGGACCTGGTCTACTACCACCCACTGCGCCCGGCTGTCTTTTAACATATGCAATACACGGTCTCCAGGAAAGTTTGGGTCAATTGACACATATCCCCCGCCGGCTTTGACAATTCCCAATAAAATCACCATCATTTCAAGGGAACGGTCACTGCATATTCCCACAATATCACCCGGTTTGACCCCGAATTCTTCTCTAAGATAATGGGCCAGTTGGTTGGCACGGTAATTCAACTGAGCATAGCTCAATGCCTGCCCATCCGGGCTTACCACCGCGATTGCATCCCCGGTCTTCTCCACCTGCTGTTCAAACAACTCCTGGATAGTCAATTGGGAAAACTCTTCCCGGTTATGGTTAAAGCGGTGCACAACGGTTTCATATTCAGCTTCAGCCAGGCAATTCACTTCATGCAACGGCCGGTCCAGGCTGTTTTGGGTAATATCCTCCACCATGGCCAGGAAATTGGCAGACATCCGCTCTATGGTGCGCCGCTCAAACAAATCACTGTTGTATTCAATGCGTACAACAATATGATTGGCATATTCATCCATGAAAAATATCAAATCAAATTTGCTCATGTTAAAATCATCACTGTAGGGATAGCTCTCTCCCCGGATTCCCTCCACCACCAAATTCGTATCTTCGGTTTCCGCATTATTATGCGCCAACATCACATTAAACAACGGTGAACGGCTCAGGTCGCGGTCCAATTCCAATCGCTCCACCAACAGATCAAAGGGATAATCCTGGTACTCAAAGCATTCCAGCGCTTCCTTTTTAATGTTTTCCAGCAGTTGTCGAAAGGTCTGCAACGGCTCAACCCTATTGCGATACACCAGGGTGTTGACCAGGAACCCCACCAGCGGATGCAATTCCGGACTCCGTCTCCCGGCAATGGGCGAACCGATGAGAATGTCTTCCTGGCCCGTGTATCGATACATGAATAAATTCACCAAAGACAACAACACCATAAAAAGTGTGACATCTTCTTCTCTACCTATCCGGTGCAGTGCTGAGCTCTTCTCTTCGTCAATAACAAAAGGCACCCGGCCGCCGTTAAAGGTCTGGATCACTCCCCGGGGATGATCCAGCGGCAGTTCGATTCCATTGGGTTTATCCTTAAATTTATCCAACCAGTAGGAACCGGAACGGTCAAAACTTCCTTTCTCAATCAAGGCGTTGTGCCAGGCCGAATAGTCTTTATACTGTAAGCGCAGCGGCGGCAGAGGATTCTCCTGGTCCTTTGAAAACGCATTATATAATATGATCATTTCATTGAACAAGGTGCCGGTGGACCAACCATCAGTAATAATGTGATGAATATTAAACATCAACAGGTATCGTTGACCCTCAAACCGTACCAGGTTGAATTTGAACAGCGGTCCCTTTTTCAGGTCAAAGGCACTGTTGGCAAAATCCACGTAGACCTTCCTGGCTTGTTCTTCGATTTCCTGCGATATAGATAAATCACTGGCATCATTAGCACTCATCAAGTCTACTTGCCCCAATTGAAAACGAAAGTCCCGGATAATCTTCTGCTTCGGTTCCCCTTCCTTCACCACAAAAACCGTTCGTAAACTTTCGTGACGGTCTGCTACTGCCTGGACAGCTTTGGTAAAAGCCTCAACATCGAATGGACCGGAAAAAGCAAACACCCACGGCATGTTATAGGCCGTGGAATCTTCTTCAAATTGGCATAACACCCATAACCGCCGCTGAGCAAACGATAATGGATAATACTTTTGCTCTGGCACCTTTTCGATGGAGGTGTAGGTGCTGACTTCAGCCCCGGCAATAAAACGGGAAAGCTCCCGGATTGTAGGAGTTTTGAATACTTCAACGAGGGGAATTTTTACATGCAATTGCTTGTGGATTTCAGAAATCAACACCGTGGCTTTTAATGATTGACCACCTATGTTGAAAAAACCGGTATCAATGCCAATCTTTGATTGGTCTATTTTTAATATGTCTGCCCATATTTCCACCAGCTTTTTTTCCACAAAGGTGTGGGGGGCCACATATTCTTCTTCCAAACCGATGTCCGGTTCCGGTAAAGACTTGCGGTCCACTTTCCCATTGGGAGTCAAGGGAAGCTTCTCCAGGAAAACAAAATAGGAAGGAATCATATAATCGGGAAGCATACGGGAAAGATGTTCTCGAAATTCTCCGGCATTGGCAATATTTTCAAATTCCCGGTCAACAACGATATAGGCGCAAAGGACTTTGTCACCAGTCCCATCCCCTGCATCTACCGCCACTGCCTCTTTTACCGCTTCATGATCCAGCAGCAGGTTCTCGATCTCCCCCAGCTCAATCCGGAATCCCCTGACTTTCACCTGGTGGTCCAGCCGCCCCAGGAATTCAATATTCCCGTCCGGCAGCCAACGCGCCAGGTCTCCGGTTTTGTAGATTTTTTTAGAAATATAGAGAAATCTCTCCGCGGTAAGGTCTTCTTTGCCCAGGTATCCCCGCGATACACCATCTCCGGCAATGCATAATTCTCCAGGAACTCCCATAGGCTGCAAGCTGTTATTATTGCCTAAAATGAATATTTGTTCATTGGGCATGGGTTTGCCAATAGGAATAATATCCCCCTGACACAAGAGTAGGGTTTCGGCGGAAACATCAAATGACGTCGAATCCACACAGCATTCCGTGGGACCATAGACATTGGAAACCACCGGCCCATCTCCATCATCAGGGAAACCCTTTAAAAATGCTTCCACGGTCCTTCGCGGCATGGGTTCTCCACCAATGATAAAATGTTTGGTATTCAAACCCCGGTACGGTGTTTCACCACTGGCCGCATCCACCATCAGGCGCAGGTGGGTCGGCGTGCCATCTGAAATTTCGATGCGATGTTTTCGATAATAATCAATTAATCCGGCCCCGTCGATGCGGGTCTCTTCCGGTATAATATAGAGGGTATGCCCCAGCAGCAGTGCGGCAAATATCTGCTGCACCGAAGCATCAAATACATAAGGGGCTACCAGCGCCACCTTTTGGGCTCCGGTGTATCTTTTATAAATCCGTTCCCATAATCCCCATACCAGGTTGACCACATTCCCATGCTCCACCATCACCCCCTTGGGCCGACCGGTGGAACCGGACGTATACATGACGTAGGCAAGATTGATAGGGGCACAGCATGCTGTGCCCTTACATATGGAGGCACGGCATGCCGTGCTCCTACAAACGTCCAACAAATCACGGGCGGTCAACAGAAGCGCAGCTTTGCTGTCTTCCAGCATGTAATCAATCCGTTCCCGGGGATAATCGGGGGCAATGGGCATGTATGCGCCTCCGGCTTTTAATATTCCCATGATACCGATGATCATCTCCACCGTACGCTCAACCATAAGGCCGACAACCTCGTCAGGGCCAACACCTTTTTCTCTCAATACATGTGCCATTTGATCGGATTTTTTATTCAATTCCTTATATGTTAGGTATTCCCATCGTAAGGAAACGGTATTCGCACCCAGTGCCCCGACAACGGCAATATGATCCGGGGTTCGTTCGCACTGTTCTACAAATAGTTCTTGAATTGTCTTTTTCCGGGGATATTCCACAACAGCATCGTTAAAATCTTTTATCAGTTGTTTTCTCTCCTCCTCAGAAGCAATGTCAACGTCAGTTAACCGTAAGTCTACATTAAGAAGGACCTGTTGAAGCAGCCTGGTGAAATGCGAAGCAATTCGTTCGACAGTCTCGCGCTCATACCTGGAAACATTATATTGCACCTCCATTTCCATTGATTCCTCTGTTCTCCGAAAACAAAAAATCATATTGAGGTTCACTGACCGGAGGTAACTCATATCATGTATATTTTCCAGTAAAACCGCCACATCAAAAAGTGGGAAATCATATTCCGACATAGACATATTCAACTGGGATAGGAGTACTTCAATAGGATAGTTTTTGTTATCATCTGCCTCCAGCATGGTCTGCCGAACCTGGAGCAGCAATTCTTTAAAGGTTATATTCTCTTCCGGTTGAACTCTTAGTGCCAGTACTGTATTGACAAATTCCGTATCCGCATCAATCTCTTGCTTATAAATGGGTGCCCCAATGATAATATCTTTATTACTATCGTAGGCATACTTATCCAGCAAAACAACCACCACTGCCGCAGCGATCATATGCAAGGTATAATTGACTCCCCGACTTAACCTCATTAACCCCGAAAACTCCTCACCTGAAAAACTGGTGAATACAGAATTTTTCTTTACTACTAAAGAATCCGTGGTTTTGGTTTTGTTATAATCGTAGGGGAAATAGCTTTTGATTAGTTCACCGGAAAGTTTGTTCAGCCAGTACTCTCTTTCTTTAGCAAATTGGCTGGATGCAATGGATGCATCCCTGGAAATGGAAACGGTTCGTCCTTCCATTAATTTATACTCCTTATTTAATTTCTATTTTCTATCATTAATCAATTATTTCACCCTAAAAATCGAAAAGGGTTTTTTCTTTACTGACAACGTCTGTTACAGCCGATAATTTATGAGATAATTGGATATCTCCCGATAGAATCTCCCTATTTTCCAACACCTGCTGCAAAACCTCCTGGTAATGTTGGCCAATCTTTTCAACGGTTGATCGCTCAAACAGCTTTGTAGAATAAGTTAATGTCATGTATATTTTTTTCTGGCCTTCTATTGCTTCAAGCACCAGGTCAAATTTGGCTTTATATAATCCGACGTTTTCAAAAGGTTCCAGTTGGAACCCGGGGAGTTCTACCTTCATATCCATCAACTCTATATTTTGCATGGTAAACTCGGCGTCGAATATGGGATTCTTGCTGGAATCCCTGGGGATATCCAGTTTATCAACCAATTCTTCAAACTGGTATCCCTGGTTATCAAAGGCATTGATGGCATTTTTTTTGACCTCCTGTAAAAATTCATTGAAGGATTTTCCCGCACCGGGGTAGTTTCGCATGGGCAGCATGTTAACAAACATACCGATAATAGTTTCAAGGTCTGTATGCTGCCTGCCTGCCACACCGGTCCCGACAACGATATCTTCCTGGAGGGTGTATTTTGAAAGCAAAATATTGTACACCGCCAACAAAATCATATAAATGGTGGCCTCTGCATCCACTACCAGTTTCTTTATTTCTGCTGTCCAATGTTCATCGATCTCAAAGTCAATAATATCGCCTTCAAAATCCTGGATTGGGGGCCTGGGAAAATCCGTAGGCATTGCCAATTGCGGGATATCCCCCTCAAACTGGTTGAGCCAGTACTGTTCCTGTTGTTTAATGGATTTATTTACTGTTTTATTTTGGTGAATACCGGTTTGCCATTCTGCGAAATCCCTGTATTGGAGTCTTAATTCCGGTAGTTCCTGACCGGAATAAAGGGCGACAAAATCCTTTATAAATATCCCCAATGATGTGCCGTCCGCAATGATGTGATGCATATCCACCATGAGGATATAACGGGGGGCGGCATCCTCCCCCGATAGTTTGATCAGTCCGACGCGGAGAAGAGGTGCCTGAGATAAATCAAATGGCCGAATAAGTGATTCCCGGATAATGGACCTTGATTCCCGCACTCTTTCTTCATTTTCCTTGCTGCTTAAATTATAATATTCTCCAGCGAACTCAACCTGATCATTGGTCCGTATTTTTTGCACCGGGTTCTTTTGTACCATTTGGAAAGACGTTCGCAAACTCTCATGCCTTTCGATCATTTGCCAGAACGTACTCTCCAACCTGCCTCTATCAAGGTGTCCATTCAACACCACCACAGATGTCAAATTGTAAGCGATACTATCAGGAGCCAACTGCCACATAATGTACAGCCGTTTTTGGGCAGAAGAAAGCGCATAGTACTCCCTCTGCTCCATCGGCTCAATGGGAGTGTACACATCTTCTGTCAATTCCTCAATAAGACGTGCCAAATCTCGAATCGTCGGTGTCTTGAATATCTCCGACAAATCCACTCTCACATTCAACTCTTTATGAATCTTTGACATCATCGTGGTGGCCTTTAACGAATGACCTCCCTTCTCAAAAAAATTGTCATCAATTCCAATACGGTCTGCCTCTATCCCCAACAATTCCGACCAGATCGCTGCTAATTCTCCTTGGATATCATTCTCCGGCGGCACATAACCTCCCAGTTCATCACCAATGAAACCCGGGTCCGGAAGTCGATCACGATCCACTTTTCCATTAGGCAGTAGGGGAATGGAATCCACGAATACAATCCTGGGCATCATGTATTGAGGCAGATCATTTCCGAGAATTGCTTTAATTTCCCGGGCATCGATATGGGCCGCTACAATATATGCAACCAAATATTTTTCTCCTTCCCAATCTCTCGCGACAACGATACAATCCTTGACCCCATCGATGGCGATTATCTTACTCTCGATTTCACCGGGTTCGATCCTGAATCCCCGAATCTTTACCTGAAAATCTTTTCTCCCTTTTATTTCGATATTCCCATCCTCCAACCATCGACAGATATCGCTGGTGGCATAAAGTGTCTTATTATTGTTTCCCAGGGAAAATTGGGGATACGTCAATAATTTTCTACGGGTAATATCCGGTTTATTAATATATCCCAAAAAATCACTGCAACCCGCGATATATAGCTCTCCATATACCCCTATGGGCACCAGGCGATGATGCTCATCCAATATATAAATGCGGGTATTGGAAATGGGGGTCCCGATGGGAGGCACAGCCCCATTGTCTGCCGTTGAAAAATCCAGGGTATAAGACGTTACAGCATGCATCTCCGCCGGACCATAATGATTATGTAGTTGTACTGTACGATTTAAATCCAAAAAGAACTGTAAACCAGGAGTGATGATTAACTGTTCCCCTGCGGTGATAATATGTTTCAGGCTGTGCTTGCAGGCACTTCCCCAACGATGGGGCTCAGAAAATAAGAAGTTAAGGTAGTAGAAAGGCAAATACAATAATTCAATTCGATACGATACCAGGAAATCCATTAAATAATCCATATCCTTTCTCTCCATTTCACCGATCAAATTTAATTCCCCACCGGAAGTTAATGTGGTCATTATTTCTTGAAAGGAGACATCAAAATTGATAGAAGCAAACTGTAAACAACGCAAAGAACCATCGATATTCGTATTTTCATTTTGCCATTGAACTAAATTCCGCAGCGTATCATGGCATACGGCGGCTCCATTGGGTATTCCCGTAGAACCAGATGTATAAGTAATGTATAAGATATCCGTGGGTTTATTTACTACCAACGGATTTTCCAGGGGTTTTGAAGCGATTTCATCTCTTCTCGATTTATAGATGATCATATTGCCGTTATAACCCAAACACAATTCTGACCTCCACTTATCGAGAATCATCCATTTGCAGTTGCTATCCCGAAGCATATACGAGATTCGATCTTTCGGATAGTACGGATCAACAGCCAGGTAAGCAGCCCCGGACTTAATGATTCCCAGTATCACCACAATCATATCAATCGACCGATCCATAGAAACCGCAATGATCTCGTTGGGTTTTACCCCGCAGTCCTGTCTCAGAAAATGCGCCAACTGGTTGACTTTTTTATTCAATTCATTGTAGGTAACTTCCATGGCACCAGCGTTCATTCGCCATTCACTCTGTTCCAGGCTCACCACAGCGATTTTATCCCGGCAAGCTTCCACTCGCTGCTCAAAAAGTTCTTGAAGGCTCAGAGACGGGAATGAATAACGGGTGTCATTAAAGGTTTGGATAACTTTCCGGTATTCGGCTTCGGAGAGAATATGAAGCGCCGACACCGGAACATCGCTTCTGACAATAACATCCTCCGTGAGAGCCAGAAAATTATCCTTCATGCGCTCAATGGTGGAACGCTCAAATAAATCACTGTTGTATTCAATTCGCACAATAATATGATTAGCAAACTCATCCATGAAGAATATCAAATCAAATTTGCTCATATTGAAATCATCACTGTACGGGTATCTCTCTCCCTGAACCCCCTCCACCACCAAATTCGTATCTTCGGTTTCCGCATTATTATGCGCCAACATCACATTAAACAACGGCGAATGGCTCAGGTCGCGGTCCAACTCCAATCGCTCCACCAACAGATCAAAGGGATAATCCTGGTACTCAAAGCATTCCAGCGCTTCCTTTTTAATGTTTGCCAGCAGATGTCGAAAAGTCTGCGACGGCTCAACCCTATTGCGATACACCAGGGTGTTGACCAGGAATCCCACCAGCGGATGTAATTCCGGACTTCGTCTTCCGGCAATAGGCGAACCGATGAGAATGTCTTCCTGGCCTGTGTACCGGTACATAAATAAATTCACCAAAGACAACAACACCATAAAAAGTGTGACATCTTCTTCTCTACCAATCCGGTGCAGTGCTAAGGTCTTCTCTTCGTCAATTACAAAAGGTACCCGTCCTCCGTTAAAGGTCTGGATCACTCCCCGGGGATGATCCAGTGGCAGTTCAATACCATTGGGTTTATCACTCAATTTTTCCAGCCAGTACTGACCGGAATGGTCAAAACTCCCTTCCTCAATCAAGGCGTTGTGCCAGGCCGAATAATCTTTATACTGCAAGTGAAGCGGCGGCAAGGGATTCTCCTGGTCCTTTAAAAACGCATTATATAATATGATCATTTCATTGAACAACGTGCCGGTGGACCAACCATCAGTGATAATATGGTGGATATTAAACATCAACAGGTATCGTTGAGCTTCCATTCGTACCAGTTTAAATCTGAAAAGTGGGCTCTTTTCAAGGTCAAAGGCACTGTTAGCAAAATCCACGAATAACTTTCTGGTTTTTTCTTCGATCTCCTGGGGTATACCACTGGCATCTTTCCGCAGGTCCTCTTGCTCCAGTTGAAATCGGAAGTCCCGGATAATCTTCTGATTTGGTTCTCCTTCCACCACCACAAAAACCGTTCGTAAACTCTCGTGACGGTCTGCCACTGCCTGGACGGCTTTGGTAAAAGCCTCTACATCGAATTGACCGGAAAAAGCAAACACCCACGGCATGTTATAGGCCGTAGAGTCTTCCTCAAATTGACATAACACCCATAACCGCCGCTGTGCAAAAGATAATGGATAATACTCTTGCACCGGGGCCTTCTCAATGGGCGTGTAACTGCTGATTTCAGCCTCCCCAATAAAACGGGAAAGCTCCCGGATCGTGGGAGTTTTGAATACTTCAACCAGGGGAATTTTTACATTCAATTGTTTATGGATTTCCGAAATCAGTACCGTGGCTTTCAATGATTGACCACCAATGTTGAAAAAACTGGTGTCAATGCCAATCTTTGATTTGTCTATTTTTAGTATGTCTGACCATATTTCTGCCAGTTTTGCCTCCACAAGGGTGCGGGGGGCCACATATTCCTCCTCCTCCGGACCAATGTCCGGTTCCGGTAAAGATTTACGGTCCACTTTCCCACTGGAAGTCAGGGGAAGTTTTTCCAGGAAAACAAAATAGGAAGGAATCATGTAATCCGGAAGCATCCGGGAGAGATATTCTCGAAATTCCCCTGCATTGGCGGTGCCGGTGGTTTCAAATTCCCGGTCAACAACGATATAAGCGCAAAGGGATTGGTCACCGGTGCTAACCACATCTACCACCACCTCTTTTACCGCTTCATGATTCAGCAGCAGGTTCTCGATCTCCCCCAGCTCAATCCTGAACCCCCTGATTTTGATCTGGTGGTCCTTTCGCCCCAGGAATTCAATATTTCCTTCCGGCAGCCAACGAGCCAAATCGCCTGTTCTGTATAT